>Ga0302319_10025098_pt1 | contig 10566 bp, 11 predicted proteins | sample Bog_T0_2_FD_203319 | JGI IMG/M metagenome (GOLD analysis project Ga0302319, IMG submission 203319) | Peat permafrost microbial communities from Stordalen Mire near Abisko, Sweden - Bog_T0_2 | ecosystem: Environmental > Terrestrial > Soil > Wetlands > Peat | place: Sweden: Abisko, Stordalen Mire... | reverse complement strand
GCCACAGCGATCCGCGAAACGGCACCCCGAATGCGACCTTCGCAAACCCAAGGAAGAACGTTATTTCGATAATCAGCATCGCCAGCCGCGACAACAAGAACGACGCCAGGTACTGCCACTTCGGCATTGGAGAAGCCACCAGCCGCTTCAGCAGCTTTTTCTGACGCGCCTCAACAATCGCAAACCCCAGCCCCCACATCGCCGATCCCATCAGGTTCATCCCCAGCAACCCCGGCACAACAAAGTCGATGTACCGCGCCCCCGTCTCATGCACCAATTCGTTCCCGGCCTGCACCGCGTCCTGGCGCCCCGCCGCCGCTTGAACAGCCCGATCCGCCAGTAGCCTCGCTGTCCGCGCATCCGGATTTGTGTCGTCGTATTTATATGCAACGCCATCTGCCCGCTGAATCGCAAGCAGCAGAATCCGTCCCGTCGCCAACTCGTGCGTACCTTCCGCTTCATCCACCGTCGTAGCCGTCAAACCCTTGTCAGCAGCCAGCGCCTGCGTCAGTTGCACCGTTGTCGCGCCCACCTGCAACACATCCGCCGGCCGATTCCGAAACGCAATTCCCAATCCCACCGCCAGCAAAATAGGAAAGAAAAATATCCAGAAAATTGCCTCCGGCTCGCGCAAAAACAGCCGAAACCGCACCATCGTCAATTGATAAAGACTGCTCAATTGCAATTTATTCATCGCGCAAATTCCTTCCCGTCAGCCGCACAAACACATCCTCCAGCGTCGCCGAATGCGTGCGAAACTCACTCAGATGCAGCCCCTGCTCAGCAATTTCCGCAAAAATCCGCGGCACCGCCAGGTGCAACTGACTCACCGAAAGCTGATGCTGCCCCGCATCCACCCGATGCGAATGCACGCCCGGAATCGCAAGCAGCGCCTCCACTCTGGGTGCCCCCGGTCTCGCTCCTGAGACCGGGGAGTCGGTAACAGAACTGGCCCGGGAGTCGTCGAACTCCCCCACCGCAAACTCCACAATGTCCTCACCTCCCACCGTCCCGATCAGTTGCTGCGGAGTCCCCAGCGCAATCACTTTCCCATGATCCATAATCGCCACCCGATCGCACAGCCGCTCCGCCTCATCCATATAATGCGTAGTCAAAATGATCGTCCGCCCCGCATGTTTCAACTCATCCACCAGGTCCCACAAATGCCGCCGCGCCTGCGGATCGAGCCCCGTCGTCGGCTCATCCAGAAACAGCAATTCCGGATCGCCCACCAGCGCCGTAGCCATCGCCAGCCTCTGCTTCTGCCCGCCCGACAATCCGCCCACCCGCGACTTCCGCTTCTCCTCCAGTTGCGCCGTCTTGATCGATTCCTCCACCGAAATTCCATGCTTGAAAAAACTGCGAAACATCCGCAGCGTCTCCTCCACCGTCAGCTTGTCCGGAAACTGCGTCTCCTGCAGTTGAATCCCTATCCGCTGCCGCAGTTCTCCGGCCCCAGTCCGCCAATTCAACCCCAGCACTTCAACCGATCCCTCATCTGGCGCCGTCAACCCCTCGCAAATTTCGATCGTCGTAGTCTTCCCCGCCCCATTCGGCCCCAGCAGTCCAAAGCACTCACCCCGAGCCACCTCCAGGTCCAGCCCATCCACCGCCTGCACATCCGCGAACGCCTTCCGCACCCCGCGCAGCAGTAGCGACGGCCCGATCCCCTGCGCCACAACCCGAGCCCCAGTCTCCACTAACCCCAAACCTTCACTCATCGTGCAAGCCTCCAAATCGCTAGTCCCGCGAGTCTCCGCTCAGAGTACCGCATTTTCTTTTCAACCCAATCAACAATCGCCGCAGTTTCAATTGGCTTTCATTCCGGTTAAACTAGAACCATGGCGGATATTCAGCGCAGAAAAACACCCACGGTCAAGATCGGACAAGTTCGCGTCGGCTGGGAGGTCCCTGTCGTCGTACAGTCCATGACCAACACAGACACGGCAGACATTCCCGGCACCATCGAACAGGTCGCAGCTCTCGCCCTCGCTGGCTCTGAAATCGTCCGCGTCACCGTCAACAATGAAGACGCAGCGGCCGCCGTGCCCTATATCGTTGAAGGCCTCGACAAGCGTGGCATCCGTGTCCCCATCGTCGGCGACTTCCATTACAACGGCCATCTCCTGCTGAAAAAATTTCCCGCCGCCGCCCGCACCCTCGCCAAGTACCGCATCAATCCCGGCAACGCCTCCATCGGGAAGAAGGACAACGACAATTTCCAGGTCATGGTCGAGTGCGCCGTCGAGAATCAAAAGCCCGTCCGCATCGGCGTCAACTGGGGTTCGCTGGACCAGGCCCTCCTCACCCGCATGATGGACGCAAATTCCAAGCTCGCCAATCCCCTCCCCGCGCGCGAAGTCATGATGGAAGCCATGGTCGTCAGCGCTCTCGAATCCGCCAAGGCCGCCGAGCACTACGGCCTCCGCGCCGACCAGATCATTCTCTCCGCCAAAGTCAGCGGCGTCCGCGACCTCATCGACGTCTACACCACCCTCGCCGCCCGCTGCAACTACGCCCTCCATCTCGGACTCACCGAAGCCGGCATGGGCGCCAAGGGCCTCATCGCCTCCACCGCTGGCCTTGCCCCTCTCCTGCTCGCCGGTATCGGAGACACCATCCGCGTCTCCCTAACTCCCAAGCCCAACGGCGACCGCACCGAAGAAGTGCAAGCCGCGCAGCAGATCCTGCAATCGCTTTCCATCCGCAGTTTCATGCCGCAAGTCACAAGCTGCCCCGGCTGCGGCCGCACCACCAGCACTTACTTCCAGGAGTTAGCCGAGCAGATACAGAGTTACCTCCGCACCTCCATGCCCGAATGGCGCAAGAAGTATCCCGGCGTAGAAGAGTTGAAGCTAGCGGTCATGGGCTGCGTAGTCAACGGCCCCGGCGAGTCAAAGCACGCCAACTTAGGCATAAGTCTTCCCGGCACGTTCGAAGAGCCAAAGGCCCCCGTCTACATAGACGGCAAGCTCTCCACCACCCTAAAAGGCGACACCATAGTAGCCGACTTCAAGCAAATCCTCGATAAGTACGTAGAGTCCCACTACGGCCAGAGCACTAAGTCAGAAGAGTTAGTCGGCGCAAGATAACATCTCAGATAACTGGCGGGTCTAACTCAAGAGCCTGAACCCACCACAAACCTGTCATCCTGAGCGAAGCGCTCTTCAGCGGAGTCGAAGGACCTGCGGTTGCTCCTCTGGGCTTCGCTTTCCCAGCAAAATTGCGGTGATCCCTTCCTGAACAGTGCCCTGAAGTGTAATCTCGCTCCCATGAAGACCATCATCTACCTCGCTATTTTTTCGGGAATCTATCCCCACAGATTGCTCGCGCAGTCCGCGCCAATTTCCTCAGACACTTATTGCACGAAAGTTCGGCAAGACAGCATGTATATCAACATCTCTGCTGGCGTTGCAGAGAAATTGCTGATCCGCAAAGTAGACCTATCTGGAAACACCAACCGATGGAGGGTCGGGTCTCCGGCACAGTTGTTATCCAGTTCGTCCTAGGAAAACACGGGGAAGTCCTCTGCCCGAGAGTCATCTCGGGGCCGCAACTTCTTCAGCAGTCAGTTCTCGACGCTATTCGCAAATATGAATACAAACCCTATCTCTTGAATGGCGAGGCAGTCGTCGTTTCCACGACGGCGTCAATCACGACCTCGAATTTTTAACACCTCGACACTGGGGTGCCCCAACCACGCTTCTTTGGCCTGCAAGTCAATTACTCCGCCGCGTTACTTCGGGCGCAGTTCGCCCCAGGAACGGATTCTCAATCCGCACCCCCTCCACAACCTGCCCATGCTGCATATCTTCGCTCAAAAGCACCGAGCACCGAGCCTCAATAGCCGCAGCCACAATCAGTCCATCCCAAATCGAAAATCCATATCTCTCGCTTATCTCCAGGGCACGCAGGTGTGTCTCCACCCTCAGAGGCCTCGGATTCGGGCAGAAGATAAGAATGTTACCGACTGCCGCTCGAACCCGAGGCCAATTGAAACCAAGCTTCGCACGCGCAACGAGGGCAAACTCATTCAAAGCCTGAACGCCGACAACCCCACCGTCGAGCAACAATTCTCTGGCGATTTCAGATCGATAATCTCCACTAGTGTGCGCGTAAACCAGCACGTTCGTGTCAAAAAACTGGTCCCTGCTCACTGCGCGCCTTGATCTTCGTCACTCGATTCGGACGCCGCTAGCGCCAGTGATCGTCCCAGAACGCTGCGATCAAAACGGTCATAAAGCTCTTCACGATTAAATCGATATCCCTCCGGAAGTGGGACCGCTGAGTTGCGCAGCCCCTCAATAGCCTTCTGGCGCCGGGTATCGCGCCTCACCTCAAACGAGTTTTCCCCAGTAATCCTGATCTCAACCTCTTCATTTGGAGAAATCCCCAGCTTTTCAACCACGTCCGAGGGAATACGGACCGCAATACTATTGCCCCATTTTGCAACCTTCAAAGCGCACCCCTTTGATATACACTGCGATTGTATATCCTTTCTTGTCGGATATCCAATTCGATTTCCGACAAATCACCCCTCACTTCACTCTCCGAAAATCCAGCGTAGCCAGATTCATCTGCCCCTCCGTCAAAATATGCACCGTCAGCACCGCCTTCCCCTTCGGCAATTTCATCCTGACAATCCCAGGCGCCAGATTCCAGTGATGCCACTGCCGCCAATCCAGCACATCCGCCGCGTCAAACGTGCTAATGATCGGCAGCGCCCCCGTAGCCGGTTTCCCATTCACGTCAATCGAGATCGTCCCACCGCGGTTCGACGTATACAGCAAGTCAGCCGAATACTCGCCCGCCTCCGTCACCTGCACCGTCACATTGAACCACTCTCCCGGCACCGTCCAGCCCACATAAAGCAGGTTCGCCGGCGGCACAACCTTGTCCAGGGGGTTATCGTCGATCTTCGGATCCTGCCCCATCTTCGTATACGAAGTATCCACGCCCTCATTCATGCGGAACTCATTCAGATAGGTCCCATTGGCCGGGTTCAGCGCCCCGCTTCCGTTATTCTTGGCGTCAGAATCGTGATAGGCCACACCCTCGCCGCCCAAGTCGTAATATGCGCACATCACCTTGCCGGGAATCGCCTGCGCGCCACCAGAATAGCGGCTGTCATGGTACGGAGTTCCCTTGTAATGCGCCAAAAAATCGCCCTGCGCCAAGCAAAGCGAACCAGCCACAACTGCCAGCATCGCCAGAACCAAAAACATCTTGCGAACAGAATCTCTCATGGAAGCAAGACCTCACTGAATCTAAGTTGAAAAGTCACGGATAAGCGTACAGCAACCCGCAGCACCAAGCCCATCCAGCCCGACGTCGCTGAAAAGGCTCCGTGCCCCGTTCTTGCGCTTTTTTCCTGGCGCAAGGGCGGGAAACCGCAACCCTGAACACTCTCTTCTGTCTTATTGAAATTGAATTTCTATCGCATAGTTAGTGACCCATGACATACCCAACCCCTCGAAATGGGGCTAGTATTTTCCAAATCAACCGGAGAACCAATTCATGCGTCCACCGCCTCCGTTCGTCCTATTGGCCCTCGCCGCTTCCCTGTCAGCCCTCGCTGCACCCAAGCCCTGCGTTCCTGCCGACCAGGCCTCCAGGCTTCTCAATAAAGATATCTGCGTCTCCGCCCACATTTACGATGTAGTCCAACTCCCCGACGGCACCCGCTATCTCGATGTCTGCACGCCCCAAACCCCCGACGACGCCTGCCGCTTCACCATCGTCAGCGCCTGGGAGGATCACGACGAAGTAGGCGAATTGCGCAAATATCGCGACATGGATGTGCAGGTGCGCGGCATCGTCCAATCCATGCACGGTCGCGCCGGAATGGTTCTGAGCCACGCCCGTCAGTTTTACGGCGGCCCGCCCAAATTCAAGCCCAACCCCCAGCTCGCCCGCGGCTTCTCAGCCGACCAATCCCGCCCGCCCGTCAACGACCCAAATCTCCGCTCCCAGGGCGCCAGCCGCGCCTTTATGAACACCCGCGACCAGCAGCCACGCCCGCCAAAGTGAACTCAAACCAGAGGCTCTGCTGAAGGGTACGGCCTTTACATGCTGTGAAATAACAAATCGGATGAAGCAAGAAGTGTCACGGCACGACTCGACAGGCTGCGAAAAAACAGAATGCTTTGAAGGGGCACGACTCCATTGGCTGCGAAAAAACTTTCGTCGGAGGGAGGCGGAGGTTTCAACCTCCGCAAAAGGCCGTCATACTCACCCCCGGCTTTAGTCGCGGACGGGCTCCTTCAATTCACCATCTCCCCGCGTTCCTTCGCAACTCGCCGAGCGGATACAGCGTTCCCCGCCATACCACCCCGCCCCGGCTGATCGTAAGAATCATCGACCGCATCAAGGCAAACAGCAGAATCCCCGTAGCCGGTGCAAAAAACACAGCCACCCACGGCGAAACCATCGTGATCCTCCGATTCGCCGCGTACATCAAAAAGATGGATACATAAACAAACAGACCAGCAACCGTCGTCACCCCCCCCATCGCGATCGCTGCCAGCGGCACCAAAATCTGCACAGCCAATCCAAGAAACGCCAGCAAAGCCAGCCCAGTCCGATACCGCATCCCGGCAAAGCCGTTCTTTTCAAGCAAATCCACAATGCCCAGCGCACTCTGAATCCAATGGATCCGCACCAGCCCCGGCCCCGTCACAAACCGCTGTCGAAATCCAGCCCGTTTGATCTTCCACGCCAGCCTCAGGTCCTCCACCACCTCCATCCGCAGAGACTCAAACCCGCCCACCCGCTCATAAGCATCGCGCCGCACGAAGTTGAACCCGCCCGCACCAAAGAAGTCCCATGCTTTCTTGTCGCCCACCTTCCACAAATGCACATTCCACGCCGATATAGCCTGAAACGCCGCAAAAACAGCAGCCTCCGCAATGCCTTTAAGTTCCAGCGTCAGCCCCACCGCCACATGGTCAGCTCTTTCTGAATCTGCATAGCCCAGGCTCAACGCAATTGCTCGCGAATCGAACACCACATCCCCATCCGTAAGCAGCATCCACTCGGCCGTTGCCCGTCCCGCCGCCAAAGCCAACGCATGAGTCTTCCCCATCCACCCCGCCGGCAGATCCCGATTATGAATGACCTCAAGCGTATGCGGTCCACCCGCATAATCAGCAGCAACCGCATCCATGCGCTCACCCGTGCGGTCCGTAGAACGATCGTCCACCGCAATAATCTGCAACCTAACGCAAGTTGAGGCCAGTAGCGACCGCAGAGTAGCCTCAATCGACCCCTCTTCATTGCATGCCGGAACAATCACCGAAACATCTGGTCCCTCGCTGGAAGACAAATCCGGAAGCACCGCACCCGGGCGCGTAAGGTCGGGCAAAGTTGGCATTCCACGCAGAGCCGCAACCGCCTGCCAAAGCCAGCCCAAAGCCAGCGCCGCGCTGGAAATCAACAGAACATGCCAATGAGCCATAAACCCAGTATCGCCGAATAAACCAGCCTCAAGACATCAGCCAACCTCATCCAGCGCCGGCGCAAACCGCGATCCAAACCAAAGAATAGTCCCCGAAATCACCAGAAAAATCAGCGTAGCTCCCAACCCAATCCGCAGATTCGTCTTGTCGCTGATGGCCCCGATAATCGTCGGCGAGAACGTGTCACCAAAAGCGTGAATGCAAAACAGATTGAGCGAAATCGCCGTCGCTCTTACCGGCGCGGAGACGGAATTCACAATCGCTGCATTCAACGGCCCCGTATTCAGAAACAAGAAGAACTCCGTCACAAACAGAGCGGGAATCGCCCACGAGCGCGGCCCAAAAAACACCGCCACCCCGCAAGGCAGTGTCAACGCCACACTCCAGAACGACAGCAGATAGAGCGCCCGATAATTCGTCTTCAGCCAGCGCTGCGCAATCCACCCACCCACAAGCGTTCCCGCGATGCCGTCCACCACCGTAATCGCACCAACCGTCAAGCTCGCATTTCCCACCGAAAGCCCTGCAAATTTCTCCAGGAACTTTGGCACCCAGGCTGAAATGCCACCCATCGCAAACGTCAGCGCCGCCAGTCCAAACGTAGCCGTCAGAAAGGCCCCATTTCTGAACAGTCCCAGCACCGTAGCCCTGTCAACCGTAGCTTTCAACTGGTCGCTGGCGCCGCGTTCCGGCTCCCGCCCAAGCCATCCGTAGAGCGCCGCCAGCACCAGCCCTGGAACAGCGCAAATGAAAAACGGAGCACGCCAACCCCAGGCCGAACCCATCGTTCCTCCAGCCGCATAACCAAGCGCCGCGCCCACAGGAATTGCCAAATAAAAAATCGAAAGTATCCGGTTTCGATCCCGCTCTGGATAGAAATCCGCCAACACCGCCGGCGCAAAAATCCCAAACGTCGCCTCCCCCACACCCACCAATGCATGACGGATATAGAAGCTCGTATAGCTATGCTCCCACGCCGTCCCCAGAGTCGCAACGCTCCACAGCACAGCGCCTCCAATAATCAACGGCTTGCGGCTGAAGCGATCGCCCAGCCACCCTGTCAGGGGTGCGACACACATGTAAACAAGGAGCATCGCGGTAGTCAGCCAGCCCATTTTCGCGTCATTCCAGCCGTATTCCCGCTGAATCAGCGAAACCTCGCCCGGCAAAATATAGCGATCAACATAATTCAGCAGATTCAGCCCAATCAGCAGCACCAGCGTAGCCACCGCCGGGCTCCAGGCCATCCGCCTTGAAAGTGTCGAAGTCGACAAGCGCCCTCAGCATCTCAAAATCCGCTGGACCGAGTGTACACAATCTCCTCTGAGGCTTCGGAGGGAGCAGTGGCCTTCAGGCCACTGAAAGAGCATTTCAGTCCAATCGTCGCTACAGCTCGCGGGAAGATTCAGAACGGTGGAGGGTACGGGTTTTAGCCCGTACATAAGCCCTGCAATACAAACGTGGCTTCAGCCCCCGAGGGAATCTTTCCGTCAATTTCAGCCCAAACCGCGGGTTTTTTAGCGGCCTGCTTAGCCTCTGCCGGCCGGATTGCAGGGTATGCCAGACTGTCCTATGGGCGTGCAAGCGCCGTCTGCCCCACCGCAGGTGGCCTCGGCCACCGCGCCTCAACCGTAGTCCCAATCCCGCCCCGAGGCCGAAACACACCCTTAACCTCAGCCCACACCGGATCAGTAGCCTTCACCACATCCTCCAGCACCTGGTTCACAATATTCTCCTGAAAGATCCCCAGGTTCCGGTAGCTGAACAAGTACTCCTTCAGCGACTTCAACTCCAGGCATTTTTCCCGCGGCATATACCGGATCGTCAGTACTCCAAAATCCGGCAACCCCGTCTTAGGACACACCGAAGTCAACTCCGGATCGTCAATCAAAATCTCGTATCCGGGAAACTGGTTCTCCCACGTCTCAATCGCCGGAAAAGCAAAGTCCAGCCCTGCCTTGGCATGTTCGTCTGTGTAGCGTTGTTCAAGAGCCATGCCCCCATTGTACCGATCCTGAAGTAGCGCGGAAAGTAGACCCGCCAGCCCCCATCCGACTCATTCTTACCCTCTAAGCCCCAATTTCATGATTCCTCAGAGCCGTTTCTGAGTCCTATATACTGACCATGGTTGAGTGAATGGAAGAAAGAAAGCAATCGAGCCGGCTCTGGCTGTGGCTGGGCGCGGCAGTCTTAGTCGTCATCGTCTTCTTCGTGACGCGCTCCTTTACGCGCGATCGTCTTCCAGTGCGCCAGGCGCGCGTCAGCCGCCAGCAATTGGTAAATCAGATCAGCACCAACGGCCGCGTCGAGCCCATCATGAACTACCCGTTCTACAGCCCCGTCGCCTCCACCGTTAAGGCGATCTATGTGCAGCAGGGCGATGTCGTCCCAGCCGGCAAACTCCTCCTTGAACTCGACGACGTACAGGCCCGCGCCCGCGTCGCCACTGCCGAAAGCGGCGTAAAAGCAGCCCAGGCCGCCCTCGATGCAGCCACCCACAACGGCAGCCTTCAGGAACGCCTGGGCTCGGCCACTGAAATCGCCCGCGACCGCCTCGAACGCGATCAGGCCCGCCACGATCTCGATGCCCTCACCCGCCTCAAGTCCACCGGAGCAGCATCGACCAGCGAGGTAGCCTCCGCCCAGCAGCGACTCGATGCATCCGAAGCCGCCCTGCATGCGGCGGAAGAAGGCTCCCATAGCCGTTACGCCCCGTCCGACCTAGCCCGCGCCCAGTCCGCGCTCGCCGATGCCGAAGCAGGTCTCGCCGCTGCCCGCGATATCGAGGCAAAAACTGCTCCTCATGCCCCAGCCGCAGGAACCGTCTACAGCCTCAACGTCGGCCGCTCCGAATTCGCCGAAGAGGGAAAGCTTCTCCTCCAGTTGGCCGACCTGCACAACCTCCGTGTCCGCGCCTATTTCGACGAACCGCTCATCGGCCAGTTAGCTGTCGGCCAGCCTGTCCAAATCAAATGGGATGGCGACCCCAAGCCCGGTCACGTATGGATGGGACGCGTCGCCCGCACACCAACAACCGTAGTCATGTACACCACCCGAACCGTTGGCGAGGCGCTCATCGAAATCGACGGCGGCGATGGCGGCCTCTTGC
>Ga0302319_10025096_pt1 | contig 10568 bp, 9 predicted proteins | sample Bog_T0_2_FD_203319 | JGI IMG/M metagenome (GOLD analysis project Ga0302319, IMG submission 203319) | Peat permafrost microbial communities from Stordalen Mire near Abisko, Sweden - Bog_T0_2 | ecosystem: Environmental > Terrestrial > Soil > Wetlands > Peat | place: Sweden: Abisko, Stordalen Mire... | reverse complement strand
CAAGGAAATCTTACCATGTTCTGAACGAAAATCACAGCTCATTTTCATTCCGACTTTGTGGGTTTGGCGTGTCGCGCAGGGTAGGGGTTAGAAAATGAGGATATCCCAGCTCCCGCTTTTGGGACCTTGGATATCCTATGTGCCTGAATGTTTTGCGGTTACCGCGTCGGCTTACTGCGCCGGCGGGGCGGGCGGGCGCGGGGCGGCGGGTGGTTCGGCAGGCTTGGCTTTGGGCGCTTCCTGCTTCTTCGATGGGCCGATGATGGCGTGCAGGATGGTGCCTTCCATGCGCGGCATGAACTCGACGACGCCTGCGTCGCCGATGTCCTGGATGAGCCGGTTGACAATGGCGTAGCCCAGCTCGCGGTGGGCCATCTGGCGGCCGCGGAAGCGCAGGCTGGCCTTCACCTTGTCGCCATCGGTGAGGAAGCGCACGGCCTGATTCTTCTTGGTCTGGTAATCGTGCTCGTCCACGGTGACGGAGAACTTGACCTCCTTGACCGTTATCACCTTCTGCTTCTTCTTGGCGGCGCGCTCGCTCTTTTCCTTTTCATAGAGGAAGCGGCCGTAGTCTTGAATGCGGCAGACGGGGGGAATTGCGTTGGCCGAGACCTCGACCAGATCGAGGCCGCGCTCGCGGGCGATTCTCAGAGCCTCAAAGGGCGCCAGGATGCCCATTTGCTCGCCGTTTTCGTCGATGACGCGAATCTCCCGCGCACGAATCCGGTCGTTGATGCGAATAAAGGACTTAGCCGAACGTTTGTCGAGTACGATGGTGCTCCTCCAAAAGTCGCCGCAGCCTGCTGCCGACCTCAGCCGGAAACGACGCAGACACACAAGCGCAACATGAGTATAGCATTGGTCTGGCCCGGCTGAACGAGCAGTTTTTACATGGTTTGAGGCCGAGGCGCACGGAATTCACTTCCAGGTGAGTGCGAAGAGGGTCCATTTCGGTCATGGGGGCTTGAAAATTCGTGTTCCGAAGGTCTGAAAGTCCGATTCGATTTCGTGGTATCGTCTATATAGGTAGACAAATAGGAGGACAGGCGCCTTGGCCATCAGCATCAAATCCCCTGAAACCGACCGGCTGGCCCGCCAGCTTGCCGCCGCCACCGGAGAAACCATCACCGTTGCGATCACGATAGCCATGCGACAGCGGCTGGATTTGGTCGAACGAAAACGCAGGAACAAGGCAGCGCTTTTGGAAGAAATTCGAGCGATTAGCCATCACTGTGCTTCTTTGCCTGTACTGGATACGCGCAGTGAAGATGAGATTCTCGGTTACGACGAGAATGGAATACCAGCATGATTGTGGATACCTCGGCGCTGGTCGCCATTCTCTTTGAAGAGCCGGAGGGACATCTTTTCGACGTGGCGATTCTCAACACGGATTGTCGAATTTCCTCGGCTACATATCTTGAGGCAGCGATGGTACTGCAGTCGCGAAGGGGCGCGGACGGAGTGCGCGCGCTCGACTTTCTGATCCTCCGATTTGGAATTGAAATCGTCTCTTTTACTGAATCGCAGGCGCGTTTGGCAAGGACAGCATTTGAACGCTACGGCAGGGGCCGCCATGCGGCCAAGCTCAACTTTGGCGACTGCATGGCCTACGCGCTGGCCAGGGAAACCGGCGAGGAGCTGCTCTTCAAGGGAACCGACTTTGCATTGACGGATATAGCTGTCGCTCCGTACTGAACCGGCTCTGCCTCCGCCACTGTCGCTTCCAGCGTCGCATCGGCGGTCAAGCCGGTTACGCGCAGGCGCACCAGCCGGTTGGCTTCCAGTTTGCCCATGATCTCGACGGGCAGAAAGTTTTCCGTTAGCGCAGAGGTGCGGCCACGCGCCTTCATCGCCGCCGACGCGTGCAGCGTAATGGCCTCCATCTCCCGCCCCACAAAGCACCTACGGTGCGTCTCGCTCTTTTTTGCGGCCAAAACGCGCAGGGCCGCCATGCGCTCTTCGACCGCACCCGCCGCAACTGGCCGCTCGGCGTGCATCGCCCAGGCAGGCGTTCCCGGACGCGGCGAAAAGGGAAAGAGATGCAGGTAGCCGAAGGGCAGAGCCTCAACCAGCGCGACGGTCTCCTCGAACTCGGCGTCGGTCTCGCCGGGAAAGCCCGCCATCACGTCCGCGCCGAGGGTCAGCTCAGGCCCGGCGGCACGCAGCAGAGCTTCGACCTTCGCAACGTAATGCCAGGGCCGGTAGCGCCGGTGCATCCGGCGCAGCACCGCGTCGGAGCCGGATTGCAAGGGCAGATGCGCGTGGCGCGCCAGCCGCGTGCATCCAAACTTGGCCATCAGGCCAATCAGATCCGCGTCCCAATCCATCGGCTCAATCGAGCTGAGCCGCAGGCGGGGCAGGGCCGTCTGCGCGAAGATCTGCCGCACCAGGCCAGCCAGCGTTTGCTGATCCGGAGCGGAGAGATCCCGCCCCCATCGTCCCAGGTTGATCCCAGAGAGCACCAGTTCGTTGCCCCCGGCGGCCACAAAGCCCTCCACCTGCTTGAGTATGCTTGCGCCGGGCAGGCTTTTAGACGGGCCGCGCGTCTGGGGAATGACGCAAAAGGCGCAGCGGTTTCCGCATCCCTCCTGGATTTTGAGATTGGGGCGGGTCTGCTCGCCGGGAATAACCTGCGACTCTTCAAGAAAAGAATGAGCAAAGCGGTCGTCGGCCCAGACCACCTGCGGTGGGGCCAACTGCTCGCTACTCGCTCGCTCAAAGTCTGTGACCGCTTGGATTTGGACCAGCTTGCCGGTTGCGTACGGCTCTGCGCGCTCCAGCAAACTCAAAATAATCTGCGGGGCGAGGGCCTTATGGCTGTTGCCGACGATGGCGGCCACGCCGGAGAGATCCGCCAACTCTTGCGGCGCGCGCTGCGCATAGCAGCCGGTGACCACGATACGCGCTGCCGGATTCCGCCGGTGCGCGCGGCGAATGAAGGCCCGCGCCGCCCGGTCCGCCTCGGCGGTCACGCTGCACGTATTGACGACAACGACATCCGCTTCAGAGGGCGGCCGGAGACAAAGCCCTGCAGCGCTCAGTTGATCGCTCACCGCCTCGCCGTCGGCGCGCGCTGCGCGACAGCCAAAATGCTCGACGTGGAAGCTGAAAGCCATGAATTCAGCTTAGAGGAATTGGGAGAGAATTGCTCTTTTTACGAGCGGCACAACAGAATTTGCGTTGGCCCTGCCGTTCACAAAAAAATGCGCAATCTCACCTGGCTGGACTATTCTTCTACCATGCGTAATCTGCGTGTTTAGCCCGCAGTGAGCTTCAAACTGCAATAGGGCGATTCAACGAAGACGCACTCGCTTAGCGCGAGGAAAGGAATAAGTTGTCATGAGGCAATTTCGAGTAGCAATGCTGATGCTTCTGCTGGGCGCGCTGGGCGCGCTGGCGCAGTCTCCCAAACAGGAGCTCTACAAGTGGAAGAATGTGCAAATTGTAGGCGGAGGGTTTGTCGATGGGATCATCTTTCATCCCACCGCACCCAACCTGCGCTATGCCCGCACCGACATGGGCAGCGCCTATCGCTGGGATGCGACGGCGCGCCGCTGGCAGCCGATTCTGGACTGGATGCCCTTCAAGGATCTGAATCTGATGGGCGTAGAGTCCATCGCGGTCGATCCCGCTGATTCCAATCGCGTCTATCTGGCCTGCGGCACGTATACCAACGCGGGCACGCCCGACGGCGCAATTCTGCGCTCGGAGGACCGCGGGAAGAGCTTCCAGCGGAGCGATGTACCCATCAAGTTCGGCGGCAATGAGGACGGTCGCGGCAACGGCGAGCGGCTTGCGGTCGATCCGCACGACGGCAAAATTCTTTTTCTGGGAACCCGCCACGACGGACTCTGGCGCTCGGCGGATCGCGGCGTGAGCTGGGCGCGCGTGGCCAGCTTCCCTGATGTCACCGAAGTCGTTCCAAAGTTTGTTCCCATCCCCGGCGAGACGATGGAGCAGCGCTGGCGGCGTATGCCGGTTCGCGGCAGCGGCGTAATCTTCGTCAAGTTTGCCCCTTCGGCTGCCAAGGGCGCGACGCAGACCATCTATGCCGGCGTCTCGCTGATGAACCGGCCCAACCTTTTTGCCTCCAAGGACGGCGGCGCGAGCTGGAATCCGATTGACAACGAGCCAACCGCCTATCGGCCGACGCGCGCGGCGCTGGCCAGCGACGGCGTTCTTTATGTTGCTTACGGTAACGCGCCCGGTCCCAGCCACATGAGCAACGGAGCGGTGTGGAAGCTGGACACCAAGAGCGGCGCGTGGACCGAGATCACGCCGGAGAAGCCCGTGGCCGGCAGCAAGGAGTTTGGTTATGCGGCCGTCTCGGTGGATGCAAGGCACCCGCGCTGGCTGATCGCCAGCTCCTTTGGGCGTCCCGATGGCGGCGAAGATATGTACCGCTCGACGGATGGCGGCGCAAGCTGGCGGCCCATCTTCCTCAACGGCGGCGGCGGCGTTTACGACTACAGCGGCGCTCCCTATGTGGCCAAGACGCCGATTCACTGGATGTTCGACATCGAGATTGATCCGCTCAACTCAGACCACGCCGTCTTCACCACCGGCTACGGTGGCTGGGAGACCCACGACTTGACCGCTGCCGACCATGGCAAGCCGACCCACTGGAGCATTCTCGCCACCGGCATCGAGGAGACGGTTGGACTGGAACTCGACAGCCCGAACGAGGGCGCTCATTTGATCTCGGCAGTGGGCGATTACGGCAGCTTCGTTCACTGGAATCTCGACCGTCCGGCGCCGGAAGGCGCCTCAGCGCCGCCACGCCTGAGCAATACCACGGGCGTGGTCTCGGCCGCGCTGAATCCGGCAGTCGTGGTTCGCGTGGGCGACAACGCCGAGCACAAGGCCGGCTTGAACATTGGCTACTCGCTTGATTTCGGCCGCACCTGGAGCGCGACCGCTGCCTCGCCGACGCCGACCAGCCGCAGTGGCTCGGTCGCCGTTTCAGCCGATGGCAATACATGGCTCTGGACTCCGGGGCGTGAAGCCACCTTCCTGACCCGCGACAAGGGCGCAACCTGGACCTCTTCGCAGGGAATTCCTCGCGGCCTCCATGTGATAGCCGACCCGAAGGATTCAAAAGTCTTCTACGCCTTCTCGATTCGGGAACTCACGCTCTATCGCAGCGCCGACGGCGGAGCCACCTTTACCGCCGAGAAGCTGAACCTGCCCGATCTGCCGCCAACCTTCGCCGCGTCAGTCAAAGGCTACCGCTTCGATGAGCGCGGCGGCCATGATCGCGTCTACGCCGCGCCGGGCCGCGCCGGCGACCTATGGATTCCCGCCTTCGACGGCCTCTACCACGCTGCGACGGGAGCAGCCGATGCCTTTGTTCGCCTGCCAAGCGTCGAGGAGATTCACGCCTTCGGATTCGGCAAAGCAGCCCCCGGCCACACCTATCCGGCCCTCTATCTCGTGGGCACAGTCAGCGGCCAGCCCGGTGTCTTCCGCTCCATCGACGAGGGGCGCAGTTGGGTGAGAATCAACGACGACCGGCATCAGTGGGGACTGGTGCTGCAAATCGCCGGCGATCCTCGCATCTACGGCCGCGTCTACATCGGCACGCACGGACGCGGCGTCTTTTACGGAGATCCCGCGCACTAACCCGTAAATCTTCAACCGTTTCCCGCGCCCCAGGCCCCGCACACAAGCGAGGTTTGGGGCGCAGGAGTTTTCCGGTAGAATCAAAGGATTCGAGGAAGGTTTTGCAATGAATTTCAGGTTCATGAGTTACCCGTTGGACGATCTGGCGCAAAACGCACTGATCAGAGAGCCTGAATTTCAAATGTCCTCGGCGGCCAAGCGGACGGCTTATCCGCTGCGGGCGATTCGCTATTGGTGGGTTGCGCAGGCGCTGGCGCGCGAACTGAACCGCAAGCCGCAGGCCACCATCGTCGACATGGGCGCGGGCCACGGGCAGATGCGCCGCTATTGCGCCGGTTCAATGAGGCTGATTGCGCCGGCTTACCCCTTCGACTCCCAGCAGTGGATTGGATTGGACAAACTTCGCCAGGAGGGAATCTCCGGCGCTGGGTACGCGCGGGTGGTGGAATGTGATTTTGACGAGCCTCTGCCGCTGGAGAGCGGCTCGGTGGACGCGCTGATCTGCATTCATGTGATGGAGCATCTGCCGCGGCCAGAGTTTTCAATGGCGGAGATTGCCAGAGTGCTGGCTCCCGGCGGCATCTTCTGCGGCGGCGCTCCCACCGCTCCCGCGCCTGTCTCCTACTTTCTTCACCGGCATTTGCGCCACAAGATGCGCCATGGGACGACGGGGCCGAATGGACACATCAACTCACTCAGTCCCGGCGACTGGCGGCGGCTGGTGGCGAAGGCCGGCTTGCAGCTTGATTTTCTATGTGGATCGCATCTGATGAGGCTGTCGGGCGCGGCCCTGGAAAACTCCCGGCTTTGGGCCAGGATCAATCTCTTCTGGGGCGGCTTGTTTCCATCGCTCGGCTCAGAGCTTTACTTGATGGCGCGCAAACCCGTGTAGGGAGCATCAGGATTTCTTTGTGATCTGGCCGGCGACGGCTTCGACGAGCGGGTTCACAATCTTGATTGCGCCGTAACGCTGGCCGGTTGCCAAGCGCTCAGAGTAGAGGATGGATGCGCCGGCGCGCTCCGCGGCCTCAAGAATCGTGGCATCCCAAAATGGAAGCTTGCTGTGCGCCGCAATCTTCAGCGTCTGGCGGATCGACGTGGGAGTGCTGGCAACGACCTCCCAGGTAGAGTAGTCGCGGATCAAGGTACGGACTTCCTCATCGGGCAGAGGATTTGCGGCCCTGTGGCCGAGGTGAATGCAGAGTTCTTCGAGAACCTGCGTACTCACCACGCCCCAGCCGGAATCCCATAGCTGCTCGATGAGCATCTGCGCGCGCAGATGCCTTGCACCGGCGGAACGGTCATGCGCGTAGACCAGGATGTCGGCATCGACAAAGCACTTACCGCTCATGCAGTTCACCCCGTGAGCGAGTCGGCATCCAACGCAGATCAAAGCCCGCGCGCAATCGCGCCACGGCGCTGCGGTGCGCCTGGTCGTATCCCTTGCGGTCGCGGACGGCCTGCTCCAGCCGATCGGCGAGCAAGGCGCTGATGGAGGAGCCTTCCTCCGCGGCGAGAACACGGGCTTCCTGGAGCAGATCTTCTTCTATCTTCAACGTGACGTTGGTCTTCATGGAAGCACATATCTCCGTGTGGCACTATTCTATGAGCTTTACATGGGAAATTCAAGAAATGCGCTGTTTGGCTTTGGTGTTTCCGGCCGTATGGCAGGTGCTGATTGATTCGTTTCAGGCTGGATTATTCGGGTTCAATCTCTTGCTCAGACAGGCCCAGCGGATCGTTGTCGCGATCGGTTGCCTCGACCAGCGCGGCCAGCCGCGCGGCCAGCTCCGGGGTCCAGCAGCCCTCCGGAGCGCGCCACTGCCAGTTGCCGGCAGCCACGGCCGGTGTATTCATGCGCGCCTCTGAGCCGAGTTCGAGGATGTCCTGCGCGGGAAGCACGGCCATCTGCGCCACGCTTTCCTCGATGGCGCGAATCAGCGGCCAGACCGGAGTCTCCACCGTCGTCCCCACATAGGCCTTTACGGCGGCGCGATCCGTCTCGCCGACCGATTGCCACCAGCCCAGCGTGGTGTTGTTGTCGTGCGTGCCGGTGTAAGCCAGAGTGTCGGGCGTGTAGCGGTGGGGCAGGTGGATGTGCGCCCCTTTGCTGCCAAAACCGAATTGCAGCACCTTCATTCCCGGCATTTGGAGCGCATGGCGCAGCGCGTCCACCTCCGGGGTAATCAGCCCCAGGTCCTCGGCCACCAGCGGCAGCGGACCCAGCGCCGCCTCCAGCGCGTGGAAAAGCTCCAGCCCCGGCGCCTTGACCCACTCGCCCTTGACCGCCGTCTGCTCATCGGCGGGAATCGACCAGCAGGCCTCGAAGCCGCGGAAGTGGTCGAGGCGGACGATGTCGTAAAGCTCGCAGGCGCGGCTGATCCTCTCAATCCACCAGTCAAAGCCCCGCGCGGCCAGCACATCCCAGCGATAGAGCGGGTTGCCCCAACGCTGGCCCGTGGGCGAAAAATAATCCGGCGGCACACCCGAGACGTGAATTGGATTCAACTGCTCGTCCAATTCAAATAGCTCTGGGTGAACCCAGACGTCAGCCGAATCCATGTTGACGAAGATGGCCACGTCGCCGAGGATGCGGATGGCGCTGCGCGCGGCGGCCTCGCGGAGTTGATGCCACTGGAGGGAAAAGGCAAACTGGAGGGCCTGTTCCTGAGCAATGGCGCGGCGGTTCTGCCCGGCCGCCTGGGCCAGCGCCTCCGGTTGGCGGCGGCGCAGCGGCTCAGGCCACTCGGTCCAAGCGCCGGTGTTGAACTGGCGGCGCAGTTCGGCAAAGAGGGCGAAGTCGTCGAGCCAGCTCGCCTCGGCAATGCGAAACTTCTCAAATTTTGCCCACTGCAAGGCCAGCTTGGGGTCGTCTTGCCCGCGGTCAAGAAAGTTGCCTGCCGCCTCGAAGAGAATCGGCAGCTTGCGACCCTCCACTTCGCTGAAGCCCACGGGACCGCTCGGTCCAGCCTGCAGCTTGATCTGCTCGGGCGTAATCCAGCCCCAATCGGCGAGAATCTCAAGGCTGATGAAGAGGGGATTGCCGGCAAAGGCCGAGGTTCCCGCGTAGGGCGAGTTGCCGTAGCCGGTGGGGCAGAGCGGCAAAACCTGCCAAACGTGCTGTTTGGCCTTGGCCAAAAAAGCCACAAACTCATGGGCGGCAGGCCCCATGTCTCCAATGCCCCCCGACGAGGGCAGCGAGCTGACGTGCAGAAGAATGCCGGACGAACGCTGAAAATCCATCTTCTGATTATCGGCCCGACGGGGGGAAAATGCAGGCAAGAAGTTGAATCGAGCAACTATAATTCATCTGTCCGGCAGACAAAGCCCACTTCTATCCATAAAACGAGGAGAATCCCTTGCAGACATCCTTCGGCCGCTCACTCATCTCCGCTCTGGCCATCTCACTTGCCCTTTTGGCGCCCACCGTCCGCGCGCAATCAGCCCCTTTGCAGGTCGTCGTTCTCACCGGCGGCTGGCAGTTGCAGGATGCGGCCAAAGTGCCGCAAGCCGGTGCGGAGGTATCTGCCGCGGCCTTCAATGCAGCCGGCTGGTACAAGGCCACGGTTCCCGGCACCGTGCTGACCACGCTGGTGAACAATCACGTCTATCCAGAGCCGCTCTACGGAGAGAATAATCGCCCCGAAGTGATTCCCGAAAGCCTGGCGCGCAGTTCTTACTGGTACAGAACGCTGATGGAGATCCCCAGCACTTATGACGGCAAGCACATCTGGCTCAACTTCGAGGGCATCAACTACTCGGCGACGGTCTGGGTGAACGGCGCGCAAGTGGGCGCCATGCGCGGCGCCTTCGCCCGCGGCATCTTCGATATCACCGCCAACGTGAAGCCGGGCAAGCCGGCCGTGCTGGCCGTGCTGGTGACGCCGCAGCCGCATCCCGGCATTCCCCATGAGCACACCCTGCGCGCCGGCCTCGGACAAAATGGCGGCATCACGGCCGTCGACGGGCCGACATTCCTCTGTACCATCGGGTGGGACTGGATACCCGCCATTCGCGACCGCGACACCGGTATCTGGCAGAAGGTCTTTCTCTCGGCCACCGGCCCGGTGCTGGTGAAGGATCCGCTGGTGACGACTGATCTTCCGCTGCCCCGGACCGACTCGACCGACATTGGTGTGCAGGCCACAGTGGAAAATGTGAGCGACAAGCCGCTCAAGGGCGTTCTGGCGGGAAGCATCGAAGGCATTAACTTTGATAAGCCGGTGGAGCTGGCGCCCCATAGCAAGCAAATGGTCAGCTTCGACGCCAAAACCACGCCCGCGCTGCACCTGAGCAATCCCCGGCTGTGGTGGCCCAACGGCTATGGCCCGCAGAATCTTTACAAGCTCCACTTGAGCTTCAATCTGGGGCGTACTATTTCGGACGAGCAGGAGATCAGCTTTGGCGTTCGCAAGATCACCTACAGCGTTCCCGGCACCGACACCCTGACCATCTCGGTCAACGGCGTTCCGGTCTTCATACGCGGCGGCGACTGGGGGCTTGATGAGGCGCTCAAGCGCATTCCGCGCGAGCGGCTCGATGCAGAGATTCACCTGCATCAACTGGCCAACATGAATCTGATTCGCAACTGGGTGGGCCAGAGCACGGGCGAAGACTTCTACGCAATGTGCGACAAGTACGGGATTCTGCTGTGGGACGAGTTCTTTCAGGCCAATCCCAACGACGGCCCCAATCCCACCGACCTCGAGACGTATGTTGCCAACGTGCGTGAAAAGATTTTGCGCTTCCGCAATCATCCCTCCGTCGCGGTGTGGTGCGCCCGCAACGAGGGCTTTCCGCCGCCGGAGATTGACGCGGCGCTGCGCAAGCTGATGGCCGAGCTGGAACCGACCCGCCGCTACCAGCCCAGTTCGACCGATGGAGCAGGCGTCCGCTCCGGCGGGCCTTACCACTGGCGCACTCCGCGCGAGTTCTACCGCGTTACC
>Ga0302319_10025095_pt1 | contig 10569 bp, 9 predicted proteins | sample Bog_T0_2_FD_203319 | JGI IMG/M metagenome (GOLD analysis project Ga0302319, IMG submission 203319) | Peat permafrost microbial communities from Stordalen Mire near Abisko, Sweden - Bog_T0_2 | ecosystem: Environmental > Terrestrial > Soil > Wetlands > Peat | place: Sweden: Abisko, Stordalen Mire... | reverse complement strand
TTACTTCACCACTGAGAATGAAGCACCCCGCCTGCACGACGAGGAGTTTGGCGCGCTCGATTTTGAGCCGATGCTGTTTCCCTGGTGGGCCAACGATACGGATGCCGCCGCAGCCAAGCTTGCGGGCGGCCCATTAGGCTCCGACACGCCGGCAGCAGGCGCGAAGACCGTCAGCCTCGCCGCTCTGCGCGAAGGCCTCAGCGAGTCGGAGATCGCACGCTATCGCTGGCTCGGCCTTGAAACGGCCGCGGCCACGGTTGAAGCGCTCAATGAAGTCGAGCCCGGCCTCAGCGAATACGATCTTGAAGCAATCACTGCGGGTGCGTTGTTGCGCCGCGGCATTCTGCCCTCGGTCTATCTCTACGCCGTCGACGACCGCATCCTGAAATACAAGCACGCCGTCGCGCGCGGCAAGCGCCTGAAGCAATATGGCATGTTGAATCTTTGCTCGCGTAAGTGGGGACTCGCCATCTCCATTACGCGTTTCATTCACTTCGGCGAGTTACCCGCGGAACTGGCGCCGCGCTTTCAAGCTGCTGCGCAGGTCAACGCGGCGCTGCTTAACGCGACGCGAGTTGGCGCAACCTCAGCCGAGCTTTTCAAGGTGGCCCAAGCCGCCTACACAGCGCAGGGCTTTCCCGGCGAGGAACGCTTCCATCACCAGGGCGGTCCCACCGGCTATGGCGAACGCGAGTGGGTTGCCACGCCTGATGGCACCGAGATCGTCGTCAACAATCAGGCCTTCGCGTGGAACCCCAGCATCCGCGGCGGCAAGACGGAAGACACGGTCCTGCTCCGCGATGGCGTCATCGAAAACCTGACACCCACCCCTGAACTTCCGACCATCGAAGCCAAAGTAGAAGGCAGCACCTACGCAGCTGCCGGTGTGCTGGTGAAATAAAGCGGAAAATAGGAAATGGGGATTGCCGCTCAACAACAATTCGACGAGAAAAGGCGCCTGAACTGGCGCTCATGAATGGAGTTCAAATGCCTTTTCTCGCCAGAACAAGCGGCTGATAAAACCCGCTCTTCTCCGGCATCAGCCACCGTATGTCGCGGAACCCCGCACCTTCCAACGTATTCGATAACTCCTCACGCAGCAGGCGTCGATACTCTGAAACGAAGTGGTGCGAGCGCCAGGTTTTCGCCGATTGCGTTGTGATGTAAAGGTGAACAACATACCTGGCGTCGTCGATCCACTCCCAAACCTGATGAATGATTCTGCGGTCTCCTGCCTTGCCGTAGAACGCGGGCTCCTGCATGGTTGGTCGTTGCGTGATGAGCCGGTCGTAATCCCGAATGCTTGCGATAAAGAGACCGCCGGACCTGAGCTTTGAGCCCATTGCATGAACGGCTTTCTTTACTTCGTCAGCCGACAAATGAGGCAGGGCATTGTCCAGGGCTGCAACTACATCGAAGCCGGTCTCTTCAATCTCCGTCAAAGACGTCATGTCTGAGATATGAAACCGGATGCTTAAACTGCGCTGCTCCGTTTCGCGTTTTGCGCGAGTCACCGCGGCATGGCTCAAGTCGGATGCCACTACCTGGTGACCGGCCTTTGCAAACCCAATTGTCTGGGTTCCAATCCCGCAAGCGCAATCCAAAATCCTCAAATGGCCCGCTGAAGTCTCAGTGGCAAGGATCGCGTTGAGCGCTTGCCCCTGGCGTTCAATGGATCTGTCCCAATCTTCGAAGATCAGGTGGTAGTAGTCCGCAAGAGATTCGTAAAAGTCTAAAGTCTGTTTTGACATTCACGCTGCTTCTTTCGGCTCCATCGTCAGGCGCGCTGTCAGCACTACAAGCGCGACCCACAACATATTGGCTCCGAGCAGGTGCGCAATCTGCAGCCAAACTGGAGCCAGCAACAGCACATCCAGCGCCCCCAGCGTATACACAACGGCCAGCAGCAACAGCACCAGCGCCGCCAGGCGCCTGTTATCCCAGCCCGCATTTCCAAGCGCACTGTGCCGATTCGCCCGCGCCAGCAGCCAAAGCAGAATCGCGCTCGCCAGCAGCGCAACCGTCGGATGCGTCCACCGCCAGCGCACAAGCCATCCGCTCGTCGCGGAAAAGTCCTGCGCCAACGCATTGCCCAGCGATGTAGCAGGGAACAGCGTATCGCCCAGCGCCGCCAGCGACCCTGTGACGCCGACAATCAGCACCACCACCACCGTCGCAACCGCTCCAAACGGCGCATGCAAGCGAATCGTGCCACGCAAATAGCCTTTGCGCCGGTCCAGAAAGTGTGCGGTCAGTGTCAGCGCGGCCAGCAACAACAGCGTGTTCGTCAGGTGCAATGCCAGGTACGCCGGCCGTATCGGCGACTGGCTCTGCGCCGTCAATCCCAGTTTCACCAGCAGCGCGCCAAGAATCGCCTCAACCAACGTGAACGCCACTGAGGCCGCAGCAGCCCAGCGCGCCACGTGCCCGCGCACGGTTCCGGCAATGGTCCACCAAAGCAGCCCCACCACAGAGAAGAAGGAGATCCCGCTGGTCACACGATGCGTGAACTCGATCATCGTTTCCACGCTGGCCGAGTGCTGCATCACCGTTCCGTTGCACAGCGGCCAGTGGTTCCCGCAGCCTGCACCGGACCCGGTCGCGCGCACCAGCGTGCCCCACAAAATTACGGCAACAAAATAGACCAGCACGCCCCATGCAAACCGGCGCAATGCCAACGAGGGGAAAGGTTTTGCTTTCACTGAAATGGAAGTAACAGACATGAAGAATGACTCCGTATAGAACCCATTAGTGTAGAACAAGTGGCTTTCAAGCCCCCGCCCGCTTGTGTCGGCTCTTGCGCCAGGCGTACAATTTGTCTTACCTCGAGGTAAGACGTCATGGCGGATTCGGCAGTAATCAGTTCCAAAGGGCAGTTAGTCATTCCGGCCAACTTGCGCAAAGAATTCGGATTGAGAGCGGGAGTCCGGGTTATTTTCAAGAGGCAGGGCAGAGGCTTGTTTATCGAGCCCGGAAGCTACGAGGCAGTTCTTGCGCTTCGAGGCAAGTATGCGGGACTACCTTTGGAGGAAGACTTGGCGGAAGAACGGCGCAAGTGGGATGAGCGCCTGGAGGCTATGTGAAGCAGTATGTTTTGGACGCGAACGCGGTGATGCGATATTTATCCAACGGGCTCGGTGCCGAGAAGGTGGCGGTTCTAATTCATAAGGCAACCTCAGGGGAGGCGCGATTGCTCATTTCGGTTATCAACTGGGGAGAAGCTTTATACTCGCTCGCCAAACTGGCCGGCCTAAGTAAGGCGACCGCGGACTTGAAGTCGCTGGGCATATTCATCGAGTCCGTGGCTGCCGATGAGGTGCTTGCCGAGGCGGCCGCGACGCTCAAATTCAAATACAAAATGGGTTACGCGGATACTTATGCTGCGGCCCTTGCATTGCAGAAGGGTGCTACGCTCGTGACCGCTGACCCGGAATTTGTAAAGCTCGGCAAGCAATTGAGAGTGCTTGCCCTGCCTCGGCACTCCGCATAGTCGGCGCTTACGCCACCAGCAGTCGCACCACGTGGTTCACAATAATGAGATCCTCGGCCGGGGGAATCACGCGCACCGTCACCAGCGAATTCTCAGCGGAAATCACCGCCGCCCCGCGAACATTGTTCCGCTCCGAGTCCACCACGATTCCCAGCGCGCCCAGCCCCGCGCAAATCTCCGCGCGCGAAGCAATATCGTTCTCGCCAATTCCGCCGGTAAACACCAGCATGTCGAGGCCGCCCAATTCCGCTACGTAACTCCCAATCCAGCGGGCAATTGTCCATGTGAATTTGTCCACCGCCAACCGCGCCTTGGCATTGCCATCCTTGATCGCGTCGCGCAGGTCCCGCATATCGTTTGACAGATCGCTCACGCCCAGTAGCCCCGACTTCTTGCTCGCCACTGTCTCCAACTTGTCCGCCGCGTCGCTCGCGCTCGTCGCCGTTTCGCAGATCTTGCGCAGGATAAAAATCAACACACCGGGATCGATATCCCCAGTGCGAGTTCCGCTGATGATGCCGCCAGTTGGCGTCAAGCCCATCGACGTGTCCAGGCACTCGCCCTTGCGGATCGCCGAGATGGAAGCGCCGTTGCCCAGGTGCGCCACGATCAACTTCTCCGGCACCTCCGGTTCAAGCTGGTACACAATCGACTCATACGAAATCCCATGCGCACCATAACGCCGCACCCCCATCGAAGAGTACTCCTCCGGAATCGGCATATGCCGCGCCACTTCCGGCATCGTGCGATGAAAATACGAGTCCAGGCACACAAAGTTCTTCACACCCGGAAACAGCCGCAGACACTCGCGCATGATGTAGACAGCGATCGGCGTATGCAGCGGCGCAAACGCCGTGTACTTCTCCATCTCGTCAATCAGCGCAGGTGTAATCAGCTGGTTCTCCTGCACCGTGGGTCCGCCGCACACCATTCGATGCCCGATCGCCGCAGGGGCAGGGAAGTTGCCCGAGTGCAGCGCATCTGCCACCAGCTTGAACGCCACCGCGCGATTCGGCAGCGCCGGTGTTTCGTCCACCAGCTTGTTGCCGTCGGCATCCTTGATCCAGAACTTGCCCAGATCGGTGCCAATGCCGTCAACCGCACCCTCGTGCAGCTTGCGCGGTTCGCCGTTGCCGGCTTCGTACACTGAAAACTTGATAGAAGAAGAACCACTGTTCAAAACCAGCACAGGCAAAGACGCCATTGAGAAAGACCTTTCTGTTGTGGCTGCCCGCACTCTCGTGGTATGCGGGTCAGCGAGTTGTCGATTAACTGTGTGCGGCGTACGCCAATCACTTGGGTGCCCTGTCATCCTGAGCGAGCGAAGCGAGCCGAAGGACCTGATTCTTGCATCGATGGCACGATGAGTGGGATCTTGCAATTCAGTTGCTACTCCACCGCCAGTTCCGAATCTCCGGCAAATCCTCACCGTTTTCCGCCACATACAGCCGGTGGCGCTGAATGTTTTCCGAGTACCACTGCCCCGCCGCTTCAAATTGATCGTCCAGCTTTGGCACGCGCTTGAAAACATCCAGCACAAGCTGGAAGCGGTCAATATTGTTCAGCACGCACATGTCGAAGGGCGTCGTTGTCGTGCCCTCTTCCTTGTAGCCGCGCACATGCAGATTGTCGTGGTTATGCCGACGATAAGTGAGTCTGTGAATCACCCACGGATATCCGTGAAACGCAAAAATCACCGGCACATTTGCAGGAAATATCTGATCGAATTCCTCGTCCGGCAGCCCATGTGGATGCTCCGATTGCGGCTGCAGCGCCATCAGGTCCACCACGTTCACCACGCGGATCCGCAGCTCCGGCGCGCGTTCCCGCAACAGCATTACCGCGGCCAGCGCTTCCATGGTCGGCACATCGCCGCAGCACCCCATAATCACGTCGGGATGTCCCGCGTCGTTAGAAGCCCACGGCCAAATGCCAAGCCCGGTGGTGCAATGCGCAACCGCTTCGTCCATCGTCAGCCACTGCGGTGCGGGCTGTTTCCCGGCAACAATCAAATTGATGTAATTGCGGCTGCGCAAACAATGGTCCGCCACCGACAGCAGCGTGTTCGCATCCGGCGGCAAATAGATCCGCACCACGTCCGCCTTCTTGTTCAGTAAGTGATCGATGAACCCCGGATCCTGGTGGCTGAATCCGTTATGATCCTGCCGCCAAACCAGCGAACTCAACAGGTAATTCAAACTCGCAATCGGCTTCCGCCATGGAATTTCGCGTGTCGTCTTCAACCACTTCGCGTGCTGGTTCACCATCGAATCAATAATGTGGATGAAAGCCTCATAGCAACTGAAGAACCCATGCCGCCCGGTCAGCAGGTAACCCTCCAGCCACCCTTCGCACATGTGCTCGCTCAGTACTTCCATCACACGGCCGGTCTCGGAAAGGTTCTCGTCCACCGGCAGCGTCTCCGCCATCCATGCCTTGCCCGTGCCCGTAATCACGTCCTGCAGCCGGTTCGACGCCGTTTCATCCGGACCAAAAACCCTGAAGTTCCTGTTGCCTTGATTCAACCCCATCACGCCGTGCAGAAACTGTCCCAGCACCTTGGTCGATTCAGCATCCGCCGCCCCGCGCCCGTCAATCTTCACCGCCAACTCGCGAAAGCTCGGCAGCTTCAACGGCACCAGCAGCAGCCCGCCGTTCGCATGTGCGTTCATCCCCATGCGCAGCCGGCCCTTCGGCGCAATGTCCGCCAAATCCTCCCTGAAATGCCCCTTTTCGTTGAACAGCTCCTCCGGCTTGTAGCTCCGCATCCACTCGTCCAACTGACGCAGGTGTTCCGGATTTTTCTGAATCCCGTCGAGCGGAACCTGGTGCGCCCGCCACGTACCTTCCACCGGCTTGCCATCCACAAACTTCGGCCCCGTCCAACCCTTCGGCGTACGCATAATCAGCATCGGCCACGCCGGCCGCGCCGTCTCGCCACCCTCGCGCGCAGCCCTTTGAATCGCCGCAATCCGGTCCAGCATGGTGTCAAACACCGCAGCCGCCTGCTGATGCATCACCGCCGGATCGTGGCCCTCCAGTGTGAACGGCTCATACCCATATCCGCGCATCAGGTCTTCCAATTCGGCATGCGGAATTCGCGCCAGAATCGTCGGGTTCGCAATCTTGTATCCATTCAAATGCAGAATCGGCAGAACCGCCCCGTCGGTCGCGGGATTAAGAAACTTGTTCGAGTGCCAGCTTGTCGCCAGCGGCCCTGTCTCGGCCTCACCATCGCCCACCACGCACGCCACAATCAGGTTCGGATTGTCGAACGCCGCCCCATACGCATGCACCAGCGAGTAGCCCAGCTCCCCGCCTTCGTGAATCGACCCAGGCGTTTCCGGCGCAACATGGCTCGGAATTCCGTAAGGCCAGCTGAATTGCCGGAACAGCCGCTTGATCCCGTCCTTGTTCCGCTCAATATGCGGATAGACTTCCGAATACGACCCTTCCAAGTACGTATTCGCCACCAGCCCCGGCCCGCCATGCCCCGGCCCAATCAGGTAGATCATGTTCAGGTTGCGTTCGCGAATCAGCCGGTTCCAGTGCACATACAGAAAATTGAGCCCCGGCGTGGTTCCCCAGTGGCCCAGCAGCCGCGGCTTAATATCGTCCAGCGTCAGCGGCCGTTCAAGCAGAGGGTTGTCCTTCAGATAAATCTGGCCAACGGAAAGATAGTTGGCCGCACGCCAGTATGCGTCCATTTTGGCCAGCAATTCCGGGCTGAGAGGGCCGCCGGTCGTTGCGGTCTCAAGATCCTCGATCATGTGCACCTCGATGGGATTTGACTTGCGTGTCAGGGAAAGCCTAGCAGCAGAACGTTAAAGGAATAGGTGATTCGAATCACAGCGAACTGAGACGAAAACCCACCTTATGGGACAAACGCTGCCGTCCTCATTCTCTTCCACTTCTTGGATGCTTAATGTGCATTTGCGATCTTGACATCCACTTTGGTTTCGGATTCCAATCATCTGCTGCAGCCAGCGGTTCTGGCAGCTTGCACGAATCACCGCAACAAACTTCGCGGAGGCAATAAAGACAATGAACACTGTACTTTGGATCGTTCAACTCATCATGGCGGGCGTCTTCATTTTTACCGGCGCCAGCAAGGTGCTGGCCTATGACCAGCTTAAGAAAGTGGTAGAAACACGCTCAAAGGGAAAGCCGATCGACATGGGAAGAAGCCTCGCGGCGCAGGTTGGACTGCTTGAGATCGTGGGCGGCGTCGGCCTTATCCTGCCCATGGACCTCTTCCCGCCGCACCTGCTTCTGCTCTCGGCGGCCGGGTGCCTCGGCTTGCTCATGATCCTCGGCAGCATTTACCACATCCGCCGTCAGGAATCGGCCGTTCCCGATGTGGTGCTGTTTCTCATGGCGCTGCTCGTGCTCGTCGGCCGCTGGCCGCATTCACACGTATCCGGCCTCATGCAGTAGATCCGAATCCGCTCGGAATCTTCCCGAATCGGACTTGATCAGGGCATTACAACCAGACGGGTGTAAATTCGTCTTTACATCTGCATCATCTGATCTTTATATTTTACTCATCCAATAGTTGTATCTGCGTCACTCATTTTGCATCTCACTCTTCATCGGAGTCGTATCCGGTTTTGCACCAAAACGCGACACGCCTGCAATCGTTGATCTTCTGATTTGGGATGGCGTAGTGCAGGTACGCAGCGGTCAAGGAGGTGGATTCATGAACAGTATCCTATCCATGAGCACAGTCCTCTGGTTTGCGCAGATCATCATGGCGGCCTTGTTTCTGTTCGCCGGTTTCAGCAAAATCTTTGCTCATCGCAAACAGGCCGTTGTGCATCCCCTCAGTCCCGGCTTCGGCCTCCCCGGCATGCGTGACGAAGTCGTCTCCCTCATCGCAATCCTTGAAATCGCCGGCGCCATTTGTCTTGTTTTGCCCGTCGACCTGCTACCACCCTACATCGTTCCGCGTCTCGCGGCCGCGGCCCTTGCACTGCTCATGATCGTTGCCAGCGTGTATCACGCGCGCCGACACGAAACCGCTGTCCCCAACGTGGTCCTCTTTCTCATGGCGGTGCTTGTAATCGTAGGCCGCTGGCCCCACTAAGAAGCGCCGGAACACGCCCCATGCCCCGTTTATCGAACAGTTTCATCGTGCGATAGGCGGGAAGCAGTAAGCCAGATCCCCCCCTCACCGCCCCACCATCACCGGTATCTCCAGCGACCCCGCGCGCCCCGCTCCCATATCGTGCACCGCCACGCGCAGCGTGAGCCGTCCCTCCGGCAGATCAAGCGGAAACCGAATCGGAATTCCAGCCGACATCACATGCGCGAATTGTTCCGCCTTCAGTTTCATCTGGAATCCCCGGTCCAGATGATTCACTCGGCGTCCATCCGCGTCGTAGGCCACCAGCACAAACTCCACTTGAACGGCATGCGCCCCATCCGGTGTCGTCTGAAACGCAAACCACCGCGGATCGATCTTCAAGTCCACAATGTACCGGTGCGCCGGCCCCTTCAACGTCGCCGAATCCTCGCCCGCGGGGCCATCCGGCAGCTTTGTACCCGCCAACAGGGGATCGGTCGCCGGCAGCGCTCGTGCCTCAAACTGGATCTCGGTCGACGGCGGAGCGCCGTGCAGCGTAGCCGCCACAATCAGGCTCGTTTTCCCCGGATTGTGCTCTGAAGCTTTGTCCGTCGGGTCCGCGTAATACCCATGCCGGTAGGCCAGTTTATAGGCTCCGTTGTCCACGCGCACTTCAATCTTTCTGAACTTGCCGTCAAGCTGTTTTGCCCCCGGCACATAGCTGATGCTGTAGTAGCTCGAGCCATTCTCGACAGCGCTGGCCACGGCCTCCTTCAGTCCATTCGTATTCAGATACTCCTGCCCGCCCGTCTGCTCCGCAATCTGCTGCATCGAAGCTTCTTCCTTCATTAATTGCTTCGTCGCGTTCATATCGTCGTTCGCCGTCGATGGGCGGTTGGCCGTCACGCTGCGTCTCGATCCGCTGCGGTTGCCGCTCGTCGTCCCAGACATGAGGTTGGTCGATTCCTTGTACGCAGCGTCCAGGCTCGGCGGCGTCACCAGCCCCCGGGCGTCCACCGGATATACGGCCACGCGCGCCGCTGCCAGCAATTCCGCGGTCTCGCGAATGTCGTCCGTGTAATTGCGCATCGCCTCAAACGGATCCTGCTGCGTGTCGTCGGGGTCCAGCGAAATAGGAAATGAGGCGGAAAACCAGATCAGGTTCTTGCGCCCCGGAATCGCGCTCAGGTACCGCGCCAGTTGCTGCATCGCATCCAGCGTCATCCGCACACGCATATCCGTCTGGTAGGCCGTCACGTCCGCCTCAAACTGCTTCATCGAACTCAGCGCACTGGTGCCCGCTGCGGTCACTGCGTCCATGCCCTGGGTCATCGTCGCCAAATCGCCCACTGATTGATCCAACGCCTGGTCGCTCGCCGGGTCCAGCACGGCGGATGTTTGCGGGCCGGATGCGGGGCTCTTGAAGGCCTTAGCCAGTTGCGCGGCGTCGGTCGTAAACCCCTCCACCAAACGCAGCCGCGACCCCAGCGTGAAAATCGCGAGCGATGTTCCCATCGGAATCTTTCCCAGATAACCCAGCATCGCCCGCCGCGCTTCCATTTGATTGGCCATTGGCGTGTTCAGCCCATCCAACAGCAGCACATTCACCGCCGGCGCTGGCGGATAGGCCGGAACGTTGCTGAACGTGTGTGGAGGAAGAGGGGGCCGCGCAGCCGCCGTCTCTAATGCTGTCCCTTTGTGTTCATCGAAGCTGGCAATCGGCTGTTCCTTGCCGTCTTCGTAAATATGAAACCGGCTCTTGGAGAGCCCGTGCACAGCAGAACCCCGCTCCGTCACCACCACATCCACCAGGACGAGATTAGCGTCCGCGCGCAACACTGTGGTTTCCGGGGCCGCAGCGGCATTCCCGGACTGGGGCGTTGCAACAGCCGAATTTTGTGCCTGCATCACGCTAACGGAGACCAGCAGTCCGGCAAGCATCAGGTGAGTTGTATGGAGTGGGGAATGCACAAATCAGCCCAGCCTTCTTTTGTGAAATAGGGAAACAGTCGGG
>Ga0302319_10025094_pt1 | contig 10569 bp, 8 predicted proteins | sample Bog_T0_2_FD_203319 | JGI IMG/M metagenome (GOLD analysis project Ga0302319, IMG submission 203319) | Peat permafrost microbial communities from Stordalen Mire near Abisko, Sweden - Bog_T0_2 | ecosystem: Environmental > Terrestrial > Soil > Wetlands > Peat | place: Sweden: Abisko, Stordalen Mire... | reverse complement strand
CAATGCGGCCAAACGAGCGCATGTGGCTTTCTATCCCATCGATACGCGCGGGTTGATTGCGACCGCCCCGGCGGGAGACGCCAGTTCAGCCGGTGGACGCGGCACCAGTTCGTTCACAGGCACCAATGAAACCAGCCGGCAAGCCAGCCGCGATAACTCTCAGGAGACGCTTTCGACGCTGGCTTCCGATACCGGCGGGCGGTTGTTCGTCGACGATAACAATCTCGCCCTGGGGATGGAGAAGGCCCGCGACGATATCACGAGCTATTACATTCTGGGCTATTACAGCAGCAACGGCAAACTGGACGGCAGGTACCGCAAGGTTACGGTCAAGCTGAACAACAATATCCAGGCTAAGCTTGACTATAATACGGGCTATTTCGGGGAAAAAGAATTCAAGAAATTCACGTCATCCGACAAGGAAGACCAGCTGCAGCAGGCGCTGATGCTGGGCGACCCTATGACCGACCTTACGGTTAATGGGGAGATCGACTATTTCCGGCTGGCGCGCGACCGATATTTCGTTCCTTTCTCGATCAAGATTCCGGGTTCTGAAATAGCTCTGGCCAAGAGCAAGGGCAGCGCCCAGACTGAGCTTGAATTCATTGCCCAATTGCGCGACGATCACACCAAGCTGGTGGGCGTGGTGCGCGACGGCGTCAAGATAAAACTGGCGGATCAGACGGCGGCGGAGCTTTCATCGCATCCGATCTCTTACGATACGGGTTTCAGCGTGCCGCCTGGGACTTACAACCTGAAGTTTCTCGCCAGGGAAAATGAAACCGGCAAGATGGGCACTTATGAGACTAAGTTCACCATTCCCGATCTGGCTCCGGATAAGCCTGGACATCTGAAGACCAGCACCGTTATCTGGAGCAGCCAGAGACAGCCTCTCAAGACCGCTATTGCGACTGCCGATCCTAATAAGAAAGTCCTTGAAGCCGATCCATTGGTGCAGGACGGGCAGAAGCTGATCCCCAGCATCACGCATGTGTTCCGCAAGGATCAGAATATGTACGTATATATGGAAGTCTACGACCCTGGTCTCGACAGCGCGCAGAAGCCCAGCGTGTCGGCTACGCTTTCTTTCTATCGGGGCAAGACCAAGAGCTTCGAATCGCAGCCGGTGCGGCTCAATTCGTTTCTCGCCAAGCGCGGCCAGACGCTTCCGGTTGAGTTCCAGACACCTTTGTCGCAGCTGGCTTCGGGGCGGTATACGTGTCAGATTAATTTGATCGATGAGACGGGGCGGCGGTTTGCGTTTCAGCGCTCGGAGATTGTGGTATTACCGGCGGAAAAACCGCAGGCAACCGCCAAAACCGGAGCCTGAGGTGCGGCTTACGCCGCATTGGACAGGCGATAGCGCCTATCCCACGTGCCTATCCTTGACGTTACCGAGGTTAGTATTCAGGATCTAACTACTGACGGCTTGCGGTCATAGTACCGATGTAGTCATAGTTGAATTTGTCCCATACGCTAAAGGTCAAGGCCGGCTTTGGCGCGGCTTTCGCTATCCTGCTCGGCGCGGGTGTGGCGGCTACTTTCCAGACATTCCTATGGGAGGGGAGTGCCGACTGGGTTGCGCACTCGTGGGATGTGATCGAGCGTCTGGATGAATTGGCGCGCCCGCAGGATCCGCTCAGGGTGCGCCAACTGGCTCTGGAACTGGGGGCACTGACTGTCGATAATCCGGCAGAGCACCAGAGGGCGGAGACGCTGATTGCGCTGGCCGCGAGCCGGGAAGTGGCTCTGGACCAGGGTATTGCGGGTCGCATGGCCGAAGTGCTGCAGAAGATGCAGACCGAAGAGAGGGCTCTGCTGACTGTGCGTATCGAAAAGCAGCGGAGTATTGCGGTGCTGACGCGAAAGCTGTCGGAAGTCGCCTCCGCTCTCTCATTCCTTCTCATCGTGCTGGCGGCGTGGCGCACGTCGATCGACGCGAGAAAGCGCAACCTGGCGGAACGGACGCTGGCCGCGCGCGAAGAGCAGTACAGGCAGGTGGTCGAGATGGCCGGTGACATCATCTACCGCACCGATCGTCTGGGACGCTTTACTTTTTGTAACCAGACCGCTCTGACGATGCTGCACCTGACCGAGCACGAATTGCTGGGCCGGTCGTATGTCAGAATGATTGCGCAGGATAAGCGGAAAGAAGTGGAACGCTTCTATCTGCGCCAATTTGCGCGGCGGAGAAAGAACAGCTATTGCGAGTTTCCTATCGTCGACGGGCATGGGCGGGAGCGCTGGATCGGCCAGAACGTTCAGCTGTTGATGGAAGGCGCGAATGCGATCGGTTTTCAGGCGATTGCACGCGAGATAACCGAGCGCAAGCGGGCCGAATACGATCTGCAGAAAAGCCGCCTCTTCGTGGAGCGCATTGCGGCTACCACGCCGGGCATCCTTTATGTTTACGATCTGGACCAACGGCGCAACGTTTACAGCAATCGCGAGGCGGTCGCGGTGCTGGGCTATAAACCGGAAGAGGTCGACAGCTTTTCCAGGGGCGAGATGCAGCATTTTCATCCCGACGATATCCCGGCGATCGAGAACCATCATCGGGGGCTGCGCGACGCGCAGGATGGCGAAGTGCGCCGCATCGAGTATCGGGCTCGCCATGCCGCTGGACATTGGGTATGGCTGGCCGCGCGCGACACGCCTTTCGAACGCAACAGCGAAGGCGTGGTCACGCGGATTGTGGGAATCGCGCACGATGTCACCGACCGCCGGGCCGCACGGGACAAACTGGCTTATGAGGCAAATTTCGACGCACTCACGGGCCTCGCCAACCGGCGCCACTTCCTGACGCGATTGCAGGGCGTGCTCCGGCGCGTAAGTCTGGAACACGGGACGGCGGCGCTCTGCATGCTGGATATCGATCTCTTCAAAACGATCAACGACCGGTCCGGGCATTCGGCGGGCGACGAGGTGCTGGAAGCGCTGGGTAACATTGTGCGCGGCGAACTGCGGTCGAACGATTTGGCGGGGCGTCTGGGCGGCGACGAATTCGCTTTTATTTTGCCCGACGCGGATCATGACGAGGCGGCGGAGGTGGCGGAGCGCATTCGCGAACGGCTCGGGCGCATGGCGATCGGGACGGACGGCGGAGCGGCGCCGGTTTCGGTTACGGCGACGTTCGGAGTGGCGGAGTGGCATCCCAAAATGGATGCCAAAGAGCTGATGGAGGCGGCGGACCGGGCGCTTTACAGAGCTAAATCGGCGGGACGAAACTGCGTCTGCGTCGAGGTTTAGCGGCAGGTATGGCCGAATCGGCCAATTGGCCACAAAGCTGCATCGCACACTCTCGCAGCAAACAAGGAAAAAATGCGAGAAGGGCTGGTTTGGCTGGCGATGACAGCAGTGGCTGTTATGCCGGCGATGGGAGGTCCGATTTTCGATATTCCGGTTTCCGCCAGTTCGTTCGGGCTTCTCGGCGGTAGTATTTCGAATACCGGGACGTCGGCGATCGTGGGTAATGTCGGGGCTACGAGTACGATTACAGGCTTCGACTCATCGGATGGAACCGCAACGGGTTACGTTTGTGCTTCAACCAGCGGCGGCCCTTGTACGACTGGGGAGGACTCGGCCGTTACAGCCGCGTACAACGCCATCTTCAGCGGCGGCGCGTTCAGCACGGCGGAGGGCATGAAACCCACCGGGTCGTATACGAACGCGACCAGCCAAACCTTCCTGGGGAATAATGTTTACGCGTCTTCGGGCGATATTTCGACGGCCACAGGCACTGACCTGACGTTCGATGCCCAAGGCGACTCCACGGCCGTTTTCGTGATCCAGATTGACGGGACCCTCACCGTGAACGGTGCGTTGGACTTCACGCTGGAAAACGGAGCGCAGGCGAGTAATATCTTCTGGATCGTTACGGACGCCGCCACGATCAGCGTCGGAAGTTCCGGGCCGATCGTCTTCGACGGAGACATTCTGGCGGGAACGAGCTTCACGATGTCGGCGGCGTCGGGGGGAAGCGGCACGCTTGCCGGCACCATCAATGGCTGCGTCTTCGCGGACACGGCGAATACCCTCGCCGGCACCACGAATGTGGAAGGCTGCGGCGCCACCGTCGCCATTCCTGAGCCAAGCTCCTCGGAGCTCATGAGCCTCGGATGTCTGCTGCTGGGCATCGCGGGGTGGCGAAGATTCAGGGTGCGGTGACCAAATGGCGTCAGGGGGGCTTACGGAGGAATATTGGCAGATCGGAAATCTGCCCCACCTTTATTGGCGCCAGCGGCGGAGGGGCGGCGAGAGAGCAGCGCAGATTCCTACTACGGCCAGGGTTGCGAGGCCTCCAAATGAGACGCTGGCCACGGTTCCGAACCATGCGGCTGTCCAGCCCGATTCGACTGCGCCCAATTGATTCGAACAACTGATGAAGATGTTGTTCACCGCCAGCACGCGCCCGCGCACGGCGTCCGGCGTTTTGGTTTGAACGAGCGACTGGCGGAGCACCACGCTCACATTATCGAAAGCTCCGACCAGCATCAGCAAGGCCAGCGACAGCCACAGATTGCGCGACAGGCCGAAGCCGATGGTAGCGGCGCCGAAACCCACCACGGTGAAGATCAGCGCCCGCCCGGCCCGATGGATTTTTCCCGAATGGGCCAAAGTGATGGCCATCAGTACTGCCCCGACGGATGGGGCAGCGCGCAGCCAACCCAGGGCGCGGGGACCGGCGTGCAGGATGTCCACGGCGAAAATCGGCAGCAGTGCGGTAGCCCCGCCGAACAGCACCGCAAACAGATCGAGCGAGACGGCGGAGAGGATCAGTTTGTTATCGCGCACGAAACGCAGGCCTTCGAGCAACGACCGGGCGTCGCGCGGAGTGGCCGTAAGGTTGTCGCCGCGGCGCTGGCGGATGGAGGCAAAACAGATGAGGGTCAGCACCGCGAAGGCGGCCTGCACCACGTAAACGGTCCGGCTTCCGGCGGTCGCGAGAAGGAGCCCCGCGATGGCTGGCCCACTGACATTGGCGATCTCCTGCGCGCTGCTGTTCCAGGTGACCGCATTGCCGAGCGCCTCCCGCGGAATTATCTGGGACAGAATGGCGCCTCGGGCGGGGCCCTGAAAAGTGCGCGCGATGGCGGTGAGGAGCAGGCAGCCGTAGATGGCGAATACGGAATGGTAGCCGAAGATCAGCAGCAGGGACGCGGTGAGGTAGAGAATTTGGGTAAGCACCATCACGCGGCGGCGGTCGTAGCGATCGGCAACATGGCCGGCGAAGAGGGACAGGAGCACGAAGGGCGCGACCTGAACGAAGCCGACGTTGCCCAGCACCATGGCGGAGTGGGTTTCCGTGTAGAGATCCCAGCTGACGGCCAGCGAGAGCATCTGCAGGCCGAAGCTCGAGAGAAAGGCTCCGGAGAGCAGAAAGCGGTAATCGCGCAGGCGGAAAGAAGCGTAGGCGTCCAACTATAGAGGATCGCGCATAGGTTGTGGCAGGAAACTTGTGGCTGCGGTTCCACATGGTTTTCGTTGCAGTTCGTGGACCGCAGACTAAGGTCGGAATCTGCCCCACCGGGCGCCGGTATATAATCTGGCAGTCATGACCAAACGAGAGTTCCTCGCCGTCAGTGCCGGCGCCGCATTGGGCTTGGGGCGCGCGGTCTTTGCGCAGAAAGGCCCTGCCCCGTCGCGGAAGGCGAAAACGACAAAGCTGTTCAAGAGCCCTCCGGGGTATCCGAACGCGCTGGCCGCCGCGCCTGAAGGTTTGTGGATCGGCGAGCAGAAGATGTCCGGTGAACAGGCGGTGACCTATCATCTGCCGGAACCCAAAGATCTTTCGGAAGCGGCGTGGCTGGTCGATTGGAACGGCAAGGTGTTGAAGACCGTGACCACGCCTTCCCGGAACACGAGCGGGATGGCTTTCGGCGGCGGCAACCTGTGGATGTGTGCGAATGCGCCTCCGGAGGGAGTGTTTCAGGTGGACATGAACTCGCGCCTGATCAGCCATCGCCAGATCCCGCTCGGCCCCGCGAAGGACGGCGGTGGATGTCATGGCGCCATGTGGAACGAGGGCAAGCTCTGGATCGCGGCGCTGCGCCTGCACGGAATTCTGCGCGTCGACCCAGTCACGTGGGAGCCGGAGTTCTTCATTCCTTTCTATGAGGCGCCCGGGCGGACGCGCTACCACGGCATTGCGTGGGACAATGGCGCCATCTGGCAGATCGTCGGCAACGATTGTAAGGGCTATGCCGAGTACCGCCCTGGCCTGGTCAAATACGATGCCGCGACGGGTAAAGTGATCGAGACGGTCGACTTCCTGCCCGGATCGTCGGACCCGCATGGGCTGGTAATGCACAACGGATCGCTGGTCAGTTGCGATGCCGGCATCCATCCGGGATGGCCGACCAATGACAGCCCGACGACCGGGTGGATCTTCCGAATCGACTTTGTGTGATGCGATTGGCGCTGATTGCCGTTCTCTGTTTAGTGCTGGCTGCGCCCAGCCGGGCGGACCTGCAGACGGACGGGGACTTAATTGTGGTTGGAATCGTGTTGGTGGGGGCCGCCGTCGGCGTAGGCACCACCTTTCTGATTCTTCACGAGAAGCATAAGAGAGTTGCGCTTACGGGCTGTGTTAGTTCCGATGCGGGTGGGCTTACCCTGACCGACGATAAAGACAAGCAAACGTACACTCTGTCAGGCGATCCGCCAGGCGTTATGGCGGGTCACCGGATGACGCTCGAGGGCAAGCGGCACAAGAATGCCTTCGAGGCTCACAGTGTGACGAAGGATCTGGGAATCTGTCAGCCCTGAATCAGTGAATGCGCAGCCCGGCCGCTACGGCCATGGGGAGGCGCGCTCCGAGAATCCGACCGATCAGCTTCGCAGTCGCTTGAACCGTCTTGTTTATTATCCGCATACCTGATTAGAATTCTGGACCTTTCCCGCCTCCTTGTCACCCTTGTCTTTGGATAGCTCGGGACTTACTGAAGATAACGGTTGTTCAACACATTTCGGAGGCTGAAATTCGTTATGCCTTCAGAAGAATCGCCCATTACGGCGGTGGCACTGGCGCTCTGGTATGTCACCAAAATGCCAATGCTGTTACTGATCGCGCCGGTCGGTGTGTACCGATTAATTACAAAAGACGCGGCGCAGCAATGGGACGCGGTTGGTCTTCAGCAATACGCCGGGTTGCTGGTGGCCCTGGCCGCGATCGGCGTGTTCGGTAGAAACTGGCGCAGCCTTAAGTGGCTCAGGCCTTGGCCAGGGTCCTAAAGGGCGCGCGGCGCAGACGGGTTCCCGTGGCGTCGAAAATAGCGTTGCCGAGCGCGGCGGCTACGGGCGCGGTGGCGCCTTCCCCCGCTCCCAGAATGGGCAACTCGGGATGGTTCAGGAGCGCAACTTCGAGCGCGGGAACCTCAGGAAAAGTCAGCAGCGGATAGCTGGCCCAATCGGTGGTGGTGACGTGCGACTGGTCGAACTTCACTTCCTCGTGGAGCGTGCGGCTGAGGGTCTGCATGATGCAGCCTTCCACCTGATTGCGCAGGGCGTCGGGATTCACGACCAGGCCGGAATCGTGCGCGCAGGTGACGCGGCGGATGGTGATCTTTCCGGATGTTCGATCAACGGCCACTTCCATGGCCACGGCAATGTAGTTCAGGGCCTGGTTGTAGCGGACGTAGGCGATGCCGCGGCCAACGCCCGGCGTTGGGTTGGGCGAGGGGCGGGGCTGCCAGCCGATCATCTGGGCGGCGCGCTCGATGACGGCGATGGCGCGCGGATCGGTGAGACCGCGCAGACGGAACTGCACGGGATCGGCGCCGGCAGCGTGGGCGAGTTCGTCCGTGAAGCTTTCGGTCATGAAGGCGTTGCCGATGCGGCCGGGCGCGCGCAGGTTCGAGACCTTCAGCGGCGAGGTCTTGACCCAGTGGGCGGTGACGCTGATGTGCGGAACATCGTAGGGCGGGTCGGCATTGTTGATGACGCCGCCGGGCATCTGACCGTGCTCCTGCGGGATACCGGCGAGGTCGGCTGCGATGAAGGCGCGGACGCCCTGGATGGTGGTAGGAACCCACATCTGGGCATCCCACGCGGCGATGCGGCCGTTGGCGTCGAGGGCCGCGTGAACGTCCAGACTTTGGGCGGGGCCTTTGGGATCCCAGCCGTGCTCATCGTGGCGCATCCACTGTACGCGGACAGGGGCGTGGACGGTCTTCGAGATCAGCACGGCATCGGCTGCCACGTCGTCGTTTCCATTGCCGCCGTAGGAGCCGGCGCCGGGGAGGAAGATGACGCGGGTCTTGCCGGCGCGGAGCCCGAAGAGCTTGGTGAGGTTGTTGCGCAGCGCATGCGTGCCCTGTGTGGAAGACCAGATGGTGGTGTGGTCGTCGCGAACATCCGCGATGGCGCAGCAGGGCGCGAGCGAGGCGTGGCTCTGCAAGGGCCACCAATATGTGGCTTTGAGCGTTTTCGAAGCGCTGGCCAGGGCTTGTTGAGCGTCGCCTTTCTTGACGAGGGGCTGGTCCTTATCGATGGGCGTGTTGCGGACGTGCTTTTCGAGATCGTCGCTGCCGGGGAGGCCTTTCCAATCGCTCCAGGTGGCCTTGAGTTCGCGGGCGGCGCGGACGGCGGCCCACTCGTCTTTAGCTACGACCGCGAGGAAATTTCCGTTGCGTACGATGCGGACGTCGGGGATGGCTTTGATCGAAGACTCGTCGACGCTGAGGAGCTTTGCCTCGATAGCCGGTGGACGCACGACGCGGCCGTGGAGCATGCCGGGGACGGTGAAGTCCTGCAGGTAGGTGAGTGTGCCGGTGCATTTACCTGGAAGGTCGGGGCGCGGATAAGATTTGCCGACGATCGTGTAGGCGGCGGGATTCTTTAGTGGGGCAGTGGGGTCGGATCGCAGATTCAACTGGCGGTCGCCCATGAGTTGGGCGAGGTTGGCATTGGGGCCGAGCTTTTCCAACGCGGCGCGCAGGGTGGCGGCGGCCTGGCGGACTTCGACGCCTCCACGGGTGAGCCCGTTGCTGCCGCCGGTCCCACCGGTGTCGGCGGTGAGATCGGTATCGCCTTCCACGACGGAGATGCGGAGTTCTTCGGCGGCCATCTGGGGGATGGCGATGCGCATGCCCGTGCCAACGTCGACGCGGCTGGTGTAGACGGTGACCGATCCATCGTGGTGGATAGCGAGGAAGCTATCGACTTGATCGGGATCGACGGACTTGGCGGGGGCGGCGGCGTCCTGCGCGAGGGCGCGTTGACCGAGGTTGCCCAAAGAAAAGCTGACGACGATGGCGGCGGAACTGCGAAGGAGATCGCGGCGGGACAGGGTCTGCCTGGTTGCTGTTTGCATGGTCATCTCCTATGCCTTCGCTTCCCGGGTGGTTTTGGCGGCTCGTTCGACGGCGGCGAGGATGCGGGTGTGGGTGCCGCAGCGGCAGAGATTACCGGCGAGCGATTGTTTGATCTGTTCGAGGGTGGGGCTGGGATTCTGACCGAGGAGGCCCTTGGCGCCCATGATCATGCCGTTGGTACAGTAGCCGCACTGTGCGGCCTGTTCGGCGATGAAGGCGGCCTGGACAGGATCGGGATGCTCGGGTGTACCGAGGCCTTCGAGGGTGGTGACTTTTTTGCCCGCAACCTGGTTGATGGGGGTGATGCAGGAGCGCGTGGCTTTTCCGTCGATGAGGACGGTGCAGGCGCCGCACTGGGCGAGTCCGCAGCCGAATTTCGCGCCGTGGAGGCTGAGTGCGTTGCGGAGGAGATAGAGGAGAGGCTGGGCGGGGTCCCACGATTCGACTGAGACCGGGCGGCCGTTGACCTGGAAGTTGTAAGTCGGCATGACGACGCTCCGTGGTTTATTTTACTTCTTTTTTCGTGGCGGATTGGCGGATTCGATCAGCGGAACAATTCGTCGAGGCTGGCGGCGTCCACAAAACGGTCCCCGATGCGTTCCAGTTCTTCTATGGAGCAGGCGCGCAAACGGTCTTCAACCCAGGCGGGAAGTGAGCCAAAACGCTTTTCGACCATGCGGCGAAGCAGATGCGACTTGCTCGCCTTCCTGTTTACCTTCCTTCAGCCCGCGTTTATATTCGCGGCCCAGCACTTCGTGATCGAGAATGTCGTCCAGTATGGGCATTCGTCTTGCCTCCCCTTCCACTTCCCTCGCCAGTTTCCGCAAACCCGCGAGGATCACTAACTGGGCCAGTGCTCTACCCCGCCTCGCAGGCTCCAGCGCCGCGATGCGCCGCAGAATTCGCCGGATCGCTTCCGTCCGATCCGGCCACCGGGCCAACAGCGAAATTATATTATCGCCGATCGAATCGCTTTCGCACAGCCGCGCGCCATCCAGTTCCCGAATGTCGACCAGGCGGTATTCGAAGGCGAGAGCGGGGAAGCGCAATGCATTACTCATGCGCAGGGGAGCTTGGCCGAGATAGAGCACGATCTGGCGGGGAAAGAGCAGATCGATGCGCAGGCTGTTGACCTTCGGCAACTCCACGTCCCGCCACATGGTGACATCGAGACCAGTCAACTCGCGTAGCGTCAAGCCGGGCCCATCGAGCAGCAGGTCTTTGAGAGTGATGTCGTATTCGTGCATGAGGGCGG
>Ga0302319_10025092_pt1 | contig 10569 bp, 6 predicted proteins | sample Bog_T0_2_FD_203319 | JGI IMG/M metagenome (GOLD analysis project Ga0302319, IMG submission 203319) | Peat permafrost microbial communities from Stordalen Mire near Abisko, Sweden - Bog_T0_2 | ecosystem: Environmental > Terrestrial > Soil > Wetlands > Peat | place: Sweden: Abisko, Stordalen Mire... | reverse complement strand
TCAAATTCTCACGAGCCTTCGGCGCGCACACGGTCCTATTCACAACTTCGAAATCGAAAATTGAAGACGCCAAACGCCTCGGTGCGGATGAAGTTGTCTTGACCAAGGAAGCCAACTGGGGCGCGGCGCACGCCGGCAGCTTCGACTTCATCCTCGACTGCGTCTCCGCCGATCACGATGTATCCGCCTACCTCGCCCTGCTCAAGCGCGATGCAACGCTATGTACGGTCGGCGCGCCTTCCAATCCACTGGCGATTTCTGCCTTCGCCGTCATCCCCGGTCGCAAAAACTTCTCCGGGTCTGCCATCGGCGGAATCAAAGAAACTCAAGAAATGCTGGATTTTTGCAGCCAACACAACATCGTCTGCGACATCGAGATGACCAGCTTTGACAAGCTTGAAGAAGCTTGGACCCGAGTAGTCAACGCCGACGTGAAATATCGCTTTGTCCTCGACCTGAAGACACTGAAATAGGAAATCATACCCGACCCGAGGATGTCCCACCCATAGTTGAAAGTTGAGCGGCGGTCCAGCCTGATTCCTTAGAATCGGCTTGCGAAACCTTGAAGGGAGAACCGCCGTGAAAAAACCATCCCGGACGATGAGATGCGAAAACTTACCGGACACTGAAATAAATAAGCCTCCCGGACGTTGACACAAGAAAACGTACCAGACGCTCAGAAAGGAAAACGTCCCAGATGCTCAGAAAGGAAAACGTCCCGGAGGGACGGTACGAAAATAGCCCCGGGTGAAGTCCGCGCCAGCGGACGAGAACCCGGGGATAGCGCAATCCTAGAAAACCCCGCGCCCCGTAGGGGAGCAATGAACCCTGCGTACACCTGTCAATTGGCACGGCTCACGAGCACTCAATACAACCGCTCAAGATTGCTCATTAACTCTGACAGTCAGACGGATTTTCGGGGGTTTCTGATAAACAGGCGAAAACGATAGAAAGAAAAATCGCGACTAAAGCACATTCACCACATCCGATGCCTGAACCCGTATAGATAAATATAAATTCTACTTGCAACTCTTGCACTTCACCATAATCGCCGCGTGCAGCCGCTCTCGAAGGCCTGCCGGCAGCTCATAGACCTCATTCGACTTGTAAATCTCAATCGTCTTGAGCGTGGTATTGAAAACCACCTCGCAGTGCTCGCACTTGAGCGTATGCGATTCAATCGCGGCCCGCACTTCCGCTGCCATCTTCTGGTCCAGCTCGTCATCCAGGAGCTGCAGAAACTCGCTACACTTCATCCCTCAACCCCATCTTCCACGGGCGACAGCGCGCCCGCCTTCTTGAAATATTTACTAAGACGTTCCCGCAACTGCAACCGCGCGCGCAACAGCCGCGACTTCACCGCCGGCACGCTCAGATCCAACGCATCGGCCGTCTCCTGCGTGGAAAGCCCTTCCACATCCCGCAGCACAAAGACCACGCGAAAGCCCCGCGGCAACCCCTGTATCGTCTTCTGCAGAATCTCCTGCAGCTGCGCCTGATCGAAATTCTGCTCCGGGTTCGGAGCCCAATCGGCCAGGTCGCGGGGAACGGATCCCTCTTCGGTCTCGATATCCTCGTCGATCGAGACCGTCTTGGCTGTGCGCCGCTTGCGCAGCCGCATCAGGCTTTCGTTCACCGCAATCCGCACCAGCCATGTGTAAAACTTCGAATTCCCCTGAAACTGATCCAGTTTCTGATACGCCTTCAAAAACGCGTCCTGCATGACATCTTCGGCATCTTCCCGGTTTTGCGTGATGTGATTCGCAATGCGGAAGATCTGCCGCTCGTACTTGCGCACCAGCGTGTCGTACGCCGCCACATCCCCCGCGCGCACCCGCTCCACAAGCGCCACGTCAGGATGCGGCTCGCTCTCAACGCCGTTTTGTTCAATGCCCTTAGTTTGGATGGTTGTCATTTGCTTTAGTTGCAACAATTCTTTGCAGCCGGGGAAAGTACCGGAACAGGAAGCCCAGTTCAGTGTTGGTATTACTTGAGTGTACCGGACGACGGTGATAGGAACCAAGTGCGGCAATGAAGGTCTAATCAGCAAACACCTTCGCCACACCGACGAGCCTGAAAAAGGATAAAGTGAAAATATGAGCCTGAAACCCTCCCCATCCGCGCCGTCACGATTCGCTACACTCGCGCTGGCTCTGCTTCTGGCCGCACTGCCTCTTGCCGCGCAGTCAACTTCCGCTGCCGACGGCGCCACTTCGACTACAAGCGCAAAAACGCGTAAGACAACCCACAAGACATCCGGCAAAACAGGCAGCAAGGCGAGCAACAAGACCACCGCGGCCCGGCATCCAGGCGCGCCATCCCGCGCCACGCACACAGCTCGAACCGCGCAAACCACCCGCACCGCCACCCGCATCCATGAGGCCTTCACCGCCTCCACCGAGCTGCGGCCCATGGCCCAACAGCTTGCCAACACGCGCACGCCCGAGGCCTATGCCGGCGTCGTCAACTACGCTCAGAGCCACAGCGGCGATGCGGCTGCCGCAGCGTACCTGGCCCTGGGCCACGCCTACCTGCTCGACAAACGCTACGCAGAAGCCGCCATCAACCTGCGCAAGGCCCACCAGGATGGCGAAGCCTTGGCCGACTTCGCCGACTTTCTTGGCGCGCAGGCCAGCCACGGGGCCGGCGAGGAATCCGCCGCGGAATCGCTGCTCCATGGCTTTACTTCCCGCTACCCGGGCAGCATTTTCAACTCGCAGGTACCGGAGCTCGAGGCCACGGTGCTGTTGGCAATGAACAACCCCGCCGCCGCGCGCCAGGCGCTTGCCGTATCAACCACGGGTGCAGGCCGCGCCGGCTACCAGCTCGCACAGGCGCAGGTCGACGCAGCACTCGGCCAGCAGGATGCCGCCATCCGCGCCTTCAAGCAGCTCCTGCTCTCTCACCCGCTCACCCCGGAAGCCGAGACAGCCCGTGCGCAGCTCACCCAGCTTGGCGCCGAGACATCGCTTACCGCCGCCGAACTGCGCTCCCTCGCCGATGCCTATATGAACGCGGGCCGATACGGGGAAGCCGCCGAGCAGTATCGCGCCCTGTTGCGCTCTTCCGCCATCAGCGCGCAGGACCGCAACAGCTTCGCCGTCTCAGAGGCCGCCTGCGAGTTGAAGCTCAAGCGCCTCACCACCGCGCAGGCCCAGGCGCTGCCGAACACGGATGACGAAAACGGCGCGCACCGGCTCGACCTGCTCATGGAAATGGCACGCAATCGCGAAGACACAACCGAACAGCAGCGCCTGGTCACGGAAATGGAATCCCGCTTCCCACACAGCCGCTGGCTCGCGGAAGCGCTGTTTTCAAGCGGCAATATGTACATGCTGAGCCACGACTATCCCACGGCCGTCCAGTACTACAGCGACCTCTCCGCGCGCTTCCCCGCCAGCACCAACGCTGCCGCCGCTCACTGGCGCGCCGGCTGGCTCAGTTACCGGGAGGGCAAACTGGGATCCGCCGCCATATTCTTCAGCGAACAGATCCATCTTTACCCCAGCGCGCAAGAGACCGTCTCCGCCCTCTACTGGCGCGGGCGGCTTTACGAGGTTATGGACCACGCCCCGGCGCAGGCCGCAGCCAACTATCGCACCATTCTCCGCGTGTGGCCGCATTACTTTTATGCGCAGATGGCGCGGGTGCGGCTTGCCGCGCTGGGCGGCACAGTGCCCGCACAAGTTCCCGAACTCGACAGCTTCCAGCCCGTTCCTCAACCCACGCTTGTCGAGACGTTCCCGGACAACAGTCCGCACCTGGCTGTGGCTCGCCTTCTGGCCAATGCCGGGCTCAACGAATACATCGCGCCGGAGATTGCCTCCGACCCCGATTCCTCCTCATGGAGCGCGCTCGCCGAAGCCCAGATCTACGCCTCCTTTGACGAACATTTCCGCGCGCTGCGTCTTATGAAGAAGGCCCTGCCTTCAGCCTCTTCCGCGCCCATCGAATCCATTCCTCTCGCTTACTGGCGCATCCTGTTTCCGGAGCCTTACTGGGACACGATCAAAGCTGAGTCGGCCAGGAACAATCTCGACCCTTACTTTGTCGCCTCGCTCATCCGCCAGGAGTCGGAGTTCAACCCCACGGTCGTCTCCCGCGCCAACGCTTACGGGCTCATGCAGTTGCTGCCCTCGGTCGGCAAATCGATGGCCAAAGAGCTGGGCATGAGCAACTTCCAGACCTTCCAACTTCTCGACCCGGCAACCAACATCCGCCTGGGAACCCGCTACCTGCGCCAGATGCTGGACCACTTCGGCGGCGTGCAGGAGTACGCTCTGGCCGCCTACAACGCCGGCGACAACCGCGTCGTCGACTGGCAGGCCCACGGGCCCTACTCCGGCATCGATGAGTTCGTCGAGTCCATTCCGTTTACAGAGACGCGCGACTACGTGCAGGCCATCGACCGCAACGTGGAGATCTACCGCGCCATCGACGACTACGCGCGCAGAAAATCCACCGTCGCTTCCTATAGAACCAGATAGAAGTCAACCTGCATAAAGTGTCACTATATGCAGGTTGACTTTCGTTTAGTTACACCTCGGTTTGAGGTCAGGACAGTTCGTCGATGAAAGTCTCCAGCGGCTCGAAGCGCACGGTGAGTCCGTCGTACTTCCGGGTAAATGCCTGCTTCACGTCCTGAGCCAGAACGACATTCTCCCCCGTTGGATGCTGGCGGCGGAATGCTTCGAGATTTTTGGGGTCGAACCGGGCCTCCGATTTGCCCAGCGACCATTTGCACTCGATGGCGATGGGATGCCTGCGCCGACCGGCCAGGATGAAGTCGACTTCATGGCCGCGCTTGTCCCGCCAGTAGCCGATCTCGCGGCTCTGCAGCTTTGCCATCATCTCATTGAGCACGAAGTGTTCCCACAATACGCCCAGATCCTCGTTGCGCAATTCGTTCCAGCCGCGGTAGTAGCAGATGAAACCTGTATCGAACCCGTAGACCTTGGGCGCGGCGATGATCTCAGCAGATTTCCGCGAGTTGAAGGGACGCACGATGTGGGCTACGAACGTGGCCTCGAGCACGCGCAGATAATTCGCGATGGTGGGGCGGCTCACTTCGCAAGGGCCGGCGAAACGCGTGGCCTCGAAGATGCCCCCGCTCTGCGCGAGAACCAGTTCGGTGAATTTTTGAAAAGAGTCTCGCCGCTCCAGCCGAAAAAACTCCTGAATGTCCTTGGCCCAATAGGCATCAATCCATTCCTGAAAGTCCCGCTCGTCAATATCTTCGGCGAGATAGAAGGGGGGCAGGCCTCCGCGCAAAAGTCGGCGCTTCAGGTTGAGGGACTTGCCCGATTTTATGTCCCTGAGACACATGGGCGTCAGCCATAAGTCGCGCTTGCGTCCGGCGAGAGTGTCTTTGAACTTGGTGGACGCGCTCAGCGTAGACGAACCCGTGGCAATGATGCGGATGCTGGGGTAATGATCGGCCGCAATCTTCAAAAGTTCCGAGGGATTTTGCAGGCGATGAATCTCGTCGAGCACAATCCGTTTTCCGTCGTGCTCGTCGAGAAAGCCTTCCGGGTCTTCCATCATGCGGCGGACGCGGGGCAGTTCGCAGTCGAAGTACTCAACCTTGGGCAGGCTCCTGCAGAGGTGGGTCTTGCCCACGCGGCGTACGCCTGCAAGCCAGACGACGGGCCGCTTCTTCCAGTCCTCCTCGATCCGGTCGATCCAAAATTGACGCTGCGAATGCCTCAGTGCCATACAAAAGTATAGTTGCATAGAGTGTCACTATATGCAAGTAGACTTTCGTTTAGTTACACCGAAAAGATCGCGCAACTTCAGCTATCACGGGTGCTCACTGTATGTCCCGAATCATTTAGGAACCTACATTCTGAACTCCCTTGAAGGCGATCCAGAGCTGGCTGGCTGACTTGCTATCTCGCATCGCGCGGCTGGCTGGCTGAATATGTAACACACGGATGCCTCCACCAATTTCAGACCGACGGACAACTGGGCAATTGCACTGCCGGGAATCCGCCTAGGGAAATCCGCCTAGGCCGTATCGGCATATAGTCTCCGGTGTAACCAAGCGCAGGCGAGAGCGACCAAGGCTTGGAAGCAGGCCTTTGATTTCTCGTAGCGGGTGGCGAAGCGGCGAAAGCATTTGAGGTTGCTGAAGCAGCATTCGATCCGGTTGCGCTGTTTGTAGAGGTCTTTGTCGTACTCGCGTTGCACCTTGCGGTTGCGTTTGGGCGGGATCACGGCTTTGGCTCCCATGGCTTCAATGTGTTCTACGATGGCGTCGGCATCGTAGCCCTTGTCGGCAAGCACGGCCTCGGCCTTATGCGCGCCAGCAACGCGATGGCCTGGGTGCAGTCATTCACCTGGCCGCCGGTGATCAGAAAGTCCAAAGGCAGGCCCAGTTCATCGGTGAGATGTGCTTTCCAAAAGGCCACAAAGTCGCTTGCTGTAACACACTGCGAGTTAGGTGTAAATGTAGATCTCGATTGGGGTTAACATTTTGCGTTGTTATCGAGATCGAAGCAATACTGTTAGCTGCATTCGGTCCATGTAGTTCTTCTTTGTATTTGCTCTGTTACAAATTGTTACATTTTTTTTCTTGCGTACAAGCGGAGAATCTGGCATTATCCGCCCATACCTGAAGAACCAAGCTCGCAAAGTTGCGAAGTTGTGTGGGCCGCCAAGATGCGGTATCGGGATGCGTGTATCGACAGTCGCGAACGCTTGAGGACTATGATTGTCCTGCCTTAGGGGGCCTGTCCCAAGCACTTCATCTTCACTGAAACGAACGAAAATCCATTCTTGTGAGGCATTCTATGCGTGGTCATTCAGCAGTGCTGTCTGCAGTTGCGACTTTTACATATTGCGGGTTTACATCGCTGCAATCGCGTCAACGCGGGAGTGTCTTAGCGAAAACGGCATCTGGGTTGATAGTCGCGCGGGCGAGCGACAACGGGTGTTCCGTTTCCAGATTGTGGAAAGCGATCGCGTTCGTAGTTGTGGTGGGGATGATGCTGTTGCTGCCCGAAATCGGACATGCGCAACAAGCGTCTATTGTAGGCACGGTTCTCGACTCCTCAAGCGCGAATGTTGCCGGCGCCAATGTTACAGCAACCCAAGTGGATACCGGCCGCCGTTTCACGGACGTCACCGACGAAAAGGGTGGATATCACCTTGTCGGGTTACCCCCGGGCCGATACAACCTGCAGGCCACGGCGACGGGCTTTGGGTCGACCGTGCTCAAGGGGATTGAGCTTCTGGTGGGCCAGAATGCGACGATACCTCTTGGCATGAAGGTTGCGACAGAGGAACAAACCGTTGTCGTGACCACGGAAGCACCGCTCATAGATGTTGAGGGCTCACAAGTGGCTGGAAATATCGACACGAACCAGATGGCGGATATTCCGATCAACGGGCGTAATTGGCAACAACTTGCCACGCTGGCCAAAGGCGTCACGATGAATACGATAACCTACCGTCCGGGGGCTGTCCAAGATTCCGGGTTTCTGCTCAACCTGGATGGCCAGAATGTTACACAATCTGCAAGCCCCTCGAGCAGTTTTGGCCAGACACTGATCGACCCAGACGCGATCGCCGAGTACCAGGTGATTACGAACCTCTTCGACGTGACAATGGGACAATCAACCGGCGTCCAGGTCCAGGCAATATCGAAATCGGGAACAAACAATCTTCACGGAAGTGCCTACGGCTACTTCCGTGATTCCAATTTCAATGCGCCTGACAATTACACCCATACCGTGCTGCCGTATGCCGATCAGCAGGTCGGTGGAACAATTGGCGGCCCAATCATGAAGGACAAGTTATGGCACTTCGACGCCTTCGAGTATGAACGTACTCCCAACACCCTCGTTCTGGTACCGTCCGCGCTGCCAGGTGAGGTGTTTCAACTGCCGACCGAGACGGACCTGCTGAAACCACTTATAAAAATTGATTATCAGTTAAGCCCTAAAGATCACCTGTTCGTCCGTTGGGGTTACTCGCGAAGCTTTAACAACGATTCAGACAGTGGGGTGCCAAGCGCAGCAGTCAGCCAGCTTTATACCTCGGATTACACCAACATCGATTGGACGCACGTGAGCAGCCCCAATGTGCTGCATGAGTTTAAGCTCCAGTACTACTATTATCATTGGCTGTTCACGAATGCTTCATTCTTGCCGGCCATTATGACGACAACTCCTAACTACAGCTTTCCAGGATTGTCGCTCGGGCCGGCTTCTAACGCCAGGCAGCTCTGGCACGAGGAATTCTTAACGCCCCGCTACGATTTGGCGTGGAAAATCGGAAAGCACGATATCAAGATCGGTGCCTCCTTAAGGACCGGCAGGGACTATGGTACTTTTCCTAGAAACGTGAATGGAACCTTTTCGTTCAGCAAACTGCCCGCAAATATAGTGACGCTGTTTCCGGCCTCGGTAGCTGAGGACCCCACGCAATGGAACTTCACCAGCCTCGACTCGATTGCCACACAGTTCACGATCACTTACGCAAAGAGTCCGACTTTCAATGCCCAGCGTCCGATGATTTCAGCTTGGATCGGAGACCGGTGGACAATCGTACCGAAGCTCGCACTCAACTTCGGCGTGCGTTACGACGCGGCGTGGAGCGACCTGAATCCGTCAAATGTCACTCCAACCTCGATTCCGATCACCTCAGGCTTCGCTCCTTTCGGAACGGAGCAAGATGGATTCATTAACGGTATTCGGGATCTTGCCGATGTGGCTCCGCGTTTTGGCGTGGCATGGAGTCCTCGAAGCGATTTGGTCATTCGTGGAGGCGCCGGGCTCTACTTCGCTGGAATCGGCGAACAACTTACTGACGATCAGGAGACCAACAGCGGTAACTACCTCACCGAGACTTTTCTGAACAACGGCCAGCCGAATTGGATCTCGAATCCGACGGGCGGCGTCACCGCTGCTCAGGTTTTTGCAGGACAAGTTGCACTAACGCAACAGACTCCGAAAATTATTTCTTCCAGCTTTAAGATGCCTTATTCGTTGCAGAGCTCGATCGGCTTTCAGAAACAGTTTGGACAGTTCATGAGCTTCGACTCCGATCTGGTGTCGAACATCGGATATCGCCTCGATAGCCAGAGAGATCCGAACTTGTTTTATAACCCTGCCAATGGGTTGTACCTGAACCCGCTCACATCTGGCCGTCCCAATCCCGCCTATGGCAACATCCAGTACGACCAGAGCCAGGGCAGGTCCAACTATCTGGCGCTGCAGAATTCGTTCACGCGCAGATACCACAAGAACTTCCAGCTCGGGGTCACCTATACCCTGATGTTTTTCAAGAATGACGCGGGAGAGGGAAGCTCCGGTTATGGTGCGACGCAGGTCAATCCGTTCAACATCATGGCCGACTGGGCTAAGTCTACCGACTTCCAGCGTCACACACTGCGTTTCAATGGGATCTGGGCGATGCCAAAAGGGTTCCAGCTGACCGCCTACTGGGCATTGGGCTCCCCCGACTCTTCATACACGACTTCCACGAACGTGAATCCGCTGGGGGACGGCTCCACGCGCATCCGGAGCGACCTGTCGGTCATCCCGCGCGACAATTTTTTCGGCGACACCTTTCAAACGTTGGACATGCACCTGAGCAAGACCTTCCATATCCGCGAACGGATCAAGGTGACCGGGATCGCGGAGGCGTTTAACCTCTACAACCATGGGCAATACACCTATAACCTTCTCGAAACGGCTACCAGCTTCGGCCAACGAAACGGATCAGCCTACGGTCCGCGTGTGGGTCAACTCGGCGCAAAGTTCGAGTTTTGACGCTGGAAGTCGGGCGTGCTGAATCTACATCCGACTTTCGCATGGATCGGATAGGGACAGAGATCAATCCACTAAGTAGGACACGGAGGCCACTTATGGCTTGCAAGAAGACGTATAGAATGTGCCGACGTGGCGCAGTTGCCGTTGCGCTCGGTTGCATCATTGCGGCAACCGCCGGGCAGGGCATCGCGTTCGGCGCCAGCCCGAAGGCATCCTTCCACATCGAAGAAGCAACGATCAGTGACATTCAAGCGGCGATCCTGTCGAAACAGATCACCACGGTTGACGTGGTGAACCTCTATCTGAGCCGCATCAAGGCTTACAACGGAACCTGCGTGGTGATGCCAAATGGATTGCTCGGTCCGATTTCCCTTATCCCGCACGCCGGCCAGTTGAATGCGCTTGGGACTTTGAACCTGCGTCCGGCAACCCGGGTAGCGATGGGGTTCGACGATCATCATGCGCGTAGTTTGACCGACATGAAAGACGACAATCCGGCGATGCCGGATGCTTTGGAGGTTGCCGCGGCCCAGGATCGCGAATTTGCGAAGACCGGCAAGCTCGTGGGTCCGCTGCAGGGCGTAGTTTTCTCGATCAAAGATTGGTACGACACGGCTGACATGCATTCAAGCGGCGGCGCGGAGGTTGCGTATGCCAACGACCGTCCGCCGCTCGATTCAACCTTTGTCACGCGCCTGCGAGGGGCGGGCGCCATCATTCTCGCCAAGGCCAACGTAGGAGGTTATCAGCCGCGTAGTGCGTTTGGGGGTGTGATTTGCAATCCGTATGACAC
>Ga0302319_10025090_pt1 | contig 10570 bp, 6 predicted proteins | sample Bog_T0_2_FD_203319 | JGI IMG/M metagenome (GOLD analysis project Ga0302319, IMG submission 203319) | Peat permafrost microbial communities from Stordalen Mire near Abisko, Sweden - Bog_T0_2 | ecosystem: Environmental > Terrestrial > Soil > Wetlands > Peat | place: Sweden: Abisko, Stordalen Mire... | reverse complement strand
CACGGTATCGGTCGCGGTGAGCTGGGCACCGGCCAGCGGAAGTGTTCCCACGCTCGCCATGGCTCCGGCGGCCAAACCAGTTTTAAGGAAACTGCGCCGTGTGACTGGACTCATCTCAACCCCCGCGGCTCAAGCCTTCTGGCGAGCCGGATGAGTGGATATTAGCATGCTCAGCATCCATGCTACCCAGGCCCGTGTCCGGTTCCGGTATGCTGGACTGCGCAGTCCAGTTCAAGACCTGATTCCCCTGGGAGCGTCATGAGGAAAGCTATTCTGGCCGTTGTCGCGATGTACCTTTGTGCGGCGTCCTTCGCCATATCTTCCATCACCACCCGACTCGAGGATCCCAAGGCCATCTATCTGGATGCCCCGGCTACCGCTGATGACACTTCTGCCGCCCTGCAGGCAGCCATCGATAAAGCCTCCGGTGCGGGTCGCGAGGGCATCGTGTTTGTCCCGTCCGGCCGCTACACGCTCACGCGCACCGTGTTTCTCTGGCCGGGTGTGCGGCTCATTGGCTATGGCCACACGCGCCCGGTGCTCGTGCTTCCGCCAAATACGCCGGGCTTCCAAAGGGGCATGGGCGTTATGGTCATGTTCACGGGCCTCGCACCCCACGAACAAGCACGGTTCGTAATTCGCATTGCGTTTCCTCCGCCAGGCTCGGTGCCGCCGAATGACAACGTAGCCGATGCCAATCCCAATACGTTCTATTCGGCCATGAGCAACATCGACTTCGAGATCGGCGACGGTAACCCCGCGGCGGTAGCGGTGCGCTTTCATGTGGCGCAGCATTCGTTCCTCTCGCACATGGACTTTCACCTCGGCTCGGCGCTTGCCGGGGTCTACCAGGCCGGCAATGAGGCGGAGGACCTGCACTTCTACGGAGGCCGCTACGGAATTCTCACCGAGAATACCTCGCCGGCATGGCAGTTCACCCTGATTGACTCCGTGTTCCAGGGCCAAAGTGAATCCGCCATCCGCGAGCACGAAGTGGGATTGACGCTCATCCGCGATTCATTTCGCGATGTGCCGAAGGGGATTGATATTGACGACGGGTATCCTGACCAGCTTTGGGTGAAAGACTCTCGCTTTGAAAAGATCAGCGATGCAGTCGTGACCATCAGCCTGGAGAAGAGCCCGCTGACTGAAGTCGGATTCGAAAACGCCGTTCTCAGCAACGCGCCGGTCTTCGCCAAGCTGCGGGAAAGCGGCAAGACGATTGCCGGGAAAGGCGCGCTGTACGAGGTGAAGAATTTCACCTACGGGCTGATCGTGCCGGGCGAAGGCCGCATGGGATCCATCGGCATGCAGTACGACGCTGCGCCGCTCGCCTCGCTGCCCGCAGCCCTGCCACCGGCGATTCGAGCGCTGCCGCCCAGCAGCGAATGGATGAATGTGCATGCACTGGGAGTGAAGGGCGACGGAACGACTGACGATACCGCAGCCTTGCAGCAAGCCATCCAAACGCATCGTGTGCTGTATCTCCCCAGTGGGCATTACGTGGTGCGCGACACCCTCACCCTCGCGCCGGATACCGTGCTGATCGGGCTCCATCCAACGCTGACGCAGATCGACCTGCTCGACGAGACACCTGGATATCAAGGCGTGGGCGCGCCCAAGGCCGTGCTTCTCGCGCCGCACGGCGGAGAGAACATCGTGAGTGGGCTCGGCGTGTTCACTGGCGGCATCAACCCACGCGCGGTAGCCTTGCTCTGGAAGGCGGGCGAGCATTCGCTGGTGGATGACGTGCGCTTCCTCGGCGGTCACGGCAGCGGCACGAATCCCTACAACAACAACCAGACAGCCGACTCTGACCTGCACAAGCGATGGGACGGTCAGTATCCGAGCCTGTGGGTTGCGGACGGAGGCGGCGGAACATTCACCGACATCTGGACGCCGAACACGTTTGCCCAGACGGGCTTTCTTGTATCGAACACCACCACACCAGGTCACCTCTACGAATTGTCGAATGAGCATCACGTGCGCAACGAGATCAAGTTCGATCACGTGGAGAACTGGGACATCGACGCGCCGCAGACAGAAGAGGAGGCTGGAGAGAGCCCTGAATCGCTGTCGCTTGAACTGGATGATTGCCGCAATCTCACGATTGCCAACTATCACGCCTATCGCGTGACGCGTTCGCGTGCGCCGTTCCCAGCCGCCGTGCGCATCTATCGGTCGTCGGACATTCACTTCCGGAACGTGCATGTGAACGCGGAAAGCGGGTATGGCACTTGCGATGCCAATGGCTGCGGAACATTTCTGCGCGTCAGCAAGTTCCCTTACGAGAACGCAATTGAGGATGTAACGCACAAACTCGAAGTGCGCGAACGTGAGTTCGCGGCACTGGACATTCCGGCTGATCCACCGAAGCCGCAACCGGTCGATGACTCCGCTGTGCTGGAAAAAAGCAGCACCGTGAAAAAGCTGGAGGACGGCTTCTTCTCCATCGCTGGGGCAACTGTGGATGCGGCAGGCAAGCTCTATTTCGTGGACCACCACAACCAGCGCATCTACGGGTGGAGCGAAAAAGAGGGACTCACCGTGGAACGCGACAATCCGCTCGATCCGGTGAACCTGGCAGTCGACAAGTCCGGCAACCTGATCGTGGTTTCGTCGGCCGGCCCGGAGAGCACGGTGTACTCATTCCGACCGGGAACTTCCGCGGAAGAACTCACAATCCTCGCGCCGCAGGCCGCCCAGTCTCAAGGCAAGGCCGCTGTGATTCTACCCGTGAACTGGTGGAACAATGGAGAGTTCAAAGACCAGTTGAACCTGGACACGATGCGCTTTACGACGTTGGCTGAAATGTTTGCCGCCGATGCGGGCACGCCGAAAAATCAGCAATATCTCTCGCAGGATGGCAGTGTGTTTCTGCCCGCTGGCCGCGTCTTCCAGCAAGGTCCTGCAAATGCAACGTCGGGTTGGCGATTCAGCGATAACCTCGACACCTACGGGTTCCTCGTCGCAGAGCCAGGGCAACAGGTCTATGTCAGCAGTGAGGCTGAGGACATTACCTACACCGCCAAAGTGAAGCCGGACGGGACACTCGCGGAAATCAAGCCCTTCACGCAGCGGGGAGGCGAAAGCGTTGCTGTAGATTCGCACGGTAACGTGTATGTGGCCAACGGGCAGATTTTCGTCTACTCCCCCAACGGCCGGGAGATCGCGGAAATCGACGTGCCGGAGCGACCACTCCAACTGATCTTCGGGGGACCCGGCCGCCGAACCCTGTTTATTCTTGCGCATCACGCCTTTTATGCAGTGCAGGTGCGTTGATAGAGCGAGAACGATCGAACTTCAAAAGAGATTCAGCTGCGATGTTCGAGTTGACCCGGCGTGCGAAGTTTTGTCATCGAAGACCGTCCTGCCTCCGACCGATGCGGAAGTTGCGCGCTGATGCTCTACCGCCGCATCGAAGTCCGCAAGCGGCTCGCGTTGTTTTTCCACTTCACGCGTCAGCCGATCCAATCGCCGGAATCCCTCAAGCTTCTCCGTGTGTCCTAGTCGAGCTGCCTCCAGGCTGCGCCGAAGCACACCGAGCGATTCGTCGTAAATCTTGAGCGGCACCGGAAAAGGGTGCCCGTCTTTGCCGCCATGCGCAAACGAAAAACGCGCCGGATCGGAAAACCTGCTGGGCGCTCCGTGCACAACCTCAGCGATCAGTGCCAGGGACTGCAATGTTCGCGGCCCGAGCCCTTCTACCAGCAGTAAAGAAGCGAAGTCCCTGAGATCCTTCTCGTGCGCCACAGCCAGCACCGCGCCCAATCTCTTCAGGTCAACGTCTTCGGCGCGAACATCATGGTGCGCCGGCATCGTGAGTTTGCGAGCGTCACTCAACGCTGCTTCGACAGGTCCTTTTGCAATCACTAGCAACGCATCCTGTGCCCTTCCGGCGCGGGCGTCCACCAGGTTGAGAATCTCGCCCAAGGGCTTGCCCACGATGGCTGTGTGCGGCGCAGATACAAAATCTCGAACGGTGGCCGAATGCCAGTGATATCGCCTGGCCAGGTGTTTCTCTGGATTCATTCCTTGTTGCACGACTGCCCATTCCCCCGATTTCGTGATCGCAAAGGAATGGAGGTAGAGTTGAAAGCCATCTGCAATTGCGTTGTTGTCCACGCGCGCCGTGAGTCGACTCGTGCGTGCCAGCGCATCTCCGTCGAGTCCGGCCTTCAACGAAAACGCTCGCAGCTCGTCAGGCGTGCGCAACGAGTGCCGTCCGCGTCCCCCGCAGAACATCACGCCAAGCTCAGAGAATCGAGGATTCATGCCGCGCTTCAGTGCGCCCAATACCGACGTTGTGATGCCGGACGAGTGCCAGTCCATGCCCATCACGGCACCGTATGCCTGAAACCAGAATGGATCACTCAATCGCGTGAGGAAGCCAGTCTGCCCGTAGTTCAAAATCACCTGCTCAGCGATTGCGGTCCCAAGCTCCGTCATTCGAGTCGCCAGCCATTGAGGAACACGTCCGCCGTGGAGTGGAAGATCGGCCGTGCCGGAGCGTTTCATGGTTTCTGGCACCTCACCCTTCCATTTTCGCCCTTTATTCGCTTAGAATCAAATCGCAGCAGGATGCACATTCCGACTCAATCCGATTGAAGGACTTCCTATCTATGACAGTGGAGGAGTTCTCAGCCAAACTGGATCGAACGGCTGGGTCTGCGGCCCGGAAGATTGTCCACGTGGATATGGATGCCTTTTATGCTTCCGTAGAGCAGCGAGACGACCCAAGGTTGCGCGGAAGACCCGTCGTAGTCGCCTGGACGGGAAAGCGATCCGTGGTCTGCGCCGCCTCCTATGAGGCGAGGCGATTCGGCGTACGATCCGCAATGCCGGCGGTGACGGCGGAGCGGATGTGTCCCGATGCGATCTTTGTGCCTCCGGACTTCGCTCGGTACAAAGCTGTCTCGCGAGCGGTCCGCGAAATCTTTCAGCGGCACACTGATCTGATCGAACCACTGTCTCTCGACGAAGCCTACCTGGATGTGACTCAGAACAAGATGCAGCTTGCGACAGCGACGCGGGTCGCGAAGTTGATTCGTGAGCAGATTCGCGAGGAGCTAAACCTGACGGCCTCTGCAGGGGTGGCGCCAAACAAGTTTCTGGCGAAGATCGCGTCCGATTGGAAGAAGCCAAATGGCCTGTTCGTCATTCAACCTCACGAGGTACAAACTTTTCTGCTGCCGCTGCCGGTGGGCCGCATCCCCGGCGTTGGACAAGTAACCGAGGCGCGCATGAAGACAGTCGGGATCACAACAGTTGGGGATGTCTATGCCATGGAGATCTCCCTCCTTGAACACCACTTCGGCAAGTACGGCCATCGACTGTACGAACTAGCGCGCGGCATCGACCACAATCCTGTCGTGCCGAATCGGCCAAGCAAGTCCATCTCCGCAGAGGATACTTTCGAAAGAGATATTCCGCTGACTGAGACAGAGCCTCAGCTGCGCAAACTTGCGGAGAAGGTGTGGGCTGCTTCGAACCAAAATGCCCGGAAGGCGCGCACCGTAGTACTCAAGCTGAAGACAAAGGAATTCAACACGCTCACTCGCAGTCTCACTCCATCCGTGATGCCCGCTTCCCTTGAAGAGTTTGCAATGGTCGCACTCTCCTTGCGTGAAAGAGTGGAGCTCGGCGACGGCCAACTCTTCCGCCTGGTCGGTGTCGGCCTTAGCAATTTCCAAGTGGACGCCGAATCGAAGCCGGCGACCCTGGAAGAAATTAGAAACGAGGAGATCGCTGTCTTTCTTACATCCAGCGAATAAACAACGACCATGCAAGCCTCAGCTCGCAGAGGAAGCGCCCGCTTCCCGCAGCTCGCAATGACGCCAAGCACGCATTGGCCTTGCGCACATCCTGTATTGCTTCGCGTTGTCAGCAATCGAATTAGGCGTGATCCACATCACATCGGACGCACCAAGGATGGGGAGTATATTTCTATTCGAACCACAGCAGTTCTCTAGTTGGTATGCGCTGAAGTCGGCTGTTGTCAGGTGGCATCATGGGAACTCCGAGATCCCCCAAAATGGGGTCTCTTGCGGGCCATGCTCGCCCTGGTGGCGTAACCGCTCCTTTTCTCCGGAGTGGGATTGAGAGCGATCTTCGACCTTCGACGGCGGTGGAAGCGGCGTGCGAATTTGAGATCTGCACCACGGGTTCAGAACCGAGGGACAAATGTTGAATCGCCTTATTTCTTATGCCGTGGCTGCCGCTCTCGCGGTAAGCGCTGGGTACGCCAGTCAATCCAACACGAACGTGACCATTCCGGTCAAGAAGACCGCTGCTACGAGTGGCGAGCAAATGTACACCAACTATTGCGCGCCCTGCCACGGTGTGGATGGCCGGGGTTCTGGCCCTGTGTCGAGTTCGCTCAAGGCGGCGCCAATCGACCTCACTCTTTTGAGCAAGAACAATGGCGGCAAGTTTCCTACTGAGCACATTGTGAGCGTGCTGGAAAGCGGCTCGACCATTCCGTCGCATGGCTCAAGCCAAATGCCAGTCTGGGGACCGGTCTTTGGGAAGATGGGCATGCAGAATACCCAAGAGAGATCGCTCAGAATCAAAAATTTGCGCCTTTACCTCGAAAGCATTCAGGTCAAGTAGCATCGGCGTCCCAAAGGGACAACGCCACGCAGCAGTGTATCCGTCGCGTGAACCTTGTCCGTCCTATTTTTCGCCTGTCACGAGTTGGTAGAGCTCACTGAACGATTGATGACTCTCGCCGCCGAAGCCGGGGGTGCGGAAGAGCAGTGGGTGTCCTTCACTTTCCACTTTTACATGCGCTTGACGGTTGAAGTCGGTCGAGACTCTGCTCTCGCAACGTGTATTTTTCCCGAACAAGAAAGAGATAGGAACCGACTCCAACCGCGAGCCAGAAGCCGATAGCCACCAGCGGGGCGTTGAAGCTTCCTGTCTTTTGCACTAGAACACCGGTAATCCACGGGGCCGCGATACCCGCCAGGTTCGCCGCGGTGTTCTGCACGCCTGCTACCCGGCCGGCAGCGGAGGCAGGCGTCAACGTCTGGGTCAGAGCCCAGTAGTTCGCCGTGGCCACGCCAAGTCCAGTCAGTGAAAACACCGCCAGGAAAAGCGTGACCGTGCTCGAGCTTGAAAAAGCTCCGAAGATCTCGCTGAATGCAAGCACGAATCCCGCAATCGTGAACGCTTTTCGGACGGTGACGGCGTTGCGCCCACCTGCGATGAGCCGATCGGCAACCCAGCCCGACAAAATTGCGACTGTAGCCAGTCCGCCGAAAGACATGAACGTGAACCAACCCGACGCCGTCAAGGAAAGGCCGTAGCGGTCCTTGAAGAAGGTCGGCATCCATGTCATGCAGAAATACACAAAGTACATATAGCAAAATGTAGTGATGCAAGTGCCCCACATGAGCGGAGAGCCAAGAATGGCAGCCCACGAGACAGTTTCCCCGGCACTCAGCTCTTCCGACTCTTTAGCGCTCTTGCCGTCACTCTTGACAATGAGAAACCATGGAACCAGCCAGAGGAAGCAGAGCGCGCCGTTCAAGACGAACATCCATCGCCATCCGAAGCCCAGAACAAGATAAGCAGCAATCGGCGCTCCGATTGCCGGGCCGTATTTGGTCCCGGACATGAAGACGCCGATCGGGAGACCGCGTTCGTGCTCCGCAAAGTTATCGCGTATATAACGCAGGCTGGCAGGGGTAACGATTGACTCGCCGATCCCGAGTGCAATGCGTACGGCAATCAGACCGTTGAGCGAACTTACCAGCGCCGTCGCGGCAGAAACCGCGCTCCATAAAAAGAGCCCCGCAGCATAGGGCCACTTCAGGCCGTAGCGGTCGACGATCGCCCCGGCCGGCACCTGCAGCAACGTATATGCCCAGAAGAAGGCTGAAAGCAGGATCCCTGATGCTTCCGGTGAAAGCGAGAAGCTCTGGCGAATTTCGGGGAGTGCGGAGGACAGATTGATACGGTCTGTATAGGCAAGAATGACGCCAACAGTGAGGAGAGCGAGAACGAGCCATCGCGCCTTGCGATCCATAGGCGCAACCTGCGCAAGGCCCGGGCTTGTCATACTTCTCATCGCGCAGAAATCAATTCCACCTGTTGCGTCAATAGCTTCTGCGCGACAGGTCTGATGCAATTTTTTTGTATAGAAGGTTTTGAGTCATGCCCTTCCTTAACAACGACGCAGCCAGGAAACCGCGAGGCAATCCTATGCTCGTAAATAAGGACCGAGAAACTCCTTCATCGATTCGCGGATGAATCTTCTCTGAGCATCGTCTTTGGGCGAGACGCCGTTGGCGCCAAATATGCGTTTGGCGTCGCGAACTGTGGTCGTCTCCTTGAAGACCCCGCGCGCTGTCAATGTGTACTGCATGACGCCAGGAATGGTTTGGAATGCCTGCACCCTGCCGAACATATCGAAGGCCTCCTTGTGGCGGCCTGCATTCCAGAGCTCGAACGCAGCCTGAGAAATGTCGGCAAGGCCGGTTTTCGGGATGTAGCCCTCAAAGCCCAGGGTCATTCCATTCAGCATCAGGTTTGCACCGTCTGCGTTCATGACGATGAACTTCCCGTCCGTCCGTTTGCGAAACTCCGGGAGGCGGGCGAGCACATCGCCGGTCTCATCCTTCACGCCTTTCAATGTGGGGACCTGCTCATAGAGCATGACGATCAGATCGACGCTCATGTCCCCGTGGCTCTGCACCATGAGGGGAAGATCTGTCGCCGCGCCTACGGCCTTGTAATAGTCCAGGTGCTCCTGAGGGGTAAGCTTCTTTTCAGGCTGGCCATTGTCGAAGCCGGGAGGCAGGGAGACGAGTCCATCCGCGCCGTTCCTGGCAGCGTGCTTGGCATAGCGAATCGCAGTGTTGACATCGCCATCTAGAGGCTGAACGCCTATGATCAACGCTGTCTTTCCACCCTTGCCAGCGGCGAGCATGGCCTCAGCTCCGTCTAGCCGCTCCTTCTCGGAGAGGGTCGTCCATCCGCTGGAGCCCTGCGGCCACAGGAGGCCCGGAATGCCGCCACGGTTGCAGAAATTGACTTCGGCAACCAGGCAATCGAGGTCCAGCTTGTCGTCCGCGGTGAACGGAGTCTGCGCGATCGGGAACAGGCCACGCCAAGGTTTGCTGCCCGGTTCCAGTACGCCTGAGGCCAGTGCTGCCTTGGAGTTCATCAGAGCGGCTGCACCGAGCGCGGCCACACCAGCCGATTGCATGAATTCTCGCCTGTCCAGTGGATTCCGAACATCCCGTGTCTGCATGACAGTGCTCCTGTTATCTGGCCGAGCAACCTCTTGGCGCGCGATGGAAGTAGTTAAGACAACAGGCTCACGCAGATCGTTTGCGTGCCTGGTCGAGAATCTGACGAATGCGGTTGCCTACGATCAGTTCTTCGCCCGGCTGCATGCTGATGGGGAGGATACGCAACTGGTTGTGCCGGGCGGCCAGGGTGGCGGGGTCCTGAAGGCGGGCCAGAACGCCGCTGGGATTGTAACTGGTGCTTGCATGAATCTTGGGATTGCCCGTCCGCAGCTGCTCGTCACATTGAGCCACGGTGAGGCCGAACTTCTCTTCGTCCCAATTGATGTAGAGGGTGGGGAAACTGTCGGACTCCGTAGGAGGAGGGGTCTTGATGGAGGTCTGAACGCCTGGCACTGTTTCGACCATCTTTGCGAGGCGCTCCATGCGGCGCTGCCACTCTTTGCCGATGGCCTCGTAGTCCGCCGTTGACCAGTAGTCCAATGCGGCCAGACAACCCATGATCTCTTCCTTGCCGACCTTCATGGGCCTGCAGATCGATCCCTCCCACGGGGGACAGTTGTAGAGGGCGGCCTGAATGAGATCTTTGCGGCCGAGAAGCAGGCCGGAGACCTGCGGGCCCATCATGCCCTTTCCGCCGCTGAAGCAAAACAGGTCAACACCGAGTTTGGGGAAGCGCGTGAAGTTGGAGTAGGGCGGGATGCCGGCGGCCATGTCGACCATCAAAGGAACACCGGCGGGCTTGCTGATCTTGAGGATGCGGGTGAGACGGTCGTCGTCTTCCCAGTCGGTGTAGATCATGGCGGATTGCGGCGTAATGGCCGAATGCAGATCATCCACGGTGTGGGCGACGATCAGTTTGGCGCCGGTAAGCCGGAGGGCGCTGTCAAAGGCGCTTCGGCCCCCCATGATGATGATCTCGCCCTTCATTCCGGTAGTGTCTGGCAACTGGTAGATATTTTTCGGGTCGGAACCAGCAATGCAGGCTGCGGCGGCCGCGGACATCGCGCCGGCCGAGCCGGAGGTGACCATGCCGTACTCCGCGCCGGACATTTTGGCGAGATAGGCCCCGACTTTCTCATGCAGTTCATAGAGATCGATGAAGAAATGAGAAGCCTCTTCGGAGGCTTTGCGGACCTGGGGAAGTTCGATGGAGGCGGTTAGGTAGGTCCATACGCCCCGGCAGTTAATGATGGGACTCACACCAAAGCGGGTGAAGATATTGTTGTTCCAATCTCTCGGAGAGCTTGGAATCAATCCGGCGGCGGCGGAAGACACGGTGGAGGCCAAGCTGCGCGCCCCAAGGGATGCGA
>Ga0302319_10025088_pt1 | contig 10570 bp, 9 predicted proteins | sample Bog_T0_2_FD_203319 | JGI IMG/M metagenome (GOLD analysis project Ga0302319, IMG submission 203319) | Peat permafrost microbial communities from Stordalen Mire near Abisko, Sweden - Bog_T0_2 | ecosystem: Environmental > Terrestrial > Soil > Wetlands > Peat | place: Sweden: Abisko, Stordalen Mire... | reverse complement strand
ACGACGAATATTTCGTGGCCTCCGATGTCCCTGCCATCCTCACGCACACGCAAGACATGATCTTCCTGGCCGATGGCGATATGGCGGTGCTGACGCCCGAAGGCGTGCGGCTTAGCGATTTCGAAGGCCGCCCGATCAACCGCAAACGGGAGCACATTCTCTGGGACCCCATCCTGGCGGAAAAGGGCGGCTACAAGCACTTCATGCTCAAGGAAATCTTCGAGCAGCCGCGCGCCGTTCGCGATACCACGCTGGGACGCGTAGGGCAGGAGTCGGGGCGCATTTTCCTGGACGAGATGGATATCGCGCCGGCCGAGTTTGCGCGCTTCAAGCAGGTCAAGATCATCGCCTGCGGCACCAGTTGGCACGCCGGGCTGGCCGGGAAGTTCATGATCGAAAAGCTGGCGCGGATTCCGGTGGAAGTGGATTACGGCAGCGAATTCCGCTACCGCGATCCCATTATGAGCCCCCACACGCTCACGGTGGTGATTTCGCAATCCGGGGAAACCGCCGACACCCTGGCAGCGCAGCGCGAAGCCAAGCTGAAAGGTTCGAAGACGCTGGCCATCTGCAACGCGGTGGGCTCCATGGTGACGCGGGAAGCCGCCGGCACCATCTATACGCATGCCGGGCCGGAGATCGGCGTGGCGTCGACCAAGGCCTTCACCGGCCAGTTAACGGCGCTGTTTATTCTGGCGATGTACCTGGGGCAAGCCAACCAATCGCTCGACGAAGGCACTTCGCGGTGCCTGGTGCAGAACCTGCTGCACATCCCCAGCAAGCTCGAAACCGTGCTTTCCCGCGACGTGGTGTATGAGGCGCTGGCGCGCGAACTCTATCACGCTACCGATTTCCTCTTCCTGGGCCGCGGGGTGCATTTCCCGGTGGCGCTGGAAGGCGCGCTCAAGCTGAAGGAAATCTCCTACATCCACGCCGAGGGTTATCCGGCGGGCGAAATGAAGCATGGGCCCAACGCTCTCATCGACGAAAAATTGCCGGTGGTGGTGCTGGCCACGCACGATCCGACCAATCGGGAGAGCCGGCTGCTCTATGAAAAGACGCTCTCCAATATTCAGGAGGTCAAGGCGCGCGAAGGCATCGTGGTGGCGCTGGTGACCGAAGGCGACACGCAGGTGAAGCGCTTCTGCGACCACATCATCGAGATCCCGGTGGCGTCCGACCTTTTGTCGCCGATTCTGGAGATCGTGCCGCTGCAACTGCTGGCATATCACATCGCCGTACGGCGCGGCTGCGACGTGGATCAACCGCGCAACCTGGCCAAGAGCGTCACCGTTGAGTAGCGGGGAACTGCGACAGTTTTCGCACCGTTTGCAGGTCCCGACGAACGGCAAGGGCCTGTACGAAATTACCCGGCCCATCGCGCGCTGGTTGAGCGATTGCGCTGTGGACACCGGCTTGTTGACGGTCTTCGTGCAGCATACCTCGGCGTCGCTGACCATTCAGGAGAACGCCGACCCAGACGTGGTACACGATCTGAACGCGTTTTTCAACCGGTTGGTGGCGGAAGATAACCGGCTCTACCGGCATACCGCGGAGGGCCCCGACGACATGCCCGCGCACATTCGCGCCGCGCTCACTCTGACGCAGCTTTCCATCCCCGTGGAAAGCGGACGTCTCACGCTCGGCACATGGCAGGGCGTGTACCTGTTCGAGCATCGCGCGGCGGGGCATAGAAGAAGCGTGGTTCTGCATTTATTGGGGGAGTAAGGCGCAACAAGTCGTGAATCCCGCGTTTTTTCGTATTCCCGAAACTTTTGGGGATATTCCGCGTCTCTTTAGGCAGGAGGGCATGATATGAGTACCACCAAGGACCGTATCGAACTCTCTGAGGCGATTCTGGCCCTCATTGAGAAGAAGCGCGCACAAACTTGCGACGAGACGCTGGGTGCGGCCGTCGAGCGTGTGATCATCGAGAGCCAATTCCAGGATCTGGAGCACGAGATCCTCGAGAACCCCGGCGCCATCGAACCCTGGCTGGTTCGCCGCCGGCGGATTGAGAATTAGCCGTCAACCCTTCTTTAGCGCATCCAGAATTCTCTGCGGAGTCATGGGCAGTTGCAGCATCCTGACCCCCGCGGCGTCATAGATGGCGTTCGCTAGTACCGGTCCAATGGTGATGATCGGCGGCTCCCCGCCTCCCACCGCGGGGGTGTCGGGATTGTCTATGAGTATGGTTTCGATCCTGGGTAGCCAGGAGAAGCGCGGAATGGTGTAGCTGTCGAAGTTGTGATCCAGGATAGCCCCATCTTTGAAGCGCACTTCTTCCGTCAGGGCGGACCCCATGCCCATGGTGATGCAGCCTTCCATCTGCTGGCGCATGCCGTCGGGATTGACCGTCAGGCCCACATCCAGGGCGCTTACCACGCGTTTCACTTGCACATGGCCGGTGCTCTTGTTGACCGCGACCTCCGCCATGGTGGCCGAATACGCGTTGGAATACAGGCCGCAGGCCACGCCCATGCCGCGTCCGCTGGGAGCCTTGCCGGCCTTCCAGCCGAACTGTTTGGCCACCGTTTCCAGGACGCGCTTCATGCGGGCATCCGTCAGGTGGTTGAGGCGAAATTCCAGCGGATCGATACCGGCCTTGAGCGCCAGCATGTCCATGTGAGATTCGCGCGCGAAGGTATTGGTATTTGCCGACGGCGCCCTCCAGGCGCCTACCTCGAACGGATTCATGCCGGGAGGGTTGCCGCCCTGCCAGCCACCCGCCGAGGTGGTCCGCTGGTGCGGGATATCGTAGAAAGGCCGGGCCTCCCGGTCGCCCGCGCCAACCACGCTGCCATCCCAAAACACGATCTTGCCCGCGCTGTCGAGCCCCGCGCGGATCTTAAACACCGCCGCCGGCCGGAAGGTGTCGAAGAAGAACTCGTCTTCGCGGCTCCAGACCACTTGCACGTGCTTGCCCGTGATCTTCGCCAGCCTGGCGGCAGCTACCGCCTGCGGACCGGCGGTTTTGCCCCCAAAGCCACCCCCCACGTAGGGTGCGATAATCAGAACCTTCTCCTGAGGGAGTCCGATCGCCTGGGCGACCTGCGGTTTCAACATGAAGGGCGCCTGCGTACTGGCCCAAACCGTTGCCGATCCGTTCTCGATGACCGCCGTGGCGCTGTGCGTCTCCATCGGGGCATGCGCCACGTAACTGTTAATGTAGGTCGTTTCCACGATGGTCGAGGCCAGCTTTTCGCCTTCCGCCACATCGCCCGCGGGCCGCCCGGCCGCTTGGGGCCTCGGAGCCGTCTTCAACAGGTGGTCGAAAATTGACTTGTCGTCTACCGAGGGAGGCGGCGGATCGAACTCCGCCTTTACCATGCCGAGCGCGCGGTCGGCCAGGTCCGGCCGTTGGTGGAGCACGGCCACCATGTCTCCTTCTTTCACCACGAGCGCGCCAAATTTCTCGGCGGCGCTGCTGTCCACGCTCTTCAGCTTCGCTCCGTAGGCCGGGGGCCGTAACAGCCGGGCGTGCATCACGCCTGGAACCTGGAAGTCCCCGGCGTATAACGCCTTGCCGGTGACCTTCTCCAGAGCATCCTTGCGCACTGCCGGATGGCCCACCACGGCATAGCTTTTCACCGGCTTGGGCGGAACATTCCCCAGGTGGCGTTCGATGCGCTTGTCCCCCACCAGTTGGGAATAGGTCACGCTCTTGGCGCCGGCCGGATCGGTCACCTTCCCGTTCTTTACTTGTAGCCGGTCTAGCGGCGCTCCCAATTGCTCCGCCGCCATCTGTAGCAGCACGGCGCGCGCTTCCGCTCCAGCGGCGCGCATGGCCGGCCCCAACACCGGGACATTCATCGAGCCGAAGGTACCCATATCGTAGGGGCAGCGGTTGGTGTCGCTGAGGACTACATTCACGGAGCCATAGGCTACATCCAGCTCTTCGGCCAGGATCTGCGCCAGCACGGTCCCGCAACCTTGTCCGAGCTCCACCTTTCCCGCGAAACAGCTCACCGTACCGTCCGCGCCGATATGCAGGTAGGCGTTGAAATCGGTGGGGCCGTTTTGCCGCGTGGGCAGCCGGTTGGGCTCCTGCTGGTAGGCGCTGGTCCGCTCCACCCCGAAGAAGACGAATAATCCCGGCCCCGCCAGGGCGAGGAATCCGCGCCGGTTGACGTTCATTACACACCTCCCTTGGCCGCGCCGGCGGCCTCATGGATGGCTTCCAAGATGCGCACGTGGGCTCCGCAGCGGCAGAGATTGTCGTCCATGTGGCGGATAATCTGCTCTTCCGTGGGTTTCGGCGTTTGCAGCAGCAGGGCGTAGGCGCTCAGAATCATGCCGGGCGTGCAGTATCCGCACTGAAAGGCATGATGTTTGAGAAACGCCTGCTGAATGGCATGCAGCCCATTCTCGCCAAGACCCTCGATGGTCATCACCTGCTTGCCGGCCACGTCCTTGACCGGGGTGACGCAGGACCGCACTGCCTGTTTATTCACAATCACCGTGCAGGCGCCGCACAGGGCTTCGCCGCAGCCGAATTTGGTTCCCGTCAGTCCGAGATCGGAACGCAGCACCCACAACAGCATGCGCTCCTCGTCCACCTTGACGCTCGCCGGTTTGCCATTGAGCGTGAAGGAAATCGTTATTTCCATAGTTACAGCTCCCGATATCCGTAATTATTGTATCCCGCCGCGGGATGTCAGTTCGCTACGATAATGAGTTACTGTTTCCAGGAGGCCTTCATGTACACTGCTGACGCCAATCGTTACCAAGCCATGCCATACCGCCGCTGCGGTTCGAGCGGTCTGCTTCTGCCCGCCGTTTCCATCGGGTTGTGGCATAATTTCGGGGGTGTCGACACCCTGGAGAATGGACGGGCGATGCTGCGGCGCGCCTTCGATCTGGGGATTACCCACTTCGACCTGGCCAACAATTACGGCCCTCCCTACGGCTCCGCGGAGCAGAACTTCGGCCTGCTATTCCGCCAGGATTTCGCCGCCTACCGCGACGAGTTGATCATTTCCACCAAGGCCGGCTACGATATGTGGCCCGGCCCATACGGAAACTTCGGTTCGCGCAAATACCTGTTGGCCAGCCTGGACCAGAGCCTGCGCCGCATGGGTCTGGAATACGTGGATATTTTCTATTCTCACCGGCCCGATCCCGCGACGCCAGTGGAAGAGACCATGTCGGCGCTCGACCAGGCGGTGCGCTCCGGCAAAGCGCTCTACGCCGGCATTTCCAATTACGACGCCGAGCAAACCGCCAAGGCCTCGGCGGTGCTGCGCCAGTTGGGCACGCCCTGCCTGATCCACCAGATGAAGTACTCCATGTTCGTGCGCTGGAGCGAAGCCGGCCTGCTGGAGCGGCTGAAAGCCGACGGCATCGGCGGCATCGCCTTCAGTCCGCTGGCGCAAGGGTTATTGTCGGACCGCTATCTCAATGGCATCCCCGCCGGTTCCCGCGCTTCCAAACCGACCGGCTTCCTGAAGGCCGCCGAGGTGGACGAAGCGCATGTTTCCAAGGCGCGCGCCCTGCAGGAGTTGGCTCGCGAGCGCGGCCAGTCGCTGGCGCAAATGGCGCTGGCCTGGGTGCTGCGAGATGGCGTGATCGCCAGCGTGTTGATTGGCGCCAGCAGCGTGGCGCAGGTGGAACAAAACGTAGCCGCCTTGCAGAAACTGGGATTCTCGCCGGAAGAGTTGGCGCGGATCGACGCAATTTTGAGTTGACAATACAAGACTTCGGATCGGAGTTGCGACCGTGAGGGAGCGGTTGGCGCCAGGCCGGGGCCGCCGCTCTGTTTACGGCAGCGTGGCCGGTTGCCCCGCCAGTTCCATGGTGTCGGAACCGACACCGGCGGCGGGCAACTGAATCGTAAACCGGGTACCCATCCCAGGAGTACTGTCTACGGCGATTTTCCCGTGGTGCGCCTTCACGATCCAGGCTACGAAGCTGAGGCCCAGTCCCAATCCTTGTTCCGGCCCGGGCGCGCTGCCCGACCCCGGTACGCGGTAGAAGCGGTCGAAAATGTGGGGTAGGTGTTCCGTAGGAATGCCGCAGCCGGTGTCTTCCACCACGATCTCTACGTTCGCCGGCGAAACGCCCAGCCGGAAGCGCACTTCGCCTCCTTCGGGTGTGAACTTGATGGCGTTGGAAAGCAGGTTGGTGATCATGCGCTCAATCTGTACACGATCCCCTTCCACGAAGCACTCGGCCGGAAGGTCCGCGGTGAGGCGAACCGCGGCCGCCTCGGCCGGAATCTGAAACTGGTCTACCAGATCCTCGGCAACCTCGCACAGATTGAGACGCGATCTCTGCAAAACCAATTGGCCCGATTCGGCCTGCGAGAGCAGCAGCAGCGCGCGCACAATCTGCGAAAGCCGGTCGATGTCCTGTAGCGCGTTGAACATGGCTTCGCGGTACTGATCGATGGTCTGGGCGGTAAATAGCGCCACTTCCAGTTGGCCGCGGATGGCGGTGATGGGAGTGCGCAACTCGTGGGAAACGTCGGCCGAGAACTGCTTCATCTGCTGGAAGGAAGATTCCAACCGCTCGATCATGCGATTGAAGGTGAGAATCAGGTAATCCAGTTCGTCGCCCGCCTGGCGGCTGGGAATACGCATGCTGAGGTTGGAGCCGGAAATGCGCTGCGCGGCCTGCGCCACATCCTTCACGGGCGTGAGCGCGCGTCCGGCCATGAACCAGCCGAGGATGGCGCCCAAAATCAGCCCACCCGGAATCACGCCGATGAAGATCCAGGTAAAGTTGCGCAGGATATTGCTGTACTGGTTGAGCGGCATCCCCAGCGAAACATAGTAGGGATGCTGATGCCGCTGATCCCATTCGATGCCCGAACGGATAAGGTACTGCTCGCCCACCGAATCCCAACGGCGATCCCAAAACGGCTGTGGTTTGGAGACCGCCCGCGCGATGCGGGCGCGAACCGTGCCGGCCGGGTCAAAAACGTCCTTATAGAAGTCGGTCCATGCGGGAGAGTCATCCTTGTCGAGGATTACCTTTCCTTCGGCGTCGGCCACCATATAAATCTTCTTGATGTCGAAGACCGTGGTCTTCTCTTCATCGTCGTTTTCGTCGTAGTACCAGAAAGCGCGCTCATCGGGGTCGGTCTCGTTCTTCTTCTCGATGCGGAGGTAGCCTTTCATGGCGCCCCATTGGTCGGTGAGCGCAGCCCTCTCCTCGTCCTGGAGGGTGCTGTCCAGTCGATACCGGACCAGGAACGAGACACCGATGACCAGGACAGTAAAGAAGATGGCGTAGCTAGCGGTGAGCCGGAAGCGCAGCCCGCGGGTGAGTCGGCGAAGGTCGCGGCTTCGTATCACGTCACACCTGCGCTTGTTCGGCGGGCCTTTCGGGCACTTCGATCATATAACCGATGCCGCGCACGGTCTGGATGAGCTTTTGCTGGAACCGATCGTCGATTTTGCTGCGCAGGTGACGGATATAGACGTCCACGATGTTGGTGAGGCCGTCGTAATCCATATCCCACACGTGTTCCACAATCATGGTGCGGCTCAGCGGGCGGCCGCGATTGCGCATCATGTATTCCAGAATGCCGAACTCCTTGGGCGCCAGGTCGATATTCTCCGCACCGCGCAGGACTTTGCGGCGGATGCAGTCGAGCGTGAGGTCGGCTACCTGCAGCTTCTCCGGCGTGGGCTGGCCGCGGCGCAGCAGGGCCCGCACGCGGGCCAGCAGTTCCACGAACGCGAAAGGCTTCACCAGATAGTCGTCGGCCCCCTGTTCCAGGCCGCGCACGCGGTCGTCCAGCGTGCCGCGCGCGCTCAAAATCAGCACCGGCGGTCCGGTCTTGCGGTTGCGGATTTTCTCCAGCACCTGCAGTCCGTCCATGTCCGGCAGCATCAGGTCCAGAATCACCATGTCGTAGTCCGTGGAATGCACGTTTTCGAGCGCGGCCGTGCCCGTGGGCGCCGCATCCACCGCATATCCCGCGCCTTGTAGACCACGGCACAGGAAGTCGGCGATGCGTTTTTCATCCTCGACTACCAGGATCCTCATGTTGTTTTCAGCTTAGCAGGGAAAATGGCCGGCTCCGCTTACTTAAACCGCAGGCTGATGCGGCTTTCCTTGGGGCCGTATTGTAATTCCAGATCTTTCAGCTTCTGCTTCTCCATGGGGTAATACAAGAGGCCGCTCACCGGCTTGCCGATCTTCTGCTCCACCAGAATCTTGTCCTTGAGCACCTGTTCGAGAGGATTTTCCTTCACCGTGGCCGCATTTTGGGTTTTTACGGTGGTCGTGCCCGGGTCGCTCGAAGGGCTGGTCCCCATACCGCCGCCCATGCCGCCGATGCCGAACCCGGTTTTGCGCTGGGTGGCTCCGGTCTGCGTCACGATGAGCGCTTCCCGGCCGGCGATCTGGCTGGGGGCGAACGGCGTGGCCTTTTCGCCATCCTTGTCGGTACGAAGCACGAAATCGTCGCGGTCGATATTAATTTCCTTGCCGTACTTCGGCTCCACTTTTACCTCAGCCACGACGTAATGTCCACCGAGGTCGTCGCCGATTAATTCCTTGACGTCTTCCGGCGTGCTGTACAACGTGACCGTGAGTGCCAGATCCTCATTTTCACCGTGGCCGGAACCGACGGTCGGCTTCTTGGCCGGGGCGCTCAGCAGGAGCGCCGGCAGCAAGGCAAAGGCGAAAAGACGAGCAGTCATGAGAAAGGTCCTCTGGAGCGATTATACCGTTCGGTTGCTACAATGAGTCTTTCACCCCACCTAGGAGTAATACCCGCAATGGACGATAAGGAGCGCGCGCGTGCGTTGGAAGTGGCTCTCAGCCAAATCGAAAAGCAGTTTGGCAAGGGCTCGATCCTGCGACTGGGGTCGAAGGATGCCATCGTTCCGGTCTCGGTAATCTCGACCGGTTCGATTTCCCTGGATGCTGCTCTGGGTGTCGGCGGCCTGCCGCGGGGCCGCGTCATTGAGATTTTCGGCCCGGAATCGTCGGGCAAAACAACCATCGCCCTGCAAGTGATCGCCGAGGCGCAGAAAAAGGGCGGGATCGCCGCCTTTATCGACGTGGAACACGCGCTCGACCCGGCGTACGCCAAGAAGCTCGGAGTGGATATCGACAATCTGCTGGTTTCCCAACCCGACTATGGCGAGCAGGCATTGGAAATCACCAATACGCTGACCGGGTCCGGACAGATCGACGTACTGGTGGTGGATTCGGTGGCCGCGCTGGTGCCCAAGGCCGAACTGGAAGGCGAAATGGGCGATAGCCACATGGGTCTGCAGGCGCGGCTCATGTCGCAGGCGCTGCGCAAGCTTACCGGCGTGGTTTCGCGGTCGCGCACCTGTCTGATCTTCATTAACCAGATTCGCGAGAAGATCGGCGTGATGTTCGGCAATCCGGAAACTACCACCGGTGGGCGGGCCTTGAAATTTTACTCCTCGATCCGGCTGGATATCCGGCGCATTGCGGCCATCAAAGACGGCGATGCCGTAGTGGGAAATCGCACCAAGGTCAAGGTGGTGAAGAACAAGGTGGCCTCACCGTTCCGCGAAGCCGAATTCGATATCATCTACGGCGAAGGCATCTCCAAGGAAGGCGATCTGATCGACCTGGGAGTGGCGCAAAACCTGGTGGAGAAGAGCGGCTCGTGGTTCAGCTACAAAGGGGAGCGGATCGGCCAGGGCAGGGAAAACGCGCGCCAGTTCCTCAAGGACAATGCCGACATCCGTCAGGCCGTCGACACCGAACTGCGCAAGGTGCTGGGCCTGGTGAAACCGGAAGCGGCGCCCGTAGCCGCGGAATCTCCCACGCCGGTGGCAGCCGCCAAGCCGGCTGCGCCGCGGCGCTGAAGCGGCCGGTAGGGCTACTGTTGAAAGCTGTGAGGGCATCAGGCATCGCAGGCAACTTGCAAAACCGGCAAGCTAAAGCATGCCCTACCACAGAAAGCGCTTTGGTGGGGCATGCTTTAGCTTGCCGGTTTTGGCCGCCTGCCTGCTCGGCGGCCCGATGAAAGAGGAGCAACGCCAGCGCGCCATTCGCCTGCGGCTCACCCGCGCGGAGGAACGCCGCGCTGCCACTGCCCTGCCGACCGGTTTCGCCGCCCTGGATGCCGCCTTGGGTGTGGGCGGGTTCCCGCGCGGCTCCATCGTCGAACTGTTCGGGCCCTCCTCCGGCGGCAAGACCACGTTAGCGCTCGAAGTTGCCGCCCATGCCCAGAGGAACCGGGCCACCGCCGCCTGGATCGACGCCGAGCACGTCTTCGATGCGGCTTATGCTTCGGGTTTGGGCGTCCTTACGGAAGAGCTGCTGCTGGCGCAACCGGAATCGGCGGAACAGGCGCTGGAAATCGTGTGCCGGCTAGCCGACTCCGGCGCCGTGGACCTACTGGTTGTCGACTCCGCCGCGGCTCTTGTTCCCCGGCTCGAACTGGATTCCGCGATGGGAGATGGCGGCGCCGGCCTGCACACCAGGGTATTGGCGACGGGTCTACGCAGGTTGGCACAAGTTGTAGCCAAGAATGGCGCGGTGGTGATCTTCCTGAATCAGACGCGCGCCCGCATGCAAGCCTCCGGGGGAGAAATGGAAATCATCACGGCGGGCGGCGCGCCGTTAAAGC
>Ga0302319_10025087_pt1 | contig 10570 bp, 7 predicted proteins | sample Bog_T0_2_FD_203319 | JGI IMG/M metagenome (GOLD analysis project Ga0302319, IMG submission 203319) | Peat permafrost microbial communities from Stordalen Mire near Abisko, Sweden - Bog_T0_2 | ecosystem: Environmental > Terrestrial > Soil > Wetlands > Peat | place: Sweden: Abisko, Stordalen Mire... | reverse complement strand
TTCGGGCAGCGGATATGTACCCTCCAACTCAATCGGATTCTGCGTGGCCAGCACAAAAAACGGCGGCTCAATCTTATATTGGTTACCGCGCACCGTGCACGAAAATTCCTGCATGGCTTCTAAGAGCGCCGATTGCGTTTTGGGCGGCGTGCGGTTAATCTCATCGGCCAGCAAGACGTTCGAGAAAATCGGGCCGGGCACAAACGTCCAAGTTCGATGGCCGGTAGTGGTATTCTCCTCAATAATGTCGGTGCCGGTAATGTCAGACGGCATCAAATCGGGCGTAAATTGGATGCGGTTGAACCGCAGGCCCAGGGTGCGCGCCAAGGTACGCACGAGCAGAGTCTTGGCCGTACCGGGCAAGCCTGTCAACAGACAGTGGCCACCGACGAACAACGAGATGAGCACGCTTTCAATGACTTCGTCCTGGCCGACGATCACCTTGTGCACTTCATTGCGAATCAGATTTTGCGCATCTGAAAAGCGTTTCACGCGTTCGCGTAATTCGGCCGAATCAACTGGCGTTGCAGTGGAAGTGGTTGACATTTTATTGGCTCAATTGAAGAAGTAACTGTTGTGCGGGTTTATAGCCAGGCGCTGCTTCGAGTGACATCAAGACTTGATCTTTCGCCTCGTTCAAGCGGCGAGCCGCCTTCAGCGCTTTGGCCAATTCGTAATGTGATTCCGCGGCATCTACCGGCTTCAGCGCTAACAGCGCCTTGCCTTCCCTCACCGCGCCCTCGGCATCGCCCGCTTCCAACAGCAAATTGCCTAGTCTTCGATGTGTCTCCTCATCTTCTGGATAGATGTAGTTTAGTTTCGCAAGTATGGTTCGAGCCTGTTTGGCGTTACCTGATTGCTGCTCCCATTCCGCCAGTTTTTTCAACGAAGCGATGGATGTGCCGCCTTTGCCCGCGTACTTCTCCAACTCAGCCGTGGCTGCCGATTGATTGCCTTTGCTCTTATAAGCGTCGGCCAGCGCTTCGTACGCGCTACCGTCGCCAGTGTAATCGGGGTAATAATCGAGTACTGCGGGGCCTTCGCGAATGACGTCATCCACTTTGCCTTCTGCAAGATCTTGATTGACCGTCTTGATGCCTTTCTTCCAGTCGGCAAAATGCTTAACAGTATTGGCCGTTTGCGAATCAAGCCACGCCATAAACTCTTTGTCAAACGCCGCGGGACTTTCATGCAAATTTGCCTGGATCGCTTCTTCGGTCGTCTTGCGGTCGGCATAGGAGTGGACCATTCCTAGAAGCGTATCGTCGCCCCACTTCTGGCTAATGAAATCGCATATTTTTCCAGCTTCGAAATAGGAAATCATCACCTGCATTGGAAACTTTGGACGCACAAAACCTCTGTCGAGTTCCAACACCGGAAGAAGTTGTTTCTTTTCGAGTCCGGACACGATATCGGGCGTAAGACGGTCGCCCCAATCGGGCGAAGCGGCGCCTTCTTCATGCACTGCCAAACCTTCGGTAAACCAACGAGGCACTAAATGATGAGTGGCCGTCAGTATAAAGACGTGGCTGAACTCATGCCACATGGTGCTGGCCCAGTTAAACTGTCCAGGGCCGCGCGCGGTGGGGCTATCCATAGCTACATCAAGCCCGAAGGTAACACCGAGCAAACCGCCTTGCCCCGGCAAACCGAGTGTGCGCACGATAAAGTCATCGTGATTTGGATAAACTTCCAAATGCACAGGACCGGGTAGCTTCATTTTGTACTTCTTTTCATACGTAGCAATACACCGCTGCATCTCAGGCTCAATATAGGGCCGCAATAGTCCGGACTCTTTCTTACTGAGTTGTAATTCTGTATTGGCGGTTTTAAAAGTCTCGTAGTTACCAAAAGAATCCAACAGGCGCAGCGAATTCCTTGTCTCAGGATTGCGAAAGTACGCATTAAAACAACGTTCCAGCTGTTGCCGCGCCTCCGCATCGCGGCCTTGTCTCATGAGGTTCAAGCCCAATTGCGAGCGGGCAGCCAATAGAGAATCGTCTAGCGCTAAAGCCTTGCGGTAATACTCGATGGCCTCCTCATACCGACGATTGATTTCGAAGAAATGCGCACCGGTGGCGTAAGCTTCGCCATAAACTGGATCGATTTTCAGAATGCGAGCCATCCACTCGCTAGGCGTCTTATCACTGAGCCAATCAATGGAAGCTAAGACGGCCATTCCGTCGAGCGCTTCATTCGATAGCGCCAGCGCCTTCTGCGCCTCGTCCGCAGCCTTTTTCGGATCGCTATCTTCCAACGCCAAGTAGGCCAACAGCTCATGAGCCTGATACATCTTCGGATCATGCTGCAAGGCTTGTTCGGCCGCCTCGGGCGCACGTGGATCAAACCCCTGCGCTGCCGCGCGGGCAATACCTAAATAGGCCGGTGCATATTTTTCGTCGGACGCAATTGCCTCTTGAAATAATTTGGCGGCATCCCCTGGTTGGCTGAGTTCGAGGAAAAACAAGCCCCACTCAGTTTTGAACTCCGGCGAGCGCTGCCCGCCTTTCTCCGCCGCTTGAAACGCGGCGTTAGCATCCGCCATGCGTTCAAGCCCCCACAAGCCTTCAGATCTTGCAAAGAGATCGCCACGCAGCAACGTGGTGAAACACGTTTTGGCCTCGTTCACCTGGCCGTGGTGGCGCAACGCTTTGCAGTTTTCACCCGGCACGGCAGCCGCGCAAGGGAGCCCAATTGATAAGATGAGCGCGGCAATTTTCACTTATCGATCTCCGCTTGCGTGCGGGCGAGTTCTAGCAGCAGACCCGTCAATTGCTGTTTGTACTCGTTTTCATCCATAGCCGCCTTCTCATATTTAAGACGGTCGATCTTCGCTTCCAGATCCTCTTTCTTCGTCACCAAACGCTGCTTATCGGGCGAAAGCACTTTCGCTCCTTCCCCCTTTGCCCTCATCAGAACAAACGATGCAGCCAACAAACCTTGACCATTTTCGGGCTTGGGATCGCGGACGCCGGTAGCGCTGGCGGTATCGGTTATTACGGCGTGCTCAGTGGCTAAGAGTTTCTCTTCTTCGAAGTAGGAGGCCGTCTTGCGGTCGGCATAATGGAAGGCTTCCAGCGCGGAGATGGAACCACTCTTATCCAAATCGGCACCAGAATCATGCAACGCATCAATAAAGTAGCGAGGAAAGACCGGGGCATTTTTCTCGGTGCCAGACTTGGTGGCTGAGATCACCACCCGGTCTTTCTTCGCCAAAACCGCTAGCGACGCACCAGCGCAACTAGTCATATTCACCACTAACTGGCGATGCGCGGGAATTCGGTTCAGTGCCTTCGCTAGATCGGCACCGGTCATATCTGGACCTGGCAAATTAATTTTGTAATCGACGCCGTCATAGCTGCCATGACCGATCAGGAACAATGCAAACGCATCGGAGGCGCTGCTTTCTTCAGCAATTTTGTTGAGAGCCTGCTCCACTTGCTGCTTGGTGGCAACGGCGCCACTCAACGTAGTGACGTGCGTATCGGCGTTTGTGTTCAGGTCATGGTCCAGTTCCTGAGCCCATTTAGTGAATTGCGTGTCGTATTCAGGCGCCCCGCCCAAACCGGTTACCACCACGAAATAATTCGCGGCTTGCACGCTGAGTGTCGCAGCTAAGAATAGGAGACAGATTTTCATACCACGCCCCAGCGTCTCCGCAAAAGCCACTCCGCTCCTTTCAAGCCCACAATGAGCAGAAATACTGCAGGCATATCCCAAATCTCTTTGGTTTCGCGACCCGTAATACCCGCTTCGGAAAAAGAGATCTCGCGGGCCAACGATTTGGCATCTCCAGGCGAATAATAATGACCACCCGTTTGTTCCGCCAGTTTGCTCAATAGTTCTTTATTCTGTTCGCGATGAAAGTGTTCGGCCTCACCATCTTCCCGCCGAAACGTGAGCGCGTCTTTTCCCAACACCTTGGCGCCTTGCCGTGCGGTCAATTCGGCAACGTACGAACCTGTTTTCAACGCCTGCCACTCAGTCGAGTAAACGCCGGCAGACAGAGGTTCGGGATGCAGTTGCACGGTTTCGGCAACGCCATCGGGCGCAATCACCTTAGCCTCCACTTGCGCGTCACCAGCCGGCAGATATTGCTGATCTCGGACTTCGGCGCGAAGTTCAATGTGTCCTTCATCCTCGAGATTTGCATTGGGAGTAGAGGCGACCACGCGCGTGGGAGTTGCGCCCACAACCCAGCGCAACAACTGTCTCCAAAATGTTTCCTGACTTACATCTCCCAGCGGCTGCTGCATACGCCAACGCCAACTGCCGGCCGTGGCAAAAACGCCGCTGCGCCCGCGGCCATAGTTCTCTGTCACAAGCAGCGGCAAACGCTTGCCACTGACGTCTATGTTGGCCAGTACAACGGCGCCCGGTTTAGGAGTGCCGGGGTCTTGATAATTTGCCAGATACGGCAAAATCTCCCAATGGCGGTTACTCTTATCAGCGTCGTCTTCAATGCGGCATAGCATACTGCGACGTCCAGCATCTGTTAGTTCAGCAGCAACGAAGCTTCGTTGGAAAGTATCTTTGCGCTGCGGTAATTGTACTGGAAGTAAGTCAGTAAATGGAGCAACTTGATAGCCGCCATCTGAGAGCGAAGTGCGTCCGGCCAGGAACAAAAGTCCACCGCCGCGCCGGTCTACAAAATCCTTGATCGCTTGTGCTTGCCCGGTGGTAAAGAACGCTTCTTCCACACTGCCAAGAATCAAGCCATCGTATTCGAACAAGTCTTCCGGCTTGTTGGGGAAGCCTTCGGCCAGTTCTTCCGGGTTGGCAATACCTTGACGATAGATTTTGTTCTGCGTTGTGCGAAGCATCGAGACAACGCTAATAGCGGGATCGTCATCGATAGCACGGCGGATAAATTTATACTCCCAACGCGGCTCACCTTCCACATAGAGCACGCGATGCTTGCCGCTAGTCACCAGTAAAACGCGCGTGAGTTTGTTGTTCTCCAGATTGCTTTCACCCTGGAGCGGATCAATCCGAACATCGAGGCTCTTCACGCCTCCTGGGCCAGCGTTAAATTCGATCGTTTCCGTTTGCTTACCTGTGTTGCTCAAAACAATTTCGCGCATGCCCAGCACTTTTCCGCCGCCCGATAAATTCAAATGCGCATGTTTACCGTTAAAGCCGTTTTGGCGAATCGTAACTTGCGCTTCTAAGCGAGAACCTTCCAACGCTTTGTTCGAAACATCAAACCCATCAAGCTCCACATCAGATGTCATTTCGGTTTTGCCAAAACCGATGGTGTTGACGGGGAGACGACGGCGCTGCAGTTCCGTCATCGTCTTTTGATCAACACCGCCGGTGTTATCGGCTCCGTCGCTGGCCAAAACAATGGCGCCAATCGGCAGGGTAGCCGCTTCATCGGCTAATTGCTGCAGACCTCTGCCGATCTGCGTGGAAGGTTGCTGCGCAGTCAGTTGCGAAAGATCTTGAATTCGATCGGCCGTGGCACCGAGCCGGTAAAGCCTGACTTGATAACGGCTCTGTAGATCTTTCAATAGACCGCTGTCAAGCAGCCGAACCGCTTCTTGCTCTCGCGACCGGTCCCCGTCTTTCAAGCCCATGCTTGCGCTATCGTCCACGACAACAGCAATGATGTTTTGGTTCTGCTTGAGAGCGGTGACCGAAACGGCAGGCTGCCAAAGGAGCAGCAGCAAAAACGCCAGCAGCGCCCAATCTAGCGCCCAAAGCACCACACTTCGATAGCCTCGCAGCGTCTTAGTGAAGTGCTTCCGACCGCGAAGAAGGTATGCAGCCAAACCGCCGGCCGCTGCCAAAATAGCCAACACCAAGAGCCAGCGCGGCCACGAACCCAGCAGCACAAATTGACCCTTAGAAAAAACACTCAGCGGATATTTGAAGAAGAATTCAAACATGTGCGGTGATCAATTCTAATGTGTCATGGCATAAACGAGATAGTCCACGCCAATGCGAAAGCCAAGAGCCGAATATTGTTCCGGATAACGCGGATCGTCAGCGTTTTCCCAGGAATCACCCAGATCCATGTTGTGGCAAATGGCCACCATAACGCGGTGCTTGTCATCGTAAATACCCCGCCAACGAGGCACAAAACCATCCTTCTCGGCAATCCGGTGCGTTACCGTTACCTGCATGCCCGGCACTTGGTAGCGGTCATCTAAGTCATAAACGGTATGAAAAATTGGATCGCTGTCAGGCAGGTCCACAATGTTGCGATCGGGAAACACCTTCTTCATGCTCGCGGTAAACGTGTCCCACTCGACGCTGCCATGAAAATCGTCACACATAAAAAATCCGCCGCGCAGCAAGAAGTCGCGCAGCTTCGCCGCCTGCAAGTCTGTCAGATCCCAATGTCCTACCTCGACACCGTAAAGCCATGGCCAGTTGTAAATATCATCACCATCTTCAGCGGCCACCGGCTCTTCCACCGAGCGCGCTTGTATACGGGTAAGACGTCGCACAGCAGCCGAAAGGTGTCGGTCGGAACGAGGATAATCGATGGTCCAGTTATGACGTCGCGCGCCGTACATAGGTACCGCACGGTACATGAAACGGGCAAAAACCCATTCGCCTGGCACCGCATAATCGTCGGGAATCGGGAAATCGTTGTACTCCCAAGCTGGATATTCGCGAAATTGCCCGGCTTGCTGTTCTTTGCGAGTGGTGCGCTTTCCTACGCTGCTAGGGTCGTTCGGTAAGGCCTCCTGATTGGGCAGCGGAACGGTAGCGCAAATTGCGCTTAAGATGGCGAGACCGAAAAAGATGAGAAAACAAATGCCACGCGCGCGCATAGGGATTCAGTGGCTGGCGCCAGAATAGCATGGCCCCAGCCACTAAATTACACGGTGCAAATTTCGATCGCTTGCGTCAGCGAAGCGATGGGGTCGCGCTCTGGAGTGTACTCGTGCGATATCACGCCGTTATAACCCGTATCGGCAATCGCCTTGGCGACAACGTGATAATTCAGTTCCTGCGTGTCATCGATTTCGTGACGCCCGGGATTTCCACCAGTATGAAAGTGGCCGAGATATTGGATGTTGTCGCGAATCGTGCGAACAATATCGCCGTCCATAATTTGCATATGGTAGATGTCATACAAAAGTTTTACATGCGGCGAATTCACTCGCTTCATCACCGCTACGCCCCAAGCGGCGTGATCGCACATGTAATCTTTGTGGTTCACCTTGCTGTTCAACAGTTCCATGCAGATGGTCACGCCTTTGTCTTCGGCCTGCGCCTTTACCTTATTTAAAAAGGTTACGCAGTTATCGGCGCCGAGGTCATCCGTCATGCCGCGGCGATTTCCGGAAAAGGTAATTACGTTCGGACAGCCAGCCGCCGCAGCCACATCAATAATTTCGCGGAAGGTCTTTTCAATGCGATCGTGATTTTCAACACGGTTCAGCGCTTCGGGAATGGTCCCGCCATAGGGTGGCGGCGTCATGGTGGGCACGATGCCGTATTTCTTGAGCGTGGGCCAATCTTCCGGCTTCACCAGATCGAAGCCGTAAATGCCAAGCTTGGCTGCTTCGCGGCACATATCATCCAGGGACATCGGATGCTCTTTGTTGCGAAAAACGCCGGCGGTTACACCTTGCTTTAAACGGCCCTTGCGCGCCAGCGGCACGTTGCTCGAATCTTGTTTACCGAACGCCAGAGCAGCGCTAGCCGCGATGGGGAGAAAACTACGTCGCTTCATCCTGTTCACCTTCGCCATTGATTCTACTGCGGACCGTCTCCGCGTGTTATGCTGATCGCACGTGGGCCATAGCCAAAGCCTGCGAATTTCCTCGTTTTATTGATCTCCGACAGTGACTGTAGAAGAGCATCTGGCGAGTGCGCAATCCATCGCCCAACTAATTGACCAAACGCTACTGAAACCGGAAGCAACCGGCGAGGATATTGTTCGCCTTTGTCGCGAGGCGGCGGAGCATAGCTTCTGTTCGGTATGCGTGAATCCGTATTGGGTTCGCCTGGCCGGCACCACTCTGCAAGGTTCCTCCGTACGTGTCTGTACAACGATCGGCTTTCCGCTTGGAGCGAATCGAAGCGCCGTGAAAGCGGCCGAGGCTCGCCTGGCGCTGGACGAAGGCGCAACTGAGATCGACATGGTTCAGAACGTGGGAGCATTGCGCTCGGGCGATCTGGCCGTCGTACAAGCGGAGATAGCGCAACTCGCTGAAATGGCGCACTCGGCGAAGGCGATTCTCAAAGTCATTCTAGAAACGTGTCTACTCTCCGACGAGCAAAAGAAAATCGCGTGCAGGCTGGCGGTTGAAGCCAATGCCGATTTCGTGAAAACATCAACCGGCTTTTCGAGCGCCGGTGCTACCGACGACGATATCCGTCTCATGCGCCAGGCCGTGGGTCCAACGCTGGGCGTGAAAGCCTCCGGCGGGATTCGTTCGTTTGAATCCGTGCGCCGCATGGTGACGGCTGGCGCAACCCGCATTGGCACCAGCTCCGGTGTCCAGATTCTTAAAGAGTTTCGCGACGGCGCACCTGCGCTCGGTACCACCACGAGCGCCTATTAAATGAAGTCGATGCCCAAAGCGCAGGTTCGGTTCCGTGAACGCGCCGAACTTCTCGATTTCCTTTTGGAAGTCAGCGCCGTAACCGCGGAAACGCTGGACCTGGATCGCCTGCTCGCCAATGTCGCCGACATTATCAAAGATGTTGTGCCGCATGAACTTTTCGCCATTTTGCTATACAACGAGCGCAGCCGTTCCTTGCGCATGCGCTACTCGATTGGCCATCGCGATGAAGTGGCGAAGAATTTGACGATTCCCCTCGGCGAGGGACTGACGGGTACTGCTGCCAGCAATCGCCAACCAATTTTGGTGCCCGATGTTCGTACCGATGCGCGCTATCTGAATGCGTTGGATGCGGTGCGGGCCGAGCTCGCCGTTCCTATGCTGGTGCGAAGCAAACTGGTAGGCGTGATTGATTTGCAATCCACCCGGCCCAACGCGTTTTCGGAGCAGCATCGTTCGTTACTCGTTCTGATCGCCAGCCGTGTGGCCACGGCGATTGACAATGCGCGCCTTTACCGCCGGGTAGAACGCCAGAACCGCACGTTACGTGTGTTGGCTCATCTTTCGCAGGAATTCAGTTCGATTCTTGAGATTGACGAATTGCTCACCAAGATTGCCGTCACCGTTCGCGCGCTCATCAATTTTGATTCGTTCAGTATCTTCCTGGTTGATGAACAATATAAGCTTTTGCGCTGCCGTTTCAGCCAGCGTTACGACGCGAAAGCCACCATGCAGAATGTGCCGGTGGGCAAAGGGTTGACGGGCGCAGCGGCTGAGTCCAGGCAAGTTGTTCTAGTGGGCGATGTCACCAAAGATCCGCGCTATATTGCCACGGAATCGGATATTCGTTCCGAAGTAGCTGTGCCGCTTATTTTGCACGACCGTGTGATTGGCGTGATGGATTTAGAAAGCGAGCGGCCCTCGTTCTTCACAGATGATCATGTGCGGGCCCTATCTTTGCTCGCGCCGCAGATTGCCACGTCTGTTGAAAACGCGCGGCTGTACGGCGAACTCGCGCAACGTGAGCAGCGCATGGAGCAAGATTTGCATGCCGCTTATAAGCTGCAGTCTGTGTTGGTGCCGCGCACGATTTCTGATGTGGAGGGCGTGGAAGTGGGCATCAAAACTCGCCCAGCCCGGCAAATCAGCGGCGATTTCTACGACTTTTTCGAATACAGCAATGATTACGCATTAATTGCTTTTGGCGACGTGAGCGGCAAAGGGGCGGCGGCAGCGCTTTACGCTGCACTGATTTCGGGTCTCTTGCGTATCTTGGCGCCGCGCCGCCGCAGCCCGTCGGAGCTTATGAAAGCACTGAACGAAGCACTGCTCGAACGCAAAGTGGATGCGCAGTATGCCACGCTTTCCCTTATTACCTGGGCAGCCAAGACGCGCACGTTTACCGTGGTGAGCGCCGGCACCTTGCCGCCCATGCTGTACCGTAATGGCGAGTTCATTGAAGTGCAGGCGGAAGGCGTGCCGATCGGGCTTCTTGAGGATCAGCAATACGATCAAGTCACTATTGAAGCGCAAGCCAACGACTTCATGCTTCTCTATTCGGACGGCGTGGAAGATCAGTTAGGTAAAGAAGCCGGAACGTTGGATGAAATCACCGCTAGTGAAAAAGACATGGAGACGTACGGACGTACTCGTTTGGAAAAAGTATTGAAAGCCAATCATCAACGCACGCCCCAACAAGTGGCGGAAAAAGTTTTTACTGATATCGATCATTTTCGCGGCGCCACCGCACTCACTGACGATCAAACGATCATTGCGTTGCGGGTCCTTTAGGAGATGTTTCAGTATCTACAAGGACAGCTTCATTGTGAGCAAGTTGATCTAAAAGTATTGGCGGCGCAGCATGGAACGCCGGCTTACGTTTACTCGAAGAATATGATTCTTCAGCGCTGGAATGGGTATCAACAAGCGCTAAACGGGATTCCCAGCCGAGTCTGTTTCGCCGTGAAGGCTAATTCGAATTTGGCCGTACTCGCTACTCTCGCGCGCGCTGGTGCCGGCTTCGATATCGTTTCAGGCGGCGA
>Ga0302319_10025085_pt1 | contig 10572 bp, 14 predicted proteins | sample Bog_T0_2_FD_203319 | JGI IMG/M metagenome (GOLD analysis project Ga0302319, IMG submission 203319) | Peat permafrost microbial communities from Stordalen Mire near Abisko, Sweden - Bog_T0_2 | ecosystem: Environmental > Terrestrial > Soil > Wetlands > Peat | place: Sweden: Abisko, Stordalen Mire... | reverse complement strand
CGATCGGCCTTCAGGCGCAGCACCGCGTCGCCGGCTTCAGCCAGATCAAGCCACGCGAGACCCAGGCCGCGATCCACGCGCGCCACACGCGCCACGTAGCGAGCACCGAGCCTTAGGCCCGCGGCGGCGCCTTCCCGCTCAATCAAGAGGCGCTCGGGGGCCTCGTCCAGGCAGACCACGGCGCGGGTCTCACCCGGGCCTTCATCCAGGTAGAGCGAACGCGGAGCCATCAGGGACGCTGAAATCCGAGACCGCCCAACAAGGCCAATGTCTCATAGAGGGGCAAGCCCACGATTCCGCTGTAGGACCCCTGGAGACTGATCACCAAGCCGCCGGCGCGTCCCTGTATGCGATACCCTCCCGCCGCTCCGCGCCACTCTTGGCAGGCGATCAGCTCATCCAGTTCGGCCGCGGTCATTCGCTTGAAAGCGACACGGCTTTCAGACAGGCGCGAGGACATTCGCCCGTCCGGGGCTGCGACCGCCACCGCCGTCAGCACCCGGTGCGCACGCCCCGAAAGGCGTGAGATCATGCGCCGGGCCTGCGCCTCGTCGCTCGGCTTGCCAAACACCCGTCGGCCCAGGGCCACAACGGTGTCCGCGCCAATGACGAAAGCGCCCGGCCATTGCGCCGCCACCCTTTGCGCCTTGGCCTGCGCCAAACGTTGAGCGAGCTGACGCGGCGTTTCCTGCGCCGTCGCGCTCTCGTCCAAATCGGCCGGAACGATTGCGTCCGGCTCCAGGCAGACCTGGCGCAGAAGATCCAGCCGGCGCGGACTGGCGCTGGCGAGGACAAGGGCGGCGGAGGTGGAAGCTTGCAAGTTCGCCCTTATCGAGCCGGTGAATGTGACGACCGCAAATCGATCGGACGTCTCTTTAGCATGGCGTCCGGCGCGACAGACAACTTAGAGCGCCGCCCGCCGGGGCCCAAAGCATTCCAGAATGCGGACCTGAAGCATCTGGCGCGTAATGCGGTAGGCCTCCAATCGGCCATGGCGCGAACTCTCGCGCTCGGCGGGGTCGGGAATAGGCCAATTCGACGCCATTGGCTGGGCCAAGGCTTTGACCTGGGGCCAGGCTTCCCCGCTTAGGGCCACGATGTGGTCATATCGTCGTTCACCGATCATATCCTCCAACCGCCTGGGACGATGCGAGGCGAGATCGACGCCAACTTCCGCCATCACCGCAGCCGCCAGGGGATCGATCTCTTCGCCCGCCTGCAGGCCGCAACTATCGGCCTCCAATGCCTCGCCATACAGCAGCCGAACGAGCCCCGCCGCCATGGGCGAACGCACGCGGTTGAAGGTGCAGACGAACAGAACCGCAAGGGCGTTAGAGGGCGGCAATTCACCCCCGCCAATGCAGCGCGCAAATCAAGGTGAACAGGCGCCGAGCTGTGTCTTCATCCACCGCGATCTTGCCCTGCAAGCGCTCCTTGAGCAGTGCAGCGCCCTCATTGTGCAGACCGCGGCGACCCATGTCCAAGGCTTCGATCTGGCTGCTCTTGGCGTTGCGCACGGCTGCGTAATAGCTCTCGCACAACATGAAATAGTCCTTGATCACGCTGCGAAGAGGCGAAAGCGATAGCAAGAAGCGACGCTCATAGCCCGGACCGGTCACGTCCAAGGCGAGGCGCGCCTCCACGGTGCTCAGGTTCAGCGCAAAGGGACCCCGTTCGGCGCCGTCAGGCCTGAAGCTGTTACTCGCGATCAGATCGACGATGGCGACCCTGCGCTCATCGTCCTGTTCCGGCGACAGGGCGGCGAGCGAGCCTTCGTCCAGGTCGACCCGCTCCAGGCGTTGATTATCACCTCGTTCAGTGATGCTGGTCACCGCCCAACCCCTCTATTCATGGTTGAGGCGGATCGAGACGGAACGGGCGTGCGCCGGCAGACCTTCGGCTTCCGCCAAGGCCAGGGTCGCGGGCGCCAAGCGAGCGAACGCCGCCGCGTCGCAGCGGATCAGCGACGTGCGCTTGATGAAGTCGTAGATTGAAAGGCCCGACGAGAAACGCGCCGACCGACTGGTGGGCAGAACGTGATTGGAGCCCGCCACATAGTCGCCGATGGCCTCGGGCGCGAAGCGTCCCAAGAAGATCGCCCCCGCATGGCGCACGCGGTCCGCCAGGGCGTCTGGCTCATCCAGGGCGAATTCCACGTGCTCGGGCGCGATCAGGTTCACTAGGCGCGGCGACTGGTCGAGCGGCGCGATAATCACCGCCCCATGACGGTCCCATGAGGCGCGCGCGTCCTCGCCCGTCGCCAGCCCGCCGATCTGCCGATTCACCGCTGCTGCAACGGCATCGCCAAAGGCCTCATCGTCAGTAATCAGGATCGATTGTGCGGCGGGGTCATGTTCGGCCTGCGACAGCAGATCCGCCGCGATCCATTCAGGGTTGCTGGCCTTGTCCGACACAACGACGATCTCGGAAGGCCCTGCCAGGGAATCGATGCCCACCACCCCGTAAAGGCGGCGCTTGGCGGCGGTGACATAGGCGTTGCCCGGCCCAACGATTTTATCCACTGGCCGGATTGGACCGGCCCCGTAGGCCAGGGCCGCCACGCCATGCGCGCCGCCGATTTTCCAAATTTCAGTGACGCCCGCCGCCGAGGCGGCCGCCAGCACCGCCGGCTCCATGCGGCCGGGCGGGGTTATCATGGCGATGCGGTCCACCCCGGCCGCGGCCGCAGGCACGGCGTTCATCAGCACGGTGGACGGATAGGCCGCCCGACCGCCTGGCACATAAATTCCCACGGACTCCAGCGGCGTCCAGCGCCAGCCGAGCTCGGCGCCCTCCGCATCCACGAAACGCTGGTCAGTGGGCCGCTGGCGCTCGTGGTAGGCGCGGATACGGGCGGCGGCGAAGGCGATGGCCTCGCGCACCTTCGGCTCGGCCGCGGCCGCGCCCGCTTCGATTTCCTCGTGGGAGACCTTGAGGCTGTCCGCGTCCAACTTGACTTTGTCGAAGCGCTCGGCGAACCGCAGGACGGCGGCGAGGCCCTCGACGCGCACGGCGTCCAGGATATCCGCCACGGCGGCGTCCACATCGGCGGGCGACCCGCGTCGCTCGTCGAGGAAGGCGGTGAACCGCGCCTCGAAATCCGAGTCGTGCATGCTAAAACGGCGCATGGTCAGCCTTCGGCTCCGTCGTGCGACGGTCGGCGCGGCGTCGGCCAGGGCGCTGATAGGTCGGACAGCACCGCGTCCACGCATTCCACCTCAATGCGCAGAGCACCGCCGCCGGCGAAATTCAACGTCACGAGGCAGGCGGGCGCCTCCCCGGATTCCAGGCCGATGGACAAAAGCGACAGAACGCCCTGTCTGGCGTCCCGGCGCAGGCGCCGCGCCTGAACCGACAGCACCGCGCCGAACTGCAAGGCGGCTCGCACACGCTCACCGCCGCGCGCAGCCGAAGGCGCTTCCCAGCGAAACCGGTTCAGAGCGACCGTCAGTCGGCGGCCGCGCGGTTCGTAGGCGATATCGCCGATCGTACAGACCGCGTCCTGCACCGCGGCGGAAATGACCTTTAGGTCCTCCTCGTCACCCGCCAGCAGGCGTAGGGATTCCGCAATCTTTCCAGAAGAAACGGCCATGCTCACGCCTCCTCGCTCCCGTCGCGCAGACGGCGGATATCGGCGCCGCAGGCGCCGAGCTTCTCCTCCAGCCGCTCGAACCCTCGGTCCAAATGATAGACGCGGTTGACCACCGTCTCGCCGCGGGCGGCCAGGGCCGCCACCACAAGACTGACCGAGGCCCGCAGATCCGTGGCCATGACCTGGGCGCCGTGCAGTTGTTCCACGCCCCGCACCTCGGCCTCGCCGCCGCGCACTGTGATATCGGCGCCTAGGCGCGTCAGTTCCGGGGCATGCATGAATCGGTTCTCGAAGATGGTCTCGCGGATGGTGCTCACGCCATCGGCCGTGGTCATCAGGGCCATGAACTGCGCCTGCAGATCGGTGGCGAAACCGGGATAGGCCTCGGTCTCAATATCCACCGCCTTTAGGCGCGCGCAGTTTCGCTTGACGGTCACCCCGTCGTTGGCCCTGGCGATTTCCACGCCGGCCGCTTCCATGTTCGCCAGTAGCGCCTCGATGAAATCGCTGCGCGTGCGGGTGATTCTCACCTCGCCCCCGGCCATGGCCACGGCCAGGGCGTATGTGCCCGTCTCGATCCGATCGGGAATGACCGCGTGGGTCGCCCCGCCAAGGCGAGCCACGCCCGTGATGCGCAGCGTGGGCGTATCCCGGCCCTCGATCTTCGCGCCCATCTTGATCAGGCAGTCCACCAAATCGCCGATTTCCGGCTCGCAGGCCGCATTGGCGATCACAGTCTCTCCTTCGGCCAGAACAGCCGCGAGCAACGTGTGCTCCGTCGCCCCCACCGACACGAACGGAAAAGTTATGTGTGCGCCTTTAAGGCCGCGCGGCGCCTGGGCGTAGACATAGCCTTCATGCAGGTCGATCGAGGCGCCCAGGGCCTCAAGCGCCTTCAAGTGCAGATCCACCGGCCGCGCGCCGATGGTGCAGCCGCCAGGCAGCGAAACCTTGGCGTGGCCGGCGCGCGCCACCAAGGGCCCGAGCACATTGAAGGAGGCGCGCATCTGTCGCACCAAATCGTAGGGCGCGATGGCGCTGACGATTTCCGGCGCGTGCAGCACCGTCTCCGGTCCGTCCGGACCGTCGTCGCGCTCCACCACCTCGGCGCCCAGGCGGCGCAGCAGACGTCCGAGAAAACGCGTATCGGCCAGGCGCGGCATGTTGGTTAGGCGCAGGGGCTGGTCGGTCAGCAGGCTGGCCGCCATCAACTTGATCGCGGAGTTCTTGGCGCCGCTGATGGGAATCTCTCCCTCCAGCCGCGTTCCGCCGATGATGGCTATGCGATCCATTGCGCCCCTGGTCTCCACGCCGGCCGCCCCGTGCTTGGGCGAGCGGTCAACGGCATAGATGGAGGCGGGGTTCTACAGGACGCAAGGGGGTGGCGCAAAGCCCGCTTAAAGCGCGCCGTCGTCGGCGTCGCTCACTGGAGCGACCTCGCCCGCCTTGGCCTTGCGCCGACGCAGATTCTCGCGCAGCGCTCGGGCCAGCCGCGCCTCGCGCGGATCGGGCGCGGCCTTGGGCTTTTGTTCTTTTGGGCCTGCGATCATGGCCATCTGTGTCTTGCTCAAAGCAGGCCTCGTCAAGCCCAAGCGAAGGCCGACGCGCTTTTCGACTTCACGGCGCCGTCGGCTTTCGCTAGAACCCCGGCCTTCGCCGCCGTAGCTCAGTGGTAGAGCGCATCCTTGGTAAGGCTGAGGTCCGCAGTTCGATCCTGCGCGGCGGCACCAGCTTGTCAGTCTGACGAGTGGCTCAGACGCGAAAAAGCCCCGGCGCAATGCCGGGGCTTTTTCTTCATCAAGAGGATCGCTTTCAGGCGCCCCCCTCCTCGAACTCGACCGCAGCGGAACCCCTTCGCCTTGAAGTCGGTGATCGCGAAGGTCATTGGCGCGACTGCTTCAATGTCGTTAGGCCTGCTCGTCCAAGCCTTCCGGGCTGCGGTTCACCCCGCCGATGAAATCCGCGAAGTCGGGCATGAGTTTCTCACGGATAAATTCAATCCGACTCTTGAGCATCCGCGCGTGTTCTTCGGTCGGAGCGGCCGAGACGGGGTAACAACCGGACAGATCACCGCCTTCCAAAACGGTGTCGGCCCAATTTTCCATTGCATTACAATAGAATTCCAACCCATCGCGTGGGTCGGACAATGTTTCTCCCTCAGGATAAAAATCAGCTTGGATGGGCAAATACGCAACCGGTACGTCGCCGATTACGGTCCAGTACAGGTCACCCTCACGCTCGTCGAAACGCCACTCATACTCCAACAGGAAAAGGCAAATGAGCCCGCCGATCCCCCAGGCCAGATACAAATGCTTGACCGGCGGACTTCCTCTGACAGGCCGGGTCAGCCGCAACACTCGATCAGCCGCCTCCTGCAGCAGCGCAGTCTCTTCCTCGTCGTCGCCGACGATCTCCGGATAGAGCTGAAAGCCCGACGTATCGACGTTCACCCTTTTCGTCATAGCCGCCCCTTTCTCGCGCCCACAGGAATCTAATTGTTCCTATTTTGTTCTATCACGTACATTCACTCACGTCACCCATTTTTGCATTGGGATTGCAGAGCTTTTCGATTTCATAACGCCGCTTCGTGATATCTTGCTGGCTAGGCGTACCGATCATGTCGCTCATGAAATTGTCAAAGGTGTCATGGCGGATTCGTCCTGAAAGCAAACCCGTCGCCATGGGGATGAGACCGAGGAGGCCAAGAGCCCCAACACCTGGCTCGGGGGCCTCCGGCGGTATTTCTTCGGGAATCGCAGGTGGCTTCACACCGGGCGGCGCCGGGGCCTCGGACGTGGGTTGCGAAGTCGCCGCCGCCGCGCGCTGGTTGGCCCACCCCTGCTTCGCCCAACGACTGAAATCGCCATTTGCCTGGTGGTGGGCCAAATGCTCGTCGGGATGCATTGGCTCGATGTTGTCCAGCGTCTTGGCTCCTCCGTCCGCCACAGCCACCTTGTGGTGGGCATGATAGCTTCTCCCGTCTTCTGTCACGGGCCAGTCCCGGTTTTCCCGAATTGACCACTGACGCTTGAGCGTCCGATTGGCCGCCAGCGGAATAAGTCCGGCTTCGCCCGGCGTCGCCAGGCCATAATCCAGGTGGGCGTTATCCCCATTGGGAGATTGCCGATCGAATTGAAGGCCATTGTCGCCTCCCAATGGCGGCGAAGTCTCGTCCGCGGTTGCGTCATCCCCCTCGCTTCCCGCTCCCGCGCTGCCTGAGTCATCTGGACTTTCGCCGTCTGATGGCGAGCCTCCGGAGTTCGCAGACGCATCGTTATCCGTTTGGCCTGGAGACGCTCCAGCGTCTGGCGTGCCCCCGGCGCCGACAGTGGAGCCCTGGGATAGGTCGACCGCGCCGGTTCCGGCAGGCGGCACGAGGCCGAACAGACCAGACCCATTCTGGAAATCGCCCGCCAGCCACCCTGTGTCACCGAGCGCGAAGGGCCCGGACGACTGCGCGCCACCGGACGACGCGGAACTCGGCAACGCGGAGGAGGCGCCGATCGTGCTCGAACTTGGGGCATAACCTGGCGCCACCAGCCCGAGCAGTCCTGACCCATTCTGGAAGTCTCCGGCCATCCAGCCGGAGTCGCCGACTGGAAACGAGCTCGCACCGGACACGTTCGCGTCTGGGCCAGGGTTATCCGAACCATATTCGGGCATGAAAAACCTCGCGAAAGGCGCGCGAACGTGCGTCCCCGCGCACGGCGCGTGGCTTCGGTTCGTGCTCGGTTGGTTAGGAAAAGGCTCGCCCGCTCAGGCGCTGGGCGGCGCTAGAACTTCAGCCACGCGAGCAGCCCCGGCTTCCCCGTGCCGGCCTTGGCCTGCTCCGCCTCGCACCGCTGCTCGATCTCCAGCACGTCCTCCACGCGTCCGTTGGCCTGGTCCAGGCGGGCGGTCTGGTCGTCGAGCGCGATCCACAGGGCGCCCGCTGTGGCGTCAGTCTGGGGCAGAGGCGTCGGCGCCACTGGCGTCCGGTCGCTGGCCGGAACCAGGGCCGTGCAGCTGAACGCAGAAAGGGTCGGATTGGTACGCGTGAAAGTTGCACAACCCGCGACGCCCGGCGTCGTTGAGAGCAGAATCAAGGCCCTGGCCAGAACCGGGCGCCGACTGGATGGCATGTTCGTTCTCCGTGTGAGTGTCGCGGGTGGCCGCATCGCGCGCCGCGCCCGCGGCCACGGTCGCGCCCGCCGCAGTCGCCGCGGCCGCCTGAGCTTGGGCGGTGGCCTGAGCGGCCTGGGCCGCCTGAAGCGCGCTTTGCAGGTGCGCCGCCCGGCCCGCTTCCAGACGCCAAAGGCCGGCCAGCACGGTGATGACAGCGGCCAAACCGGCCCAGGCGCATAGGCGCCATTGCGATAGCAACAGACTAAGCATCTTGCGTTCCTCCGGCGGCCTGGGCGAGCGCCAGCGCCGTTACCTCGTCCAGCCGGCGCAGCCAGCCCCCGCCGAACACGGAAAAGCCCTTCAGCGCCCGATAGCGGGCGGCCCGTGCTGCGCTCATGCTGCGGATGGCGACCGCAGCATTGACGCCCTCGTCCGCCGCGCGCAGTAGCCGCCGCGCCTCGCCAACCCCCATGTTCACCGACGTATCGAACGCCAGCAGATCCAGCCCCACGGCCAGTCCCGCGCACTCGACTGGGTCCCAATAGAGCCGGCGATAAATCGGCGCGGCGCCTTGTGGCGTCAGTGCCTTCAGCTCCGCCAAGTCAGCGGGGCGCCCCAGCGCCTGGGACAGGGTGGCCATGGTCACGCCAAGGTTGGTGGCGCCGCCCGCATCGCGCGGATCGTCCACGAAGCCGCCTTCCTGCCTCAGCACCTCGGCCAGGCAGTCGGCGAAACGGTCTTCAGCCATCGGCGCCGCCTCAGATCTTCGGCGGAGGCGAAGCCTCCTTGCTCCACCAGCGCCCGCCGCTGTCAGCCGGCGCGATACCCAGGACAAGCGCGACGCAAGTCGCCCCTGTCGCGCCTTGAAAGGCGGCCACGGCGGCGAAGAAGCTCATCCAGTCGGACACGTGCTTCAGCACGGGCAGCAGCGCCGCCGCCACCCGCACCACAAGCCCCTGGGCAATGACGAAAGTAGCGAACGCGAAAAGGCGCCCGGGCGCATAGGACGTCCCGTCCGGTCCGGTGAGGTAGCTTTTGACGACGACGCCCAGGCCCGCGACGGCGGGCTTGAGCCAGGCGGCTGAGGCCATGATGGACTCCCATGGAGGACGACTTGCGCGCGAGCCAACAAAATGCTGACTATCGTTAAGGTAGAGCTGCCCAATAGACGCGCATGGCTTTGGACATCAGCGAGCAGACACGCCTCCGACTCCTCGCCCCACGCGCACCTTCGGGCGATGCCGGAGATTTCCTGTCGCCCTCGCGCCTGCGCGACGTGGTCGTTCTTACGGTCTTGGCGGCCGCGTCGATCGAGTTTGCGATCCTGCGAACCCACTATGGTTTCGAGGACTCCGGCTCACCCTTCGCCAAACTGATCGCCGGGACCGCGCAAACGCCGTTTCAGTATCGGTTTCTCGTCCCTCTACTGGCCCGCGGCGTCATAACCCTCGCCAGCTTGGCGAACTTCCACCCAACGCCAAGGGCGCTGTTCTTCGCCTCGGACGCGGCATTCATGTTCGCGACGCTGGCGACAGCGCTCGCAACGCTGAAGGCCCTGGACTTGCGACCCGCGGAAATTATCGCGGCCATGGTCGGCCTTGGCGCCATCCTGGACACCAACTACTTCGCCACCGAAACGCTCAACCTGCTGCACGTCTATGACCTGCCGGCGGTGTTTTTCGCATTCCTGGAGATGCAACTTCTGCTGCGCTCAAGGCTTGTGGCGTTCGACCTCGTCCTGCCCTTCGCCCTGCTCAACCGAGAGATGGCGGTATTTCTGTGCCTGCTGTTTTTGCTCACCCAGCGCGGACGCGTTCCCAGGCGCCGCCTGGCGGCCCACATGGCGTGGCAGGCGCTGATCGTCCTGGCGGTGAAGGCGGCCACGACCGCGCTGTTCGCGCACAACCCCGGCGCCGGCGCGGCGTCGTTCTTCACCACGGACTTCGCCTCCACGGGCGCGGCCGCCCATCGCCTGCGAGATCTGCGCGTACTGGAGAACCTGAGGATATTCACCAGCCCCCGCCGACTGCTGCACCTAAGCTCTGTATTCGGCTTTCTATGGATCCCGTATCTGTTCGCCCTCAAGAGCCAGCCTCACCCCTTCTTCAAGGCTGCGGCATGGCTCTTCCCACCGTTCATCGCCCTGGTTTTCGTCATCGGCAATCTGGACGAATTCCGCATCTACTCCGAACTCATCCCGCCGCTATTCTTCACAGTGGCGCTGGGATGGGCGGAGTGGGCCAGGCGGGGGTGGGCCGACACGAAGGAGACCAATGACCGGCTCTAACGAAAGACTGATCGCCTTGGATGCCGTCCGCGCGCTCGCGGTCATCGCTGTGGTATTTTTTCACTGGAACAAGCTGTTTGGGGGATGGGCCGGCGTCTGGGTTTTCTTCGTTCTATCCGGCCTCGTGAACACGCGGTCCCTATTGAGCCATCCCCACGGGAATCGTAGGGCTGCGCTTGTCGATTTCTACAAACGCCGATTCTGTCGGATTGCGCCGCTTTACTTTCTGATCGTGTCCATCGGCATCTTCATGCTGTTAGCCGATTACCGAAATAAGTCTGATTTTCACGCTTTGTTGGGCCACGTTCCATGGCTGCTAACTGGGCTTTACAACTTCTACCGAATGAGCCCGCACTACGAGCACTTCGAATTCTTCGGGCACCTTTGGAGCCTATCGGTCGAAGAACAGTTCTATGTATTGCTCCCCTTTGCGGTTCTTTTCCTTCGCCGCACAACCTTCATAAGGTTAGCGGCAGGAGTTGTCGCAATTGCTCCACTGCTCCGATACCTCGTAGGCGCGATCTGCGCCGGACAATACTGGACCCCCCAGCAAATTGGAAACGCTGTTTTCCAGTTCTCGCCCGGCCAT
>Ga0302319_10025079_pt1 | contig 10573 bp, 6 predicted proteins | sample Bog_T0_2_FD_203319 | JGI IMG/M metagenome (GOLD analysis project Ga0302319, IMG submission 203319) | Peat permafrost microbial communities from Stordalen Mire near Abisko, Sweden - Bog_T0_2 | ecosystem: Environmental > Terrestrial > Soil > Wetlands > Peat | place: Sweden: Abisko, Stordalen Mire... | reverse complement strand
AAAACCAAGGTTGCATTACAGCAGCTACTCATCTATTTTTCCCGAGTCAGGTATCTGTCTTGCCTCACGGTCAAGGTATATCGATCTATTGCAGCCTGAAGATGTCAGGTGTTTCCACGCCGTGATCAGCCATTTGTCGCTCTAGATTCGCCGCAAATTGTTCAGCTTCGGTTTCCATTACGAGTTCTGTATCGGTAACCATCTTGCGAAGAATGCTGGTCGATCTTCTAAACGTCTCAACCAAGTTGGGGTTCCTCGGCGCCCCGATGAGCAAGTGTAGTTTGAATTTTTCGGCGCTTTCGGCCAGGCTAGCCGACCTGCCCACCCAGCGGTTCGCCTTTTCGAGAAGGGAATTAGCCTCAATCAAGTCAAACGACACAGGCTCATATACATGCCAAATTCCATTCTTCCAACCCGCCTGAAAATCGTAGCCGTAGTCAGGAGCGCTTATCGTCTTGGGCTGCAAAGCTGATATGAGGTTTCTACGTTCCAATGGTGTCCGAAAAGTGCGCCAGATCTCCTCGTCGCTTCGGCTGGAAGTCTCCTGCTCCGATGCATACCGATCGACATAGCGTTCATAGAGCTCTTGCAACGTCCTGTCGAGGTCTGTAGAAACCCCGAAGCCACATTGCGAGAACTGGAGGGCACTGTCGTCGGGCGGCAAAACCCGCTTAAGCAGTGACGGTAAATCACTCTCAAGCTCTGTAACTGGAAACGGCTTCTGTTGTAATTTGCGCCCTAGGCTCGTAACTTCCTCCTCAATAAATCGAACCTGCTGTTTGAAACGGTCGCCGTCGATCCTTGAGAACATGCGGGTAATACGGCCGTATTGCGTCGTGCATTTTGCACGGAGGAATACAGCGTCGCCGGCGTACAGTGCAACGCCCACATTCACGAATTCGGCCGTCACGCCGTCATGCATATACCTCAGAATGCTGAAGCTGTAAGGAATCATGTCAAAACCTCTAAAAGTTGTCGTCCGAAGGCCAAGCAGTTTTCCCGGAAAAACTGCAAATGAGTTGAAATTGCCTGCATGTTATTATGCTTCCACTCCGCCGGTACCTCACTGAAGATTCGTTCTATTTGATCATTCGACAAGTCCGCCAGCCGAGCCGTAAAAGACCCCAAATCAATGGCTTTCTTGCGCAACTGATAAAAGAACACATGGTCGGTAAGGCTGCGTCGCTGCCTGAGGTCGAGCTTTGGGGTACGCCCGCCAATTAAATAGAGAAATGAAAAAGCCGCTTCGTGATCGATTACAAACATATCGTCACCGCTAACGAGCAGATTCGGATTATCCACCCGGCGATCATCATTCGAGATTAGCGCGTCGAAAGCGAAGATTCTAGCTGCCTTGCCCAGCATTGCCAGTGGTACTTCTTGGCCCTTCGGCCATGTCGCCACATCGATCAGAAGCCGCGTTCCAAAGTTTCTCCCTCTATTGGTGTCTAGAATACCCTTCAGATCGGGCTGCATTTTTGCGAGCCACCCCGCAAGGTCGGGGTGAACCGTGACAGCCGCTGGCTCGCTATGGGAAATACCGAAGTGTTCCGCCAGGTGCACCGCGACCAGCTCACACGCGGGACCCCGCTCTCTGGTATCCATAGCCCCGGAAAGCTTCACAACAACCTGTGTGATTGCCTCGCCCGTCCGAGCAGCCGAATAACAAAGGCTTGTTTCGCCCGCTCTTCAGTCCCCGGTGGAGGTGCGTGGCAACGAGATCTAACAACATTCAGAGATGGTTTGACACTCTAGACTATCAGTCGCGAGCCTCAACCGACTCAAGCGCAGCTCTCCGAAATACTGCCCGCCCCAACGCGTCGAAGACCAGACGCGTTACGTTGGACAGTGACCCGTATCCTCCGATGGTGGAATCACTGATGCTACAGCTATGTGCATACTTCCACAGGCTGGCAGAAGAACCGTTGAAGTCCCACAAGCTTCCCCTCTCCCGCATTTTTATTTTGTCCGAGATTAGTCCCACCAGCGCGCAAAGCTTTTGGAGGAAAGGACCCAGGCAGCGCTACTTGTTCTGCTAGACAATTTGGCTTGATTCAATCCTTTGCGCGACGGGGCGCACCCGCTGCTGGAAGCTGCGGTATGCGCGCTGATCAATTGTTCTTACATCGCATGTGATCGGGCGCCAATGCCGCAGCCATAGTAGCATCGGAACAAGCTCGAAGTCCTTCTAAATGCGGAATCTAGATCCCGTAGCCTTAAAGAATTGTGCCCGAATGCTAGAGGATGCCGCGCGCGAAGCGGGCGTTGACGTCGAGGAGATAAAGAGGCGCAGTCAAACCGAAACCGAGGAGATAGCCAAACGACTGCAGCGAACCGGACGGATGATAGCGCCTGCGGCGCCGATGATGCTGTTGCGCCGGCCAAAGTTCAAATTTCTACGCTTTCAAATGACCGTCAACACTATAAGAAATACCCCGTCCCTAATGCCAACGAAGTTCGGAGTATTCTGGTGGCAAAAGGACTCAGCAAGAAAGGACAAACCCGCCCCCATGAGCAACCATACTACAGAAACACGCGTCGAAAAAGGAGGGAGTAGGCGAGATGTCAGCAATCGTCACCAAGCAAGCACCTGAGCCGCTCCGCGACCAGTCGGATTCTGCGCCACCGCGACGATATATCCTGCGATGCATGGTATTTCCTCACAACGGCAAGTACATCGCCGAATGTATAGATTTGGACGTGGCTGTCTCCCGGCAGACGCCAGAAGAGGCCCAGGCCGAGTTGAGAGATGCAATGAAAGGTTATTTAGAGACCGTTCTTGCGGGTGACCCAGCGGGACTCTTGCCGCGAAAATCTCCGTTTTCTCATCGCCTTCGATTTAGGTTAATGTCGCTTCAGGCGGCTCTATTCTCTCGCAAAAACAGTTGGCAATGGGATGTCTCTTCGCGCCAATTGGAATCCCATCACCCCTGCCGCTGATCTAGGCCAACATTTCTTCAATTGTCCGTACGTGATCGGTGATCTTCGATTCCATCGGCGGGGGTCACGCGCCCCGGCAGCAACGCACCCAAGAACAATTCTCAACCGCTCCGGCTCATTGCGGCTCGGATTTAATTAAGTCCTCACTCCGCGCCACCGCGCCATCCGAGAACTATCCCCTGAAATACTCACTACCTCTGTACGAAAAGAGATCTATGGTTGGGCGGGCGCTTCCACTTGCCAAAACTGCGCCGCTTCCGCCGTCTCCTCGCCCCGCGTACGAAAATAATTCTATGGCCGCCTTTTTCAGCCAGCTTTTCAAAACCGATTTCATGCCCCACGTCTATTGCCTGCGGGTGCCCGCCGTGGTCTGGCTGCATGTGTTATCCGACGCCTTCATTGCCCTTGCCTACGCTGCCATCCCGTTCGCCCTGCTGCGCCTCATCCGCTTGCGCAAAGATCTCTCCTTCCACTGGATTTTCATGTTATTCGCCGCCTTCATCTTCAGTTGCGGCGCCACGCACATCCTCGCCATCGTCACGTTGTGGGTACCCATCTATCGCTTTGAAGGCTTGCTGAAACTGGTCACCGCCCTTTCTTCCCTCGCCACCACCTTCGTCTTGCTCCGTGTCATCCCTCAGCTTGTCCAAATGCCCAGCCTCGCCGTAGGGAGTATCGCGCAGTTGGCCGATTCCATGCCGCAAATCGTTTGGGCCGCCGCCCCCGACGGTAACATCGATTACTGCAACCAGCGCTGGCACGATTACACGAGCATGACCTTCGAACAGACTAAGGATTGGGGTTGGGCGCAGGCTGTGCACCCCGACGATTTGCAAAACGCCAGCAACCGGTGGCTGCACGCTCTCGCCACCTTCGCACCGTTTGAGGCGGAATTCCGCATCAAACAGGCGTCCGACGGCGCCTATCGCTGGCACGTCTCCCGGGCGCTCGCCATTCGCAATGCCCAGAGACATGTGGTGCGCTGGTTCGGCACCTGCACCGATATTGAAGATTACAAACTCGCCGAAGCCGAAATCAAAGCTTTGAATGAGGGGCTGGAAGAGCGCGTGCGCATCCGCACGGCCGAACTCAAGCGAGCCGAAGCCAGATTTCGCGGGTTGCTGGAAGCCGCGCCGGACGCCGTGGTGGTGGTCAATCCAGAAGGTAAAATCGCCCTCGTCAACGCGCAGGCCGAAAAGCTGTTTGGCTATGCGCGCGCGGAGTTGCTCGGGCAGGCGATTGAAACGGTGTTACCCCCGCCTTTCAGCCGCAATCTGTCGTTCGGGGCGGGGGTGGAGTTGTCCGCGCTCCGCAAAGATGGCAGCGAGCTTCCCGTTGAGATAAGCTTGAGTCCGCTCGAAACCGAAGAGGGCGTTTTGGTTTCCAGTGCCATTCGCGATATCACCGAACGCAAACGCGCCGAACAGCAGATCCTGAGTCTAAACCGCAAGCTGGAAGCGGCGGCGGCGGAAGCGGAGGGGGCTAACCGCGCCAAAAGCACCTTCCTCTCCACTATGTCTCATGAGATCCGCACTCCCCTCAACGCCATCCTCGGCTACGCCCAGCTCATGCTGCGCGATCCCGCTGTGGGAGAAGACGCCAAGACGAATCTCCGGATCATTGGCCGCAGCGGCGAGCATCTGCTGGGCCTGATTAACGACGTGCTCGACATGTCGAAGATCGAAGCCGGCCGCACCGAGCTCAATCCTTTGACGTTCAACCTGAGGCGGCTGGTGGATGATCTGGCGGCTATGTTCCGCTTGCGGGCCGAAGCCAAGGCGCTGCGCTTCGAGTTGTTGGTGGATGGCGAATCCGTGCCCTATATCGTGGCGGACGAAGGCAAGATACGGCAAGTGCTCATCAATCTGCTCGGCAACGCCATCCGCTTTACCCATCGCGGCGAGATCAAGCTGCATGTCACGCTGGCCGGCAAAGACGGTAGGCTGTGGCTCGCCGCCTCTGTCGAAGACACCGGCCATGGCATCACCGATGAGGAACAAGCAAAGCTGTTTGAGCCGTTTAAGCAAGCGAAGGGCGCCCTGAACACGGAGGGGGGAACTGGCTTGGGGCTGGCCATCAGCCGCAAATTCGCCCGCCTCATGGGAGGCGATATCACGGTTAGCAGTAGCCGGGCAAAAGGCTCCATTTTCAGGTTCGAGATACCGGTGGAGCGCGGCGACGCGGGCGTGGCCATCCGCCAGGATACTCCCCGGCGGGTCATCAGCTTAAGCGCCGCTTCGGAGGCACCCGAAATCCTGGTTGTCGACGACCAGGTCGAAAACCGCGACAGTCTCAGCAAACTGTTGGCCTGCGTGGGTTTTTCCGTGTGCAGCGCCGAAAACGGCGAGGCTGCGATCCGCAGTTGGCAAGAACGAAAACCGCGCCTGATTCTGATGGACATCCATATGCCGGTGATGGACGGGCTAGAGGCAACCCGTCGGATTAAGGCGGATCCCCTAGGGAATGAAACGCTCATTGTGGTTCTCACCGCCAGCGCCATGGAGGAAGACCGGCGCAACGTGGCGGAAAGCGGCGCGGACGATTTCCTCGCCAAACCCTGCGGTGAAGACCAGCTCTTTGAAACCATCCGCGCGCTGTTACATGTCACCTATGACTATGAGGAACAAAGTCGCGCGGCAGCAGGCGAAGCGGCCGCCCAGGCCGACGCTCTGAGCGCCGATACGCTGCGCGCGCTCCCGCTGGCCCTCCTCCAAGAGCTTTACGACGCCACTTTGAACGGCGACAAAAAACTGCTGGATGAGCTGATACAGAAAGTAAGTGAAACTGCCGATAGCGCTTTGGGGAGGGCTTTGCAGGAACTCGCCAACGGCTACCAATACGATAAGCTTACGCGCTCGTTAGAGGAAGCATTCGCTCAATGAAGAAAGAGGATAACTGTGGCTAAGCACGACATCATGATCGTCGATGACAATCCAGCCAACCTGAAGCTGCTAGAGGACATGCTGGTGCAGCAAGGGCACAAAGTTCGTTCGTTTCCCTTGGGCCGGCTGGCCTTGTCGGCAGCTATGAAGCAGCAGCCCGACTTGATTCTGTTGGATATCAACATGCCTGAGATGGATGGTTATGAAGTGTGTGGCCGTCTCAAGTCTGACCCGAATCTTTCGCTTATTCCCGTCATTTTCCTGAGCGCGCTGAACGAAACCCAGGACAAAGTTAAGGCCTTTCGCACAGGGGCGGTGGATTACGTATCCAAGCCCTTCCAATTCGAAGAAGTGCAAGCGCGCGTGGAGACGCATTTGCAACTGCATCGCCTGCAGCGCGCGTTGAAGAAACACAATGAACGTTTGGAGGAGACGGTGGCCGCGCGCACGGCCGAGCTTTCGGCGGCGAATGAGCGGCTGACCATCCTCGATCGATCAAAAAGCGATTTTCTGAGCCTGCTTTCGCATGAGTTCCGCACGCCGCTCAATGGACTTCTGGGCGCAGGCGAAATGATTTTGCAAGACATGCCCCCTACCAGCGTCAACCTCCAGCTTTGCGGCGTGTTTGAGCGCTCGCGCGCGAGAATTCTCGAAATTCTGGACGATGCCTTACTCCTAAATCAAGTGGATCTCGGGCGGGGGTGCTTTAACCCCGCTCCGGTCTTATGGAGTGCGGCCGTCAACCACGCCATCGACCAAACGCTGGAATTCGCCAAATCCCGCCAAGTGACGCTTGCTGTGCGAGGCTCCGATGAGGGATCGGTTGTCGGCGACGAGCCCCTCTTGGCACGAGCTCTGCACGCCCTATTGGAGACCGCTGTCAAATTCTCAGAACGGGGTGAGAACCTACGCTTGCAGAGCGAGGTTGCGGCCGGTTCCCGAACGGTGGTCATCGAGAGCACTGGCCGGACCATTCCTGACGCCCTCCTTCCAAAATTCTTCGAAATCTTCGCCATCGCCGAGACCATTACCCCGGGCGGAGACTTGGGCTTAGCGCCGGCCGTAGCCTCCCGTATTCTTTCCTTGTTCGGCGGCTCAGTGAGCGTGGCCAATCGCGATCCTTCCGGCATCCGTCTCACCGTCCTCCTAAAAGACGCCGCCGCTCCTCACACTCTCGAAACTAGCTCTGGCCGGTGACACACCACTCAAAACAAAAAATCGAAATCGGCCATAAACCGGCGCTTGTGTTGTCCCAAAAACTGGCCGTATAACAACGCATCCGTGTCCGCGTAGACAGAATCGGGATTGAAATGATTCGTCGCGTTGTTGGCGCTTACTGAGAACCGAACACTGTATTTGTTGCTTACTTTGAAATCCTTCGAAATACGTGCATCCAGCGACAGAAAATTCGGAAAGCGCTGGCTGTCGGGCGTTCCCACATACTGCTGGGCCGCGTTCGTCAACGAGTAAGGAAACCCCGTGCGCCATTCAAAAATCGGCGCAATCCGGAATTTCCAAGGCAAATTCACCAGCCCCCACACCAGAAAGCGATCCGGCAAATCGGCCGGCAAAGTCGCATATTGGTTCGGCCGGATCACGGGATTGGGAAAACTGCCCAGATAGTTGCTGAAGTTATTCAGATCTCCCAGCGAATGGCTCTTTACATAAGAGAAGAAGAGCTGCCGGTTTTCGGAAGCCAGCCGCAGGCGGCCCGAAATTTCCCATTGACGGTAGCGCGCCTGGCCGTCACCGGTCAGCAGCAGCGTACCCGTTTCAGTCCCGGGCAAGGGCGCCACCGAATGTAAGGTTACCAGGCCCGCTGAGACATTTTGCACGTACGACGCTTTCATTTTGAGCCAGGCATTCACGGTTTGTTCGGCCTGCACGCTCCAGTTAGTGCTGCGCGGCGAAAAATCTCCCGGCACTAAACGGTGAAACAAATAGCGATCCTTGGAATCCACAATACCGAGCGCATTGAGATAAGTGATGGGACCTCTCACAATATCGCCCGCGGCGTCAAATGTCGTCACCACGCGCTCCGGATACCGGTCGAAGCTGAAGACGTCCAGCGGCACCCGGTCGTAGAAAAGTCCGGCGCCGGCGCGAATCACTGGCCCGCGTTGCGAGAACGGAGTCCACGCCAAGCCGGCGCGCGGCGCCAGGCGCAACGTTTCCGTCAGCTCCTGTGATTCGGTCCGAATGCCGGCGTCGAAAGCCAGGTGCGGCGTGACTAGCCAGTGATCTTGCGCGAACATGGCAAATTCGCTGTCCCGGCGGCTCACCGGCAACCCGCCCGAGAAACTCGTCTCTTGCAGCGTTTCGCCCAGCGCATTCACAATACTGAAAGGCCGTTCGCTGATTTGCCCGTTCTCTGAACTCGGCGCAAAATACGCTCCCACTTTCACGTGATGCTCGCCGCCGAAATCGATGGCATGCAGCGAATACGTGGAGGCGTAGCTGAAGCGATCGGAATATCTCTCCTGCTGCGCGAAGTAGTTCCCTTCGTTGCCGGAAGGCGTGATGATCAGGTCTTGCTGGCCATGCGCCCAAACGCTGGCATTAAAGCGCGTGTACGAAAATGTATTCTCCAACAGATCGCTATGGAAGAAAGTCAGATGATCGCCCACCGTCGCCGTGTAATCGTGCAGGCTGGCATCGGGCGTGGTGGATTTCGGATTGAAAGTGCTCAAATTGACCGATTCCAGCTCTGTGGGCGCGATATGCAAGGTCGCCGTCACCAGGTGGCTCTGCGAGAGAATGTAATCCAACTGCGAGAACGAATTGAGACCTTGCTTAACTTGCTGATTGTTGGGGAAGGGAAGCGTCAGGACGGGCGTTTTGCGGTCCTCATACTCAAACCCTTCCGAAAAGAAGAGTTTGTTCTTGAGTAATGGCCCTTCGAAATTGAGCCGCGGTGTGGCGTCGCGAATGCCGCGGAGATGATAACTGCGGATGCGGAAATCGGGCAGCGGGTCGTTCAACTCGGCTTTCCATTTGTCGCCGCCGCGGCGCGTTTCCACCGACACCAGCGCCGCCGTGTAGCGGCCGTACTCGGCCAGAAACGAAGTTTGCAACACATTCAACGTTTCGACGCTGTCTACCGGCACCGTGGTGCCGAATTGTCCGGTGGCTGGATCGGTCACATCAGTGGAGTTTACAATCAACGCGCTGCGTTGTTCGCCGCTGCCGGAAATGTTCAACGTCCCTTCCGGGGAACGGGAAATGCCGGGCGTGAGCGGCAAAGCGTCTCGCACAGTGGCGGGACGGCTGGGGAGTTCTTTGGCGACGCTCGCAGGCGTCTCGTTCCCACCGCCGGCTGATTCCAGCCTGTCCGCCGTTCCTTGTACGTTGATTTCTTCGCGATGGTTGAGCTTCGCTACGAGCGTCAGTTCCAGGTTCACCGGATCGCTGCCCGAAACGGTAACCGCAACTTTTTCGAGAGACTGAAATCCACTTTTTGTCACGGAGACTTCATAAGCGGCCGACGGCAAGGATGTGAAGATTGCTAAACCATCGGCCCCCGTCGTCTGCCTTGCGACTCCGCCGATTTCCACCAGCGCGCCGCTTACCTCCTGATGCCGTGCGTCAAAAACGGCAACTTTCAACGTGGACGAATCCTGCGCCGAGCAAGCCAATACCGCGTTTAACAGAAATAGGAAAATCCGCAAATGAACGATCCCCAACCCCCAATGTGTAGACGTGCTTGGGCGGCGCGATGTTGCGGAATACTACGGGCCCAGCGCCCTACGCGGCTTTTCTAATCTTACGCAGGAACAATAGACCTGCCAGCGCACCCGCCAGGAAAGGCCACTCAGCCGGCTCGGGCACCACCACTGGCGTAACCGGTGTGACCGGGTTCACTGGCGTAACGGGTGTAGTGGGTGCTGCCGGCGGAATAAAGAACGCCGGGGTCGCACCACCAAACGGCAGCAATACCGGAACACCCGCGTCGAATGGCCCACCGGAAAAACCGGTACCCGGACTTGGCGGCCCCGGATTGGCGCCCGTCTGCGCCTGCAGCGCCGGCGGCGCATAATTCGAAGCATCGGGCAAACCGTAGTAGTTGGACGCTAAGAGCGCATCTCCTGGCACCGCGTCCGGCGTCGAAGGCGGGTCAATGTAGTCGAATTGCGGCGGCGTTGGCTCATCGAAAGCCAAGGCCGGCGGCCTGAAAATTTTGCTCAACCGGTTGGCGCAACGCGTCCGCGCGTAGTTCTTGCCATCGGTAATCACTACCTCGCCTTTGCAGACTTTGTGCTTCTTTTTCGTGTAATAAACCTTGTCGCCCTTGCGGTAAGACACATAGACATACATGTCTTCCTTGAGCGTAGTGAGTCTCGTATGCGTACCAAAATCGGCGAAGTGCGCCGCCACCACTGGGTCGCTACGGCGTGCCGCCATCAGCTCTTCCGGGGTGTTAACGCCCCCAGGAACTACCGAGTACATGTAAACTTTGCGCGGAATCGTCGCCGCAAAAGCTATGGTGTCCCGCCGGCCATTGGGTAAACGCGATTGATCCAAGAAGTGGCCCGACCCTATCACCATGTAGGCTAATACAGTACTGCCCGAGATAAAAGTTTTAAAAGTATGCACCGAATTCAATACTCTTAGGCTTTATTAGCCCTATTTCTAGTACTGATTATACACCTATTTAAGCAGTACTGATTTGAGTTTCTAACATCAGAATCGCCTGAAATCACCCGCCACCCCTCGCGATACAGCCATTGTGAGAAAAAGAATTAGCTCGGCAT
>Ga0302319_10025078_pt1 | contig 10573 bp, 6 predicted proteins | sample Bog_T0_2_FD_203319 | JGI IMG/M metagenome (GOLD analysis project Ga0302319, IMG submission 203319) | Peat permafrost microbial communities from Stordalen Mire near Abisko, Sweden - Bog_T0_2 | ecosystem: Environmental > Terrestrial > Soil > Wetlands > Peat | place: Sweden: Abisko, Stordalen Mire... | reverse complement strand
GCCAGAACGGGGCGGCCCGACGCCTGGGCCTCCAATGGTGTGATGCCAAAGTCCTCCACGCCGGGAAAAACAAAGGCGAGGCATCGCTTGTAGTGGTCCCGCAGGACTTGTTGATTTTGCGGTCCGAGAAAGGTGATGTGGGCGCCGGCCATGTTTTCGAGGCGTGCCCGTTCGGAACCTTCGCCAATCACGACGAGCTTCTTTTTGAGGCGATTGAATGCCGTGATCGCAACGTCGATTCGCTTATAGGGCACCAACTGCGAGACAACGAGGTAGAAGTCGTCGGGTCCATGGGGAGAAACTTCGAACTCGTCGAGGTAGACCGGGGGATAAATGACGTCCGCATCGCGACCGTAACAAGTTTTAATGCGCTCTTTCACGAAACTCGAATTCGCGATGAAATGAGTGACGCGCTGGGCAGCCTTTCGATCAAACTCACGGACATAAGGCACAACGCGGTCAAAGAGGAGCCGACCAGCGGGGCCGCCGACTTCCGAGCTTTTCATGTAATGTTCCTGCTGATCCCAAAGGTAGCGGGGCGGCGAGTGGCAATAACAAACGTGAGGCGTGCCCGCCGGGTAGCCCAGGCCCTTGATGACGCTCGCGTCGCTGCTCACGACGAGATCGACCGGGCCCTTTATTTTTAGGTGCGAAACGGCTAGAGGAAAAAGAGGCAGAAGCTTTTTGTACTGTTTCGCCGCGCCGGGTATCCATTGCAAAGGAGAAGTTCTGATCGGTCGCTCCTGTAAGACGGGGCTAAGCCGGGACGGACGTGCGACGAGGGTATAGATGGGCGCGAGGGGAAGCACCTGGCAGATTTGTTCCAAAACTTTTTCGCCGCCGCGCATTCCGACGAGCCAATGGTGCGCGAGCGCTACGCGTGATGTCGGGGTATCGGTGCTCATAACCTGTGGATGTCCCCGGCAAATTTCAAGCGCTTGCCCGACGGTTGATTGGACCGGCTCGATTCTCAAGCATTCATGGGCCGCTACAAGCACATTAAATGCCACGGAAATCTTCTGTGGAATAAAGGCGTGATCGCTTTCCGAACCCGGCAAGTGCAGCCTGCACGGATCAAGTTTAGGGGAAAGAAAATGCGGGAACGTTGAGGGAGCCGCTGCCTTTGAATGTCCCCGGAGCGGAGTTGCGATAAGCGCTGCCGGGAACCGACACCGTGTTATTGTTGAAGCTCCCCGTACCGACAAAGGTGTTATCGATATCAATGCCATCGCCGGTCGGACTGATCGTGCCGGTGATGGTATTGTTATTGAAGGTTACCGAGGTTTGCTGCGTGTTGTAGGGATAGGCGAACTGAATACCGCGCCAGATGGAATTCTGGATGGTGTTGCCGGTGAAGGTCAAATTGGAGATGGCCGGCGAATTCGTCGGATAGCCATAATTGGGCCAGATCCAGATGGCGCCGCGCTGCTGGCCGGCGAGATCGCCCCCGCCCCGCACGATGGTATTGCCCGTGAGCGTCGCCCCGGTGGTGTCGTACATTTGGTAGCCGCCCGACATGTTGATCACGAGGCTTCCGTTGTCGCCGCTGTCGGCCAGATAGTTGTTCTCAACGACGTTATTGTAACCGCCGGCCAGGTCGAAATTGGATGCGCTCCAATTCGCGAGCACTGTGTTGTAGGTCGCTGTATTGTCGTGGGAGGGACCGGCGTAATTCGAGCTGTAGGTGGAGAGAATCGCGATGCCATCATCGCCCGCGCCCCGGACGTGGCAATTCGTTATCGTGTCGTGGTTGCAGTTGCCATCGAGATGAATGCCGTCGGCATAGGTGAAGCGCACGCGGCAACCGCTGATCAAGCCGTAGCTGTCGTTGCCCATCCACGTGGCGACGATGCTGTGCGTGATCCAAACGTTCTCGATCACCCAGTTTGTCGGCCCAGGGTTGCCACAGATGAATGGCTTGCCGCCGGTGGTTCGCGAGACATGGACGGCGCTGTCGATGGCCAGGTCATGGACTTCGTCGCCATTGCCGGTGAGGCTAAAGCCCATGTAGCCCTGCCAGCTGGTGGTTTGCGGATCGTAGATGCAAACGAGATTCGTGTACCACATGCCGCCCCCATAGACCTTCACGCCGTTGAGGTTGAATTGCGCGCTTTGATTATAGATACCCGGGGGAATCCAGACACCTGCGCTGTTCGCTTGGGCTGCATTGATGGTGTTTTGGATCGCGCTCGTGTCGTCGTGGATGCCGTCCCCGTAGGCGCCGTAGCTCTTCACCGAATAGGTGTTCGCAGGCTGGGTGAGGGCGGTCGGAACATTCTCGAGGTCGATGCTGTCGATGTTGTAGGGCCCGCCCCAATCTCCGAAATCAACTTCGAGTCTGAGCTTGTCGCCGGGATTGAGAGACGGCCCGGAAATAAGAGCCCGGGTTTCCTCCCAATAGGCGGTGTTCGATTCGTTGTGATAGGAACTGAGCGACAGGGCGTTGAGGAGCTGCGACGCCTCACCGCTCGGCGTGTAGACGATCTGGGTGACCTGCCGCGGCGTCGTTTCGCTGTTCACCCAAAGATGGAGCGTGGCACCGGGGCCGGTCTTGTTGTTGTAGGGCCACCAGAAGGGGACATTATGGCGAACGACAATCGAATTGGCCGTCTGGGTGACGTTGAATGTGAGCGATTGGCCTTCGGCGCTTAGCGAGGCGTAGGCACGCCCGGACGCCTCAGTGACTGGCAGGTCTTGCGTACCAATGTTGTAGAGGTTTGACGCATTCAAGCTGGTCACATAGGCCCCGGCTCCCAACGTGGCGGCTTCGGCCTCATAGGTGACGAAAGGCACGGTGGCCCCGGGCCCGGCGGGCGTGACGGGCGGCGGCGTGACGGGTGGCGGTGTGACCGGTGGCGGTGTGACCGGCGGCGGTGTGACGGGCGGCGGCGTCACAACCGCGATGGGGGCGGCGGTGGTAACGTTGAGATTGGCGAATAAACCCGAGGCGTTACCCGCGATGTAAAGACGCGTCAGGGAGGAAGACGCGAGCGGGTTGGGGTCATAGTACTGGCAGGCGAGATTGCCATCGACGCTGAGGGAGAGCATGTGCGTGCTCGCCGCCCAACTCAGGACGAAATGGGCGAAGGGAGGCGCGACGGCCGCGTCGGAATAATTGCCGTTGTTATGGCCCGATTGTGCGGAAGCGTCGAGGATGCCGGGAGCGGAATAGGTCAAGCCGCCCGTAGTGCATTTGCGGATTTCCGCAATTCCTTGGGAATTATAGGACCAGGACTGGGTCGAATCCCAAGCCAGGGCGTAGCCATTCGTGCCGTTGGTGTCGAACAGGCCGACCCATTGGACCCGTTGAAAGGCGGTTTGCTCGATGTCGACGGCGATGCTGAAATTATAGGATGTGGTAAGCCCCTGGCTCAGCGTGGCATAGACCAAGCCATTGTTCAGACTGATGTAAGCGCTGGAAAGATTTGGGGTGCCGGAGTTCGTGGCGGGAGGATTCGGCGTTGCTTCCTCGATGATGGCGGGGGTGGAGCCGCCGGCATTGATCCAGAGGCTATTCATGGGTGCCGAGCCTGAATTCCAACCGGTGTAAGACATGGTGTCAGTCAGGACATTCGTGCCAAACGGAGTGCTGGCCCCGGCTGAGGTGGTGATGGAAAGGTTGTCGAAAAGGCCGCCATTGCCTGAAATAGAGATGCTGGAAAAGGAGGAGAAGGAACCGTCCCACACCGAAGAGATCGACTTACCATCGACAAAGAGGGTGAGGGTATGACTGGCAGCGACCCAGGAAAGGACAACATGGGCAAAGGGAGCTGAGAGGGCAGCGCTCGTCGTATTGCCGGCATTGTGCCCCGAAGCGTAGGTTGAGCCCAAGGTCGTTCCCTGGTTGCTCCAGTTATTGCTCGCGATGCCCGAGTATTTTTGGATACAGACCGACCCTTGGGAGCCGTAATTCGACATGGAGCTGGAGTCCCACTTGAAGCCATAACCATTGCTACCGGTGGAATCAAATAAGCCAAACCATTGGACTGTGGAATAAGAAGTCGGGAGGACGTCGAGCGAGATTTGAAAATCCGTGGATAAAGTCGCGTCCAGGTTCTTGTGAATGAGGCTGGTGTTCAACTGGATCCAAGTATTGTTAGGCGCAACGGTGGGGGTGTTGCCGTTGGCCGACGTCCAGTTGGCTGACATCGGGGCGGGGCTGGCATTCCACCCTGAGTAGTCAAACGAATCGCTGAGGATGCTGGATTGCGCATTGGCCTTGGCCATTGAGAGAAAGACCAAGGCGATAAAGCAACCCAGTCTGAATAAATTGGCATTAATCATAATTGTCATTCAGGGACGGGACGATAAATCGCCCTCAAAACGCAAAATCCAACGGTCAGTCAGCTATGCAACCCGGATACCTAAAAGATCATGGAGTAAATGAGCCACTCACAGGTCGTTGCTAGAGAAATACTAGCATTTTACGTCATCCGCACGCAGACGTTACAGTGTAAGATTCTGCTACGTCACATATAATACAGGTTGCGTAGTTTGTCACGTCCGAACGTCTCATTTGGAGACAAATATTTGTTCATTGATGGCGCGGATCAACACGGCAACGGTATGAGCTGGAACAGAGACCGAGGGGAGGGGAGCGTTACGGAGTGTGGCGCTCACCCGGCCAGTGAGGCATCAAGTACGGGCGAGCTCTTCCAGCCCCGCCACAACCCGCGGAGCCGCGCGGTATAGAAAGTTGCCTTTGCTGACTTTAAGGTCATTAAGGCCATCAGGGCGCCACACATCGTTCGCCCGAAGTAATAAGCGAAGTACCAAGTTGGATATTTGTGTTTTCTATAAAAGTAGCCGGTGCCGCATGCATATCGATAGGCTCGATCGACATCTTTCGCGCCATACGAGGTTACAGGCTGGGGGTGCCATACGGCGATTTTGGGATCGAAGTAGGCCCGCACACCCGCGTTTTGCAGTCGGAGAATCAGATCGGGGCCCTCGTCTGAATGCCATGGCGATACAGATCCAACTCCCATCATCTCATCGAAGCGGAGGTTTCCCAATTCCGAGCGCCGTATGAAAATGGTGAACTCGACGCACTGGGTGTGAATCTTCATTTTCTGAATTTCCGACGGCTCCCTCGCAAATCGCGAAACCGAATCGACGCCCTCGTCCGCATAGGAGAGACCGGTCAGCAGGCCATACTCCGGGTGGCTCTTAAAAAAATCTTCGACTCGTTTCAATAGGCCGGGAGGATAAACGCAGTCGTCGTCGGGGAAGCATACGATCTCCCCGACGGCACGATCCAATCCTAGATTGCGGGCTTTTGAAGCCCCCCCCGAGCTTTTGAGATGAATTAACTTATTTCCCAGACCTGAATCTCGCACCATCGGAGCCAGGCGGTCATCGATATTCTGGTCCGAAAGGATGACTTCAAAACCCTCCATTTTCTGTGCGGCTAACGAAGTAAAGAGTCGGCCAAGCTCCTGCGTACGTCCTTTGGTAGGAACGACTAATGAAAATGTCATGTGTTACTTTAGTATTTTATCGCTAATTACCGGCAGGATCACTGCTTGCTATCCGTTGGTGCGCCTAATCGGCAAGGAGTTTGAGCAGGAGCCATACCGTGCTCATTTTCACCGTCCTTATGCCGATATGGGAAAGTGACCTAAAGATTGGCAAGCCAGATGCTTTTTTTGAAATGCGTATTGTTAGAGCCAATTATTTTGGGAAATTGACTTTTTTGGATTTGACTCTGATTTGATAAACTATTCACAGGACGACTAAGGTTATGTCTCTGAAGCGCATCTGCATCGTTTCCTCTTATCCTTTAAGCATCTTGCGCGGTGGGCTAGATATTCAAGCAGAACGGACGTTCGAGGAAATGTCGTTGCTAGATACGAACTATAAGTATGAGTTTTTTGACTGGCGGTCAAAGCAGCCTGCCGATGCGTATCATTTTTTTGGGATTCCACCCTATCTTTGGGAGATTATTGATTCCATCCACGAAGAGCAAAAGCCGTATATAGTCACCATGCTCTCGGGAGGGCGGCAAACGTTCTTTAATTCATGGTCGAGAGACCGGATTAAAAGATCGTTCGGCATGAGGTCCAACTCAAAAATTCTGAATAATGCCTCCATGGTCGCCATGATCACTGAGGACGAAAGAAACCTGCTTCGCCGTACTTTTGGCATCCCTTTGGAAAAGACCGTCGTCATCCCGCACTTCGTGGACGAAACCTTTTTCACCACCAGCGCCGAAATCTGGCAGCGGGAGCGCGGGATCGCCCCATTTCTCCTTTGCGTGGGGATCATTCAGGAGCGCAAGAATCAGTTGCTTCTCGCCCGAGTGGCCAACTCCGTCAAGCTGCCCCTGGTTTTGATCGGCGGTCCCTTGGTCGGGGAAAAGGCGTACGCAGCGGAAGTTGGCGAGGAAATGAAGCAGAACGCCAAGTACGGCGGGGCTTGGATTAAAGGCCTGGCGCAAACGGACCCGCTGCTAATTTCTGCACATCGCGCCTGTCGTGCTTTTGTCCTGCTGAGCAAGGCGGAAACCCAACCGCTTAGTGTGCTTCAGGCGATGGCGGCGAAGAGGCCTGTTCTGCTGGGTAAATCCTTTTACACCAAATCAGCACCGTTTTCGTCACTACCCCAGGTTAACCTGAATTCCTTCTCAGAAATACAGGCCAGCGTTTTGCAACTTTGGGAAAAGGGAGAACCGCAGCCTCTATCGGACAGACATCGTCCGAAATGTATCGTTAACGAGCTCGTAAAACTATACCGCACGGTTCTCGATCCTTGATTTCCGGCCGCGAATGCCGAGCGTTTCCGTTCATGGAGGGTTTTACACCGACTCGAGGCTATCAAGAGGCTTCACTTTGATACGGGGGCTGGTGGGCGTTGAGGAGTAGGACCACGAGTCCATTCGTGAACGCCAACAATCTTTAGAACCTAACCAAGATTGCCGCGTTTTCCCGGCATCTGGCCCGGCCCGGCGGTGGAGGCGCGCACGACAAGATCGCCGCGCAAATGGATCGTTCGCGGCGGAAGCAATGGACGATCCAATCTTCCCAACATCGCATCGACACAGGCTATGCCGATTGAACGGCAAGGTTGGCGTACCGTGGTCAGTGGTATGGAGAGCAAGGTGGCGTAATGGATATCATCGAAGCCCGCGAGCTTGAAAACGGTCGGAACGCGACATCCTTTAATGGTGACGACTTGGAGTAACTGGGCCGCGGTAAGGTCATTCGAGCATACGATAGCCTCATAGCGGGAAGCCGCTGCGACGAGGCGCGAAACAAACACGTCGTCTTGTGGATCTCCAACGCGAAAATCAATGTTCCTGCCTCCGCCTCGCCGCATTCCTTCCCTTACTCCAGCCAGGCGCAGGTCCGTGCTCCCCGGATAATCCGGCTTGGCTACGAAAACGATTCGCTTGCAACCGACCTCCGCCAAATGAAGCCCGAGCTGGCAGCCGGCATGAAAGTTGTCCATGGCCACCAGATCATAGGCGCTGCGCTGAGGATATTCGGTCACGTCGCGATCGACTAAAACGACACTCATTCCGGCTTTTTCAAAGGAGCGCGCCACCTCGATATTATAAGCCTCGCGATTCTCGCGAAATTCAATCGGCGCAAAAAATACTCCACGGATACCATTCGTGGCCCATTCCTCGGCAATTTGCCGGGGCGAATGATCGGCCGAAAATCCTCCCGTGAAAATGCCGCAGCCTCGTTCCTGGGCCGCGCGGGTGATCTCGGCACAAATGGGATCGACGATTTCAGTTTTGCCCAGTCCCTCGATAAACAAACCGAGGGTCGGTCGCTTTGCCTGTATATTGGGACGCACGTAAGTCCCTGAACCGGCACGACGCTCGATGAGGCCAAGGACTTGTAATTCGCGCAGAGCTCGCGCCACCGTGGGCCTCGAAACATCCCAGCGGCGACATAAGGCCTGTTCGCTGGGTAACAAGCTACCGGCGGCATACCTGCCTTGAACGATTTCCGAGTGAATGACTTCAAAAATAGCCTGATGTTTGGGCCGCTGAGGCATTGAAATGTACTAACAGCTTTGTTCTTAGTTGTCAGTTTATCTTTTGCATATATGACGGCGACATATTACGTTTTGCAAAATCACATTTGTCATGAGCACTTCACCATCTTCAAAACCCATTGGTACGCCGGCAGTCAATTGGCTCGATAAGGCAATTCAAGCCATGTCGGCTGTTCGCGTGGCTGTTTGTGGCGATTTTTGTGTCGATTGCTACTGGCTGATCGCCGAGGATGAGAGCGAGATCTCTCTGGAGACGGGGCTTCCGGTCCGCCGGATACGAGAACAGAAATACAGCCTTGGCGGTGCCGGCAACGTCGCGGCGAACCTGGTGGCGTTCGGGGTCAAGGAAGTCCGGGCCGTCGGAATCATCGGGAAGGACATTTTTGGCTCGGAGTTGGAACGCCAATTGTCTGCGCAAGGTGTCAATACCGAACACTTGGTCAAGTTGGACAAAGATTGGCAAACTCCCGCATACGTGAAGCCGTGCGTCGGCTCAAAGGAACTCAATCGACTGGACGTCGGCGCTTTCAACAGTTTGTCGGAAAAAAGCCTGGACGTGATCGTCAGCGAGATTGACCAGGCGGCGCAGTCATCGGATGTCGTCATCATCAATCAGCAACTTCCGAAGTCATTCTATACCGAGAAGTCGATTCGACAGATTAATGCGATTATCAACAAGCACCCCAATGTGGTCTTTGTCGTCGATTCCCGCGATTGGGCCGGGCATTTTGAAGGAGCGATCTTGAAGGTAAATGCGCATGAGGCGGCAAGCTTGGTCGGCAAGGAACGCCAACTGCGAGAACGGATTTCAAAAAAGGAGGCGTTGGAATTCGCCGGGGAATTAACCGTCAGGACAAAGCGTCCGGTGTTTTTGACTCGCGGCGATCGCGGCCTTTTGGTTGCCGACGGATCGAAAATTATAGAAGAGCCGGGGATTCAATTGCTGGGCAAGACCGATCCGGTCGGGGCAGGCGACACGGTGGTGGCTGCGATCGCAGCGGTCCTAGGCGGCGGCGGCGACCTAAAGAGTGCGATTCGTCTCGCGAACCTTGCCGCGTCGATCACGGTACGTAAGTTGCAGACGACAGGCACGGCGACCCAGGCGGAGCTGCGTGAGCTCGATCCGTCTCCAGACTACGTCCACGAACCCGAGTTGGCTGAATTTCATCCGGATGCCCGTTATCTAGCCGGAAGCGAAATCGAAATCATCCGCGAATGTCCTCGAACAAAACCGGTGGGTCACGCGATCTTCGACCATGACGGCACGATCTCGGTCCTGCGCCAGGGCTGGGAAAAAATCATGGAGCCGATGATGCTCAAGGTGATTCTGGGTCCGAAAATATCTGCGGTTTCAATCGAGGTCTATAAACACGCGATTGAGGATATTCGTACCTTCATCGACAAGACAACGGGCATCCAGACTCTTGCGCAGATGAAAGGATTGATTTCACTCGTGCGCGAATACGGGTTTATGCCGGAAAAGGAAATTCTCGACGAGCACGGCTACAAGGCCATCTACAACCAAGCCTTGCTCGAAATGGTGAAGGGGCGGGTGGAAAAACTCGAGCGCGGTGAGCTCGATGCCTCCGATTATGAAATCAAGGGCGCCCGGAAATTCCTCGAGACCTTGCACGGCCGTGGGGTGACGCTCTATCTGGCCAGTGGCACCGATGAAGCCGATGTCAAAGCCGAGGCCGCGGTGATGGGCTATGCGCATTTGTTCAAGGGGGGAATCCACGGTGCGGTGGGCGATCTAAAAGTGGAGGCCAAGCGGGTTGTGTTGGAGCGCATCATCAACAGCGGCCATCTGTCGGGCGAAGACATGGTGGTTGTCGGTGACGGCCCCGTCGAGTTGCGCGAGGGACGCAAGCGGGGCGCATTCTGCCTTGGCGTCGCCAGCAACGAATTGGTCCGCTACGGTCTCGATTTGACCAAGCGGGCGAGACTGATCCGGGCGGGTGCCGATATCATCGTGCCCGATTTTTCGCAGACGGATCGAATCCTCCCCTTTCTGGGCATTTCGGCCTAGGCTTGTTCTTTCAGACAAAACACACAGGAGTATATGATCAATCCCCAGTCGAAAATTATGACCGTCGAACAAGCCCGCGCCTTCCGCGATAAATTAAAGGCGGAGGGCAAAAAGCTTGTTTTCACCAATGGCTGTTTTGATATTTTGCACCGCGGCCACGTCACCTATCTGACCTTTGCCCGCAATCAAGGCGATGCCTTGCTGGTCGGATTAAACACCGACGCATCTGTCAAGACCAACAAAGGCGACCTTCGGCCCATCAATCCAGAAGAGGATCGCGCGTTTGTCATGGCATCGCTGGAAGCGGTCGACGCCGTCGTGCTTTTTGGTGACAAAGAACCGAAGGACCTGATTGCAAAAATCATCCCGCAAGTGCTCGTGAAAGGCAAAGATTGGGCTCATTATGTAAGTGGTCGCGAAGTGGTTGAGGCCAATGGCGGACAGGTTGTCCTGGCCGATCTGGTGGAAGGACGCTCAACAACGGGTACGATCGAGCGTGTACTGAAAGTTTACGGAGCTAAGAACGACAAATGAAAG
>Ga0302319_10025075_pt1 | contig 10573 bp, 11 predicted proteins | sample Bog_T0_2_FD_203319 | JGI IMG/M metagenome (GOLD analysis project Ga0302319, IMG submission 203319) | Peat permafrost microbial communities from Stordalen Mire near Abisko, Sweden - Bog_T0_2 | ecosystem: Environmental > Terrestrial > Soil > Wetlands > Peat | place: Sweden: Abisko, Stordalen Mire... | reverse complement strand
AGGACAGGCCAAACTACCCAAACGAAGTAAAACGCGCACCTACCCGCGCGCCGTGTGGGGTTCCGGAAAATACTATCCAGGGAGAAAGTCGATTAATACAAAGGTGCAAAGTAAGTGACATTGGGTTGAAACCCCCTGCTCCCTCCGAAGTTGCTCCTGCTCCGCCTTGGAACGGATTCAACGTGAGGGATTATGAAGATGAGGACTTGATGGGTTAGATTGAGTTTGTGATTGAGGAGGAGCTTGCGATGGCGGACCCGGTTGTCGATTATCCCTATGAAACACGGTTGAACATTTTGCATGGGCCACTGGAAGTGATCGACGAGAAGGCGCTGGCGGATGCATGCGAATTCAAGTGGTTCAACCAGACGCTGTGCAAGGTAAACGAGTCGGTGGTGCGCGTGGCCATCATCGAGGGCGAATACCACTGGCACAAGCATGATGAGGACGACGAGTTCTTCTACGTGGTGGAAGGAAAACTGCTGATCGATCTGGAAGGCCGCACGGTTGAGCTTTCTCCGCGGCAGGGTTATGTTGTTCCCCGGGGAGTGGTTCACAGGACGCGGGCTCCGGAGCGAACGGTGATTCTGGTGGTGGAGAATGCGGGGATCATTCCGACGGGGAATTAAGGACCTGTGGTGGGGCAGACGCTCGCGGGAGGCTCGCACGGCTGCATTTCCCGGTCCCCACGGGCGAGGGACTTTATTCGGTCGCACGCCGCCCGAATGACAAGCAGGCTTTTCCCTTGCGGGTCGCCATTTTCAGCGTTACTTCCGAGTTGCCGGTCATTCACCAGCAATGACCGCTGACGTCAACGGGTGTGGTTTGAAAGACGTCTTCGGAGCCGGAGATCACCTCCGACAAATGCTAATGCAGGACTGGCAGCTAACATCAGGAATTGAATCCATCGTGGATCTCGTTCTAATCCTAAAGACATCGCGACAATACCCATTCCCACGCACAGGTAGCAGGAGAGGGTTCCGTTCAGGCGCTCGTGGCGCTTGGCAATCGCAGCCGCAACGTATCCTCCCAGAATTGAACAGATCAAGCCAACGGCCAATTGCGCCGAATAAAGCGGTAGGTTCCCGTGGATTGCCGCTGATACGGCCTCTGATGAATGAGGTCCAACGCGTTGCGATGGGTCGAGCTTGAACGTCGAGTAGAGTGCGAATGGTAGCCCACCGAGCACAGATGTGACGACATCGACGACGCCTCCGACGAGTACGCCGAGGATTGAGACTTTCATGCATCGCTCCGATTGTTTCGTGCAATTCTAACTCAGCGAACTCTCAGGGGAGTGTTGTCGGCAAATCGTCAGTAACTGACGGATAGCCGGTCACTCGCCCGCTACCAACGAAGGAGATGGCCAGTCAACTGAGAATACCGCAAGAATTCTTAACCCGCCCGGTTCGCACTCGTTGAATTCCCCAGAGTTCACGGCCGTTTGGGCCTCTTCAAACGTATCGAACAGACAGTGCGAGTTTGTCCGAATCGACTCAGCCAAGCTGTTGCACGAGAGTGGCGAACACTCTGGGCCAGGTGAGTACAAGAATGTTACGACGTCGAAGCCGTCGAGCCTTTTGGACGAGGGCTCAAGGATGCCGTCTGGGCCTTTCCAGTTTGCGTCGGACGGTGAGAATGGCCGCCATTCCTCTTCATCAAACTCAAGCTCGAAGGCCTCGTAGTAGAACAGATGCGTGCCGTGAAGTTCGATAGATTGATCAAGGGAGAGCCTCTGGATGACTTCTGGGGAATCGAAAAACCACCACTGGTTGTGCTTCCAGTATTCCCCATAATCAGCAAAATCATCGTTTACGCAGGAGCTTACGGAATACACGTCGATGACGGATGGCGCTTTGAGCCACTCCGGTCTCTGCGGAATCTTCTTCGCCATGTAGCCGATTGGGATCATGTGAGAAGTCTAACTGCTGGATCGCGGCCGTATTGTCGCCTATTCGGAAGTAACGTCACGTTGAGGATCTCAAAGACAACCGCAGATCCTTCACTTTGTTCAGGATGACAACGCGGCGGGGGGTGTGATCCGTGTGAAGATCAATGATCTCGGTTGGATTTCATTCCCCGGTCCCCAAAAGCGAGGGACCGGGGGGCACCCGCATTGTGGTTGGAGGCCGGGGCCACTCCAGTTCAATAGCGCCAGGACTTTACGTCTGCGCCGGCGGGGGCGGTGGCTAGAATGTGGTCGACCATGAGCGGGAGTATCCGCTGTGTCCAGTTGGCATTGTTCTCCTGCATGGTGTACTCAGATGGGCCGCCGGTGTAGCAGTGGGGCATGCCGGGGCCGTACTGGAAGGTTGCATCGGAGTGTGGGTTGCTGGTGGATTCAAGCTGCTTTTGCAGCAGATGGACGGCGTTGTTGAGGAAGTAGGTGTCTCCGTCGCCCACGGTGAGATGCAGTTTGCCTTCAAGTTTGGGTCCAAGGGTGGGCCAGTCGCGCTTGAGGATGGCGGTGAGATCGTAGTGGTCGTGCCAGTAGTCGAGGACCTTCTTATCGATATCGCCGGTCAGAGGGTCGATGATCTGGGCGGGATAGCCGTCAGGGCCTGCGGGTGAATAGACTGCCTGCCAGATGTTCCACTGCTCCGTTGATCGGCCATGCGTGCCGAGAACATATTCAAAGCCGAACTCACCGGCGGTGGTGGCGGTGACGGTTCCGTCGGGCTTGCGATCTCCGGCGATGGGGATCTCGGCAAAGTCTCCCTTGCGGACAAAGGCGTTGGCGTCGTTGTAAAGGTCGATGTCCTGGTAGGCATGGAAGTCGATGGGATCTGGGCAGGCGGCCCAGGTGCCGTTGTAGAAGTCTGGATAGAAGACCTGGGTGGCGAGCGCTTCCCATCCGCCGGTTGAGCCGCCGAAGGTTGCGCGCGCCCATCCCTGGCCGATGCCGCGATACTTCTGCTCAATGGCCGGGATCAGCTCCTGGTTGATGGCCGAACCATAGGGGCCGACGTTGGCCGAGTCCACATCGTAGGAGTCGTCGTAATAGGGGTTGGCGTTTTGGACATAGATGAGGATGACGCGTGGCAGGCGTCCGGCGGTCCAATCCTGAAAGAACTTGTAGCCATTGGCGAGGCGGCGCGCACCGGGCGTTTTTGGATCGGGCAGGGAGGTGACAAAAGGCACGGGACCGAAGCCGGGGTGGTAGTGATCCTGATAAACGACCAGTGGATAGTGGGCGTCGGGATGGTCGTCAAAGCCATCGGGGAGCAGAATCCACGCGCCGAGGAAGACGTCACGGCCCCAGAATGCGCTGAGCTTGTCGCTCTTGAAGCGCATGTACTTCAGCCACTTGGCTCCGGGGTCTTTGGCGGCTATTACAAGCGGGTCCTGGTCGGTTCCCTCGATCGGAGGAATCACCTGGTCGAGAGCGAGTTTGACCGTTTGAGAAGAGCTGGGGTCGAAGTGGATTTTGATGGGTTTGTTGTAGAGGTTGCCGGGCTTGCGGTTCCAGTGCTGGCCCTCGCCCTTATCCGGCGGCAGCCAGACGGTTTTGCCGGAGGCGAGGTGGAACTGCTCATAGACATTGAAGACAGCTTGGACGGTGTAGTCGCCGGCGTCGAGGTCCTTGAGCGATTTGCGCGGCGCACCGAAGGTTTTTGCATCGACAACGATGGGCTGTCCGGGAGCGAGGTTTTCCACGTCCACCCCGAAGCCTTCAGCGGATTGATAATTTTCGCCGAGTTGAAAGCGGGGCTCTTCGTTGTCGTTTTTGGCAAACACCAGCACCAGGTGACCGGTAAGCGGTTTGGTAGAAGGGACGGTGACTTCAATCCGCTGGCAGAAGCCGGCGGCCACCGCGCTTGCCAAAATTGTCGCTGTTAGAACATTGAAGATACGCATTGAGCCTCTCGTTCTTCCAGTCTAATGTCGCGGGGTCAACGTCAGGCTGGCATCTGCGGCTTTGGGTCGGGATGCAGACCAAAGAGCCGGGACGCCTATAATCAGGCTGTTGTGCATAGCCATCATTCATCTCGTACGTATTCAATTTTGCGCGCTGCTCCCTGGGTCGCGCTTGCAATTTGTCTGGTAGTTTTTTGGGCGCTCCCGTTGGATGGTCAAACGGCCGTAGTAGGGAACGAACAGAATCGGGCAATGAGCGGCACTGGAGGCGGAACCGGGCGGATTTTGCTGGTGCTGCCTTTTGACAACCGCAGCAACCAACCAAGCCTGGAGTGGATACGCGAAGCTGCGCCGGAGATTCTAAGCAGCCGTTTTACATCTGCGGGATTTGCGCCGATGAGCCGGGCAGACCGGTTGTATGCGCTGGATCATCTGGGACTGCCGCAACAGTTTCATCCCTCGCGTGCCACGGCGCTGAAGTTGGCTGAGACGCTGGATGCGGATTCGATTGTGGTGGGGAGCTTTCTGACGGATGGGACGAAGATTGTTGCCGAAGCGCGGCTGGTCGATGTTCCCCATCTGCGGATGAGCGAGGCGGTAAGCGCGAGCGGCGAAATGCGCGACCTGATTGCGGTTTTCAGTTCACTGGCGTGGAAGCTGACGCGGCAACTGGACCCGAAGTTCAGTGTGGCGGAAGAGACATTTGTGGCTGCCGGGGCGGGACTGCGGGTTGATGCGTTTGAGCAGTATATCCGCGGGATTACGGAATCAGATCAGGCGGAGCGGCTGCGGCATCTCAACGCCGCCGTCACGCTGAGTCCGCAGTTTGGTCCTGCATGGATGGCGCTGGGGCGAGAGGACTACAACGGGCAGCAATACGAGCAGGCGGCAGTGGCGTTTGCGAAGGTGGCGCATGACGATCCGGGTTCGCAAGGGCCGGACGCACTGGAGGCGGGATTTTATCGGGGGCTTTCGTTGGTGTTTTCAGGAGACTACCCGAAGGCCGAGCAGGCATTTGGCGCGGTGGCCAGGGTGCTGCCTCTGGCCGAGGTGGTGAACAACGAAGGTGTTGCGGTGAGCCGGCAGGGGCACGATGCGGTGGCGCTGTTCCGGTTGGCAGCGGCTACCGATCCCAGCATGGCGGACTATCACTTCAACCTTGCAGTAAGTTTGAAGCGCCATGGCCAGACTGCGGATGCGCTGGCGGAGCTGGCACTTTGCCTAAGGCTGCACCCCAACGACAGTGAAGCGCAGGCGCTGAACGCGGCATGGACGGGCGCAGCAGCGGGAGTGCAGGTTGCGGCCGGAGCCAATGCGGACGCAGAGCCGAAGGCCGACCCGCTGGAGCGGATTGCTCGCAATTTCGATGCACAGGCGTTTCGCCAGGCCGCGCAAATGCTGGACGAGGTGGACGCGACGCGACTGGCTGCGCTGACTCCTGAGAAGCGGGCGCAGATGCTGTCGGGCAAGGCGAAAGAGTACCTGAATCGCGGGCTGCTTTTGGAGGCTGACCGGCTGTATCTTTCCGCAGTTGCCACGGACAGCGCGGTTGCCGAGGCGCATACAGGATTGGCCGAGGTGCGCGAGCGAACGGGAGACGGAGCGGCTGCGCGGAATGAAGCGCACGCGGCGTTGCAACTTGCGCCGCAGGTGGATGCGTACCTGGTGCTGGCGCGGCTGGATTTTGCAGGGGGAAATTTGGACGAGGCAAGCAAAGAGACGGGCGAGGCGCTGAAGCTGGATGCGACGAGCCGGGGGGCTTTGGATTTGCGGCGGCTGATTGAGGCTAAGGAAGGGCAGAAGAAATAGAGGCCGCACCCTGACCGGTTTTGGAGTCCCTTTTGGAGATCAGCAGCGCATGACATCGGAAGAGCGACGATAATTGGCTGTTAGCTGCTGATGGATCAGCGGTAATGACGGGAGAGATGATTCGGGATGGCCGAAACCAGAGGACCGCTCATCGGAGTGCGTTTGCTACTCCTATCGCTCGTGGTTGGGGCCGTGATTGCGGTCGTGAGCGTCATTGCATTCAGTAATTCTGAACAAGAGTTGCCCTTCGCCGTCAGCATCGTTGTTTCGACGATTTCGTTGGCTGCTCTCCCCGGGTACATTTTGAGCGCGTATGTTTCGAACAATGTCCACGACGCAAACCTGATTCTAGCCGGGGCTATGAACTTCATTTTGTACAGCGGCCTTTTGCTATTGCTGCTGTCCTGGCGGAGTCGAAGGCGTGCGGATCGCCGACGACGAATTGACTGAACCGACATCTTGGGCCCGGTGTATTTTGGGGATTGGCGTGGGTCTTGAGGGAGCAACGCATGATTCAGCGCGGACGAAGGTTGGTTGTTGCTGCAGGTTTGTTGATGGTTTGCGGGCAGGCGTCACCGGCTTTTGCAGAGTCGCCAGTGGTGGAGAAGATGGTTTTCTCCGACACGGTTCAGCCGGTGAGCGCGGGGGAACTGGATCGCGCCATTGCAAAGGCTAATGCCGACGGTGCACAGGCGCTGCTGGTGGAACTGAATACGCCGGGTGGGCTGTTGGACTCAACGCGGGAGATGGTGGGCCAGATTCTTGGCTCGCGGGTTCCAGTGATTGTGTACGTGTCTCCGGGGGGCTCGCGGGCGGGCTCGGCGGGGTTCTTTCTGATGGAATCGGCGGACGTGGCGGCGATGGCGCCGGGGACGAATGCGGGCGCGGCTCATCCGGTGCTGGAGTACGGCGGCAAGCCGGACGAGATCATGAGTCAGAAGATTGAAAACGATACTGAGGCCTTCCTGCGATCGTACGTATCGAAGCGGAATCGCGATACGGATGCCGCAACGGCGGCGGTTCAGTCGTCTCACTCGTACACGGCTGAAGAGGCACTCGATAAGCATCTGATCGACCTGATCGCCAGCAACGACGCACAACTGCTGGCGGCACTGGATGGGCGCACGATTACACGCATTGACGGGACCAAGCAGACGTTGCACCTTGCAGGAGCGCAAATTGTGGTGCTACAGCAGACGACGCGGGAGCGGCTTCTGGGCTGGCTTGTGAATCCGAATGTGGCCATGCTGCTACTGGTGGGCGGCGCGCTGCTCATTTATCTCGAATTCAACTCCCCGGGGACGATTGTTCCGGGTGCGCTGGGCACGCTGATGGTGCTACTGGCGATTTTTGCGCTGGACCTGTTGCCGATCCGGTATACGGCGGTGCTGCTGCTGGTGGCTGCGCTGGTGTTCATTCTGCTTGAAGCAAAGGTGGGCGGCCATGGGGTGCTGGCGATTGCGGGGATCTTGTGCCTGACCTTCGGCATGCTGACGCTGGTGGCCGCGCCGATTCCGGAGATGGGGGTCAGTCTGACTGTGGCGCTATCAGTGAGCGCGGCTTTCGCATTGATTACGGTGTGGCTGGTGAAGCTGGCCATGCGGGCACGACACATGAAGACCAGGCTGGGCGTGGATGCGCTTGTGGGTCGGAGCGCGAAGGCAATGGAGGCGCTGACGCCGGAAGGCCATGTGCTGGTGGAGGGCGAGATTTGGACCGCGGTTGCCAGCGAGCCGGTGGCAGCGGGCGAGCAGTTGCTGGTTTCGGGGCATGAGCAGTATGTGCTGCATGTGACTCCGACTGGCGCCAAGGGGTAAGTCGCTAACGGGCACTGGAGTACAATCCGTGCTGAGTGGGGGAAGTGCAATGTTAAGTGCGATTCTGATTTTTGCTGCCATCGTGGCTCTCTATCTGTTCAGTTCCATCAAGATTCTGCGGGAGTATGAGCGCGGAGTAATTTTCCGTCTGGGACATGTGCTGCCGGTGCCAAAGGGACCGGGCGTGATCCTGGTTTTCAGTCCGTTTGACCAGATGGTGCGCATCTCACTGCGACAGGATGTGCTGGAGGTTCCCGCGCAGGATGTGATTACACGCGACAACGTGACACTGAAGGTGAACGCGGTAGTTACGCTGTACGTGGTGAATCCCAACGACGCAGCGATCAAGGTGGCGAATTACGTTTACCAGACGTCGCAGTTTGCGCAGACAACATTGCGGAGTGTGTTGGGCGAGGTGGAGCTGGATACGCTGCTCAGTCATCGCGACCAGTTGAATCTGAAGATTCAGACCATCATCGATCAGCGCACCGAGCCGTTTGGGGTCAAGGTCGTCTCCGTTGAAGTGAAGCAGGTGGACCTGCCCGAGCAGATGCTGCGCGCCATGGCCAAGCAGGCTGAGGCCGAGCGGGAAAAGCGGTCGAAGATTATTCATGCGGAAGGCGAGTTCAACGCCGCGCAGAAGCTGGTGGACGCAGCCGCATTGATGGCGACACAGCCGATGACGCTGCAATTGCGCTACCTGCAGACGCTGTCGGATATTGGTGTGGAGAAGAACACGACGATCGTTTTCCCATTGCCGCTGGAGATGATGACGCTGCTGAATAAGCTGGGGACTTCAGTGAAGTCGACCATCGAGCAGCCGTAGGGATGTTCGGGGGCGAACCGAAGCGGCCGGATGGCTGCAGGGAAATGCCGGTCTTGTACAGTTTGAAGAGATATTCTTTGAAGCGTTTTACTGCCGAGGACAGGATATGAGGGGAGTGTTTGACGAGGAGGAACTGCGGCCAGCCCAGCATGGGCACGACCGGGAACTCACGTTGAGCTCGGGGACGCTGCTCGCGGTCTTCTTCGGGTTGGTGCTGATCTGCGGCGTCTGCTTTGGATTGGGATATGCGGTGGGGCGGCGCGGATTGCAGGATCCGGCTGGGCCTCAGGCAGCGGATGCAACGCAGGCTTCTGCGCAAACGATTCCATCTAAAGCGAAGCCCTCGGCTGTGACCACGAACCCCGCGCAGACGACTTCGACTGACGCTACCGATGCGGCGGCGATTGCGGAAGCGAATGGTTCTCTCATTGCGCAGACGACTGGCGGCGCAGGTGTCGGCTCGCCGGCAGGCCAGGCTGCCGTGCCGGCTGGAGTGGCTGCAATTGCGACTCCGGCGTCTCAGGCGGTGGTGGGAGCTTCGGCGATAAAGCCAGCCGGATCGCTGATGGTGCAGATAGCCGCGGTGACGGATGCGGACGATGCCAATGTGCTTATGGGTGCATTGCGCAAGCGCGGCTATGCGGTTTCCGGACAGCGCGATGCGGGCGATGGAATGATTCATGTGCGCATTGGGCCATTTGCCAGCAAGGATGAGGCGGACAAGTGGCGGATGAAGCTGCTGAACGATGGATATAACGCGATTTTGCAGCCATGATTCTTTAAAGACAGAACCATTCAGGGGAAGGCACGTTATGGCAGTTAAGCTTGCTCGTTTGTCACTGCTGTTGGTGGGGATGTGCTGTTCGCTTTATGCGCAGCCGGACTCGCGGACTATTACGATTCGATTGCTGGATAGCCAGAGTGGGCAGCCGATTGTTCCTGTTGCTGGAGATAACGGGATCAGCATCACAGTGAATGAGAACGGCGCAAACCCACGACTGACGGCGCGTGTGAATCCGCAGGGAGTTTGGCAAGTTGTTGTTCCGGAAGATGTTAGCAAGGTGCAATTCGATACGCCGGCGGGGCCGGATGGGTTTGGGTATGTGTTCTGCGACAGCACGAAGTTCAGACCTTTTTCGCCGCCGGTCTACTCGGTGGCGGACATATTGAACGCCGGGGCGGAGCCAAATAACCACTGCAGCAAGAAGTTCGCGCAGGCCAAGCCGGGGGAGATTATCTTCTTTGTGCGGCGGCCGAACTGGCATGAGCGGCTGCCGATGTGACACGAACAGGGAATAGGGAATAGGGTTCAAACGGCTGCTCGGAGGGGTGGGCTACATAGGTGATTTGGTCGCCTGGGAGGTTGCAATCCAGGGCAAATAGCCGCTTCGGTGGTTGCGCTTCGTTGAGACACGTACCGTGGGGGCAGCCCGCGCGACGTTTTTTGGTGGCTGAGAGTTTGACTGATCGAGGCAACGGGTTGCGGAGAGTTAGCCGCTTTTTTTGAAAAGGCGCTGATTTTGCACGAGATATCTGTTTAACTTGTTGATAATGCGTTGTTTATTACGGTTTTGTTTGCTGTGCGTTCGCGCCGTCGCGATGGGTAGAGAATTCTGCGGGAATGGGGATGCGGGTTGGTGGTATGCTCGCTGCCATGAACTCTTCGCTGGCTTCATTGCAGGCACGGCAGGCCGTTTCCAAGATGAACCAGCTTACGGCGTCGGTGCGGATCTTTGCGACGCATGCCAATTTCCTGAACAAGGCACAAGGTAGTTTTGATAGCCTGCCGCTGTTGCAGGAGGCGGATCGATTGCTGCAACAACTGGGTGCGGCTCGGCTGCAGTTTCTGGACTCCTCGTCGAAGATTGATTCGCTGGCGCGGTCGCTGCCTTCACGGCCGCCACGAGGCGGAGGCATGTCTCCGGCGGCGCAGTGGGTTCCGGAATTGCGCTCGGCTTCGAAGCAGTTTGAAGTGGCTGTGCGGATGGCCGAAGTGGAAATTCGGAAACTGCAGGGCACGGCGCTGACGGGGCTGAATAGTCCGACGCGCGCTTCGACCGGCGCGCCGACGGACTTGTTCGATATTCTTTTGACTTTCAGCGACCTGCTTGCCAAGTGGATTGAGCATGTGCGAGGAACTCGGCCGAAATCCTGACCTTCAGCCTCACTTGGTGGCGTTGGCTTGCGTGGCATACCCCAGCGAATCCGCTGTGGCCTGGACTTCTTTTAGAAATTCGGAGATCGGCGTCTTGTCATACTTCTT
>Ga0302319_10025074_pt1 | contig 10573 bp, 9 predicted proteins | sample Bog_T0_2_FD_203319 | JGI IMG/M metagenome (GOLD analysis project Ga0302319, IMG submission 203319) | Peat permafrost microbial communities from Stordalen Mire near Abisko, Sweden - Bog_T0_2 | ecosystem: Environmental > Terrestrial > Soil > Wetlands > Peat | place: Sweden: Abisko, Stordalen Mire... | reverse complement strand
TGCCAACGGGAGGCAATGTCAAACTCATGTCTGAACCCGAACTCAAACACTCAGGCAAAACACCCCACTTGTATTGGCGTAGCCACCGTTAACGGAAACACTTGCAAAAACTTTCGGGACACCCTCTTTTAGCATTTTTAAAAAATGCCCCCTCTAACCCCCTGTCGAATCATTCATCCTTGGATGGCGCGTCAAGCATTTTACCTGGTCTAAAACGACACTTTCCCCTTTCTGGACACGTAGTTTTTCGTTCGTATATTTAATTTTAAAAAAACCCTCCCTTCACCCCTCAAAACGCTATACGAAAAACATGCAACTTGTTAAATTGTAATAACATACGAATAAATAAACCCGTAAAAACACTTAGCCTGTTGCAAAACTGCAATTTACGCAAATAAAACATATTTTTTATATAATAATACATATTCATCGGAGGCCCGTCGTACGGGATTTCCGGCTATTCCGGCAAAAAAAATTACGGAGGCCGGTTTTTCCCCTAAAAAGCCCCCGCCGCCCGCCGCCGAAAACCGCTTGACGCTGTCCGGCCTCAGGTCCAGTCTCAATCTCATGAAAGCCCCGTTGTATATCCTGTCCATATTCTGTGCCGCCGTCCTGTTCGCCCCGGCCTTTCCCGCCCGCGCCGCCGCCCCCAAGGCGCCCGTCTATCAGCTCTCCATCACCCTGCGCGACGGTTCCCGCCTCGTCGGCACCAAGGTCAAGCCCGCCTTCCATTTCCACTCCACGCTCCTCGGCGACCTGTCCCTGTCCGTGACCAATATCCGCTCCCTCGACGACGACGCCACCAACGCCGTCCGCCTCCTCACCACCGGCGGCGACACCCTGACCACCGCCTTCGCCGACTCCTCCTTCGCCGTGAACACCAGCTTCGGCAAAGTGGAGCTGCAAAGCGATTCCGTGAGCAAGCTCACGGTCACCGCCATCGGTCTGGCCGGCCAAGGTGAGCCCGGCCTCGTCGCCCTCTGGTCAGGCGAAGACAGCCCCCGGGACTCCGTCGGCGGCAACGACCTCGAGCCCACCGACATCCTCTACGCCGACGGTCAGGTCGGCCGCGCCTTCGCCCTCAACGGCGTCAGCTCCTACCTCAAGCTGACCGACACACCCAACCTGGACGTCGGTAAGGGCGACGGCATGACCATCAGCTTCTGGCTCCGCCCCAACGACGTTGTCAACCTGCATCCCCTCATCGAATGGAATCCCAGCAACAAGCTGCCCGGCAAGCTCGGCGTCTCCATCCAGATCGGCCGCGACCCCGGCTCCCGCGGCGTCGTGCTGGTGAACATCAACAGCCTGGATCAGCAGCATTTCATGATCACCTCGGATGGCGTGCTGACCGCCGGCGTGTTCCAGCAATTGACCATGACCTACGATAAAACCACCGGCACCGGCGTCCTCTATTTGAACGGCGTCGTCGTCGCCATCGGCAACTGGCCCCCCTTCGACCCGCTCACCACCGGCGACCTGTGGATCAGCAGTCGCCCCACCGATCATCCCGGCGACTGGACCAACCACAATTTTTACTCGGGCCTGCTCGATGAAATCGCCATCTACAACCGCGCCCTGTCCGCCACGGAAGTCCAGGCGCTTTGCACCGAACAAAACCACGGCGTCATTGCCGCCCGCCCCGGTTCCCCAATCCCGTAACAACCGGCCCCAATTCATGAATGGGCCGGGCTACTATCGCAACGGCTCCGGCATCATGTTGCAAAATAACTCCCCCGTCGGCAGTCAAGGTGGCCCGGTGATTACGCAAGTCGTACAATAGTGCCGGTGAGAAACGGAAAATTTTAAGCTTCGGCAAGCCTCTGATATTCAGAACAACCAACCCTGGGCCACCGGCCGGCTCACCGGTTCCACCGCAAGCGGCGGCGGATTTATAAACCTTTGCAAGTGCTCCTTGAGTTCCGCCGGACTGTGCTGTTGCTTCACCGCGCCAATGGCCTGTTGCGCCAGTTGATCGCAGCGTTCGTTCCCCGCGTCCCCGGCATGACCCTTGACCCAGTGCCACGCCACCTTGTGTCGCGCCACGGCGGCGTCCAATTGCCGCCACAAATCGGCGTTCTTGACCGGCTCCTTCGTTTTGGTCCGCCACCCGTTGCGCTTCCAGCCCGCCAGCCATTTCGTGATCCCCTCGCGCACATAGGTGGAATCCATGTGAAAGGCCACCTCGGAAGGTTCGGTCAGTGCGTTGAGCGCCTCAATGGCCGCCTGCAACTCCATGCGGTTGTTCGTGGTGGCGGCCGCGCTGCCGCTCAATTCCCGCCGGTGCTCGCCACAAGTCAGTACGGCGGCCCAGCCGCCCGGACCCGGATTGCCATGGCACCCACCGTCACTATGAATCACCACCGTTGGCATAGTTGCTCCCATGGGTTCAGGCCGACAATAACTCCGGGATATCCAGCGCCCGGGTGAACATCGCCAGCGTGCCGTCCGGATTGCGCGGCCATTGCGCGGCCGGCCGGTCCCAATACAGTTCCACGCCATTCTGATCAGGATCGCGCAGGTAAAGCGCCTCGCTCACCCCATGGTCCGCAGCGCCGTCCAGTTCAATCCCCGCCGCCATCAACCTCTGCAGGGCATTGGCGAGCAGCGCCCGGGTGGGATACAAAATGGCCACATGGTAAAGCCCCGTGGCCTGCGGCGGCGGGGGCGAACCCCCGGCACTTTCCCACGTGTTCAATCCGATATGGTGATGATAACCGCCCGCCGAAAGAAACGCCGCCTGCCGCCCCATCCGTTGCGTGATCGCGAAGCCCAGCACGCCGTGCCAGAAGGCCAGCGCCCGGTCGAGATCCGCCACCTTGAGATGCACATGTCCAATGCGCACCTGCGGATCAATCATGGATGTTTTTTGCGACATGAGTTAATTAAAGCGAAAACACAGCTGGGCACAAGGCCGGCCTTGTGCCGATACGTGCTTCATTGCCCAAGGAGCAACCGCTGGATTCCCGCTCAAATCCCCACGGTATCCAACTGTTCGTAAACGTTCTTGAGCCAGACTTTCACGCGCTGCCGTTCCAGCAGGCCCAGCCCCGTGGGCTCCGTGGCGGAACGATTCTGCGCCGCCCAGAAGCTCGTGCTGCCGGCGTCGATCTTGTTAATCACCGGTTCATGCAGCTTGCGCACCGTGATAATCTTGGCGTTCAACGCCAGCGCCCGGGCCTTCTCGCCGGACTGCTCGAAAATATCAAACGTTTCCCCGCGCAGCTGGTTCAGCACCAAAATGTAGTTGAGGCGCGGACCAAACCGGTCCAGCAGCTTCTTCAACAGGTCCACGGAATCCTTGCCGGAATCCATCACCTGCCAGTAGGCCAGCGACAACCCCAGTTCCTGTACCGTCTCCAGCACGCCGGATTCATCCATCCACTTCACCAACGGATCATGCGTCTGCGCCGCCAGGTCCACTAGAATGCGCAGGCCAGGATTCTCACTCGCGGCCTCCACGATCACATCCAGACTCTCATACTTGTCCACCACCACCGGCGAGGCGAACTCCTGGTAAAACCGCAGCAGCGACCCGTGCGAACGGTCCGTGTCAAAACCCAGAAAGGGAATTCCCTTGTCGATGAAATACTGTGCCACCACGCGGGCCACCAGCGACTTGCCCACCCCGCCCTTTTCCCCGCCAATAAAATGTATGTTAGTCATAATCTGTTTCGATTCATTCCTTGTTAAAAAGTGTCCCACCACCGGGAATTCCCCGGCAACCAATGGGCCCATCAGAACGCCATCCCCCACAGGATAATTTGCGCCGGCCATTTGGCGAGCAAAAGTTGGCGCCCTGTAACCTCCCCGCCGCCTCTCCGTCTGAACCGTTACATGTTCATTCGCATTCTGCTCACTTTCGCCGCCTTGACCGCCATGATTACCCCACCCATCGCCTCCGCCGCTGACGCCGACCAGCCCCAATATTATGAAATCCGGATTTACCACACCAAATCGCTAGAACAGCAGCAGCGCGTCAATGATTACTGGCAGAACGCAGCCGTGCCCGCCTACAACCGCCAGGGTATCCAGCCTATCGGCGTCTTCACGGAACTGACCAACTCCACGAATAGCAATATCTACGTCCTCATCCCATGCGATTCCCTGACCACCTTTGCCGCCATTCCGGCGAACCTCGCCGCCGATACCGCCTACCAGAAAGCCGCCGCCGACTTCCTCGCCGCCCCCAAGGCCAATCCCGCCTATGAACACTTCGAAAGCTCCCTCCTCGTGGCCTTCGACGGCATGAAACACCTCGCCGTGCCGCCGCCGGACAAAAAACCGAACGTATTTGAACTCCGCACCTACCTGAGTTCCGGCGAAGGCAAGGCCTTGAGCAAAATCAAGATGTTTGAAAGCGGCGAAATTCCCTTGATGAAGGATGTCGGGCTCGCCCCCATCTTTTACGGCCACAAACTGATCGGTGCCAACCAGCCCTGCCTCATGTACCTGACCTCCGGTGAGAACCTCGATGCCCATAACGCCCATTGGAAAGCCTTCTCCGCCTCGCCCGTCTGGCACAAGTTGACCAGCGATCCGCAATTCAAGGACAACGTGTCCAGCACCATCAAGGTACTGCTCCAGCGCACGCCGGCCTCGCAAATTTAAAATCTACGTTCGGCCAAGTGCACGCTTGAGTCGGGCCGCAATTTTCAGTTATGCTGACTCTTTATGAGCCAACCCGCCTGTCCCATGTGTGAAATGACCGAAGTCCTGCAGCATCCCAACCGCTGGGAGTGCGTCACGTGCGGCCACGAGTGGGAACGCATGCCTGAACCGGACGCCCCGGACGCCGCGCGCGTCGTCAAGGACGCCCACGTCACCGTCCTCGCAGATGGCGACTGCGTGGTCTTGATCAAAGATTTGAAGCTCGGCGGCGGCTCGCAGGTGCTCAAGGGCGGCACCAAGTCAAAATCCATCCGCCTCGGCGACGGCGACCACGAAATCTCCTGCAAGATGGATGGCATGGCCATCGCCCTCAAGGCGTGCTTTGTGAAGAAGGCGTGAAGCGCCGTATGGATGCGAAAATCAACCGACCCGCAACGAATGCCGGAAATACACCCATGCATCGCATAAATACAGGCCGAATGGGATCCACCAGATGAAATCATTTGTCAGGCAGAGCACCAGTGTCGCTGGCGGCCAGACTCCCGTCATGATCAAATAAATCAGCCCGATGGGTCCGAGAATCTTGCCAGCCAGCCCCACCGCTGCCAGCAGCCAGCCGCGCTCAGGCACCCGGGCCACCTCAAAATACAGGATACCATAAAGCCCGATCACCTTGCCCAGGCACGCAAAAATCTGCGGGTGATTGTCCATGGGCATGGCCGCAAACCGGAACAGCCACTGAGGATCCAGCGCCGCCAGCAGGCCCCAAACAATATTGTAAATCCCCGCCGCCACAAACACCCCGCGATGAAACCGGCGGCGGCGCAACAGCGATGATTCGGCGGGGCTCAAGGCTGCACCTATGCCTTCGCGTAAACCTCCGCGCCCTTGTCCACAAACTCCTTCGCCTTCGCCTCCATACCCTGCTTCAGCGCCTCTTCCTCGGCGATACCCTGTTCCGCTGCATATTTGCGCACGTCCTCAGTTATCTTCATCGAACAAAAATGCGGCCCGCACATCGAGCAGAAATGCGCCGTCTTCGCGCCATCCTGCGGCAACGTCTCATCGTGGAACGCCCGCGCCGTCACGGGATCCAGGCTGAGGTTGAACTGGTCCTCCCAGCGAAATTCAAACCGCGCCTTGCTCAGTGCGTTGTCCCGGTATTGCGCCCCCGGATGCCCCTTGGCCAGATCGGCCGCATGGGCGGCAATCTTGTAGGTTATCACCCCGTCCTTCACATCCTTCTTGTCCGGCAGCCCCAGATGTTCCTTGGGCGTGACGTAGCAGAGCATCGCGCACCCGTACCAACCGATCATCGCCGCGCCAATGCCGCTGGTGATGTGGTCGTAGCCCGGCGCAATATCCGTGGTCAGCGGCCCGAGCGTGTAGAACGGCGCCTCGTGGCACCATTCCAGTTGCTTGGCCATGTTCTCCTCGATCATGTGCAGGGGCACATGCCCGGGACCCTCGTTCATCACCTGCACGCCTTTGGCCCAGGCGCGCTTGGTCAAATCGCCCTGCACCTCCAGCTCACCAAACTGCGCGGCATCGTTCGCATCTGCGATCGACCCCGGCCGCAAACCGTCGCCGATGCTGAAACTCACATCATACGCCGCCATCAGGTCGCAGATCTCGTCCCAATGCGTGTAGAGAAAGCTCTCCTGATGATGCGCCAGGCACCACTTGGCCATAATGCTGCCGCCGCGCGAAACAATCCCCGTCATCCGGTTCGCCGTCATCGGGATGAACCGCAGCAGCACGCCCGCATGCACCGTGAAATAATCCACCCCCTGCTCCGCCTGCTCGATCAACGTGTCCCGGTAAATCTCCCACGTCAGGTCCTCCGCCCGGCCCCCGACCTTTTCCAGCGCCTGGTAAATCGGCACCGTCCCGATCGGCACCGGCGAATTCCGCAAAATCCATTCGCGCGTCGCGTGGATGTTTTTGCCTGTGGACAAATCCATCACCGTGTCCGCGCCCCACTTCGTCGCCCAGCGCATCTTCTCCACTTCCTCCTCAATACTCGACGCCACCGCGCTGTTGCCGATGTTCGCATTGATCTTCACGAGAAAATTACGCCCGATGATCATCGGCTCCAGCTCCGGATGATTAATATTCGCCGGAATGATCGCCCGCCCCGCCGCCACTTCCGCCCGTACAAACTCCGGCGTGATCTCCACCGGGATCCGCTGCGGGAACCGGGCAAAGATCGACGGTGTGTACGGGCTCTGCGGCAACTGGCTGGAACCCGCGTGCTGCTTGTCCAGTTCGTTGCGCCGGTTGTCCTTCGCCAGGTCCGCCAGGCGGGCGCGGCCCAAATTCTCGCGGATGGCAATATATTCCATCTCCGGCGTGATGATCCCCTGCCGCGCATACCACAACTGCGTCACCGGATGCCCCTGACTCGCCCGCAACGGCCGGCGGCGCCGGCCCTTCAGTCCCGGAAACTCCACCAGCCGGTTCTTCTCCGTCTGGCTCGCAAACTCCGCGTGCTTGCCGGACAGATACCCATTGTCCTGTGGCTTCACCTCACGCCCATTCTCCTCCGCCACATCACCGCGCCGTAAAATCCAGTCGCTCCGCAACGCCGGCAACCCCTCCTCAGAAGTCCCCGTGAACGCCGGATCCCCCCACGGCCCGGAGCAGTCATAGACCCGCACCGGCGCATTCGCCGTCTCCACCCCAGTATACGATTTAGTTGGCGACACCGTGATCTCACGCATGGGCACCCGGATGTCCGGATGCAGGCTGCCCGGCACATACACTTTGGTGCTGTTCGGCAATTGCTCGCTGCTGTGCGGTTCGAAGGAGTCTTTGGTTGCGATCATATATATAAATATCCGTTATGCGGAAGGAAAGACGGCCCGGGCCGGTGATTCCTACGCCAGCATTACCTGGATCAGGTTCGCGGGTCGACGGCGCTCCCGCGTCCGCCCTCTCAGCCATTTCTGCTGCCCGGCACGCCGGTTGGCTCCCCGATGTGCCAGAAACTAGGCCCCGGCCGCCGGAACGTCAAGCGCGACCCGCCAAAAATCTTCCGCCAAACAGAGCAAAAGCTTGCCTCAATTCCTGCCTCCGGCAAAATGTTCACCTAATCGTTTCGTACCTTTTCAACGCCAAACGATAACCTAAAACGAGAAATTTTATGTCCGCCCCCAATAAATCAGCCGGCCCGCGCAACGGCGAGATCATTCGCGACGCCGCCGGCAAGGAAGCCGCCGAGGTCCTCCAGATCCTCGGCACCACCCCCGCCGGCCTCACCGCCGCCGCCGCCGCCGAGCGCATGGAACAATATGGCCCCAACGAGGTCGGCCAGGAAAAAAAGCATGACTGGCTGTGGCGCCTCTGGGTGGCCGTCCGCAACCCCCTCGTCATCCTCCTCGCCGTCCTTGCCACCGTCACCTTCGCCACCGCCGAAACCCCCAGCGACACCATCGGCGGCTGGGTCATGTTCGCCATGGTCGTCCTCGGCGTCTCCCTCCGCTTCATCCAGGAAACCAAGGCTGACAACGCCGCCGCCAAGCTCAAGGCCATGATCAAGGTCACGGCCACCGTCGTCCGCGACGGTCAGGTCCGCGAGATACCCCTCCGCGAGCTCGTCCCCGGCGACGTCGTCAAGCTCTCCGCCGGCGACATGATCCCCGGCGACGCCCGCCTCATGGCCGCCAAGGACCTCTTCATCATCCAGGCCACCCTCACCGGCGAATCGCTGCCCGTGGAAAAACACGCCGCCCCCGACCCGCGCACCAACGTCCAGCCCATCGAACACACCAACCTCTGCTTCCTTGGCACCAGCGTGGAGAGCGGCTCCGCCACCGCCGTCATCCTCGCCACCGGCGGCCAGACCTATTTCGGCAAACTCGCCACCACCCTCGCCGGCAATCAGGTCGAGACCGCCTTTGACAAGGGCGTCAAACGCTTCACCTGGCTCATGATCCGCTTCATGTTGGTCATGACCCCGCTCGTCTTTTTCATCAACGGGTTCACCAAGCATGACTGGAAACAGGCCTTCTTCTTCGCCCTCGCCGTCGCCGTCGGGCTCACCCCGGAAATGCTCCCCATGATCGTTTCCGTCTGCCTGTCCAAGGGTGCCATGACCATGTCCAAAAAGAAGGTCATCGTCAAACGCCTCAACTCCATCCAGAACTTCGGTGCCATGGATGTCCTTTGCACCGACAAGACCGGCACCCTCACCATTGACCATGTCATCCTTGAGCTCCACTGTGACGTCTTCAAAAAGGAAAGTGACGCCGTCCTCCGTGACGCCTACCTCATCAGCCATTTCCAGACCGGCCTCAAAAACGTCCTCGACCGCGCCGTCCTCAAATACACCGAGCTCCATGGCGAGCTGGGCGTGGATAAATACCGCATGATCGATGAGATCCCCTTCGATTTCTCCCGCCGCATGATGTCCGTCGCCATTGAAAGCCCCGCCGGCGAACGCCAGCTCATCACCAAGGGCGCCCCCGAGGCGGTGTTCGCCAAATGCACCCACTTTGAAAGCGATGGCGAGATCATCCCCATGGAGCCCATCCTCACCGGCGACCTCGTCCAGCAGGTCAACGACCTAAGTGAGGACGGCTTCCGCGTTCTGGCCGTGGCCACCAAAAAACTCGGCGCCCAGACCAGCTTTTCCAAATCAGATGAATCCGGCCTCGTCATGGTCGGCTACCTCGCCTTCCTCGACCCGCCCAAGGACACCTCCGCCAAGGCCATCACCGCCCTGCGCCAGCACGGCATCACCGTCAAGGTCATCACCGGCGACAACGACCTCGTCACCCGCAAGGTCTGCACTGAAGTTGGCATCAACGCCGATAAAATCCTCCTCGGCAGCGTGGTCGAAACCATGACCGACGCCCAACTGGCCGAGGCTGTCGAGACTATCGATGTCTTTGCCCGCCAGTCCCCCATGCACAAAAAACGCATCGTGCAGGCCCTCCAGAAAAAGGGCCACGTCGTCGGCTTCATGGGTGATGGCATCAACGACGCCCCCGCCCTCCGCGCCGCCGATGTCGGCATCTCCGTCGACACCGCCGTCGACATCGCCAAGGAATCCGCCGATGTCATCCTGTTGGAAAAAGATTTGATGGTGCTCGAGGAAGGCGTCATCGAGGGCCGCAAGGTGTTTGTCAACATCATGAAATACATCCGCATGGGCGCCAGTTCCAACTTCGGCAACATGTTTAGTGTGCTCGGCGCCGCCGCCCTGTTCAAATTCCAGCCCATCATGCCGCTACAGATTTTGACCAACAATCTGCTCTACGATTTCTCGCAGGTCCCCATCCCCACCGACAACGTCAACGTCACTCAGATCGCCAAGCCCCGGCCCTGGCAGATGGGTGAGATCGCCAAGTTCATGCTCCTCATCGGGCCCATCAGCTCCATCTTTGACTATACTACCTTTGCCGTTATGTGGTTTGTCTTTAAATGCACTGATTCCGCCGCCATCGCCCAGATTCCCCACGCCATGATCGACAAGGACGGGGCCATTGATCAGACCTACTCCGCCCAATTATTTCATACTGGCTGGTTTGTGGAATCCATCATGACCCAGACTCTCATCATCCACGTCATCCGCACCAACCTCATCCCCTTCGTGCAATCGCGGGCGAGCTGGCAGCTCTCCATGACCACTATCCTGATCATGCTCATTGGCGGGATCCTGCCCTATTCACCGCTCGCTGGCCCGCTCGGCTTTGTGCCCCTGCCCTGGCTGTTTTGGCTGCTGTTGGCGCTCACCCTGCTTTGTTACCTCGCCCTCACCCAGGTCATCAAAAGCTGGATGATCCGCAAAAACTGGATTTAAGAGGGTGTTCCGAAAGCGATTTGGTGAACGTGCGGAATTGCTGGGGAAATTGGGTATTTTGGGTGCGGCTCATTTTTCAGCGGGAAGTTCCAATTCCAACTGGCGCGGCCGCAAACCGGCCCGCAACGCATTTTCTGGCGGCAGATCCAGCCCGGT
>Ga0302319_10025073_pt1 | contig 10574 bp, 7 predicted proteins | sample Bog_T0_2_FD_203319 | JGI IMG/M metagenome (GOLD analysis project Ga0302319, IMG submission 203319) | Peat permafrost microbial communities from Stordalen Mire near Abisko, Sweden - Bog_T0_2 | ecosystem: Environmental > Terrestrial > Soil > Wetlands > Peat | place: Sweden: Abisko, Stordalen Mire... | reverse complement strand
GAAAGCCGGCTTTCGCTCAGAAAGATATCGGGCGCATCTGGGTAACAGGAGCCCCACAGCAGCGGTGTGCCCTCGCCATGCTGGCCGCAACGTGGAAGCACCAACATGGCCGGCTTGCCCTCGAAGAAGTGATGGGTATAAAAGACAACCGAGGAAGCGTCGGATTGCTCGCCGTAGATGATGAAGGTGTCGGAGCGCGAGCCTCGCTTGATGATGGTGTCGGCCAGTTGCTTGGAGCTGAGCATCGGGTCAAAGCGGGCAAAGGCGATGTGCGCGGCCACCAGAAAAACTGCCGCGGTGAGGGCGACGCTGATGGTGGCGGCCATGTGTTTCTTCTTGAGGCGGAGAATCAAGCCCACCGCTGGCCCGATCAGCAGCGTGATGGCGGCCAGGATGGCTGGCAGCCGCAGCGCGGCAAACGAGGGGCCGGTCAGGTCGAAGAAGTGAGACATGGAAAGCGTGTAGTCGCCTACTCCCCGGTGCGCCAGCAGGGTGCCGACGTCCGCCACAAAGGGCAGGCGGCGCGAGTCCCACAATCCCCAACCCAGCGCGGCTGCGGCCAGCACGCCCACCACGGCAAACACGGCGTGCCCGCCCGTGAGCCATGCGGTCGAGACCAGCGGATTCCTGCTGTTCGGTCCGCTGTCAGGTCCTCCGTCCAATCCGCGCTTCTCTTCCACGCCAGTCAGCACACCGGCAATGAGGATAAACAGCGGCGGCCAGACAGGAAAGGTGTAGTACTCCTGGTTGCTCGATATCGAGAAAAACAGCAAGGTCCATGCTGAGAAGAGGGCGAGCAGCCAGACCGTGCGCACGCGGAACTTGAGCCGCGTTACGTAGCTGGCCATGTCTTCGCGCTGCCCGTACTCGAGAAAGAAGTCGAGGGTTTCTCCCGATTCATTGCGGATGTGCGCAACCCAAAGGTGCCTTGTCTTCCACGCCACCACGGCCAAAGCGGGCAGAAACAGGCTCCAGGGGAAAAGCCAAACCAGATGAAGCAGCCAATAGGCCGCAAACGGCAGCTTGTTGTAGTCGTGCGGGTAACGCTGCGAGAAAAAGCGCAGGTAGTGCTCGTTGACGAAGTAAAAGTAAAAGAACCCGTGGACGTTTCCGATCGTGGGGTGGTTGCCGACCGGGTGTCCCTGATCTGGATTTGCGAGTCCGCAGAGGATGTGCCACGGCGCGGCAATGGCCAGAAAAAGCAGCATACCTGAGAAGGGCTTCAACGCGCGCCACTGGCGCCATTGCCCGGTCAGCAGCAGATAGGGAATGGCCGTGCCGGCAAAGAAGACCGGAGCGATCAAGCCTTTGGTGAGCAGCGCCAGGGCCACGCCCGCCCATGCCCAGTAGATGCGCATGGGGCGGTTCAGTTCGAGGCTGGTAATCAGGCCATACAGCGCAATCAGCAGAAACAGGCTGAGGATCGCCTCGGGAATGATAAAGCGTGTAAAGAGAAACGGGCCGATGGACGTGAGCACGCCGAGTCCGGCATAGAGACCGGCGCGCGGCCCCCATGTTCTGCGCGCCCAGGCCCAGGCAAGCCATGCAAGGCCGAGCATGGCCAGCGCATTGGGCAGGTGTGTGGCAAAAGTGTTTTGGCCAAATATGCGGTAGGAGCCGGCCACCAGCCAGTAGGGCAGCGGAGGCTTCTCAATGTAGCGGATGCCGTTGATCTGGCAGGTAATCCAGTTGCCGGTTTCAGCCACGTGCTGCGCGGCCTGGGCATGCGAAGCGTCCACGTCGTCAAGCAGAGGCGGCGAGAACAGAGAGCCAAAGTACACGGCGGCAAAGATGGCCACAAACAGCAGCCATGTGGCTCGTGCGGTGGGCGTGGCTTGCGGGCGATTGTGCGTGTCGTTCCAGTTTGTCATTGTGGATAACGGCGTTGGAACAAGGATAACAGCAGGGCTGATGGAATGATCTTGCTTAACTTTTTGGATTTTTGGAGACGCTCTAGTGAGCGCGGGTGAAGTGGGCGGGGAACGCATGTAAGGCCGGCGGCGTAGAACTGAACATCATGAAAAGAATGCTCAAATTGATGTTTTGGAGCGCGGTCCTTGTTGCTGTCTGGCTTGCCGCCTGCGCCGCCATTGGCCTTGTTGCTGGCGAAATGGCGCTCCACCCGGGCCGGCGCGCACTGGGACCAACGGCTGAAGCTGACGCCCAGGCTATCGCTGCGCGTGATCACGCCGAACTCAAGGAAGTGTCCGTTACCGCTGCCGACGGCGCAACGCTTCGCGCATGGAGCATCCGTCCCTTGCACGGCAACGGAGACGCCGTCATCCTGCTGCATGGGCATACAGACAACCGCGTAGGCATGTTGGGCAACGCCGATCTGCTGCTGCGTCACGGCTATTCCGTCCTGTTGCCCGACGCGCGGGCGCACGGCGTGAGCGGCGGCAATCTGGCCACCTATGGGGTGAAGGAAGCCGGCGATGTGAGGCTCTGGTACGGCTGGATTGAGCGGTCAGAATCGCCCCGCTGCATCGACGGGATGGGCGAATCGATGGGCGCTGGTCAATTGCTTCAATCGCTCAAGACCACGCCTGGATTCTGCGCGGTGGTGGCGGAGTCAACCTTCGCGAGCTTCCGTGAAGCCTCCTACGATCGGCTGGGAGAAAAGATGAACGCAGGGGCGTGGGTGGGACGCACACTGCTCCGTCCCGCTGTCGAAGCTGGCTTTCTGTATGCGCGATGGAGGTACGGAGTCGATCTGGAGCAGGCTTCGCCGCAAAACGCGGTGGCCGCAAGCCGTGTTCCCGTGCTGTTGATTCACGGCCTCAAAGACACTAATCTTCCACCTCGTCACTCCGAAATGATTGTTGCGCGCAGTTCGTCGCGGAATCCCGCAGTGGTCTTGTGGGAGCCGTCGGAGGCGGGTCACTGCGGCGCGGCAGGCGCGGAGCCGGAAGAGTTTGAGCACAGGGTGGTCGTGTGGTTTCAGAGCCACCCGCCTCCCCATAGCATGTTTTGAAAAGTCAGCCGCGTGTCAGGGCACGACTTCAGTCGTGCCGCAAGTGGCTCTTATAGATTTCGGCTTCAGCCGCTGCGAAACTGCAAATAGCCGAACAAATCGCAGGGGCTAAAGCCCGACATCACCTCGCTTTTCTTTGGCACGACTGAAGTCGTGCCCTGACACAAAGCAGGTTTGATGAGAGTTCCTAAAGTCTGGCCTTCACCCGCCGGTAACGACGCCAGAGCAGCAAGACAGGCACGCCGAGAATCGCCAGCCAGATCAGCAGAACCGGTCCGGACTCCTCGACAAACAACACGAATCCAAGCAGCATCTCCGCCGCGCTGCGCAAGCCGCCTACAAAGGCGTTATGGATGCGGTTAGAGACCGAGGCGGAGGGCGGGTTGAGCGCGGCCTTGTATTCCTCCGCGAGTTGCAGATCGACACTGGCAAAGTCGACGCGGTGTTCGAGCGCCTGCTGTTCGGCCTCCATGCTCTCAATCTCGCCACGCACACGGGCGATCTCCTCTTCCACCTGGAGCACGTCTTCGATCTTTCCGGTGCGCTGCTCAAGGATGGCGCGGAGACGCTCCTCGGTTTCGCGGGAGTTCTGGATGCGCGCAGCCAGATCGGTGTGCTGCTGAGTGACTTCATCGCCAGATTGAGTTTCGCTTTCGACGCGGCCTAGTCCCTTGAGTTCGGCCAGAGCGGTAGCGAGTTCCGGCGCGGGAATGCGCAGTGAGGCCTGAAGAGTGCGTGGAGCGTTCTCAGCGGTCGCTGCGTTGAGTTGCGCGGCGTAGCCGCGATGGCGCAATAAGATCGAGTCGAGAGACGCGCGGGCGGCGGCGAAGTCTTTCACGGCGATGGAAAGCGAGACGGTGCGCGCGATCATGGGGGCAGCCGCGGAAAAGGCTCGGGCGTCTGCACTGCCAGCTATGCCACTAACTGCTTTAGCGACAGGGGCTGAAGGCGCGGGCGCAGATTGCGCGACCAATCCGTCCATGCCCTTGGGTTCGGCCGGAGAATAATCGAAGTACCCTTCTGCATCCGAGGGCTGTCTGGTTGCCTGGGGCCGGGCAGCCATCGGCGTTCCAGGCGCCAAGAACACCATTTCACGACGGGTCCGGAACGATTTTGAAAGGCCAACAACAAGAAGCAAGGTGGCAACAGCTCCGCCGACAGCCCAAAGCCGCCAGTTCCAAAAGCTGAGTTGCACGGTGCGCCCCGGCTTGGCCAGCTCAAGGCTGGCTGCGGCTTTGGCTGACAGTTCCTCTACCGACTCAAACAAACTCGACGAAACAGGCGGAACAGTCCAGCCCGAGAGCGACTGGGACGTGGAGCGGAACTGCGCGGCAAGACCGGCGCATTCGGCGCACTGGTCCAGATGGCTAGAGACGGCCTGAGCTTCGGAGCTGGAGAGTTCGCCGTCGAGAAAGGCCATGACCTCTTCAGGGGCAACGGGATGGGTAGCGGTGTTCATAGACGCTCCTTGGATTGAGCGGAGTCGTGGGTAGCAAAATGGGGAGCCGGTGCGGCGAGCAAATCGTGTAGCGCCAGACGTGCTCGGAAGAGCCGCGAGCGAACGGTATTCAGCGGAAGACCGAGCAGGTCGGCGATCTCGGCGTAGCTCAACTGCTCGAACTCGCGCAGCAGCAGCACTTCGCGGTCCAGCGCATCGAGCTTCCCGACCGCATGGCGCATCAGCACCTGCGCTTCAATGGTGGATTGCGTCGCTGGCTCCAGATCGGCCGGCTTCTCGCCCAGAAACGTAGCCCGAAACGCGGCTTTGCGGCGATGAGCACGCAGGATTTTAAAGCCGATGGCATAGAGCCAGGTGCGAAACAGGGCGGTCTGCTGGTAGCGGGCCGCTGCGCGCAGCACGGCGATGAACGTTTCCTGCGTCAGCTCCTCGGCCTGGGCCGGATCGGCGACGCGGCGGCGAAAGAATCCGAAAAGCGGCTGCTTATAGCGCAAAAAGAGCGCGGTGAACGCATCGGCGCCCCCGCGCGAGAAGGCGTCCATCAGTTGTTCGTCGCTCTCCGCGGCTTGAGAACTGTCCGCCTCGAAATTTCTGGGCGCATCGTTCATGGGTGGCCTTATTGCCTCCGAGTGTAGAACGAACGCCGGGAATGCGTCTTCCATGATCTGCCGCCTGAGCTTTACATAACTGGTAATGCGACGGCGCGTCGAAAAGTTCCCTGGGAGCCAAAAACAGCTGGATTGCACTTGAGCGACCCATTCGGAGCGCAGAATGCAAAGGATATCCCCGCGTCCTTTCACCATCTGCAACGTTTCCCGCCCAGGATCATCCGATAGGGTGAGACCTTTCCCAGTCTCACGCAATCCGTTGGTCGATGTGCAAGCCCAATCAGCCCGATTTCCCCCGCAAGCGAAGAAAGGATCCACTCTATGGCATTGCCGGAGCACATCCTGATGATGTATGGCTACCTCTTGCTCTTCGCCTGGGTTCTAGTGGAGCAGTTGGGTATCCCGCTGCCGGCCACGCCGATCTTGCTGGCCGCCGGCGCGCTTTCCGCCCAAAACGATCTCAGCTTTCCGCTGGCGCTGGCCGCAGGGCTGGCCGCCGCGCTCACGGCCGATAGTGCCTGGTTCCTCATTGGCCGCCGCTACGGCCACCATGTCTTGCGCCTGCTGTGCAAGCTCTCGTTGGAGCCGACCATCTGTGTCCGCCGCACCCAGGACTCGTTTGGCCGCCGCCGCGATCTGACGCTGATGATCGCCAAGTTTGTGCCGGGATTGGCCACGTTGGCCCCGCCGGTAGCGGGTCAAAACGGGATGAGCTACGGCCGGTTTTTGTTCTTTGACGGCATCGGGGCCACGCTGTGGGTGGGCGTGCTGCTCACCGTTGGATGGTTCTTTGGCGGTCTGATCCGGCGCAACCCCAGCCTGCTGGACTGGGCCGGTCGCTTCTCGGGAGCGCTGCTGGTACTCGGCATTATTGGATTCTTTATCGGTCGTGTCATCCGCCGCCGCATGGTCATCAAGAAGCTTGTGGCCGCGCGCCTGGAACCGGAGGAACTGAAAAAGCAGCTCGACGCTGGCGAGCAGGTCTATATCGTGGACCTGCGCCATCCTCTGGAGTTGCTACCCGACCCGTTTACGCTGCCCGGAGCAGTCCACTTCTCGCCCGACGCCCTCGCCGCGCGTCACAGGGAGATTCCCCGCGACCGCGATATCGTTCTCTTCTGCACCTGCCCCAGCGAGGCCACAGCCGCCAAGACGGCCATGACCCTGCACAAGCTGGGCATTGAGCGCGTGCGCCCATTGCGTGGCGGGTTCGACGAGTGGAAGCGGCTGGGATTTCCCCTGGATGCGGTTGCGCCCGCGATTCCAGCCCTGAATTGATCCTCAGGACTTGGGTGGGCCCGCAAACAACGCGGCGATACTGACCCCGATCGGCGATCCGAGGCCGCTGCATGGGTCGGGTCCGGGCGCTGCGTTGTAAAACCCGTTGCCGCCCGCCGTGATGTCGTTAAATGCTGCCGCGCTTGCCCATAACTTGGGTGTCACAAACCCGAGCTTGGTCCCAAATGAAGCAAACAGCCCGGCATAGAGCGGTGCTACCGCGCTGGTTCCTCCCACCACCGTGGGCGAGCCATGAACAACCACTGTGTAGCCTGTGTTGGGGTCGGCGTCCGCGCTGACATCGGGCACCATTCTGCCGTTGCCATACTGCGTGTTTGCGGGGGCAGGAGGCGCAGCAATCTGAAACGCCTGCACGGGAAAGACCGTCGAATAGCCGCCGCCCGTTCCTTCGCCATTGGTCTGGCCGGGATTATCGTTCCACACGGTTTCCGCTGTAGAGGTCTTGTTGGTCCCTCCGCAGGCCACCACATGCGGGCAGGACGAAGGGCAATCAACATTGGCAGGGGTCTGTCCGCCGTCGCCTGAGTCGTTGTCTCCCGCAGCGGCAAAGACGGTCATGCCCGCGGCGGTTGCTGCCTGCGCGGCCGCTTCCATCTGCTCCGCGGCAGCATTTCCCCAGTTGGCCTCGTCAGATCCCCAGGAGATGGAGCAGACGTCGCATCCGTCGGCGGCCGCCTTCTGCGCAGCCGACGGGATATCCTGCGACCAGTAGACGCGGATGGTCGCAGTCTTGCCGGTGGCCGCATAGTAGGCTGCTCCGGCTACCTCGATATCCAGGGCCACCTCATAGTCTGGATCGTCCGGAGAGCCGACGTTCTGGTTGGGGCTGTTTTGCGTGCCGTCTACCGAGACATCGGTAATCTGCGGCGAGGGCTGGTTGATCGACTGGAAAAATGCGTCCATATCGGACTGCACCCAGCCGCCGCCAAGCTCCACAATGGCGATGACGCCGCCGCCTGCCAAGCCTGTCGGCCAGTCGTAGGCAGCGCACAAAGCGGGTAGGGTCCACGGACCGGCAACGGGCGCATCCCCGGCGACATGGGCAGCGTGGGCGGCGATTGAGGAAATGTTCCTCAGCTTGAAATAGGGCCTGACCTGGTACTTGGGGAAGGGGGACATGGGGATCTCCTTTTGGATTGCAACCAGAATGTGAGAAAAAGCGTGCCACAATCCTGGGAGGTAAACAAGAGAAATTTCAATGAATTGCTTCCGTGCCGATTTTCTGGGTGCAGACGAAGCGTCGAGGAGTAATCGCCTCTTACAAGTCATAGAGCGAACGGAAGGCCTTAGTATGAGTGGAAGAAGAGTTTGTATTTCCCTGGAGCGCTCCCTTGGCCTACGATGACTTGCGCGATTGGATCAAAGCACTGGAAAAAGCCGGCGAGCTCAAGCGTATTCGCGAAGAAGTCTCGCCGGAACTGGAAATCACTGAGATCACCGATCGAGTTTCTAAAATCGGCGCGCGGGGCACGGGGCAGGGAAGCGCGGCAACGGCAAAATACGCTCCCGGCGGCCCGGCGCTGCTGTTTGAAAACCTCAAAGGCCATCCCGGCCACAAAGTCCTCATCAACCAGTTCGGCAGCCAGCGGCGCATGGCTCTGGCTCTCGGCGTCAACAAGCTGGACGAGATCGCAGAGCGCATCAAAGGCCTGATGAACATGAAGGCGCCGGAGGGCCTCTTTGACAAGCTCAAGATGCTGCCGCAACTGGGCGCGCTCACCAGCGCCTTCCCCAAGACCGTCAGCGCCAAAGACGCCCCCTGCAAAGAAGTCATTCGTCGCGACAATTTCGATCTGAACTTCTTCCCCATCCTCAAGTGCTGGCCGCACGACGGGGGCCGCTTCATCACGCTACCCTGCGTGCATACTCGCGACCCGCGCACCGGCAAGCGCAACATCGGCATGTACCGGATGCAGGTCTACGACGGCCAGACCACCGGCATGCACTGGCAGCGCCAAAAGGTTGCCGCCGAGCACTATCGCGAAGCGTTACGCGGGGCAGCCTCTCGATCTGCTGAAGCCGACCCGGGCAGCGCCCGCGTAGCCGCCATGGCAGAGTCGGCTGGCGGCGCGGTCAGTATTTCTGATGGCCCCATTGGCGGCCTGCCACAGGTGGCCATGGGCAATCTGAAAGGCTCGCGCCTCGAAGTCGCCGTCGCCATCGGCACCGATCCGGCGACGACATTCGCAGCCATCGTCCCCGCGCCGCCCGAGGTCGAGGAGTTCATGATCGCCGGCTTCCTCCGCGGCAAGCCCGTCGAGATCGTCCAATGCGAGACCGTCGATCTCCAGGTTCCCGCCAACGCCGAGATCATCCTGGAGGGCTACGTCGAACTGGGCGAACTGCGCGACGAGGGCCCCTTCGGCGACCACACCGGCTTCTATACCCTCACTGACCAGTACCCGGTCTTCCACCTCACCTGCATCACCCACCGCAAAGACCCCATCTACGCCGCCACCATCGTGGGCAAGCCGCCCATGGAAGACGCATGGATGGGCAAGGCCGTCGAGCGCATCTTTCTGCCCGCCATGAAGATGACTATCCCTGAAATCGTGGACATTCATCTGCCCGTCGAGGGCGTCTTTCATAACTTGATGTTAGTTTCCATCCGCAAGAGTTACCCCGGCCAGGCACGCAAGGTCATGAGCGCCATCTGGGGCCTCGGCCAGGCCATGTTCACCAAGTGCATTGTCGTGGTGGATGAGGACTGCGATGTGCAGGACCTGGGCGAGGTCGTGCTGCGGGTAACCAACAACATTGATCCCGAGCGTGACATTCAGTTCACGCTGGGCCCGATCGATTCGCTCGACCACGCCTCGCGCCTGCCCAACTACGGCTCCAAGATGGGCATAGACGCCACGCGCAAATGGAAGGCCGAAGGCTTCGAGCGCCCCTGGCCGGCAATGATAGAGATGGACCGCGCCACCAAAGCCCGCATTGACGCGCTATGGGTCAAGCTAGGGTTGTGAACGAGCTTGAAGGCGGATGGCCGCCTTGGAAGCCTCTGTACAGATCAGGATTGAGCCAACCGTACATCGCAGTTGTGCGCTAACTTGCCGACTCGCCACCCTACGCAGCGTGGGGTTAAGCGGTCTTCTTGGAAGGCTTCTTTTTTGCAGCCTTCTTCGCAGCCTTGATCGCTGCTTTTTTTGCGGCGGCCTTGCGACGACGGATTTCTTCTTTGGAGTACATGGTGCCGCGGCACTTTTTTGAGCCGCAGTTGCACACGGCCTCGTCGTCGCCGCCGTCATAGAGGCAGTAGTCGTAAGTAATCTCAGCGCCGGCGGGGATGTTTCTGATGGCCTTCACCCAGATGCGGCCGCGCACCTCGCTGGTTTCGCAGTTGCCGTCGCAACTGTGGTTGATGTACTTGGCCGTACAGTCGCCGTCGATGACGATCGAGCCGTCCCCGAGTCCAAAGAGGTAGGTGATCGGCGAAGCCTCGTAGGCGGCGTCGGCCTCCTCTTTGGTTAGGCGGGGCCCAGTGTATTCTGCCACGCGCACGCCTTTGCGGATGGGGGCATCTGTGTAACAACCGGTGCCGTGGATGGCGGAGGAGCGGATGAAGAGGGCCATAGAAGTGTGCGATGCTTTCCTGTGGTGGAGATTTATGCGTATGGACCGCATCGTACCATTGAAGGGGCCATTGCAGGGCGAGGAGATAGAGAAATGAGACCTTGCGTTCAACTTCGGGTGGTTTTGGCTTGCTGCATGGCGTGCTGCGGAGCGGCAACGCTGCCGTTTGCCAGCGCCCAGAGCATACCCGCTGACGCCGCACAAAACGCTGCGCAGGCGCCCTCCGCTGGGCCTGCCGCGCCGCACGAATCCAATCCGTTTCCAGAGGATACAAGCACGGTTCCGGTGCTGCCCTCGAAAGTTACCCCAGCTTTGCCGGACGGAACCTACACTGCGGAAGACGGGGGGGCCGTGAACGGCCGCGCCGCGCTGCCCGGCGAGGATACCGACCCAGTACGGAGTCCCGACGATCCCGAGCCGGCCGCTGCCAGCGTGCAGGAACAGGACTCAAGTTCCAGCTCCAGCCTCAGCGGCCTCGACAAGATTCTCCCCAAGCCAGATGACGATCAGCCCGAGGGCAAGAAAAGAAAGCTGAAAGTCGAGGAGCCTGTACACCAGGAGACTGCGGCCAGCGACATTGATGTCGGCAAGTATTATCTTCAGATCAAGAATTGGAAGGCGGCTCAGTCGCGCTTCGAGTCGGCGATGGTCCTGGACC
>Ga0302319_10025072_pt1 | contig 10574 bp, 7 predicted proteins | sample Bog_T0_2_FD_203319 | JGI IMG/M metagenome (GOLD analysis project Ga0302319, IMG submission 203319) | Peat permafrost microbial communities from Stordalen Mire near Abisko, Sweden - Bog_T0_2 | ecosystem: Environmental > Terrestrial > Soil > Wetlands > Peat | place: Sweden: Abisko, Stordalen Mire... | reverse complement strand
GCCTCACAGCCCGTGTGGCATGTGAACTTCGGAACACCGGCCAACCTGCACAGTGAAAACTTCGGTTGTCTGGATATCAATGGACAGATGGGCATCATTGGCACGCCGGTAATCGACAAGGCGCGCGGAGTCTTGTACGTGGTTGCGCTGACGCGGGCGGGCACGGCGAATGGACCGCGCACCGGATTCCTGCAGAGACTTCATGCACTGGATCTGGCGACAGGTGCGGATCTCCCGGAGAGCCCGGTGACCATCAGCGCGCCTGACTTCAATGCGCTTATGGAGAACCAGAGGCCTGCGTTGATGCTGGCCAACTGCATGGTGTACGTGGGCTATGCGTCCCACTGCGACAAGGATCCATATCACGGGTTTCTCATGGCGTACGATGCGAGGACTCTGGCGCAGGTGAGCGTCTTCAATACATCCCCGACGGGCTCTGAGGCGAGTATCTGGCAGTCGGGTCAGGGGCCGGCTGCAGACGCGGAAGGGAACATATATGTAGTGACAGGCAACGGCAGTTGGGACGGCGTGAAGAATTTCAGTGAGAGTTTTCTGAAGTTGACGCCTCACCTCAAACTACTCGACTGGTTTACCCCGACGAACCATCTCAAACTCGACAAGGAGGACGCAGACCTCGACTCCTCGGGCGCGACTCTAATCCCGGGCACGCATCTGGTCGTCGGCGGCGGTAAGGAGGGCGTGCTCTACACCCTAGACGCGGAAAAGCTCGGACATCTCGGCGACGAACACGCGCTACAGCACTTTCAGGCGACAGCGTCGCATCTGCACAGCCTTGTCTACTGGCAAAGTGCTCATGCAGGCAAACTGCTGTACGTGTGGGGGCAAAGGGACAAAGCCAAAGTCTACAAGCTCGAAGGAGAGAAGCTTGGCGAGGAACCGTTGATGATGCGCGACGTGCCGAATGAAGGTCATCCGGGCGCGATGTTGTCGCTTTCAGCAAATGGCGGCAAAGACGGAATTCTGTGGGCAGCGATCCATGCGACGGGCGATTCCTGGCATGAGTCACGGCCAGGGGTTCTGCATGCGTATGATGCGGATGATATACGCCATGAACTATGGAACTCGCTCGAGGTTCCGGAGCGCGACGACTGCGGAGAGTACTCCAAGATGGCTCCGCCTACCATCCCGAATGGGATGGTTTATCTTGCAAGTTTTGGTACGGAAAATGTGGGAACAGGACAGTTCTGCGTCTACGGGCTGCTGCCGGCAAAGGACGCGATCAAGCCTGCCGCTCCGACTGGTGTAAGAGCAGCGATCCATCGCGGCCTTCTGACGCTTACCTGGAATGCTGTACCGGGTGCCAGAAATTACCGCGTCCTGAGGATGAGCACACTTGAGCCTGAGTCGAAGTTGGTGGCGGCGGGATTGACTACCGGCAAGTTCACCGAATCAGCGCCCGAGAGAGGCGAGTCCGCTACCTACACGGTTGTTGCGATCGGAACGAATGGCGTCAGCGAAAAGTCAGACGCTGTTAAGGTGACGTCGCCCAAGCCAAAACAGATGGAGGATTGAGGAACGATGTTAAAGGTGATAGTTCGAGCTTATGTTCTGGGAGCTTGCCTTGCGTCCATCGCGCACGGTGCTCCCGGTCAGACTCTTCCCTCTTCTCCGCTTCCCGGTCAAGGGCTGGCCCAGCACGACTTCTTATATGCGGGAGAGTCTCACGATCGCAAGATCTTCATCGTGCGCCAAGGCAAGATCGTCTGGAGCTACGAGGATCCCGCGGGTAAGGGCGAGATCAGCGATGCAGTGATGCTTTCAAACGGGAACGTGCTCTTTGCCCATCAATTCGGCGTTACGGAGATTACGCCGGAAAAAACAGTGGCCTGGAATTACGATGCCCCGCCCGGCCACGAGATACATACTGCTATTCCGATCGGAAAGGAGCGTGTGCTGTACATCCTGAACGGCGACCCTGCCGTGCTGCGGGTCGTCGATATCGCGACAAACACTCTGGAAAAGGAAATCATTCTCGCCGTGAAGCGCCCGTCAAGCACGCATGGACAGTTTCGTCATGCACGGCTGACGGATAAAGGCACACTTCTCGTCGCGCATATGGACCTGAACAAGGTAGTGGAATATGACTCCGATGGGAACGAGCTGTGGTCGTTTCCGGGGGTAAATCCCTGGGGTGTCACTCCGCTTTCAAACGGAAATGTTTTGATTACGGATCGAATCGGAGTGCGGGAAATTACGCACCGTGGAGATTGCGCGTGGAGCTTTACACCGTCCGATGTTCCGGGTTATCCGTTCGCCAGCCTGCAGCAGGCTTGGCGGCTGCCGAATGGCAACACAGTCATCAATAACTGGATCAATGAATGGACCAAAACGGAAGAGAACAGTCCCGGGGGCGTTCAAGCGATTGAAATTACTCCTGATAAGAAAGTCGTGTGGGCGCTTCGGTCATGGGCCCCGCCAACCGACCTCGGTCCAGCGACAACGTTTCAGTTTCTCGACCAGCCATCCATCTCCGAGAACGTTCATTTTGGCCCGATTCGATAGAAGTTCGTTGTTGTTTTGCGCCGAATTCCAGAAAGGACTTCTGGAGAACCGGTCGAAAGACGCAACTTCAAGAACTGCCCGGTTTCAGGCTCTACTCTGTTGCGCTCTGTCAACCGCTGTTGTTGAGCAATTCCTGTTTTAAAACCGAGACCAGATGTTGTTTGGGGAAATCAGAAAGACCGTAAGTTGTTGATTTTATGGTGACCCTGGGAAGATTCGAACTTCCGACCTCCGGTTTAGGAAACCGCTGCTCTATCCAGCTGAGCTACAGGGCCATGCCTTTATGGTATCGCAGCATCGGCGTAAGGGCCAGAGTCTGGAATTCGATATTCGGGGTAGGCAGCGCTTCTCCATAGCTGGTATCGTTCAGGTGTGGATTTTAACCGCACGATTCACGGGAGACCGGCATGGAACGACGCAGTTTCTTGAAGCAGGCCGCGACAGCCGCGGCGTTGGCAGGTATTGAAAGCGCCGCCAACAAAAGTGCTCACGCCAACGCCGCCTTGCAGGGCGCCGCCGCTCACACTCCGCTGCCATTTTCGACCGTAGTCAACGGAATCGGTCGCCGCAAGCTGGGCCGGGCCGACGCCGAGGTCTCGATTATTGGCATTGGCGGCTACCATCTGGGCCTCGGCAGTGTCCCGGAGGCAGATGCTATCCACATCATTCGCCGCGCTTTGGACGAAGGCATCAACTTCCTCGACAACTGCTGGGACTATAACGCCGGCGTGAGCGAAGAGCGCATGGGCAAGGCGCTGGCTGACGGCTACCGCCAAAAAGCCTTCCTGATGACCAAGATCGATGGGCGCACCGGGGCAGCCGCGACCGAGCAGCTTGAAGCCTCACTCAAACGGCTTAAGACCGACCACATCGACCTCCTGCAACTCCACGAAGTGATCCGCATGGAAGACCCGGAGCGCGCATTCCAGCCCGGCAACGTGATCGACGTGCTGAAGCAGGCGCGCAAAGACGGCAAGATCCGCTTCATCGGCTTCACCGGGCACAAAAGCCCCGAGATTCATTTGAACATGATCGAAGTCGCCGACAAGCACGGATTCACCTTCGATTCAGCGCAGTTCCCCGTCAACGCCCTCGACTATCACTTCGAGAGCTTCGGGCAAAAGGTGATCCCCGTCGCGCAAAAGCATGGAATCGCAGTCCTCGGCATGAAGCCGCTGAGCAATGCGGCAATCCTCAAGACCAATACCATCACCGCGCCCGAGGCCCTGCACTACGCCATGAGCGTCCCGGTAACGATGACCATTACCGGATGCCAGACCGTGGCTAATCTCGAGCAGGCGCTAAGCGTCGCGCGCAACTTTAAACCAATGTCCGTCGAGCAGAAAATGGCCCTCCTCGAAAAGACTGCGCCGGCCGCGCCCGAGGGTAAGTTTGAGGACTACAAGTCGTCGCATATATACGACGGCACCTATCACAATCCGCAGTGGCTGGGCTGAGTCCCACCCCAGGAGATGGTCATGGCAACCACCGCAATTCCCGCAGTCAAGATCGCGAAAACACCCGAACCGCCCACATTCCAGACTCTGGCCGAGGAGCGCCTGCATCGCAAGCAGCGACTCGCGTCGGCCTTCCGACTCTTCGCCAAATTCGGGTTCAGCGAAGGCGTCGCCGGGCACATCACGGCCCGCGACCCCGAACACGAAGACCACTTCTGGGTCAACCCGTTCGGCATGCACTTTTCGCAGATTCGCGTCTCCGACCTGATCCTGGTCAACGAAAAAGGCGAAGTCGTCGAAGGCACGCGTCCCGTCAACGAAGCGGCCTTCGCGATCCACTCCCGCGTTCACATGGCCCGGCCGGATGTCGTCGCCGCCGCCCACGCTCATTCGCTCTACGGCAAGACCTGGTCCTCCATGGGCCGCCTGCTCGCCCCGCTAACCCAGGACGCCTGCGCCTTCTACGAGGAGCACAGCCTCTTCGCCGACTACTCCGGCGTCGTCTACGAGACCGACGAAGGCGACCGAATCGCCCAGGCCATGGGCCATCGCAAAGCGGTCATCCTGCAAAATCACGGCTTGCTGACAGTCGGCAAAACAGTCGACGAAGCGGCGTGGTTCTACATCACCATGGACCGCTCCTGCCAGTCCCAACTGATCGCCGAAGCCGCCGGCAAGCCAGTCCCGATATCCCATGAAAGCGCCCTGATTGCCCAGCAACAGGTGGGAAATCCTCGCGTGGGCTGGTTCCAGTACCAGCCGTTATGGGACATGATCATCCGCGAGCAGCCCGACCTGCTCGACTAACCAGTCAACCGGATCCGATCCGCGAATCCCTTGTCCCCGCTAAATGCGATGTGCTGGGCCAATCAGGTTCCAGTGCATGGCGAACCAGCTCAGCAAAACCACCGAGACAGCAACCAACAAGAATTTGACTTTGGTAATCCAGCGCAGATTGGCACGGCCCCAGACCCGAATAGCCGAGATGACCGCAAACAGGCTGAAGATCAGCACAATGGCTGTGGCGACATTGATCGCCTGAAGCCACGGATACCAAGCCGGGGTTGGAGGCATCAGGTCGTCCCCCTTGATGGCAGCGAAACCGCCGAGCATGCCCAGCAGGACAACCCACCCGTGGGCAGCCAAATTGGGACCGGCGGTCAGCCAGATCGTTCCCGGCCGCGGAGTCCAGCGGGGCCGCTTGCGGAAGAGGATGAGCCGGCCAACGCGGATCAGGAATGCCAGGACCACTAGAGCGAGAATGGCGAGGCTTGCGCCAAGCGCCGGGAGCACCCAGTGACGGTTTTCAAACCAGACAACGCGCTGCATCTGCACTCCAGCGAAGTTTCCAGCCAGGCGCACCACTTTACCGCTGCCATCGCGAATGGCGAAGAGCCGACTCTGCCCTTCCGAATCCTGCCAAAGGTCTTTCCCGATGGGTTTGAGCTTGATCGGATGCCCGCGCAGGTCTTTGGCATTTTCGACGTGTAGATCGCCGTCCTTGTCGACGCCCACCTCGCGCTGGCCAAAGAGGTTGCCCGGGGCGAGCTTGGTGCTGTCGGCGCGGCGCGTGGTTTCATACGTCCCTTCGATCGCCTTCAACTCCTTCACCGGGGAATTAAGGAACACCGGCGCCGGATGATCTGGAAAGTAGCGATCCGAGAACATGTCGATGATTTCCGGGCGGGGCTGCTCACCGCCCCCGGCCGAGTTGTAGGAGACAAATAGCAGCAACTTTTGCGTGGGCTCCACAAAGAACAGGCTGTGGAAAGCGATCAGGTCGCCCTCGTGGCCGATCCAGCGCAGATTGTTGCGCCAGTCCTGATAAAAGCCCATGCAGATCGGCGGCAACTGGTCGCTGGCGCGAAACTGCGGGGTCCACATCAACGCCAGAGTTTCCGGCTTCAGGATGCGCTGACCGTCCAGTTCCCCGCCATGGAGCAGCGCCTGGCCAAAGCGGCCCATATCGCCAGCCGAAGAAGAAATGCCGCCCGCGCCCACGGGATTGAAAATCTCAAATCCCACGGCTGGTTTGGTAGTGTTGCCGCGATATCCTTCGGAAGGCAGACCGGACAGCGCCTTTGGAAGCGGTTGCGCAAAGCTGGAATGGGTCATACCGAGCGGCGCAAAGATATGCAGTTGAACATACTGCTCGAAAGGCTCTCCGCTCGCCCGTTGCACGACGTAGCTGGCCAGGCCCACGCCGTAATTGGAGTACGCGGGAATCTTGCCGGGCGGAAAGAGCCGCTCCGGCTGGTTTTGAATCAGGAAATCGCGTAGCGAGACGGCCAGCTTAGGATCGGTGAAGATGACGTCGTTGCTGCTTTCCTCGAAGCCGCCAGTATGCGTCATCAAGTTGCGCAGAGTGATGGGTTGGTCAAATTTGGGACGAATCTGAAAATCCAGATAGCGGTTCACGTCAGTGTCCAAGTCCAGCTTGCCCTGTTCCACCAGCTGCATCACGGAAACCCAGGTAAACAACTTCGAGATCGAGGCAAGACGAAAGATCGTCGATTTTGGATCGACAGCCTTCTTCGTTTTCACGTCGGCGTAGCCGTAGCCCTTTTCGAGCAGCACCTGATCGCCCTGCATCACCAGCACGGAAGCCCCGGCAATGTCGCTGCGTTCTAACTGCAGCGGCAGGATGCCATCGAAGAAGGCTTCCAAGTCCGGCGCTGTCAGCGCGCGACCCGAGGCAGGTAGAGAAGCTGCCAGAGCCGGCTTCAGCTTCGACGGTTGTTCGGCAAAGGCAGCCGCTGTCAGAAATAATCCGGCACAAAGCGCCGCGAGTCGAGTTCCCTGCATTCTCATCTCCCTCGTTCACTGGACCACGCTTACGGCGATTGTGAAGTTCAACCAGTGTCAAGGAAGATGGCTGAGATGGCAAGGAAAAGAGTTAAGACGAAAACAGCTGCAGCAAATTCGTGATGCTCAGCAGCTTCCTGATTCGCGGCGTCAGGTTTTCCAGTTCCAGCACGCAGAGGCCGCGATGGATGGCGGAAACCTTCAACGCCACCAGCGCGCCCAGGCCTGAGCTGTCTAAATATTCAAGATCGCCGAAGTCGAGCACGATCTTGCCGCCCCGTTGAATCAGAGGCGTAACCAGCTCGCGGATCTCCGGGCTGTTGCTGCTGATCAGCTTACCGTGGCACTTGATCGTAGTGGTGGTGTAACTGTTCTCGTCTATGGTCTCTTCCACATCGTAGTGAAAGGCGCTTCCAGGGGCCGTGGACATGCAATCTCCTTTGTGGTGCGAACGCTTGATTCTAACGTTGCGATTGGATGAACTCAGGTTAATTTACAGTTACTGGGCAAACGCTCGACGAGCCCTTTTACGCTGGTTCCAGTTGCGAGTAAACTAGAGAGATGGCGGATATTCAGCGCAGGAAATCGGTAACGGTCAAAGTTGGTTCAGGTGCGAACACGGTTCGCGTAGGTTGGGAAGCTCCGGTCGTCGTGCAGTCGATGACCAACACGGACACCGCGGATGTCGCATCGACCGTCGATCAGGTCCAGGCGCTAGCGCTGGCCGGCTCCGAGATGGTGCGCGTCACGGTGAACAACAAAGCCGCCGCGAAAGCCGTCCCGCATATTGTCGAGGGTCTCGCCAAACGCGGTATCCATGTGCCGATCGTGGGCGATTTCCACTACAACGGCCACGAGCTCCTGAAAGACTACCCCGACTGCGCCGAGGCCCTGGCCAAGTACCGCATCAATCCGGGCAACGTCTCCGTTGGTCGCAAAAACGACGACAATTTCCGCACCATGGTCGAGGTCGCCGTCCATCACCAGAAACCGGTGCGCATAGGCGTCAACTGGGGTTCGCTCGACCAGGCGCTCCTGACCCGGATGATGGACGAGAACAGCAAGAAGCTCAATCCCGAGCCGGCCCGCGACGTCATGATGGAAGCCATGGTCGTCTCCGCGCTCGACAACGCCGCGGCCGCCGAACGCTACGGCCTGCGCCGCGACCAGATCATTCTCTCCGCCAAGGTAAGCGGAGTGCGCGACCTGATCGATGTCTACACCAACCTCGCCGCTCGCTGCGACCACGCCCTGCATCTCGGCCTCACCGAAGCCGGCATGGGCGCCAAAGGCATCGTCGCCTCCGCCGCCGGCCTCGCGCCCCTGCTGCTGGCAGGCATCGGAGACACCATCCGCGTCAGCCTCACCCCGGCTCCGGGCGGCGCGCGCACGGAAGAAGTTCACGTTGCGCAGCAGATTCTGCAATCGCTCTCCATTCGCAGCTTCATGCCGCAGGTGACCAGTTGCCCCGGCTGTGGACGCACCACCAGCACCTACTTCCAGGAACTGGCCGAGCAGATTCAGACCTACCTGCGCACCTCCATGCCCATCTGGCGTCAGCAGTATCCCGGCGTCGAAGAGTTGAAGCTCGCCGTTATGGGCTGCATCGTCAACGGCCCCGGCGAGAGCAAACACGCCAATCTGGGGATCAGCCTGCCCGGCACCTTCGAAGACCCCGTCGCACCCGTCTACGTCGACGGCAAGCTCTATTCCACCCTGCGCGGAGACAACATCGTCGCAGAGTTCCAGACCATCCTCGACAACTACGTCGTCTCGCACTACAGCCAGGGCGCCAAGAGCGAAGAATTGGTCGAAGTCGTCTAGCGCATTCAGCCGGGCTCACAGCGAAATTCTGGAATAGGATCGTTGTGGCCCGAGTTTTCTCATCGTCGCTGGAGGCAATTTGCCGCGCCTATCTCTGCCCTGCACTGCTCTGTCCCTGTTCGTATGCCTGAGCGCATCAAACCTCGTCGCGCGAACCCCTCCGCCGGTATCCGCTGAAGTTCAAAAGCACATTCATAACGTCGAGTCCGGCCTGCTCCCCGCCGTCATCATCAAAGACGCGCCGCACCAGACCCACACCCTGAGCGAACGCATGGCCTCAATGCACGTCAACGGCGTCAGCATCGCCGTCATCCACAACGGCCAAATCGAGTGGGCGCGCGGATACGGCGTCTCCGCAATCGGCGGACCGCAAGTGACCCCTGAAACCCTCTTCCAGGCCGGCTCGATCAGCAAACCAGTCGCAGCCCTCGCAGCCCTACGCATGGTCCAGCAGGGCAAGCTCTCACTCGACGCCGACGTGAACTCCATGCTCAAGAGCTGGAAGCTCCCCGACGCGCCCGTCGCCGCCGGCAAGCCCGTCACCCTCCGCGAACTGCTCACCCACACCGGCGGCACCACCGTCCACGGATTCCCCGGCTACGCGACAGACGCTCCTGTTCCCACATTGGTCCAGGTCCTGAACGGTGAAAAACCCGCCAACACGCCCCCGATCCGCATCGAAACCCAGCCCGGAACCAAGTGGAACTACTCCGGCGGCGGCTTCACCATCATGCAGCAGATTCTCGTGGACCAATCCGGCGAGCCCTTCCCCAAGCTTCTCGAAGAATCGGTGCTGAAACCCATCGGCATGACCCAAAGCACCTACCAGCAGCCCCTACCCGCGGACCGGAAAGCCCTCGCCGCCACCCCCTACGATGCCGAAGGAAAACCCATCCCCGGCGGCGCGCATACCTACCCCGAAATGGCAGCAGCCGGCCTCTGGACCACACCCTCCGACATAGCCCGCTACGCCATTGAAGTGCAAACCTCGCTCGCCGGCAAATCCAACCATGTGCTCACCCAGGAAATGACCAAACAAATGCTCACCCCCGGCCTGGGAGGCTGGGGGCTCGGCGTGCAGATTGGCGGAGCGCCCACCAACCCCTACTTCAGCCACGGCGGCGTCAACCAAGGATTCGAGAGCCTTTTCGTAGCCTATGAACAGAGCGGCGAGGGCGCCATAGTCATGACCAACGCCCAGGGCGGATCGGCCATTGCCGAAGAAATCATGCACAGCATCGCCGCCGAGTACAACTGGCCTGACGAAAGGCCAACCGAGAAAACTGCCGTCCCCGTCGACCCCAAAATTCTCGCCGATTACGCCGGAAGATACGAGCTCGGCCCAAATTTCGACCTAACCCTCCAGGTCGTGGATGGCCATCTGACCTTGGAGGCTCCGGGCGAGGAAACGCTCCAGCTCTACGCGTCCTCGAACAACCGCTTCTTTCTCGCGGTCATGAACGCAGAACTCGAATTCGTGCGTGACGGCCAGGGCAAAGTGATCAAAATGATCATGCATCAAAACGGCGAGGATGTCCCGGCGCAGAAAAAATAGCTGCGGCTAGGGCTGCGCTGTCTTCGGCACCAGCAGCGTGAGCGCATCCGGCACAATCTCGATCCGCGCCGGCAACCCTCCAAGCAATTCTCCATCAGCCTCAACAAATACCTGGGCCTTAGACCCCTTATGCGCACGGCATTCCACCCGTACCGAGTCCAGAATCTCAATCTTGCCCTTGAAGGTCTGGCGCCGGAAAACGACAGCTGCCATGAAGCGAACAAAGTCAAAACGGTTCCGCGTTTTGAAAGCCACCAGGCGTAGATTGTCGTTGCGCAGCGTGGCCCCCGGCGCCAGATTCTGAATCATGCCGCCAAAGTTGCGTATCCGCACAGCGAGGAGCTGGGAAACCACCTCGACCCGCGGCTTACTCCGTCCTACTTCGACAAACTCCACGTCAAACGGCGGAA
>Ga0302319_10025071_pt1 | contig 10574 bp, 8 predicted proteins | sample Bog_T0_2_FD_203319 | JGI IMG/M metagenome (GOLD analysis project Ga0302319, IMG submission 203319) | Peat permafrost microbial communities from Stordalen Mire near Abisko, Sweden - Bog_T0_2 | ecosystem: Environmental > Terrestrial > Soil > Wetlands > Peat | place: Sweden: Abisko, Stordalen Mire... | reverse complement strand
GCACGAGCCCCAACGCTATGAACTTGGATTTTCGAGGGTGAAGCTGCGGCCGCTGGCCTGATCGATGACCAGCTTTAGCCGGAGCTTCCTACTTGTTTTTTAGCTTAGTGTCTGAATAGGAACGCAAAACCCAGCGAATCCGCCGAAACCGTGTCCATGTAACTCACGATTTTGCGACTTGTACGGCGCCTCCGGACGTGCTCAGCCTCGGTTATGTACATCGAGGCCGTCCCGAATCGGAACTCACCACCCGCCATCCTGCTTCGCGAAAGCTATCGCGAGGACGGCAAAGTTCGAAAGAGGACACTTTGTAACCTTTCGGACTGGCCAAAGCAGCACGTCGAAGGCTTGCGTGGTTTGCTGAAAGGCGGAACCGTCATTCCCGCTGACCAGCAGGCGATCCGCATTGATCGCTCGCTGCCGCACGGCCACGTCGCTGCCGCCCTCGGAACCGCCCGCCGGATCGGCCTCGATAAGCTGCTCGGTCCTGAGGGCAACCGCTGTCGTGATCTCGTGCTGGCCCTCGTCGTCAGCCGCATCCTCGATCCAACCTCCAAACTCGCAGCCGCCCGCGCGCTGGCGCCCGCCACCGCCACATCCAGCCTCGGCGATGTGCTCGGGATCGGCGAGCTCGACGAGGACGAACTCTACACGGCCCTCGACTGGCTACACGAACGCCAGCCATCGATCGAGAACGCGTTGGCAAAGCGCCACCTGCAAAACGGCACGCTGGTGCTCTACGATGTGTCGTCGAGCTACATCGAAGGCCGCTGCTGCCCGCTCGCGCTGCGCGGCCACAACCGCGATGGCAAGAAAGGCAAGCTGCAGATCGTTTACGGATTGCTCTGCGCTCCCGATGGCTGCCCGGTTGCCATTGAGGTGTTCGAGGGCAACACCGGCGATCCGACCACGCTGACCGCGCAGGTCGCGAAACTCAAGCAGCGCTTCGGCCTCGATCATGTGGTCCTGGTCGGCGACCGCGGCATGATCACCGAGGCACGCATCACCGAAGACATCAAACCCGCAGGCCTGGACTGGATCACCGCGCTGCGTGCGCCGGCGATCCAGGAACTGCTCGCTAGCGGCGCCCTGCAATTGTCGCTGTTCGACGACCGCGATATGGCCAGCATAACGTCGCCGGACTTTCCCGGCGAGCGCCTGGTGGTCTGCCGCAATCCCGATCTCGCCAAGGAGCGCAAACGCAAGCGCAAGGCACTGCTTGATGCCACCGAGCGCGATCTGCGCCGCATCCAGGCCGCCGCCGCGCGTAAGCGCGATCCGCTGCGGGGTGCCGCGGAGATCGCCGTCAAGGTCGGCGCCGTGCTGAACCAGCACAAGATGGCCAAGCATTTCACGCTCGACATCACCGACACCAGTTTCAGGTTTGCTCGCAAGGACGCCGAGATCGCCGCCGAGGAAGCCACTGACGGGATCTATGTCGTGCGCACCAGTCTGCCGGCCGAACGGCTCGGCGACACCGATACGGTGCGCAGCTACAAATCGCTGGCGCTGGTGGAACGCGCATTCCGTTGCATTAAGACGGTCGATCTGCAGGTTCGTCCCGTACACCATTGGCGCGCCGATCGTGTCCGCGCCCACGTGTTCCTGTGCATGCTGGCTTACTATCTCGAGTTCCACATGCGCCAGCGCCTGGCCCCGATGCTCTATGATGATACCGACAAGGAAGCCGCCGACGCGCTGCGCTCCAGCCCTGTCGCCAAGGCGCAGCGGTCAGAGACGGCCATTGCCAAGCAGACTACTGGGCGGACCGCAGACGGGCTTCCCGTGCACAGCTTCCATAGCCTGATTGCCGATCTCGCGACGCTTGCCCGCAACACCGTGGCGACCGCGATCTCGCCGAGCCACCACTTCACCATCGTCACCAGGCCCACCCCGATCCAACGGAAAGCGCTAGACCTCCTCGACGTCGCCGTGTAGCCAGTAGCCACCGCGTCCGGAAGAAACTAATCGTTCCGGATCAATGGGTTGCAATATTCGAAAGTCGGAAGTTCCGCTTAGCTCGTCGCATTTTGTGGGCGCGTCCGGGCGCCCTGACGCTAACGATGGCGCCACTTCGATGACGGACGAGACCCAGCATGCGCTTGGACTTCGTCCCCTCACCTTTGTATGCCCTACTTTACGGGCGCCGGGAGCGGAGCGACCGCCAGAGTACTGATTTTGAGTTAGCCACTCATACCTCCAAGTATAAGGAGCCTTTCGGCGCAGCCGCATTTGTCCCCGCGGCCGGGATGCTGCGGCGATATCCTGCCAGGGTGAGCCTCCGCCCGGGGCTGCCGGGCGGAGGCTCACGTCAGGAGCGAGGTGACGGTGGACAGGTGGTCGCCCATCCCCGCAACCCAGCCCTTGGGGCCCGGCCGGAACGGACGCCAGTTGTACGCCAGCACGTGTGCGACGATCACAACGATGAAGAACGTGATGAGGCTCGTCGTGAAGACGGCGTGGAACTCTTTGGCCTCAGCCTCGGTCAGCCCAGACGTGGAGACGCCTGCATTCGTATCAGCCATTCATACCTCCAGATAACGACCCTTCGATGTGCCGCGTGTATCCCCGCGGCGGGGGCGCCATGGCGATATCCTGCCATCGCAGCCTGAGTTGGCAGATGCCGAACCCAACGACCAAAATTCTGTTGAGCACGGCGGCGAGATTGAACGGCCGGCCGAACGGCCATTATGGCGACGTCATGCCGCATTACGTCCTCCCGCTCCGGCCGCGGGCCGATGGATGCCACATTCGGTCTTGGCTAGCCCCGCCCAGCGGCCGGACCGCGGGTCCTCGTCTGGCCGGACCGGCCGTGTGCAAGGCTCGCACCCGATCGACTTGTAGCCGTTCGCGACCAGCGGATGAGACGGCAGGCCGCGCCGGGCGATCTCCACGGCGATGCGCTGCTCGTCCCAGTCGACCAGCGGGTTGATGCTGATGCGCCCGTCCTCAGGTTCGACTTGGTGGAGGCGGCGGCGCGTGAGCGCCTGATGGCGCTTGCGGCCGGTGATCAAGGCATCATACGCCCCCAGCGCGCGCTCCAGCGGTTCCACCTTGCGAATGGCGCAGCAACCGTCCGGATCGGTGCAATAGAGCAACTCGACCGGGTCTTTCTGCGCCAGCGACGCCGGGTCAGGCCGCAGGTCCTTTACCCCGGTCAATCCCAGGAAGGCGGTCAGCGCATTGCGATAAGCGACCGTCTCAGGAAAGTGGCGGCCGGTGTCCAGGAACAGCACAGGGACCGAATTATCCACGTCTGCGACCAGGGCCAGCAGGAGCGCGGACTCTGCGCCATACGACGACGCAACCGCGATTCGGTCCGGAAAGGCCACGAAGATTGCATGGCGAAGAAGGGCAATGGCATCCAGACCGTCGGGAAAGCTGTCCACGGCGGCGGTAATCGGCCCTGATAGGAAATGATGTGCGATGGCCGGATGGCCGGCGTTGGCGTCTTCAACTGAATAACTCATGAAAAACGTCCCCCGTCAGAGAAAGTGAGCGACCCAGCATGTGGGCTTAAACAAGGCATGCCACTATGAGAAATTTGACGGGCCTCTTCGCGTCTTATGGATCGGTACCCAGTTGATCCGCACGCGCCGCAGCCCTCACGAACCGGCGTGCGTAGGAGGGGGGCGCACGAACCCCTCCTGCGGATGCAAATCTCCCAGACCGTAAAGGTCATAAGCATTGACCGGGGGGGTGCGCAGCGCGGCCCGCTTCGGGGCGACTTGATAGCACGCGCTAAGATTTCGCCTATCCATGGCCACCGTTTCACTGCTGTCGAGCAAACATCACGGCCAAAGCCTATACCGCTTCCGACCGCCGTGTAAATGCCGAAAGGCCGCCACGCCGACGTTTTAACGGCTCTACGGTCATGAGTTTGGCCCCAGCGCCGAGCGCGTGCCTGCCGTGCCTTTCCGCCTCGGTGCTGAAAGGCTGATGCGCTCGCGCCATGCCGCCCGAACCCTTCGAGCACAATTTCACCCCTGCCCCGTCAGCTCTCGAGGAGCGACTGGGTGTCTGAGGTTCGAGGCGTTGATCGTGCCGCAGCTTTCGGCGAAGGTCGTCCGCAGCGTGCGGGCATAGATAATACGAGCGACCTCATTTAGAAGCACATCCTGCTCGGCAATGTCGGCAGTGTGAAACATCGAGCGCTTGAAGATGAAGCCCTAAGTAGTGGGGCGTTTTTCTGCTTGGATGTCGAGATGTTTAAAGCCGCCGGGTCATCGATCAGCGCGAAGCGGCCCTTCGCGATCTTGGGTGAGATGGTTCTGATTGTCTGTTGTCGAGAACACAAATCACGGCTCCCCTATACCGAGCTCTTGTCCGCCAGCGGCCTCGTGTGGTCGATGACATGGTCTGCCCCGAGCGCGGGCCTCCAGGTCTGGCGTGGCGATCGATCCGACTCCGCCGGCGCCTCCCATAACCGATATGGCGTTCGCTGCGCCCGGCACGGGCCTGCCGACGCCGAGCCGATCGAACAGCGCTCCATGCCGTAATGGTCGTCAGCGGCGACGCTGCCATCGCGGCCCACGATAGCGGGGACGGGTTGCGTCCGACGATGCGCTCGTCAACGGCGTGAAATCCGGCGTTCGTGCCGGAGCGGCTTAGCGCTCCGGCATTGAGTGTGGTGTCGGGTCCGAGCGTCTCGACGGCGCCGGCCGAGCACCTTCCAGCTCCCAAGTCAGGGTGTGAGCCTAACCAAACCTTGGTATCGGCCGGGTTCACGGAGACGGCGCGCACGGGTAACCAGCTCTCGCCGACAGCAGACGAAGTGACGCCGTCTCTGGCGATGGCGAGGCACCGACGCCGCTGATGGGCGGAAGGGCAGGACGACGATAGAAGAAGAGGATTCCATTCGGGAGCGGCAGAGGGACAGCCCAATGCGCGCCACTGGGTTCCAAACGTTGGCCCGCAACTGAGAACGAAGCTTCGCTGGTCGACATTGAGCTGCCACGGCCGGCGGCGCGCGGACGGGACATCTTGGTACGCAGATGATGGTTTGGTTTCATCTTTACATCTCGAGGCAAATCCGGTCGCCCCCCGCGCTACCGTGACAGCATCTCCACGAACGCCCTTACGCGTGTGATTGCCTGTCCGGTAGGCGGCCCAACCTGGAACGAGCCCTCCAGGAAGATGTTGGGATATCCCAGGCGCCGGAAATAGTCCGCCTGGATCTCGCGATGAACGCTGCCGAAGGAGCAGCCGATGAAGCCATAGAACAGGATGCCCTTCGCGCCGAACTCCGGCAGGTATTCCTCGATGCGCGTGCGCTGCCGCACCGCGGAGCCGAACGTGCGGGCCGTGATGATATAGTCGGCGTAGCCTTCCAGCGGCGGCAGATCCTCACGGTAGTCCCGCGTCCAATCCTCGCCGCTGTGCCAGCCCGTGACGGCGGCGCCGGAATCATCGATTGTCTTGTAGATACCGAACTCCTGACCCCGTCCGCCAACCCAGGCAAGCTTGACGATGTTGTCGTGGGGGATCGGCGCAGCGGCGGAGGCTTCCAGTTCCTCGATCAGCAAATCCTGGATGGCTTCGTATTCCTCGGGGTTGCCGTAATAGTGCGACTGGCCCCCAAGCGCGTACATCGTCGCCAGGCTGCGAATGTACAGCGGGTTCTGCAACCGAAGTCGCAGTATCCGGCGGATCTTGCCAAGGACGCGGTTGCCGCGATTCATCTCCGCCGCCAGGCGCGTCTCGTCGAGCGGCTTGCCGGTCAGCCAGAGCGACACCCGTTTCACTTCGTCGATAAAGAAACGCTGCAATTGCGCGACGCGTTCGTCGTCATCGGCGGTGTTCGGGCGGTTCACCGCCTCGACCCGGAACACGTCGAAGCCCTCGTCCTTCAGCAACTCCCAGCCCAGGTTCAGCGGCTCGCACTGTGCGTTGTAGACCACGAGGCGCGGCGCGGTGCGCCCGGAGCGCAGGTAGAACTCGCCGAGGATCGAGCCGACCATGGAGCACGATTCCTTGGGAAGCTGGAAGTAGTCCTCGGCAACCGAAAGCGCATCGGCGGAGCCGAGCCGGCCCAGCTCGCCGAGCGGGATCGGCAGAACGCCGCTGGCCCAATACACGGGCATCAGCGGGGCGCTGGTCCAAATCACGTTTTCACCGCGGCGCCAGGCATCTTCCGCGCGGGTGACGTAGCTGAGCACCAGATCGAACAGCCGGTCCACCGCCCTCGAGTAGCCGTGCTCCTTCCGCGTTGCCGCGATGTAGGCAAGCTGGCCGTCCAGAGCCTCACTGGTCTGGATAGGACCGGTGTGAGTGCCGGCGCGGATACGGCCGAGGTCGAGCAGGTTCAATCCCTGGTCGTCGTATGTGATGTCGTCCGATGCCATGTCAGACTTCCGCCTTCTCGGTTAGAACCTCGATGAACGCCTCGACGCGGGTCTTGATCTGGCCGACGTCGCCCTGCGAGTAGTCGGTTCCCAGCTCCAGCACGGGGAAGCCGGCGTCCTGAAACGCGTTGATGAATTTGCCCTTTGTGATGCCGTAGCAGGGGCAGAACTTGAGGTAGGTGAACAGGACGCCATCGACCTTGTACTCGCGGGCAAGGTCCACTGAGAACTGAACGCGCTTCGACAGTGGCACCTGCCTCGCGCATGGCGCCCGGTCGAGATAGGCATCAGCGAGCGCGCGCCACGGGTCGCCGGTGGCGTCGGTGTCCTGATAGAACGGGCTGAGGCCGGTGCAGTGGTCCTCGGCGACGATGGTCGCGCCGATCTCATCTTCGACAAGGTCGAGCACTCGGCGGTCGCCGTCGGCGATGATGCCGCCGGACATCAACAGCCTCAGTCGGCGCGGGCCTGCATCGGGCACGCGGGCCAGCCGGCCATGCAATTCCTGCAGCAGCGGAATCAACTCCTCGGCCTCCAGCGTGGCGGCCGCGCGGGTGATCTCCAGGAAGCCGCGCCCGTCGAGTGGCGGGTTGCCGCGCTTGCGCAGCGCCGAGATATCGCGGACCAAGGCGCGTACTTGGTTGAACAACCTGATCTGCGTCTGCACGTCCTCGTCGTGAATCTCGTGGCCGGTCAGCTTCTCCAGATCGCGCCGGAAACTCAGGATCTCGCCGCGGAAGAAGTTGCGCGAGCCTTCTTCTTCGGCGTTGCGCGGAACGATGTAGCCGCGTGCCGGCCGGTAGAAATTGTCGATCGCCTGCGAGGTCGCCCGCATCGCGTCGCAGGTGTAGAAGGTGTAAACCTCATCGACCGCCTGGTTGATCGGCGCCTTGGTCTCGAACTGGCCCAGCACCGCCTTGGTGAAGTCGCAGAAGACCGACTTGGTGATGCGCTCGCCGCGCGAGACATCCTCCGCGTCGCCGCATTTCAGAAGGCGGATGAACGCCGCTCCCGACGCTGCCAACAGCTCTACTGGCACGTAGTTGCAGAGATAAGCCGCCTTCTTGGCATCGGTGCGGGCGACGAAAAACGCCTCGGCCTGGGCGACGCGTTCGGTCAGGTCGGAGAGGTCTGTGCGCTCGCCGCGCTCCGGGCGCACGACCGTGCTATGGCGATCAGCCACGAACTGCTGGGCGTAGATGGCGGCGCCGAGCGCGCCGGCGTAGATCGCATCGATCCGCGTGGGCTTGATCGGGAAGCCGATCAGTACTTCCAGCGCGTGCTTCATGCCGGCGTTGTTCGACACGCCGCCGGTGAACACGAGATCCTCCTGAAGCGGCACCTTGCTGACCAGATTGCGCACGCGCCGCGCCGAGGCGAAATGGACGCCGGCGGCGATGTCCTCGCGCGCCAGGCCGGTGGCGCGCAGCGAGACGATCTCCGATTCGGCGAACACCGTGCACTGGCTACTGATCTGCGGCCGCGTCTGCGCGCGCAGCGAAGCCGGTCCGACCTCCTTGAGCGTGAAGTCGAGCAGACCCGCAGCCTTCTCCAGGAACCGTCCGGTGCCGGCCGCGCACTTGTCGTTCATGATGAATTTCGCGACCTTGCCGGTATCAGGATCGACCTGAATCGCCTTCGAGTCCTGGCCGCCGATGTCGATGATCGTGCGCGTCGCAGCGTTGAGGTAGTGCGCCCCCATGGCATGGCAGGAGATCTCGGTGACGATCTCCGTTGGCACGCCGTCGAAGTGCAACGCGATTCGGCCATAACCCGTACCGACAATGGAGTCGATATCGTCCAGCTTCACCTGTGCGTCGGCGAACAGCTCCTCGATCAACTCGTTGGCGGTCGTCTGCATGTTCACGCCGGTCGCGACCTGGGCGACGAATACGTGTCCATCGTGCAGGAGCACCGCCTTCGCCGCGCGTGACCCAATATCCACGCCTAGTACGGTGCTGGAGCCAACGCGCCCGACGAGATCGGAATCGATGACGTCCTGAATGGTTAATGACATGAGTGCCCCTCCCTCCAATCCTGTTTGTTGGTGCCCAGCCCTTTGCTGTCCAGGGCGAAACCCGCCCTGCCAGCCGCCGTCCCCGATGACCTTTGCACCGTGACCGTGCACCGGCACGAAAACTGATAGGGCAGCGACGAAGCGCGAGACTGCCCGACTACGAGCCGGCTGCTAAAGCCTTGTTGCTATCGCCACGATCCGGGCATTACGAAGCGGAATTCCCTCCGACGTGCGCAATGCCTCAAGTTCCGCCTTGATCGCGGCGCGTGCATCGGGACGAACAGCCTCCGGCAGATGGCCCAGGAAATTGCCGAACGAGCTCGCCTCGGAGAACTGGATCGCAGTATCGCCGTCGGGTAGAAAGTTCTCGTTGGGAACGATATCCAGCTTGGTGATGGCAAAGCCGTTCTGCTTCAGCAGATTCTCCAGTTCGGCAGCGTTCACGGCGTAGGCCAGGCCGTCGTCGTCAGCCTGCCGGAAGCGGCTGAACGGTTCGCGCGCGAGCACTCTTGCCTTGATTTCTTGCAGCGCACCGCGATGGTCGCGCGATCCCGTGGAGATGCCGAGCCTGCCGCCCGGGACCAGAACACGCGCAATCTGCCGTAGCGGCTCCAGCTTCTCCGGCAGCCAGTGAAACACTGCGTTCAGGTAAACTACCTGGAAGCTTGCAGTGGCGAACTCGCTTAGATTGTCGGCGGTGCCCACTCTGAACCCGCCGTTTGACACGCCCTTTTGCTTCGCGATCGCTATCCGCAATGCTAAGGGGTCGATACCTTCCACCCTGCCGATCGGTCCGACCAGTTCGGCGACGTAGCGGGCCAGCAGACCGGTGCCAGCGCCGATATCCAGCACTCGGTCGCCGGGCTTGATGTCAAGCGCTGCGACCAGCGCCTGACCGACCTTGAACTGCCGTTCGGCGCTGGCCTGTTCGTAATGTTCCGCAAGGTCGGAGGTGTCCAAGGCGAGACTGATACGAGGCATTGTGTGTCTCCTGTTACATACGCAGAGGTGGCGGCCGGGGCTGGCCAGAACTTTCGCATCGCCCATGTCCCGCCGTTAGTTGGCGCTCCAATGGCCGTTCATAATGACCCGGTGTCAGGCGACTTGCCTCGACGTCATCCGCCGTCCGGGCAATCCGAGGGCCGCGACGTGGTGGCCACGTCCCGGCGCCGTATTCTACGGTAACCACAGCCGCCGACGCTGTGTTATAGAATATGCGACCGGCCGTAGCTAGTAGATTTCTCGGCGTTGCGCCGATCCGGGACAACATCGTTATGGCGCCGGTCCACGCTTGCCTTCCCAGATGGACGCATGGTCCCGGTGGTTCAGGGCGAGCGGAGGTTACCGACCGTAATGCAGAAGCCAAGGTTCTTGTAGATGCCCCTTACCCGTCGTGGCCGTGGAATGGTGGCAGTAGTCATCATGCTGGACATTGCTGTCCACAGTGGTGGCGACGCCGTCGTCGTCACTGCAGCCGAGATCGCCGCGCGCACAGGCACCGTGGCGCCCAGCCTGGCGCCCATTCTTCAGCGCCTCTCTCGCACCGGCCTGCTCGAAAGCGTACGTGGCCCGCACGGCGGTTACCGGCTGGGCCGACCAGCATGTCGGATCACGCTGTACGACGTAGTCATGCTGGCGCTGAGCAGTCTGCCGAAGATCAAGCCAATCTTGGCAGGACGGCTGCAGTGCGCTGTCGTCAATCCAGTTTGGGTGGGGTTCGATACCGTGCTGCAGGAGAGGCTGGAGGCTCTCACGTTGGAGGACTTATTGCGCCAGGCAGCCGAGTCCGGGTTGGTGGAAAACAGGTCTACAAACGCTTGCTTTTCTGACGATTCTAAGCGCGCGTCCGGGTGCAACATCTGACGTTGGCGCCTGACGATGGAGACACCTCCCGTGATGAGATGGCCTAATCAGCGGCGTCGGCCGGCGCATGCGCTGCCGGCTCTTTCCGAGTCGTGCGCGCAAGCCGGCGGTCGCTCAGAGCTTCGAAGGCGAGATAGATCACTGGCGTGGTGAACAGGGTCAGAATCTGGCTCACCACCAGACCGCCCACCATCGCTATCCCGAGGGGCTGACGCAGCTCTGACCCGGTGCCGGACCCGAGCATCAACGGCAGCCCGCCCAGGATCGCCGCCATCGTGGTCATCATGATCGGCCGGAAGCGCAGCAGGCAAGCCTGGCGAATCGCTGCCTCGGGAGGCATCCCAGACTGG
>Ga0302319_10025068_pt1 | contig 10575 bp, 12 predicted proteins | sample Bog_T0_2_FD_203319 | JGI IMG/M metagenome (GOLD analysis project Ga0302319, IMG submission 203319) | Peat permafrost microbial communities from Stordalen Mire near Abisko, Sweden - Bog_T0_2 | ecosystem: Environmental > Terrestrial > Soil > Wetlands > Peat | place: Sweden: Abisko, Stordalen Mire... | reverse complement strand
ATTATAACGATGCGAGCAATGCGCAGTACTTTTTTAAGTTGTTTCATGAATATTAAATATGTAAAGCCATGCCGGATAGACTCAGCAAAGCGACTTTTAACAAATGAATAATTGGATTACCGCGTAAGCGGTCAAAGAAATTGGCTATTAAGCCAGAATTAGCGAAGGATCATTTTTCCCGTTTTTTGAGATGGTTTTAACCGGGCAGAATTTAAAAACCTGCCTTTGCGGCAAGGATACATCCAGGTGCAATTTCAGGCTTACAGTGGCCCGTTTATTGTGAAACAAAGCTAAATTCGTTTTCGGAAATAATAAAATAGCAGCGTTTTGCCTTTTATAAACTTTTTGTAATTGGGGCTGGTAATGAAAACCTTTAATTGGAAACGCACTGTTACTTGCAACCCACGTTGTTTGAGGAACAGTTGGATTGGTTTGCCGGGAAACAGCGAGTCCGGAAAATATAAAAAATCCCAACACAAAAACTGCTGCGAGCAATCCTTTGGAGCAGCCGTTTTTTAAATTATGTAAGTCCGGACATTTCATTTCAAAGTGAAGTTACAAAAATAAACGAATACTAAAGTGACATTGTTGTGTTCTATCTGATTTTGAATAATTTCAAATCTCAATTCATAAATCCTACCTTTACGCCATGGTCATTAAATCTGCCGAATTTATTTGCAGCAACACCCAAATTTCAAAACTACCAGCGCCGGTAAAGGCCGAATATGCCTTTATTGGCCGCTCAAATGTGGGCAAATCATCCCTTATTAATATGCTGACCGGCAAAAAGGGACTGGCTAAAACTTCACAAACCCCCGGGAAAACGCAGCTGATCAATCATTTTTTGGTTAATGAAAGCTGGTATATTGTTGATTTACCAGGCTATGGTTACGCGAGGGCATCAAAAAGTAAAAAAGCAGATTGGGATAAGTTCATCCACACCTACTTAGATAAGCGCGAATGCCTGCAGTGCGTAATGGTGCTTATTGACAGCCGCCTTGAACCTCAAAAAATAGACCTTGAATTTTGTAACTGGCTTGGCGAAAAGGGATTGTCATTCGTTTTGATTTTTACCAAGGCCGATAAGCAATCTAACGTAAAAACCGATCAGAATATAGCACTTTTTAAAAAAGCACTCTTTGCAACGTTTGATGAAGTTCCTAAGTTGTTTATTACTTCGGCAGAAACACAATTGGGACACGATTCTGTTTTAAACTTTATTGATGCAGTAAACCGAAATTTTGTTATACCGGAATTTAAGGCGTAGAGACGCCCCTTGGTTGTTGGGGCGTCTCTACAAAATCTATAAAAATTAATACGCAAAAATATATCATTAATTAAAAACCAAAACTATGAAACGTACAGCGCATGCGCATTGGAATGGCACCTTAACAGCAGGAAAGGGAGAAATTACTACCCAAAGCACCACACTTAACAACACCCAGTATTCATTTAAGACCCGCTTTCAGGAAGGCGTCGGCACAAACCCTGAAGAATTAATTGCAGCCGCCCATGCTGGTTGCTTTACAATGGCCGTAGGGGCCGCTTTAAGCCAGGCTGGCTTTACACCCGGTGACTTAAGTACTGACGCAGTTTTAGACCTGGATATGGCTACTTTAAGCATTACTGGAATACACCTGGAATTGAAAGGATCAGCGATTGACGGAGTAGATGAAGCAAAATTTAACGAAATTGCGGCAGGCGCGAAAGCCAATTGTATTATTTCGAAGGCCTTGAGCGTGCCTATTTCTCTGAGTGTACAATATGCATAAGTGAATGGTGAGTTGGCAGTAGTGAGTGGCAATAGTCAGTTATAAGTGGCAGTGGATAGTAGCAGTAAAGCCTGTACGCATTGTCGACTTTTTATCATTGAACTCACACTGCCAACTGCTACTGCCAACTGCTTCCGATAACTAATTTCTCAAACATGGCAAATCGATTCGTTAATCGCACTTTAACAATCCTGGTAACAGCATTGGTAATTACCGGTTTATTAATTTTTCTGTTCTTTTATTTCAAAACAGAACTTACAGCTTCTCATTCTGAAATAACCGAAACCGGCATGGTTCAAAAAATAGCGAGCATGGGCAAACTTGAACTGGTAAAATATACCATGAAAGATATAATTGAACAAAAGGAGATCCATCCAATATTACCTGATAGCCGTATTTTGTTTTTAGCTGTCGGCGAGGTTGCAGCCTGTATAGACCTTACTAAAATTAAAAAATCAGATATTACCCAAAGCAAAGACTCGGTTATTGTTTTTTTACCGCAACCTGAAATCTGCTATTCAAAACTCGACCACCAAAAATCAAGGGTATATGATATCAGCGGTACCTGGTTTGAAGATAACACAAAAGATATGGTAGAAGGTGTTTATAAACTCGCTGAAAAAAAAATATTTGACAACGCCCGGCAGATGGATGTACTGGGTATGGCCCGTACAAACGCGCAATTAATATTTAAACCATTATTGGAAGGCATATCCGGGAAAAAAGTAATATTGCATTTCAGGTAGTTAACCCACTCGCTCGCTTATTGATTGACCAACTCTATCGTATTCTCAATTAATACACCAACGGGAACAGTAAATGAGAATTTTGTACCCTCGCCCTGTTTACTCGTTACCCAAATTTTCCCGTTGCATTTTTCGACCAGGTCTTTGCAAAATAACAGGCCCATTCCTGTTCCTGTTTCATTGTTCGTCCCTGTTTTACTATTAACTTTACTTTTAAATAGTTTACCGGCTTGCTCTTCAGTCATACCGGTACCAGTATCACTCACTGTGATAATTAGGTTATCTACATTATGCCGGGTTGCTATGATTTCCACTATATCATTTTCTTTCGAGAATTTAATAGCGTTTGTAATTAAATTACGGATGACTATCCGGACCGAATTCGGATCAGCCAACGCAACAAGGTCCCCGGGTACATTATCAATAAGTTTAATTCCTTTTGAGGCAGCTTGCTCCTGGTAAGCTTCTGTCTCAAAAGCCGAAATATTCTTTATATGAAAATTTTTCACGGAGTTTTCGAAATTTTCCATCTGACTGTTGATCCAAAACAACAATGTATCAAGGAAATCCGAAGTATATTCAAGCTTTTTCAAAACTCCGGGGATCATATCTAACATTTGCTCGTGGGAGATCGTTTCGTCCTGCAACAGGCTGAATAGACCGCGTAAGGTGCTCAAAGGCGCGCGAAGGTCATGGGCCAAAACCGATATCAAACGGTCTTTCAGTGTGTTAAGGTCATTCAATTTTTGCGCCTGATCATCCAGGTTAGTTTTTTGTTCTAAAACTTCCCGGTTTTTTTCTTCAAGCATTAAATTTACTTTTTGTTGCTTGCGTTTCTGCTGGTAATAAACAACAGAAATAGTTATCGTACCTAAAATTACTAACAGCGCAATTGCAATTATAAAACGCTGCTGGTCTATACTTTGTTTATATAATTCATCTTTTTCATGCTCCTGCTGCTTCAGTTGCCGTTGTCTTTCATTAAATTTAAGCTCTAAATTTAATGAAGTTAATTTTTGGATACTTTCATTGTTGTGCAAGCTGTCCTTTAAATCATTAAATTGCCTCAATATCTGATAGGCACTTTCAAATTCATTCAAACCGGCCAACGTTTTATTTAATTGCAACGCAGCATCTGCCCTAACTTTTAAGTTTCCCAATTTTGTTGCCAGCTTTTGACCCTCAACGGCGTATTTATAGGCCTTTTTGTAGTCCTTCTGTAGGTTATATACAGTTGCAAATCCTATTAAGGTCCCCGCTTCATTATAAACTATTTTGTATTTACTCGCCACATTTAATGATGCATTCAGATACGAAATAGCCAACTTAATGTTGTTCTTTTTTGCATAACACAAGCCCAGGTCTGTATAAACAGAACTTATCCCTTCCTGATCTTCCTGCTTTATTGCAATTTTTATGGATTTGTCTAAATAACTGATAGCGTGGTCATAAATGCCTTGTGAAAGAAATACTTCCCCTATGTTTTCATTCACAATTCCTACTCCCTGCAAATCATTTCCGGACTGGAACATTTTTTGTGCTTTATTAAAGTACTCCAGCGCTTTAGGGTAAAGTTCAAGACCCTGTAACACCACGCCTATGTCATTGTAATTTGAGGCAGCTGCAAGGTTGTTTTTTAATGTTATATCAATGGATAAGGCCTTAAAATAATAATCCAGGGCTGTTGATAACTGGCCTTCGCTATAATGAACTATACCCATATTTTTTAAACAGTCGGCTAAATTGCGGTCATTTTTAAGCTGTTTGTCAATAGTAAGCGCCTGGTTTAAATAGCCTAAAGCTAGTTTATATTCAGCAAGCAGATTGTACATTCTTGCATAAAGGGTATAAGTTCTGCTGAGTCCGCTTTTATCATTCAGCTTTGAGTAAATTGAAATCGCTTCATCAAAATCTTTTCTTGCCGGTTCAAACCTGCCTTCAAAAAAACTAGCATGTGCTGTTTGCAACAGGGCATCGGCAATGCCCGCTTTGTAATTTATCTTACGGGAGAGCATAATGCTCTTCTCGCCGTAATAAATTGTACTATCCGGATTTGTGTCGAAATAACTGGCTGCAAGTTTATTTAAACGGTTAATATTTACGGTGTCAGGTGTAGCCTTTTCTTTTAACGTTGATAATAGGAGGTTTTTAATACTGTCAACACTTCCACGGTTTACTGTGGCAAACACGGTAAAGGAGATACATAGAAAAAATAATGTTAAATATATTCTCAAAGTGTAGTATTGTGATTTCTACGTTATTAAATTTTATACAAACCCGTATTATAAATCAATTATACGTAAAAACCACCGCATTTTGTTCGCGCTTTTCTGCTTTAAACAAAAAAAACCCGTCATCCAGCAAGGAAAACGGGCTTTGTTTCAGCTTTATTACAATTTTTAAATCGCTTATTTTAAATTGTTAACGAATTTAGTAAGTTTTGATTTATTATTTGAGGCTTTGTTCTTGTGAATAACATTCTTCTTTGCCAATCGGTCAAGCATTGAAACTACTTTTACCAAAAGTTCGCCCGCTTCGGCTTTGCTGGTGGTGCCCCGCAATTTTTTTATCGCGTTCCTTGTAGTTTTGGCCTGGTACCTGTTGCGTAAGCGCTTCGCCGCGTTAGCACGTATCCTTTTTATTGATGATTTATGGTTTGCCATTGTATAGCTTTGTTATTCTTTATCTTATTTTTAAGGACTGCAAATATAGGATGATTATTTTACAAATCAAATGGTTTTTTAAATTTAGTTGTGAAAGGTTGTAGAGGTTGTAAGAGTTGTAGAAGTTATAAGGGTTGTAGAGGTTGTAGCTTACTCGTTTTTCTTTTTAAGGAAAGCGATATACCCGTTTAGTAGTCTAAAACATTCGTTGTATTTTTCTCTTAAATGAGTCAGCTGGTCGGTGTTAATAAACGCCTCGTCGCAAGCGCAAATTAAGTGATCTAAAACTTCATTTAAAGATCCCCGGGCATTTCGGCAAAATTTAATGTTATCCAAATAATAAAACCTGCCGTGGCCTTCGGCTATGTTAGCAGTAGTAGTCCTGGAAGAACGTTTCAATTGATCAATTAACCTATATTTTTCATCTTCTGGAAATTTTTTTAGCAACTCGGAAATTTCAATCCTCAATTGTCTGCATTTTTTCCAAACTTCTAAATTCTCAAAGCCATCCATATTTCGGTTAATGTATAAAAAACTTATTGTATATATGCAAATATTAATATAAGGGCTACATTTTTTTAAAGCTGAAAAAAATATCACAACTGTAAAACTTTCAGCTATTGCAACTTTTATAACAATTATAACTTTTATAACCATTACAACACTTACAACCTTTCAACAACAACTCAAAATGAAACAACTCAGCAGGTTAATTACCGGGTTATGGCTGGTTATGCTATGCTCATCCTGGGGGTTTTTCGCCCACTACCGTATTAACCGGCTGGCGGTTTTTACATTGCCGAAAGCTATGAAAGGTTTTTATGAATGTAATATTGAATATATCACAGCCCATGCGGTTACTGCGGATAAACGCAGGTATGTAGATTCAACCGAGGCATCCAGGCATTTTTTGGATGCAGACCATTATGGAAAAAACCCGTTTAAAGTTATTCCGCAAAACTGGTATGATGCAGCCTTAAAGTATTCAGCCGATACCCTTGACAAATACGGCACTGTGCCCTGGACCATCGAATACAATTATTACCGACTTGTAAAAGCATTCAAAGATCATGATACGACCGCCATATTAAATATTTCTGCTAACCTGGGTCATTATATTGCAGACGCCAATGTTCCGCTTCACCTAACCAAAAATTACGATGGCCAGCTTACCGGCCAAACGGGCATACATGCTTTGTGGGAAAGCCGTCTGCCTGAACTTTTCATAAACAGTTATAATTTATATGCTGGAAAGGCGCGCTACATCGAAAACCCATTGACGGAAGTTTTCAAAATTTGCCGTGGCTCCTTTAGGGAAGTTGATTCTGTTTTGCACCTTGAGCTGATACTCAATAAATCGTTCGGGGCAAATAAAAAATATGTGACTGAAAAACGTGGAAAAAGACAGGTGACAGATTATTCTGCCGAATATGCAGCGGCTTACAATAAAATGCTGAATAAAATGGTTGAACGGCGTATGCGCTCATCTATACTAGAGGTAGGCAGTTACTGGTATTCTGCCTGGGTGGATGCCGGGCAACCTGATTTGAATAAACTGATTAAACAGCCATTTGATGATGTTGAAAAGAAGGAAATTTTAAAAGAAGAAGCTTTATACAAAACCGGGAAAACGCCGGATTTAGAAAAGTACTAAACAGTATTTTAAAAAAGAAACCCGCGTGATTCAACGTTAATGAACAGCAGGCCCCTTAGCTGATCTTCTTTTTAGTACACCATAGATCGCCGGAATAACTGAAAGCAAAATTATTATGATCCCTATTAAAGAAAAGTGGGTTTTAAAAAATGGAATATTACCCAGCTCATAGCCTGCAAAAAGAAAAACTATAATCCATGAGGCGCCACCGATAATATTATACAGACTGTACTTAAAAAATGGCATACGGCCTACCCCGGCAACAAATGGGGCAATGGTACGGATAATAGGCATAAAGCGGCTGAATATTACGGCTAAAGCCCCGTATTTATCAAAAAATGCTTTCGTGTCAAGGTAATACTCCAGTTTTAGTATTTTATTTTTCTCTTTAAACACTTTGGGGCCCAAATAACCGCCCAAAAGGTAATTTACAGTATTACCGGTAAACGCAGCGATAACCAATACTATAGCAAGCACGTATATGCTTAAACCTGTATTTCCCCCTGCTATTAAAGCTGCCGCCGCAAACAATAAAGAATCGCCGGGTAAAAATGGGGTTACAACAAAACCGGTTTCAGCAAATATAATTGCGAACAAAATAAGATAAGTTAAAGAATGGTACTGGCTGATTATCGATTCCAGGTGCTTGTCAATGTGGACTATAAAATCGATGAGGCTTTTTACTATTTCCAATGTTGCTGTTTTTTTGCCAAAAATAGGAATTTTGTTTGGTACTTTTGTTTGGGCGGAGGGTCCGGAAATATTAAAAAATAACGAGGCTTCCTTTGATTTCGCTGCTCAACATTCAACTCCCGGGAGGTATTTCTGTTGCGTTTTAATAATCCGGCACAAGTCGGTAAAGAACAGCTATCCATGGTGCAGTTTTCCTATGTAAAAGCCCTAACCTTACAGGATTACTCTGATTGAAGTTCAACTTTTTTATTTAGCCCGAAAATAATGCTGGGTTCCACAATGGCCTTCAAATTGTTACCGCCGTTAAAAAAATGGCAGGTAATAGTTTCGGAATGCGGACTTTCGATATATCGTAATTTAAACTGCACTGTGTTATTATCAGGTATCGTATAGCTGCCGTCAATTTTATAAGGGTGTAAAAAAGAAATGTCTTCCTTGTCGCCAAGCAGCAGGTTTGGGCCTGGTATACCAGTTTCGCCAGGCTGCCATTTACCGGTCTTGAATTTTAATTCGTACACCGCCGAATCCAGTTTCAGGCTAACCCTTATCCCTGCATCACTAAAATGAAATGAGATCGACTTAATATACAAGTTATTGGGTTTGAGTGTGAAGGTTTTGCCATCGATAATGGTCGGCTTATAAACTGTAGCTGGCGTCGGCGGAAGGCTCAATTTTGATAAATGTACCCTTAAAGCCAGGTCTGCGCGGCGGTTCGCAGGTTGAGCGTGAGGATGCATGGCCGGCAGCAAGTATTTCCACACCAGGTTTAGTTCATCCTGCATATCGGCAGTTTCCGAAGTAATGGCAATAACTGCGTCCTCACCCGGCATTACAACGATATACTGACCCATCGCACCATCCGCCCTGAAAGCATTGTGCCTGCAGCGCCAAAACTGGTAACAGTAGCCTTGCATCCAGTCACTGGAGTCCTTTTTATTTTGCGGAGCACCAGGAGCCTGGTCAATTTTAAACGTGGTCGCTTCATTTACCCATTCTATAGGTAGCAACTGTTGACCTTTCCATATCCCTTTCTGCAGATAAAACTGCCCCATTTTAGCCAGATCTTCGGTTTTTAGGCGCAGGCCCCAGCCACCGGTATTAATGCCGTTTGGGCTTGTCTCCCAATCTTCACCGGTTATTCCGAGAGGATCAAATAAACGTGGTTTAAGATAGTCATGCTCGTTTTGGCCGGTTACTTTTTGCACAATGGCGCTTAGCATAAACGAAGCCATCGTATTGTACAAAAACAGGCTGCCAGGCCGATGTTTTATTGGTGTACCCAGGAATGATTTTACCCAGTCCGTAGTGGTAAATGCGATACCCGCTGTTGGGTCTGGTTCCTGGCCCACGCTCATGGTTAGCAAGTCTTTTACAGTAAGCTGCGCAAGGTATGGCGAAATGGTATCAGGAAGGCTATTTGGGAAGAAAGATATTACCTTGTCTGTCACCTTTAGCTCCCCTTCGCTCACTGCAAAACCCACCGCAGTTGAAGTAAAGCTTTTGCTGACGCTATACAGGGTATGCTTCAAATCGGGCCGGTACGGGTTCCACCAGCCTTCGGCAATCACTTTACCATGACGCAGGAACATAAAGCTGTGAAACTCATTTTTACTGTGCGAGGCGGCTGTTAAAAAACTATCAATACCTGTAGCTGAAACACCTTCAGCTTCGGGTGTGCTACGCGGAAGACCCGCGGTTTGCGCCTGGATGTTATTACTGACCAGCACGGAAAATAAGGCAATGGCCAGCAATCGCCTTTTACAGCATTTAGTGCAAAATGCTACGCCCTGATTGGATTTTAAGAAGATAAACATGGCTGTATCGCGGTGTTATAACTAAAGCGAATCTAAGAAATTAACGTGGAAAATAAACCGAGTACCCTTATAATTGTTATTGCGCTTAAAATAAATAAGCACGCTGTTTACGGGTAGCTATTGCCAAAAACGGTTTTTGGCAGCACTGGTCAAAACATTAAAGCATATCAGCTTAATTTTATCATTCACTTAGTCAACTATTCACCTAATCTAACGCTATCAACCATTCACTTATTCAACATAATACAACTATTGATTTGTTATTAAGCCGACGTTAAATACCGCCGAATCAGTGCGGGTAGTATAGCCGTAGGCATACAAGGTATACAATCTCCCATTCTGAATAGTTGCTTGCGGCATATTGTTTAGCACACTTGTTGTATTGGTAACGTTTGTTTGAAAATTGTAATTGCCTGCCGGAATAGAGATGTAGTTTGTAACGCCTTTATAAATTGTCTTGCTAAATGCAAGGGTACCGTTGGCATAAACGTCAAGTCCGCCTGTGGCGCTTGGCGACGCATTTACAAAACGTACCCCTCCAAATCCTTGCGGAGGCGTTAATGCTGTATCAACGGTAAAAATCCGGTATAGCGAATTTTCGGCAACCGAGCCAACTATAAATAGGGAATATTTAGCCCGGGTTTGTAAAGCATTAGATTGGTTAAAAATAGGTAACTGAGAACCCAGGGCTGAACGGAATTGGTAAGGCGTATCAGTAGATGGGACATAAAAATAACCCTCGTTTTGTTCAAAAGAAAATGGGGTTATCGTATTCACCAGTTTATAATCGATATACAGATTAACCTGTCCTAAATCCGGACTTAAATTTAAAACCGCATATTCAATGTCCAAACCGGCCGGGCTGGCGGCACTTTTGCCACAGGATGTCATAAATGGGATATAAAATATTCCTGAAATAATAACCAGGGGCAGTATGGTTTTCTTAAATTTCATCGTGTTAATACGGTAGATTGATTATTTATTACTATGCCCACATCAAACGCGGCATTGCCTTTTCCATTTAACATTCCTTTCGAAAATAAAGTATACACCTGGTTTGGTATAAAAGTTATTAAAGTGTCTATTGCCGGGGTAGCGGCGCCTGCCAGGTAAATTTGAACTTGTTTTAACCCGCTGCCTGTAGGCAAAAAAACAGTTGATGATTTAAAGGCCCGGCCCTTGAAATTAACTGTATCGCCAACAAAAACATTAACGTTGCCGGCGTTAGGAGAG
>Ga0302319_10025067_pt1 | contig 10575 bp, 11 predicted proteins | sample Bog_T0_2_FD_203319 | JGI IMG/M metagenome (GOLD analysis project Ga0302319, IMG submission 203319) | Peat permafrost microbial communities from Stordalen Mire near Abisko, Sweden - Bog_T0_2 | ecosystem: Environmental > Terrestrial > Soil > Wetlands > Peat | place: Sweden: Abisko, Stordalen Mire... | reverse complement strand
ACAACGAACAATAAGGCGATGTAACTGTTTTGATACTCCCATGCATATTCGATTGCCAATCTCGTTTTACCAATTCCACCAAGGCCAAAGATTACCTGCCGTTTAACTGCGTTACCAGTTAAAGAGTCACTCTCCTGTAGGAATTTGTTCCGGATATCGCATACTGCATCTGTACGTCCCTTAAAAAACCGCCCAATTGAATCAGGAATACACCAGGGTTTGGAAACTCCTTTTAATGATTTCCTTCCATCGGTTGTTTTGATGGATAATGTTTTCAAGTCGGGAATGGCTTCAAGTTTCTCAAGCAGTTTAGGAAGATCTCTGCTTATTTCAAACTCAATCCCCTGTTGCCCCGCGAGGTTGGATAATCGCGTTGGAAATGCCTTAGGAGGCATTGGCTTTAACCCATGCAGATATAATGGTATGATCATTATTCCCTGCTCCAGCGCCTTGAAAAGCTCGTAAGCGAGTACGTCATCATCACGATCAATACGCCTTTGACCATATTCATCATAGGTAGTTAACCATTGCCGTCCAATTAAAGCTAAGACCACCACTGCTTTTTTCAATGCATTGTCAATCTCTTCTTGCCATTTATCACCTGGCTCAATTTTGTGTTTATCGAGGAAAATAGCATCTTTGCCAAAAAGCTCTATCAGCTTGTCGGCTAGTGACCACGCCAGATCACCTGCATCCTCTTTGCGATAACTAATGAATATCATGTTTTTTGAGTGTCAGATGCTTTTTGTGGATTGAAATGGAAATCGCAAACCTTGTTGAGTCGGCTTGTAAGTGTTGTGGCCATGGCAATTGCTTTAAGAAAGGTTTTGACTATCTAAAGCTACCAACATTTTTTTATAATAAGCAACTAAATATCAAATAATTGAAAGAATTTTAAACAGCCCTGTCTGTATAAGACTACATTTGCAGTCAATTGAAAGCAAGGTCAGTTTCTTCCCAAGGCCTGGGTTGCCATACTATCGAAATAAAAAAGCCGCTCTGCTTTCGCAAAACGGCTACTAAGTGGTCGGGGTGGCAGGATTCGAACCTGCGGCCTCCACATCCCAAATGTGGCGCGATACCGGGCTACGCTACACCCCGAAAAGGTCTGCAAAGGTAAGCTTTATAACTACCGAAGCAAATATTTTTCAAAAGAAATTTTTTGATGAATGTGCACCTTATTTCCCGGGTATTTTAAAGCTAAATGAATTTTTCTTCAAAAAAACTTAATTTTTGGCTCAGCCCTGGGCTCTTAATTTGTGTAGTTCGGTATAAAGATCGATAATTGTTTTTTGAAGCTGAATAATAATGTAGTCTTTTTCAAGTAATTGTGCTTTCAAAGATGCGATTTCGCCTTTGTTTAAGTAACCGGCAGCATGTTTGTCAAAACCGATGAGTTCCGATACCGGCGTACCGAATATTTCAGCAATCTGTCCAAGCCGGTTCAGGCTCATATCCGTTGCCCCGCTCTCAATTTTTGAATATGCCGGAATTGAAATATTAAGTTTTGATGCAACATCAAATTGATTAAGCCCCTGCTGCTGTCGCAGTTGGCGAAGTTTTGCACCGATATCGTTCATAAATCTAAAATTAATGTAAATGAACTATATTTTTGAATATGTACAAGTCGATTTGGTTAATAATTAAACTAATATAACCGTTTTTATTTTATATTTAATCAAAAAAACAATTATTATTAGAAAAATTAATTTAATAAGAAAAAAATTATCAAAAATATAGTGTATTGTTGTAATTGAACTTTGTATTCTCCCAGGACAATTTAAGCAATAGAAAGAATGGGTTCTTGCAAATAAATTTATTGTAAACGTGTTTTAAAAGCAGGAATTATCAGGTTAAAACCTGCAATTATGTTGTGCCTGGATCTTTTATATAAAAAATAAAAAATTTATTTTCACTAAAATACGTATACTACGTTAAAATATATAAGTAGCATTTTATCAATTATTCTAAAAACCATATCAATATTATTATAATTATAAATTTTATCAGACCTTTACACACCCACTTATAAATTACAAATTAAAACGGAAATGAAAACCAGACAACATCATTTTATAAATAATTCATGGAAAGACTTTGATTCCGCGTTAAATCCCGAAAAATGTCAGTTAGTACTGGCGTTCGGTTCGAGGGAAAATATCACAAAGCCTGAGATCTACGATCATTTGAAGGAAATTTATCCAAACGCCGATATTGTCTTTTCCTCAACCGCAGGAGAGATCATGAACGATTCAGTTTATGATAACAGTATTGTTGTTACAGCAGTAGAACTTGAGAAGACAGGTGTTAAATCCGTGATAACAAACATAAATAAGCATGCGAATAGCTTTGAAGCAGGAAATTTCCTTGTAAAACAGCTTGATCAAAATGATCTGAATTGCATATTTATTATTTCCGACGGGACTTTTATTAATGGTAGCGAACTTGTAGATGGTTTTAACCAGAATAATCCAAACCTTGTGCCAATTACCGGTGGATTGGCGGGAGATGCCGCGCGCTTTGAGAAGACTTTTACAGGTTTGAATAACGTCCCCAGCCAGGGTAACGTTATAGCCATTGGCTTTTATGGTAAAGATATGTTAATTGGGCATGGCTCATTTGGCGGATGGGATGAGTTTGGACACGAACGTATTATAACAAAGTCGGATAAAAATGTTTTATATGAAATAGACAATAAAAATGCGCTCGATTTATATAAACAATATTTGGGCCATTATGTAAATGAACTGCCTGGTTCGGCATTATTATTCCCGCTTTCTATCAGAATAAACGGATCTGATAAGAATTTGGTTAGAACAATATTAAGTGTTGATGAAGAAAAAAAATCTATGACTTTTGCCGGCAATTTACCTGAAGGAAGCAAAGTTAGACTAATGAAAGCCAATTTTGATAAATTGATTGAGGCTTCGTCAACAGCAGCGACAAATTCATTTGTGAGTATTAAAAGTGATAAACCAGGTTTAGCCATATTGGTAAGCTGCGTTGGCCGCAAATTAATATTGCAGGAACGTGTAGATGAAGAAGTAGAAGCAGCTAAAGAAGTTTTAGGAAATAACACAACAATTTCAGGGTTTTATTCATATGGAGAAATTTCACCTTTTAACACAAGCACACAATGTGAATTACACAACCAAACCATGACCATTACTACGTTTACTGAAGCATAATTATAAAGGATGGATTATCACAGTATTTTAAATAAACAGGTAAAAAAAATACTTCCTGAACAGTATTTAGCTGATGAAACAATAAAAACCTTTTTAGAAAATATTAGTAACTCCTATAACACTTTTGAAAGGGCAAATAAAATAGCTGAACATGCATTTACTATCAGTGAGCGGGAATACCAGGAAATCAATAGTCACCTTTACCAGGAAAATGAGATAAAAAAACAATCCATAGCTGAAATTAAAAAAGCCATAAATTCGCTTTCACCCGATTCCCTGCCTAACCTGGAAAATTCCGGAGATGACCTTATCCATATTATTCAATTCCTGCAAGAGCAGATAAATAAGGCAAAGGAATTAGAAAAACAGCTTATTTATTCCAAAGAGATCGCGGAGCAGGCAGCATTAACAAAGTCGCAGTTTTTGTCTACCATGAGCCATGAGATCAGGACTCCAATGAACGCCGTAATTGGATTTACGCATTTGCTTCTCCAGCTTGATCCCCGGCCAGAACAAACTGAATACCTTCGGCTATTAAAATTTTCGGCAGAAAACTTGTTGGTACTCATTAATGACATACTTGATTTCAGTAAGATTGAAGCAGGAAAAGTAGAATTTGAAGAGGCGGATTTTCTCATTAAAGAGCTTGTAAGCAACATCAGGCTGGCATTATTACAAAAGGCCAACGAAAAGAACATACAGCTTAAGCTTTTAATAGATCATGATTTACCTGATATTATGAAAGGTGATCCCGTTAGGCTCGGGCAAATCCTCACAAATTTAATCAGTAACGCGGTAAAGTTTACCAGCAAAGGCAAAGTAACCATCGTAGCTTCTCTTAATAAAAAGTTAAAGGATTGTACCATAGTCGATTTTGAAATTGCCGATACCGGGATTGGCATTGCACCCAACAAAATTGAACATATTTTTGAAAGCTTCACGCAGGCATCGTCGGATACCACCAGGAAGTTTGGGGGTACTGGTTTGGGACTTACTATTACCAAAAAATTACTTGAACTAATGGGTAGCGAGATTAAAGTAAAAAGTGAATTAGGCAAGGGATCAGTATTTTATTTTAGTATCAAAATTAAAAACAGCTCAACCCATTTTGTAAACAATTCAAACAGGCAGTTAAATGTTAAAGAAAGAAGTTTAAAAGGTGTCAAAATTCTGATTGCCGAGGATAACCAGATAAATGTAATACTGGCTAAACAATACATGAACTTATGGGACATTGAATGTGATGTAGCCGAAAATGGTCAGATAGCGCTTACATTGGTGCAAACAAATGATTATGATATGGTTTTGATGGATTTACAGATGCCTGAAATGGATGGCTACGAAACCGCTGCGGCAATCCGTGAATTACCGGAGGAGAAGTTTAAAAAATTACCTCTCATAGCCCTCACTGCTTCAGCCATGCTCGACATTAAAGATAAGGCTTTTGTTGTTGGCATGAACGATTACATAAGCAAACCTTTTAACCCGAATGAACTTTACCGGAAAATAGCTTCCTATGCAAAGAAAAAAGTTTAACAACGCGTGTTTATAACCGCTGTAATTTAAAATTCGCTTACTAATAAACTTGTACCAACAGAAATCTTTTTAGGGTTTAAAATTCAACTTTAAAAAGGGTAAAAAATAGAATTTTAAATACGCTTGTTAAAAACCTGCGTAAGTTTCTAAAACATTTTCAAGGTTTTTTGCCTTATTAATTAATTCTTTATCTGAAATATATGATTCCATATTAAATGGCTCACTAAACAATTTTTCATTATACGTGTCCGAGAATTTTTTATATTGTAGTGAGAATTGCCAGTTATTAATCAGGAAAGATAATACATCATGATCTTTGGAATTTAACATCGAATAATTAAGCACAAGGTATCTTTCGGGCGTTAAATTGCTTATATTTTTAAGAATTTGTTCGTTGTAAAAAATCCACACCTTTAAAAAATAATCTGAATGCTGACGACAAAACTTTTTAAAAAACCGTTTTCTTCTAACTTTATACCACGCCCATTTTGACAAATAGCTTTTACGGGTATTGTACAAATTATCAAAATTAGCAAATGCACGTTTAAGCAGTGATATAACTACAAATTGATAACTCCGGTAAACTACGAGGTAACAGGCATCAGGCAATATATCACGGTAAAAATCAAGGAATAAACATGTTCTTGGCTCCTTCCATCCCCACTGAAAAAACCTTCTATTTTTTGATTCGATTAAATCTTTAATTTTTTCTTTATAATCAGATGGAATATCACCAACAGAGTGGTCAATAATTCCTGAATGGTCGAAGTTGTTCTCCCTTAAAATTTCGACGTGTAATTTGAAAAACTCCAGGTCTTCAAAATGCCCTTCAATATTACCGATACCGGGCCCCAACAATGACTCTCCTATTTCAAGGCCGCACTCATACAGCCAGTGTGTAATTAAAGACGTAGCAGAACGGTGCATACCTAAAATTACCAGGGTTCGGTTTTGACGGATTAAGTCCAAATTCTATAAATTTTACAATTGCCAGTTGACCCACCGTTATTGTTAAATGAAATGATTTCTTGAGGTGCCCCAAGTGTTTCTGAAATTGCCGTCTTAACTGCTTTACGCAATTTATGGTCGGCAGAACTTATTATTACTAAAATCATTAACCATTAAATCTCGGTTTAAATAATTTTAGATATTATTTTGGGGACATAGTTTAATGAAGAGAAAAAAGAAATGAAATTAACAATTAACTTTTGAATATTTTTTTTATATACTAGTTACAAAACTACCACTATTGGATAATTGTTTCTAATTTCCATTTATTGTAACGAAGTTTTGACAGTTAATTTATTAAAAGCTAGTGTATTCCTTTAAAATATCTTCCGGGTTTTTTGCCTTTTTGACAAATTGTTTACCTGAAATGGCGATTTGATGTTAAAAGTTTTCCTGAATAGCTTTTCATTATTTAGGGCAGGGAATTTCTTGTACTAAAGTGTGAATTACCATGTACTAATCAGCAATGATTATACGTTATGGCCTGAATGATGGTGTTTATTTTCCCTTAAGATTTCAAGGTGCAGATTATAAAAATCAACATCTTCAAAACGGCCTTCGCTTTTACCAAGCCCTGGGCCAAAAAGCGTATCCCCTATTTCAAGGCCGCACCTATACAGCCAGTGTGTAATTAATGAAGTACCGGAACGGTGCATTCCTAAAATTAGCAGCGTTGGTTTTGATAGGTTAAATTCAAGTTTTATAAATTGAATGCTTGAGGTTGAATTTAAATTTCCGAAAAAGTAATCTGGAACTCGCCCTTTGTTTTATAATGATGGTTTACAACAAACGATGAAAGTAAATCCACACAGTATTGCAAATCATTTTCATTTGTATTTATGTACAAGTCAGGGTTAACCGGTATTTCATAATCATCATTTACGCCGGATAGGTTATAGATTTTATCCGGATGGCCAGACGGCAAAAATGCCCTTTTGTAAAGGCCTTTGGTATCCCGCTCTATCAGTTTTTGTACCGGACAATCGACGTGTACAATTCTTACATGATCGTACGTAGTCGCCAACTCTGCCCTAATTTCTTCATACGGGCTTATTGCACTAATAATGGTAACAATGCCCCTTAATGAAAACTTGCTGGCAATAAACCCTAATCGCCTGATATTTTCCACCCTGTCGGCTTTTGAAAAAGAGAGATCTTTGCAAATTTTTGAGCGGTATTCGTCACCATCAATAATTTCAGTATCTATTCCGAGTTTAGACAATTGAATTTTTACATTTCCGGATAAGGTTGATTTACCGGCCCCGGATAGTCCTGATAATAATATAATCATGAGGTTTTCAATAAATACCTTTTAAATAGTTTGATATATTTTTTTTTCTAATTCCCGTCCAAAAGGTGACAAACAGACTTATCATTAATAAATAGTCAACATTAATACCTGATACAAAAATTAAATATATCGAAATTTACTTATTTTAATTGTAAAGGTTTTGTTAGAATAATACCAGGGCAATTTTTTTAGTTGGCTGACAGTCTTCTGTAATAAAATTTTTACAAATTTAATCCCCCTGGGCCTTGGCCGGCTAAATGCCTGCCTGTAAACAATAAAAATCGCGCACATTATTAACCTGGGGATATAAAGCAATTAATAATTGAGTTTTAAATTAAGCGCTCAAAAATTGAATGTTTTTTGTAGGTTTATGGTTCTTAAAAACCAATTATGAAAAAGCTTCCTGTATTAACCCACACGTACCTTTACAATTTTATCCGGGTACAAATTATCTTATTTTTATTAACTTTCTCAGTTGCACATGTGTCGGCAAAGCCATCCGTGGTATTGCAAAAAGACCCCGATGTAATTGGTAGATGGGACCTGACAATCGACAAATCGGGCACAAGCCTGCCTTCGTGGCTCGAAGTGCAGAAATCGGGCACGCATACGCTTATTGGCCGTTTTGTGTATGCGTTCGGGAGCGCACGCCCAATTTCCGAAGTTAAAGTTAACGATGGCAAATACAGTTTTTCCATTCCCCCGCAATGGGAGCCCGGAACAAGGAATATGGATATTGAGTTTGAAGTAAGCGGCGATATTATCAAAGGCTCCATGGTTTACACGGACGGAATAACTTATACTTTCACCGGCGTCCGGGCTCCATTAATGAAGCGAACAGGATTGCCGGTTTGGGGTACGCCTGTTAAATTGTTCAACGGAAAAGATGTGAGCGGCTGGCATACTGACGGTAAAAATCAATGGAAAGTGGAGAATGGTATTTTAAAAAGCCCCCATTCCGGCGCTAACCTCATCAGCGACAGAACATTCACCGACTTTAAGATTCATGTCGAATTTCGTTACCAGCAAGGCAGCAACAGCGGAGTGTATCTCCGTGGACGCTATGAAGTACAGATAATTGATACCAAAAGCGGCGAACCGGAACCAATTAATAACCAGTTCAGTTCCATCTACGGCTTCCTGCCGCCTAATAAAATGACAGCAAAGGACCCCGGCGAGTGGCAGAATTATGATATTACACTTGTCGGTCGATTGGTAACCGTAGTAGCGAACGGCGAAAAAGTTATATGTAACGCGGAGATACCGGGCATTACTGGTGGCGCTATCAACAGCAAAGAAGGAGAACCAGGCCCGATACTGATTCAGGGCGACCATGGGCCCATTGATTTCAGGAGCATTGTTATCACGCCGGTGAAGTAGTAAATGAGGTTAATCAGATCGAAAGCGTATTTATTTGGCAGTATTCTCCAAATCTTTTACGCCCCAGGCTTGCATAAAGTTAATTACGGGAATTAGCGTTTCGCCATATTCTGTAATTTTGTATTCAACCCTTGGCGGAATTTCCGCGTAAATAATGCGCTCTAAAATTTTGTCTTCTTCCAGTTCCCTGAGTTGATTAACCAGCATTTGCTTGCTGATATCGGGGATAATTTTTTTCAGGCTGCTGAAACGGTTGTAATCGTTCCGGATTAAATGAATGATCAGCGATTTCCATTTGCCGCCAATCTTATTCAGGCATTGCGTTACCCCGCAATTGTAGGGGTTAAAATCTTTGTTTTTTCTTGTGTTTGCCATTGGTCTGTAATTTCATACTATGGTGGTTTTTTATGACTACTTGCAGTTGCAAAACAAAGCTAACATCTTTACCTGTACAAAAACAAAAACTATGACTACAGAACAAGTTAAACAACAAAGTGTGGGCGAATGGGTGAGCATTGCCCACGAACTCCGGCCAAGCATTACGAAAAATGCTGATGGCAGTATGAAACCTTTTTACTTAACCCGTACCTTTAAGTATTCAGAAGATGGAAAATTCACCCTTCAGATGATTAATTCAGCGGATGCCTATGGTAAAATACCTTTGGTAAAAATTGTTTTGAAAGGACGTACTGTTTGGCAGGGGGAACATCCCATTGCATCCGGCGCCCAAAAAATAGATTATATAGCAGACGAGGATTATGAAATTACTCCGCTGATAAAGGGTTTTGCCGATGCAATGAACGCGGCTACAAGCAAAGCTTTTAATAAATGGGAAGTAAATGTTCCACAAAGTATTTTAGGCAAAGCATTTCCACCATTCGCGCTTTCGGAAGGACAGATTTATGGTGAATTTGATTTGATCTATATCCTGAACGATATGATGTTCTGGGGTGCCAAACATGTAGATGGACGAAGCTTTGACAAAGTGGAAAATCGCCCGGATAACCTGCAGATTCCGTTAGTCAGATTGAAATAAACAAACGCGAAACTGATATCGAAGCAGGTAAAAAAGGTGATTTTCTAAGCCGGATCCGGTCTACCGGCATACTCCCGTTTAGGTCTTCACGGTACTCGGCAGTCAGTAATAAAAACTAAAATTACCCCGATATTGGCGCAGCATTTTTATTTTTGAAAGCCGTTTTCCATCCCAGCCATACTGTGAATAACAATAAAGCAGGTGTGGCGAGTAAATACAAAAGCTTGTAGTTATCCTTCAGCGCGGGAAAAAACAGTAAAAGCAAGCCGGCATTAACGGAAAGATGCATCAATATGGTGATCAGTACGCTGCCTTTACTGTTATTAAACAGCCAGGTATTTATTAAAGCCAGGCAAATAACGAAAACAAGATAAACCAATAACGGGAAAAAAGTGAGCGGTGCGCCGCTCACCAAGGTGCCGAATGGCGCAAAAAACAACGGAATATGCCAGCAGTACCAAATAATCCCAACAATAAGACTGGAAACGACAGCAGAATATTTCTTTTGCAGCTCCGGCAACAATAACCCCCTCCATCCGAGTTCTTCACCAAGGGGACCGGCAAGCAAAGCCACCAATAACAAGCCTGGGACGGCAAAAATAGCTGTAAAATCAACCCTCCCTATTTGTCCAACAAACAGGTAATACAATCCGATGGCTGAAGCCAAAATGAAAACGGGAAGCAAAATAATTGCCAAATATACTTTTGCAGGCGCTTTCAAGACTAATAATCTTTTAAGAAGACCCACCAGGCCTTTTAAACCATCGAAATACAAAGTAGTAATTACACTGCTGATAGCAGGCCCGTATACGCCAATGAAGAAAAAGGTAACAAAATGCCCTATTGCCTTGTCATTATTGCCCGCCGACAGATATTGCAACCCGGTAAACCAATTAACCCACGACCAGGTAAAGGCAATCAGCAAATAAACTATAATCTTCACTGTTTTCATGGTATGAAAGTAATAATTGTATTGTTTGATAACAAAAAAAAACCGGGATGGAATTTTAAATAACAACATGCCGATTCATCAGCTGGATTTTGTCGCGCACGGTCTGGCCATTATCGGTGAACAAATTCTTGTAATTAAGCATAAAAGTTTTTTCCGTTAATAAACACGCGTTAGAACTTGTCGC
>Ga0302319_10025065_pt1 | contig 10576 bp, 8 predicted proteins | sample Bog_T0_2_FD_203319 | JGI IMG/M metagenome (GOLD analysis project Ga0302319, IMG submission 203319) | Peat permafrost microbial communities from Stordalen Mire near Abisko, Sweden - Bog_T0_2 | ecosystem: Environmental > Terrestrial > Soil > Wetlands > Peat | place: Sweden: Abisko, Stordalen Mire... | reverse complement strand
GGCGGTCCTGGGCGGTGACGTAGCCCTGGGCGAGCACCATGTCGTCGATAGAGCTGGCGTGGATGTGGGGGACGCCGCGAGCGTCGCGCTCGACCGTCACCGGCGCGGAAAGGCCGTAGACAATCAGCGAGCCGTCGAGCTGCGGCAGGTTCGCAACCATTTGCTTGTGCAGGTAGTAGCGCCCGAAGAAGAATGCGCCGGTGGCCAGCACCGCCAGCACGAACAGGACCACGGCCAGGATCCTCAGCCTGCGGGATGCGCTTCGGCGAGTGGCTGAGCTGGCTTTGCGTTCCGGCGCAGCGTCCGCCCCGGAGCGGGCGTTGGCCGATTGCGGGTCATCCGGCTCGCGCGATCCGCGTTGGGTCGGGTCGGTGGCAGGGTCTGCGGGAGGGTCGGGGTTGCGGGGAGTCAGATTGAGGAGGCTCATGTCCTACCCGTAAGTCTAATGCAGCGCAGGTCTGCGCGGGCCTGGTGATGGGTAGCCAAAGTGGGTGCGGGGCAGGGCGAGCAGCACCGCGGCAACGCCAGCCGCGATGATTGGCAGCAGGAAGATGCTTCCCTCCGGGCCGGTGAGCCCGCCCGACAGATAGGGCTGCCCGGCAGGATGGGTCGCGTAAAGATGTCCCTGGATCATCAAGCCGCTATCGGCCACGCCATATAGAAACGACTGCGCCCAGTCCCACGCCGCGTGGAAGCCGATCGCCCACCAGAGCGACCCGGTGCGCCACAGGCTCAGGCAGAAGAGGAATCCGGCGAGCCCGGCCGAGAGCAGGCCCAGGGGAGATTCACCGGGATTCGCCCGGTGAGCGAAGCCGAAGGCGAATGAGAGGATCAGAGCAGTGGTCCAGAATCCCAGCGCATCGGCGTGGGTGGCGCCGAATAGCCATCGATAGACGGCGCTCAGGCCGCGGGTCAGGGTGAATTGCAGGTAGCCGCGGTTTAGCAGTTCCTCAACCAGGCCCACCAGCAGGAAGCCCACGAGCCAGACCACACCGTAGCCCAAGGCTCTTCCGCCAAACAGGACGCGCGCGTCGAAAACCAGCAGACCTGTTCCGCGGAGAATGACGATCAGCAGCGAGAGCAGAGCGACCCCGCAGCCGAGGCCAATGCAGAAGTAGCGCAACCCCTCCTGCCGGGCAAGCCCGTAAGCCGTTACGGGGCGATGCTCGATCTTTGCCATCAGCCATGTAGCGGCAGCGACACAGACCACCCCCACGCCTTCATAGACAAACGCGGAACCTGGTGAAATCAGCCCAGCTTTTCCGGTCAACCCCGGAACAAGCGCGGAGATCCATGGGTATAGGCCATGGAACAACGCCTCCCAGCAGATCAGAAAGAGCGCGATTCCCCATCCCGCCCGCAGGCCGTCGGGACCGAAAAGCACATTGGAGACGCCAAAAGGATGGCCCGGCGGCGGCGGACTGACGTTCTCCGTGGGTGGATCGGAGGAGCTGGGCGCATCGTGCAGGGGCGGATTCATCTCATCTGCGAGTGTATCCGGCGGCGGACTAACCGTCCTATGCAGAACGTTCGGCCTCCTAACCATCCTGGCCGGCTGCTTGACACAAACGCCCGCGCCATCAATGCTAGTAGTTTCGCGTGCGAGTCGCGCCGGGTCTGCGTTGAACACGCATTAGCCCGCGAAGACGGAGGGCCTGCTGCGTGGAGTGCCGGGTGTTCTATCACGATCATTGCTTCGACGGCGCGTGCTCGGCGTCGCTCTTCACCCGCTTCCATCGCGAATGCATCGGGACGGCGCAGGAGTTCTCCTACTTCGGGCTGATGCACCGCGCCGGGACGCTGTTCGACGAGGCGGCGTTCGGCGACGGTGAGAATGCGATCGTGGACTTCAAGTACTCTGCTTCGCCCAAGGTGACCTGGTGGTTCGATCATCACCAGAGCGCGTTCCTCACGCCCGAGGACCATCTCGATTTTCTTGCGTGGCAGGAGAAGGCGGATGAGGCCGGTGGCGTGGGCCCCGGCGGTGAGGTGCGCGGCGGCAAGTTTTACGACCCCGCCTACGTCTCCTGCACCAGCCTGATCGCCGACGTGGCCCGCGAAAAGTATGGCTTCGATACGGCACCGCTGCGCGAACTGATCCACTGGGCCGACATCGTCGATGGCGCAAAGTACGAGAGCGCCGAGGCCGCAGTCGAGATGGCCGAGCCGGCGATGAAACTGACCATGGTGATTGAGAGCTCCGGCGAAGGCTTCGTGCCGCGCGTGATCCCGCTGCTGACCGAGATGAGCCTGCAAGCGGTGCTCGATCAGCCCTTCATCCAGGCTGAGCTTGGCCCGCTGATGGAGCGCCATCGCACCGGCATCGAGCTGCTCCGTGAGCGCACCTCGCTCGACCGCGGCGTGGTCACCTTCGACATCACCGACAAGCTCACCGAGGGCTACAACAAGTTCATCCCGTACTACCTGCATCCCACCGCCACGTACAACGTGGGGCTGAGCCGATCGAGCTTCCGCAACAAGGTCGCCGTGGGGACCAATCCGTGGACTAAAGTGCCGGTGGCCGAGCTGGCCAACCTTGCGGCCATCTGCGAGCGCTACGGCGGCGGAGGCCACGCCCGGGTCGGCGCGGTCAGCTTCCCGCCGGACAAAGAAGACGAGGCGCGCAACGCCGCCGCCGAGGTCGCCTCCGAGCTGCGGGTGAAGGCGTAGCGGCTCTCCCCCCCGGGGGGGTGGGTGGGTAGTGCTAAGCGCTTTCAATGCAGCTACTTAGTAAAATGAGGCGCGCTAAATATAAGCATCGAAGCGGTTTATTGGTAAAAATAAGAAAATAAAAGCGTTAGCAAAAAGAAAAGCCCCGGCGAGGACCTAGGCTTGCTGATCTGTTCCTATTTACTCCTCAATAATAACAGGTTGTGCATAACTCGTATGCCAACTTTATCTCCTTGTGCTGCATGGAGATAGGCTGATTTTGGGATTGACACGCGAGTTTGCGGATGTTTTTGGAGGGGAAAGCAAATCACAGGGAGCACAGAGCAAAAGAGAGAGCACAGAGGAGTTTGGGGGGATGGCTCTTGCGAGTGGCGCACCTCCGGCGCTCCGACGTTCTCTCCGGCCACATGTCCCAGCCCTGCCGGGCTGGGCTGACGTTTGGAGGACGGACCTCCGGGTCTTTCTGCCGGGATGGCGCGAGCGTGGACGTGGTGGAATCCTGGTCACGCTTCTTGGCCACTGATACTCTAGCCTGACCACGGCCCGCAAGGAGATCCAGATGCCAGAGACACCCCCCGAAAAGTTGGCGCAGGCCGCGTCTGAAGAGGCGCAGGTCGAGCCGTTGCCCGAGTCAGGGATACTCCTGCCAGAAGCCGAAACCATTGCGGCGTTGCCTTCGCCGTTGGAAGGTTCGGTGGGGTCCGAAGGGGTCGGCGGCGGCACGCCCACATCTCAGAGGCGAGATCCTTCGGCAAGCTCAGGGCAGGTTATGGGGCACCCGACGATGGAGGTTGCGGAGACTGGTGCGAACGGGGACATAGAAGAGGGCAAAGACGAGAAGAACGAGGAGACGCCTGTGATCGAAGTACACGCGCCGCACGAACCTATCCATACCTGGAAGGACTTCTGGATCCACCTGGGGACGATCACGGTGGGGCTGCTGATTGCGATCTCGCTGGAGCAGAGCGTGGAGAAGCTGCACCAACTGCATGAGCGGCACGAGTTGGAGGCAGCGCTGCGCACGGAGGCCCAGCATAACAAGGAGGTTGGAGAGGTAAACTTCGCCGGCTATGACGAGGAGATGGCGTGGCTCCAGGGAATACACGAGGATATCGGGGTGATGCTGGCGACCCGCGGCAAGGCGAACCTGCCGGTCAGGGTTCCACACTTTCATGCTCAGTTTGCCAACGGCGAGAAGTTCGGCACGACAGGCAGCGTATTCGAGACAGTGGTTTGGGACACGGCCGACGAAGATAACCGGCTGGTGCTTCTTCCAGACGATGAGGCCCGCGCTTATTCCATGCAGTACCACTATGTCGGAGCGCGCTACCTGGAGATGCAGTTGGCGATTCGGGACGATCTTGCGCGGCAGGATGCATTTGAGGCGCAGTTTGGGGACATCGAGACGCCGACCAGGCCGGTGCTCTCGAGGATGAGCCCGGCGGATCTTAAGCAATATGATGCGCTGGTCATGCAGACCTTCACCGCGGTCCGTCTTGCGAAGGGTTGGCTGATTGCTTTGTATGCAAGCAACGAGGCCCTGCGCCAGGGGAGGTTCGACTCCGGTTCGACGCCCGCCGAGTACATTGATGCGAGTGTCCGGTACAAGACCGACTACAAGAAGATGGCGCAGCGGGTTGCGGCGGATGACGCGGCGCGGGACAAGGCGGCGGGTAAGCCGTAGGCGGGCGCGGGAACACAGAAGGAACATGAAGACCGCGAAGGGAACTACTGAGATTCTGAGCCAGAATCGGCTCAGAATGACGAGCTCCTCCTAGAATTCTGTACGCTGTGCAGAATGACGGCTAACTCTTCAGCTTGACGAAGAAGGGCAGCCGGGTGATGTCGTTGAAGATCACCATGGCCGCGAACAGCAGGATGCAGACGAACGCCACCTGGTAGATGCGTTCCTTGATCGGCATGGGCAGGTCGCGCCGGAAGAGGCTCTCGATCAGCAGCAGGAAGATCATGCCGCCATCCAGAATCGGGAACGGCAGCAAGTTGAAGATGCCCAGGTTGATGGAGATCATGGCCATCGTCCCGATCAGCGGCATCCACCCCGGCGCTTCCGCGGCGTCATGCACCACCTGGCCGATGCCGATTGGCCCAGCCAGGCTCTTCACCGAGATATGCTGCTCCACCATGCCCTTGACCGTATCCACGATCAGCAGCGACTTCTTCTTGTTGAAGACCAATGAGGCCTTGACCGCTTTGTCGAAGGCCAGCCTTTCCACCTTGACCGGCGGCGGGACGTACATGAATCCGAGGCGATAGGCCTTGGTGCCGTCCTCCGAGTCGCTGAGTTCGGGGGTGATCGGAATCGCCATTTGCTGGCCATTGCGCAGCACGTCGAGCACCGCGGGCTTGCCCTTCTGGTCCTGCATGTAGGCCAGCAGCGTGGGGACTGAATGCAGGGTGAGCGCGTCGATGCTGACGATCTGGTCGCCGGGCTGGAGGCCTGCGCGCGCCGCCGGGCTACCCGCCACCAGCGAAGAGACCTTCACCGGCGCGGGCTGCATCTTGGGGACGAACCCCAGCGTGTCCGGCGCGAAATCGTCCGGGCCGGCTGCCTTGGTGGCGATCAGGAAGCTGGTGTCGATCCGCTGGCCGTTATGGGCGAAGGAGAAGGAGACGCTGCGGTTCAGGTTCAGCGCGGCGTGGTTGACCACGTCGTCCCAGGTGGGATCCTCAATGTTGTCGAAGTGGACGATGATGTCGCCGGACTGGATGCCGGTCTTCGCGACCGGACTGCCGGGTGAGATGTAGTCGGTCACGGCCGAGCCGGACTGGTACTCGTTCACCTCGTTGTGGAACATGTAGGCGCCGGTCATCAACACGAAGGCCAGGATGAAGTTGGCGACCGGGCCGGCCACTGCGATCAGAATGCGCTGCCATCGGGGATGGTTGTTCAACTCGCCGGGATCGTTGGAGGTCTCTTCGCCGGGGATCTCGCCGGACATCTTTACATATCCACCGAACGGCAGCAGGTTGATCTGATAGTCGGTACCGCCGCGCCGGAAGCCCACCAGCCGCCGGCCAAAGCCGATGGCGAAGGTCTCGACGCGAACGCCGCACCACTTGGCCACGATGAAGTGGCCAAACTCGTGCACCAGCACCATCAGGCCGAGCACCAAAACAAGTTGAATAATGGTCATCATAGGGGAGTCAGAAGGCCTTTATTGGAGTGGGGTCAGGCACGGACTGAATCGAGCGACCGCCGCGCCAGCACGTTGCGTGCACAGGCCCTCGCGGCCTCGTCTGCCGCGAGCACATCTTTGATAGACGCAGGAGCGTAGGAAGACGTTTCGGTCAGCACCTCCTCGATTGTACTCGGGATGGCGGGAAAAGGAATGCGACCTTCGAGGAATGCGGCCACCGCAATCTCATCTGCCGCGTTCAGCGCGATGCACGCGGCGGGTCCAGATTCAGCTGCCTCGTAGGCTAGCCGCAGGCAGGGGAAGCGGGCGAAATCTGGCGGGGCGAAGTCCAACTGGCTCAATGCGGCCAGGTCGAAGGTCAGGGGCGGCTCGGCGGCCTGCGCGTCCACTCGCTCGGGGTAGGCCAGCGCATACAAGATGGGCAGGCGCATGTCGGTGACCGAGATCTGCGCCAGGATCGAGCCGTCGATAAACTCGACCAGCGAATGCACGGTGGACTGGGGATGGATGGTCACCCGCACCTTGGCCGGCGGCAGGTCGAACAGGCGGCAGGCCTCGATGATCTCGAAGCCCTTGTTCATCATGGTGGCGGAGTCGATGGTGATGCGTTGGCCCATCACCCAGGTGGGGTGCTTCAGCGCCTGCGCCGGGGTGATGTGGTCGAACTCGGCCAGCGGCGTGTTGCGGAACGGGCCGCCCGATGCCGTCAGCCAGATCTGCTTCACCTCGGCCGCCCGGCCGCCGCGCATGCACTGGTGGACGGCGTTGTGCTCGGAGTCGATGGGCAGCAGCGCGACGTTATGCTGCCGCGCGGCCTTCAGGATCAGGTCGCCCGCCGCCACCAGGCACTCCTTGTTCGCCAGGCCGATGGTCTTGCCGGCGCAGACCGCGGCATAGGTGGCCTCCAGCCCCGCCACGCCCACGATGGCGGAGACGACAAAGTTCACCTCGGAGTGGGTGGCGACACAGACGGTCCCGGCGGTGCCGTGGACGATTTCAATTCCGGTGAGGCCAGCCTGGCGGAGGCGGTTGGCGAGTTGGGAGGCGAGCTCTTCGGTGGCGAGCGAGATGACCTTGGGCTGCCAGCGCAAGCACTGGGCAAAGGCTTCGTCCAGATTGTGCCCGGCGGCCAGCGAGACGACCTCGTAGCGGTCGGGGAAGGATTCGCAGATGGAGAGGGTGCTGCGGCCGATGGAGCCGGTCGAGCCCAGGATGGCGATCTTCTTCACTCCGCTATTTTCGCAGATGCGGCTCTTACTGGCGGCATTCGCGCTTCGAGAATGCGTTCTTCCGTAGCAGTAGCGCGTCACCGAAGCTTGAGCCGGCGCATCCACCAGATGGCTGGCCCTGTCACCGCAAGGGCTGCCAGCATGAAGCTGAAGAAGCCAGCAATCCAGCGGGAAGGCCTTCCAAGAATGTCGCCTGAGTGAACCCTTTGCGCCCAGTTCCGAAGCTCTTCTGCCGTCGAGCTTTTTCCAGGGGACTGGTGGTCTTGAATTCTGCGTGTAGTCGGATCGACGACGAGAAACCCGCTCTCCGAAGAAGGGTCCACTCCCATTTGGTAAGGAAATATCACGACCCCATCCGCATCGTCCGTCAGGCGCATCTCGGAGAAATGGGCTTCCGGAAGGACGTTCTTCGCTTCATGAGCAATTGGTCAAAATCGGGCCGGCTCGAACTCCCAGCAGATTGGCCCGAGTCGATCGAGAAGGCCGCCGGTCGTCCGCGTCGCTGCGAGGGAAGCGGCGTGTGGTTGATCCGGCTTATAATGCCGGCGGCTGGACGGGATACCGCCATTACTATGGCTGTTGAGGAAAAGATCAGAAGAAAGAGCGAAGAATAGAACCCGATTGCACTATGCAGATCGAAGTTTTTTCGCGTGAGCGTGCCAGCCCGCCTAATCCCGAAAATCTTGCGCGGCCACCAAAGAACCAATCCAGAGAGAGCTAAGAAGAACAGGGCGATCCCGCCGAGGATGTTACCGTGGAATCGGTTTGATACCTGAATGATCTTCTGGACCCATCCGAATCGGAAACTTTGTCTCCGCTCCCCAAGAGAATCTCCAGTCTGTGGGTTGATCCAGACTGTAAGCGTGGTTGCATCGGTCGATTGCAGTGTGGCCGGCCACGCAAGCGTAGACTGCGCGGGAAATTGCATGGTGACGATGTGGAAACCAGGGTGTCTCCTTTCCAAAGCCGAAGCCAACTCAGCCAACGGGAGCGTTCGGCCCGAGGTAAGTTGATAGACAGGGGGATCGAATCGCGCCGGCGGATTGATTGACCGGAGTATCTCCGGTCCCCACGCCATGATTCCCCCGGTTGTCCCTTCCAGAAACAGAAAGGCCGCCGCAATCAGACCGACCCACGAATGTACCGATAGAGAAAGTTTGCGCGTGGCCATGATCTCTGAGTTCCGTCGATAATCTTACGCAAGCCGACCCCCAGTCGTTCCGTGACCAGGCTGGAAGCTTAGGCTGCGATCAAGATCAGAACCGGCCCAGGCTGAATGCGTCCTTCAGCAGCAGCACGCACCACAGCACTGGTGCCGCAATCAGCAAGGCATCGATGCGGTCGAGCACCCCGCCGTGTCCCGGCAGGATCGTTCCCGAGTCCTTCACCCCCGCGCCGCGCTTGAGCGCCGACTCCAGCAGATCGCCCAACTGCGCCGCCAGGTTGATAATCACCGCCAGCACGATCGATTGCCACACCGGCTCCAGAATGTGCAGCACGGTGTTGCCGCGGGCCGACAGCGCCTCGCCCGCAACCACCACCGCCAGCCCGGCCAGCACGCTTCCCGCGACCGACGCCAGCGATCCCTCCCAGGTCTTGTTGGGGCTCAGATGCGAGAGCTTGTGCCGCCCGAAGTGGCGGCCCACGTAGTAAGCGGCGATGTCGCCTGCCCAGACGCAGACCAACAGGAACAGCAGCAGCGGCTTACCGTCGTCGCGGTTCCAGATCAGCGGCAACAGGGTCAGCGGGTAGGCGACATACATCAGGCCGAACAGACCCAGCGCGGCATCCGGCAGGATGCGCTCCAGCGGAGCGCGAAAGCCGGTCCAGGCCAGCAACGCCAGCGCCAGTATGCTCAGCGCGGGAAGCTCGGCGTCGTTGTGGAAGCCAGGCAGCGTAAAGAGAAATACGACCGCGGTCGCGGTGGCCATCCACCAGCGGGGAACGCGCGCGCCGCCTGCATTGGCCAAGCCGAGGTACTCGAATGCGGCCAGTTCGGCGAGCAGGCACGCAGCCAGCGTGGTTAGCCAAAGCTGTCCAAAGAAGATGATCGAGACGGTGCCGAGAATCAGCAGAATAGCGGTGAGGATACGTTTCATTGGCCTCAAGCAGGATACATGCTTGGGGCGGGGATTCGGTCTGTCGTCCGGTCCCCGGCGTGCGGGCGGGAGCATCTCCTTGATGACCCGGCCGTCGCGCGTCCCCGCAAAGCCCTCTGCCATATCGACTTATGCGCTCATGCGACCAAAGTGGCGGTTGCTGCGTCTACTCTCTGAACACGGACGCATTTGGTCGGATAACCATCCGGCAGGTGTTTGGCGTCGTATGTTCCTATGTCCGGCTTGGCCGGGCCAGCCAACCAACGCAAGGAGTGCACTCAATTGGCGCAATATAAAGGCACGGTGAAGTGGTTCAACAACGCGAAGGGTTATGGGTTTCTCGGGCGCGAAGGCGGAGCGGACGTCTTCGTCCACTACAGCTCGATTCTGGTCGACGGCTATAAGAGTTTGAAGGAAGGCGACGAGGTCGAGTTCGACATCATTGAGGGCAGCAAGGGGCCGCAGGCAGACCAGGTGGTCCGGTTGCGAGACGCGGCTGCCAGCGACGCTGCCGCCTGAGTACCGTCGCGCGGGCCTGGTGCGAGGCGGCGTAGCATAAGGCAGGGATCTTGGGGCGTGGGTGTCCACCGGGTCCTCGATGACACGCGCTTATGGAAAACATCGCCATCGCACGGCTGCTGGACGAGACCGCGGCGCTGCTGGAAATCGATGCGGCGGACCCGTTCCGCATCCGCTCCTACCGCCGGGCCGCCGAGGCGGTCGAGCAGCAGACCACGCAGCTTGCCGCGCTGGTTGGCTCGGACCCCAAACAACTGCTCGCCATCCCCGGCATTGGCAAGGGGATGGCCGCCAACATCTGCGAGCTGGTCGCCACCGGCACCATGCCGATCCGCGCGGAGTTGCTCGCGAAGTACAAGCCCACCATGCTCGAACTGCTGCGTCTTCCCGGCATGGGCCCCAAGACGGTGGCGCTGGTGTGGTCGGCGCTGGGCGTCTGCGATATCGACGCGTTGGAGGCCGCAGCGCGCGAGGGTAAGTTGGCCGGGTTGCCGCGCATGGGCGAGAAGTTCGCCGCCAAGCTGCTGAAGGGGATTGAAGACTACCGGCGCAACTCTGGCCGCTTCCGCATCGATGCCGCGCACCAGCAGGCGGAGCGCATCTCCGCGCTGATTCGCGCCTTCCCCGGCATCGACGAGATTACGCCGGCGGGTTCGCTGCGCCGCGGGCGCGAGACGGTGGGCGACCTGGACCTGCTGGTCACCGGGCCTGCCTGTGAACCCGAGGTCGTTGCCGCCGCCGTCGAGCACGTGGCCACGCTGCCGCTGATCGACAAGCTGCTGGCGCGCGGCCAGAACAAGGTCAGCTTCACCCTGCGCGACAACCTCCAGGTGGATGTCCGCCTGCTTCCGCGGGCCAGCTACGGCGCCGCGCTGCAATACTTCACCGGCTCCAAGCACCA
>Ga0302319_10025064_pt1 | contig 10576 bp, 12 predicted proteins | sample Bog_T0_2_FD_203319 | JGI IMG/M metagenome (GOLD analysis project Ga0302319, IMG submission 203319) | Peat permafrost microbial communities from Stordalen Mire near Abisko, Sweden - Bog_T0_2 | ecosystem: Environmental > Terrestrial > Soil > Wetlands > Peat | place: Sweden: Abisko, Stordalen Mire... | reverse complement strand
CAGTGCCGCCTCGAGTGCAGGCAGGTTGGCGTGTATGTCAGAAAATAACGCGATTTTCATATTAATTGGTTATGATAGTTTTATTTATATAATATTTCTTACGGATCCAAAAAGCTAAGTTAACTAAAGAAATCAGGGCCGGTACTTCCACCAAAGGGCCGATCACCCCTGCGAAAGCTTCGCCGGAGTTGATACCAAATACGCCGATGGCGACGGCAATTGCTAGTTCAAAATTATTACCGGTTGCGGTGAAGGCTATGGACGCGCTCCTTGAATAATCAGCCCCGAACGATTTTCCGATAAAAAAGCTAAGCAGGAACATGATTGTAAAATATATTAACAAAGGTATTGCGATGCGTACTACATCCATCGGTATCTGCACAATGAGGTTTCCTTTAAGGCTGAACATTACGAGAATGGTAAATAGTAACGCAACTAACGTGATGGGTGAAATGACCGGAACATATTTTTTTTGAAACCATTCCTCGCCTTTAAGCCAAATAAGTAAATAGCGACTGATAATGCCCGCCGCAAAAGGGATGCCTAAATAGATACCAACGCTTTTGGCTATTTCTACAATAGTAATGTTTACAGTTAGTCCTTTAAGTCCGAACAAAGGCGGCAAAACAGTAATGAATACATAAGCGTAAACGCTGTAAAGCAATACCTGAAAGATGCTGTTTAGTGCAATCAGACCTGCTGCATACTCCCGGTTACCCTCGGCCAATTCGTTCCAGACTACAACCATAGCAATACAACGGGCCAGGCCAATTAATATTAACCCGACCATGTAAGCCGGATGATCAGGTAAAAGCGTAATGGCTAATACAAACATTAAGATGGGGCCGACAATCCAATTCAATATTAATGAAGCGCTTAATACTTTGGTATCTTTAAATACTTCGCCCATGTTTTCGTATTTTACTTTTGCCAAAGGCGGATACATCATTAAAATTAATCCAATCGCCAATGGGATATTTGTTGTACCACTGGAATAAGAATTGATAAAAGTTGATGATGATGGGATAAAATAGCCTAAAGCTACACCCATAGCCATAGCCAAAAATATCCACAATGTTAAGTACCGGTCGAGGAAACTTAGTTTTTTTCTTTCTGCCGCAGGGGCACAATCGTTAGCGCTCATTTTTTATTTAACCTTTTAAATGATGTTTTTTACGTTCCTGATACAAATTAACAACATCCGGAACCGGGTGTACAGCAACCCGGTTTACGGGCAAATACCGTAACGCTGTAAATACCAGTGCCGCTATTTTTAAATTCTTCAATTTCAGCAACAGAGAGGTAGGCAGAAAGTATATCGTAGGGCACGGAAATTATCTTTTCTTTTTGGATGGTTATCGCTTCGAAACCTGCGTCTTTTATCAGGTTTAAAAACTCGTCTTTCTGAATAGCGCCGCTAATGCAACCGGCATACATTTCTGCAGTTTTTTGTATTTTATCCGGCAGTTCCCCGTTCAGCACAATATCCGAAATACTGAAATGTCCGCTGGGTTTCAATACCCTGAATATTTCTGCGATCACCTTCTTTTTATTGGGCACTAAGTTTAAAACGCAATTGCTCACCACAACATCGGCAACACCAGCAGAAACCGGTATTTTCTCAATATCGCCATAACGGAATTCAATATTGTTTAATTTTAATTTTTCAGCGTTTAACCTTGCTTTTTCGAGCATCGCGTCAGAAAAATCAACCCCAATTACTTTGCCTGTTTCACCGGTTTGTGAACGGGCTACAAAACAATCGTTGCCGGCGCCGCTCCCTAAATCAATAACTGTATCTCCCGGTTTTATTTGGGCAAAAAGGGTGGGCAGGCCGCAGCCAAGGGCCAGGTCAGCATCCGGGTTATAGCCATCAAGCGTAGCGTAGTCATCGCTCATGATGTCGTACACTTCGGTGGAGCAACATCCTGATCCACAGCATGATGCCACGTTTTTTTCTCTATCCTGCAAGGCAATTTCGCTGTATTTCTGTTTTACCAGTTCTTTTAATTCGTTTTCTGATGTTTCCATGGTATTTTTTGTATTTGTAATTATCTTATTGAGCTTTTATTTTGTCCAGTAGTAATAGTGTTTTGCTTCTTCAATAAAGGCAAGTACCGTTGCTTTTATTTCATCTCTCACGGCGCGCGTTTGTTCGAGAATTTCTTCTTGTGTACCGGTAAAGGATGCCGGATCTCGAAATGACCAGCCGAGACGTTTTACCACGCCAGGAAATATCGGGCAGCCTTCCGCGCTTGCCGCATCACATACCGTTATAACGGCGTGGAATAACCTTCCTTGTTTAAATAAATCAAAAACACCCTGTGTTTTTTTGCTGCTCATATCAATGCCAGCTTCTTTCATAACCTGCACTGCATTTGGGTTAAGTTCGCCTGGTTCAAACCCCGCACTTTCGGCCATCAAAGCCTCGCCGGCGAATTCATTTAAAAAGGCTTCGGCCATTTGGCTGCGTGCAGAATTGTGGATGCATACGAATAAGACTTTGTGTTGTATCATGATAAATCTCCTCTCAAAAATTTAGTATCTGTATCAATTGGTTTATAGCAATTTAACGATATATGTTGACAAAAAAAATCAACAGCAGCCGTCCTGGCAATCAACCTTTACAAAAAACGCAGCGAATGTTTCCCTGTATTTATCCCAGGTGTGTGAATCGATACAATAACAAACACTTGTTCCTTCTATTTTTCCTTTGATGATACCTGCGTTTTTTAATTCTCTTAAATGCTGGGAAGTTGTGGCCTGTGCCAAACCCAGTACCCCAACTAAATCATTACAAATACACTCATTCGTTTTGATAAGATGCTCAATAATAGCAATCCTTGCAGGATGGGCTAACGCTTTCATCATTTGCGCCAGTTCATTTTGAATAGCCGTGTAGTTTTCAAGTTTTGTAAGTCCCATAATTGTATATAGCAATATTACGATAAATATGGCGAGTTCAAAATTATTTTTCATTTTTTTTAATTATAGTATTTTTTTCATTACGATAGCAGATTGAGGGCATACATGGCTAAATTCTGAAGATAGCTGCACCTCGGGCGGAACATCAGTTCTTTTAATGATAGAATACCCCTTTTTTATGAAATAATCCGGTGCTGTTTCGGTCAGCAAGAATATTTCTTTTATGTTATCTATTGCTGCAATGCTTTCAATTTTTGTAAGTAACCGGCTTGCCACTCCGGCTTTTCGTTTGTTTTTACGCACGGCAACGGAACGTAATAATGCGTAGCCGCCATAATACTCCAATCCCACGGTACCAACTACTTCATGGGCTTCCGCTGCCACCAAAAAATTTTCGAGAATAGCAGGCAAGTCATCGGTCGGTAATTGCTCGTCCCTTAATAATGCTATAATGCTGTCCCGGTATGTATCGGCTTTGACAATTTCCATTTTTTTCGTAAACAAAATATAAATCAGCAACAACCACTCCCAGTTGTACTTTCTGGAGCAACAACCAAGTTTTTAAATATCAAAGATTTATTTTCGAAGGATTTCGTGTCGCAGCAGGCGGCTGGCACTGTCCCTTTTTCGTAATGAGGGTCATTAAATTCGGCATCTTCGTGAAAATAGTAAACTTCCCATTGAACATTATCCGGATCATTTACCCAAAACTTATCCTGTTTGGCAAAGCAACAATTGGTGCCAATTTCTTCACGGGTGAGAAAACCGGCATTCTGGGCCAAAATCATCCTGGTATTTAATTCCCCGATTGTTTCTACCTGAAAGCCAAGGTGACCAAAATTTTGTTTCACTTTTTCGGGGGCCTCAATAAAAGAGATAATTAGCGATGGCTCATCCAAAATATATTTTACATAGCCCTTCCTGATCTTTTCAGGCGCTTTTCCGAAAAATAAATTGTAAAAACTAACAGTCTTTGTAAGATCGCTGATGTACAGGCTTACATGCATGCGCGGGAAAGTTGCAGTTTTCATATGGCGTGATTAATTTATTTTAATGTAACCTTTAATGATTTTAAACTCGTTAGCAACAATTATGGTTTTTGTTATAGGCTTCGAAAAAGCCGTTTAGCTGCTCCTTCAGCTCATTCCATATTAAGGGGTTAATACAATAGCAAACACTTACGCCCTCAATTGTACCTTTTATTAATCCGGCGTTTTTCAGTTCTTTTAAATGCTGGGATATGGTAGGTTGCGCCAACCCCAATTCTTCAGCAAGATCACCGCAGATGCACGCATTCGCTTTAATAATTTGTTGCAAAATTGCAATCCTGGCAGGATGGGCTAATGCTTTAAGGATTGTAGCCAGCTTGTTCTGCTCGTCAGTAAAAATTTCAGTTTTAGTTAGTCCCATAATTATATCGCAATATTACGATTAATATTTAAATTCCAATAAGTATCTAAGAATTAACACAAAGATTTTCGTGGCGACTGAGAGCCCCGTTTCTTAAGGCCTTCTGAAGCTGGCATGCGTTTGGCAATTTGATATTGAAAGCAGGCAGATTTATTATCTGAGGATGAATATCTTCTTTTTTAACCCTAATATCGATTTATTGATCCTCTTTATCAACCCGGGCCCCGCGTAGATAAAACCAGTATAAAGCTGTACAAGCGACGCGCCGGCCTGTAATTTTTCAATTGCGTCTTCAGGTGTATGAATGCCACCAACTCCAATTATAGGGAACTCGCCATTTGATTTATTAGATAAGTAACTAATTACATCAGTTGAGCGTTTAGTCAAGGGTAGGCCACTTAAACCACCAGTCTCATTTTTTAACCCGTCTTTTGATATTAAACCATTCCTGCTGATGGTCGTATTGGTCGCGATTATTCCCGCGATTTTTGAATTCTGTACAATTTCAACAATATCGTCCAACTGTCCGTTTGTTAAATCAGGTGCTATTTTTAATAAGATGGGCCGGCTGATACCGTTCTTTAAGTTACGCTGCTGGAGTGCGTTCAACAGCTGTGTTAAAGGCTCTTTTTCCTGGAGGTCGCGTAATCCGGGCGTATTTGGAGAGCTTACATTTACCACAAAGTAATCGACCACATCAAAAAGGCGGTCAAAACATTTTATATAATCGTTTACGGCTTCTTCATTAGGCGTGGATTTGTTTTTACCGATATTGCCGCCAATTATCACGTCTTTTTGCCTTTTATCTGCTTTGCTGCGAAAAACGGCTATATTTTTAGCCACCGCATCAACGCCTTTATTATTGAAGCCCATCCGGTTTATCAAAGCCCCGTCATCCGGCAGCCGGAACATGCGTGGTTTTGGGTTACCCTCCTGCGGTAAAGGTGTTACCGTACCAACTTCAACACAGCCAAAGCCCAGGTTGGCCATTTCACCGATAAATTCACCGTTTTTATCAAAACCTGCAGCCAGCCCAACCGGATTTTTAAACTTGAGCCCAAAAACTTCTTTTTCAAGTCCCGGATTTTTCAAGTCACATAGGGCGCGGATCAACGCTGCGCCTCCGGGAAACCGGTTGAATAATTTAAGGTTATTTGTTACGAGGTGATGTACCTTCTCGGGGTCGAGCTTGAAAAGAAAATACCGTAATAAAAAATACATGGGAGCGAAGTTAGTAGTTTTTTTGTGAGAATATCGGAATCATTCTTTTTGCTGCGTACTGATTTTATGACAGTGGGACCAGCCGTTTACTGAAAGAAATACTGTTCCAATTTGCCCTTAAGCAGCCAACTTTGATTACGCTGTTTAGCGGCGCAAAAATACTGCAAAACATTAAAAAAAGCTATAATTTCTGATCTGCTTTTAGCCTAAAAGCCCATGTATATAGGTCGCGCTGTCTTTGAAATTCTCAAATTCCATTTCTACAAAGAAATTTTTGATGCCCCCGGTTTTAGCGGCATCAAAAAACGCTTTCCAGTCGATAATTCCCTGTCCGATTGGGACCTGTTTTTTGTCGGCAGTCCAATCTGACAAATGGGCTGAAATAAACCTGCCCGGATATTTATTAAAATACGTTGGGCCTTTATAACCTAAGGTAATTACTTCTGTCTGAAATTGCATTTTAACCAGGTCTCCATCCAACGCACCCATAATGGCATCGTAAATAAGTTCACCATCGAGCATAACAAATTCCTTTGTGTGGTTATGAAGGCCGGTCAGCATGCCGGCGCTTTTAATCTTTTCCGCAATCGTATTGAATTTTTCGGCAGACTCTTTATATTCTGATATATGGTTCCCCGGCGGGTCCAGTCCCGGGCAAACTATTTGTGTCAGGTTCAACTCATTGGCATATTCAATGCATTTATCCAGGTTATTCCGCAGGTCACCGATGCCGAAATGGCAACTATGACACTGAAGGCCGGCATCGTTAATCGTGCGGCGAATATCCGCTGGCTTTGTCCCAACTAAAAAACCAAAACCGGCATTTGCATATCCTGGCGGATAACACATTTCAACCGTTTGGTACCCCAGGTCAGCCATCACCTTCAACGTGCCCGGAAAATCTTTTGAAAGCATGTCCCTGATAGGATAAGTCTGGAAGCCAACTGGCTGCTTGTATTTTGCTGCTCTATTTGCCATCAATTGCAGGGGCAGCTGTGAAAATGCCAGCATGGCGCCAAAGCCTTTTGTACTTTGACTTATAAATTCTCTCCTGTTTAATTTTTTCATTTCCGTTTTTATATAGAAGTGAACATTTTTTTAAATAGAAGCAGGGTCCCAGCCAGAACGATAATTTCGCGACAGGTATTTATTTGCTTCGGCAACATTTGTAATTTTCCTGGTTGCCGCATCATATTTTAACAGGCGGGTGGCCCTAAGCGAAGCAGCATATAAATTAACGGCTTCGGTAAGGAATTCCGCATCCCTGAAACTGCCCGGATATTGTTTCCCGCTTTTGCAGGCGTCCACAAATAATTGCAGGGCTTCTGCCATTTTCTCCGGACCGGCGTACCGCGCAACCTGGGAGGCAGGGTCAGGTTTTTTCTGGGAAAGTAGGCGTGGGCTTTCAATATTAAAGCCTGCGAGTATCTTGTCCTTGTCGCCAACAAACATCATTCCTTCGGCAGGCAGTTCTTCGTTGTTTTCAAGCATTTCGGGCGGTAGCGACGGCCTCATACCACCATCATACCAGCATAAATCTACCGCTGCCCTTGCACCGTTGGCGGGGTATTTAAACCGGACTGAACAAGCCATTGGAAATGAGAAATCATTACGCACATAGTTTGGAACAATTCCGTTAAACTCTATAAAATGACTTAAGTTTGGTTCAATAACAGTAGGGCTTTGTAATTGAAGGGCTTCGAATACTGTCCACAAACTGTAATGACCCATATCGGCCATTGATCCCCCGCCGAAATCGTACCAGCCCCTGAACACCATGTTGGTATAGTTTGGAGAATATGGACGGTCGGCTTCGGGGCCAAGCCAAAGGTCCCAATCCAGGCCTTCCGGTATGCGGGGAGTATCAGCGGGCAACGTAGTGTATTGGGGCCATACAGGACGATTCGTCCAGTTATGTACTTCTTTCAACGTCCCGATAGCGCCTGAGTTAATCAGGCTCATCACTGAGTCCATAGATCCATTCGAGTCCCAGGGTATCAGGTGGGTGATTTTTTTACTGGCACGTGCCATTTCTATAACTGCCTTACCTTCCAGCAAGCGGTTAGAAACAGGCTTATGCATTAGTACGTGTTTGTTTTTTTTCAGCGCAGCCATGGCAAAGGTACCATGAAGGTGGTCAGGCGTCATTATTTTAACAGCATCCAGGTCTTTTTCCTTTTCAAGCAGTTCACGAAAATCCGCGTAGGCAGCACAACCTTTAAATTTATCCCCCGACCTTATATTTGCATAATAAGAATCAACAATATCTTGTCCGTTTTCTCTCCCGCCCGGAATAGCATTGCTGTCGCCCGGGTTGGGGTTCCAATCCGGTTTCCCGATGGCAGTACGTATTTCATCCCTAAGCCCGGTCTTCGACCAGTCCCGATAACCAACAGCATATTTGTTGGGGTCGCAAACAGCAATTACCTGCAATCCTGGCACGGTTAACATCGGTAACAGCTCCCTCAGACCTTGCGTTCCGCATCCAATGTAGGCAATCGTAATTTTGTCGCTGGGGGCTATAAAGTTTGTTCCACCGAGTACATGCCGGGGAACAATACTAAAAGCGAGGGCACCCGTTGCCGCTACCTTTACAAATTTCCGTCTGTTTATTTGCGGGGTATCGCCGGTTACCGGGTGGACGTCATCTGGAAATGGCGCAGCACCGCCACCTTTTAGGCTGTCATTTTTCATACTTGCTTGGTTTATAATTGGATGGGTAAATTAATAATAATAACATTCAATCGCAAATAATAATTGTTAATGGTTAATAGCAGAAAATTTAAAAAATGATTTCGAGTTTAAAAGAATATCTATATTAGCCTTTGCTAACTTCCAATAAACCAATAATGTCAATAGGCCATCAGCTATTAACCATCAACTATGAAAGCTAACTCGAACCGCCGTAATTTTATCAAAAACACTTCCATCGCTACGATTGCAAGCTTGGCATTGCCCGAGATTGTTTCTGCGGCGATGTCGTCTGCAAATATCAAAAGGGTACATATCGAAAAGAATGACGTAGTCCTTTTTCAGGGCGACTCAATAACAGACTGGGGGCGCGACCATAATAAATCAAACGCGAATGATACAGGTGCGTTAGGCTCAGGTTATGTTTTGCTAACATCTGGTAATCTTTTACTAAAGTATCCTGATTTGGGCCTTCAAATACATAATAAGGGCATAAGCGGTAATAAGGTATTTCAATTAGCCGAGCGCTGGGATGCTGATTGCCTTGCCTTGAAACCTAATGTTTTAAGTATCCATATTGGTGTAAATGATTATTGGCATACCCTTACCAATGGGTATACCGGCACGATTGACACTTATAAAGCCGATTATCACAAACTGCTCGACCGTACAAAACAAGCCTTGCCAGATGTGAAATTAGTTATTTGCGAACCTTTTGGCGTAAAAGGTGTAAAATTTGTTGATGATAAATGGTACCCGACATTCGATTTATTCAGAAAGGCCGCCCGCGACATTGCCGAAGAATATAACGCGGCATTTGTTCCTTTGCAAAGTGTTTTTGACAAGGCACTTGAGCTTGCTCCCGGTACCTACTGGACTTTAGATGGGGTACACCCGGCGATACCCGGCGAAGCTTTAATGGCCAGGGCCTGGATGGAGGCGGTTAAATAGTGGTTTAAAATAAAATCGAACACCGAATTTTGAATATCGAACATTGAAGGAGAAATTAACTTCATTAATCGACATTCGACTTTAATTTCGTTTTTTTAAGCGTTCACCTGGCAGTTTCGCCTCACCTAAATCCTCTCCAAAGGAGAGCTTTAACTTCGCACTTTTTTAGAATCCTCTTTTTTAGCTCTTTCTCCTTTTGGAGAGGGTTGGGGTGAGGCGTTTTTTTTGTGAACAATTTTTAGTTCTTCCAATTAAGAAAACGGCATTGATCTTACAATCGGTGTTCGGCATTCTATTATCTCATTGATCCTTCATTATCAAGAATAATTCTAAATAATTTATATCGGTTGTAATAAACATTATTAACTCAACGTTTTGTATTTTTGTAACCCGAAACAAGAAGAGATAAAAACCCGATGAAAAAAAGTTCGATAATTGGTTTGATTGTAATAGCGATAGCCATTGCTGTTATTATCAGTACGTATACAAGTTCAAGTACTTACGGTTCTTTTGGTGATGCAAAAAAAACCGAGGCAGTATTGCGTGTGGTTGGCCATTTAGATAAACAAAAGGAATTGTATTACGATGCTGTTAAAGATGCCAACTATTTCTCTTTTTATGTGAAAGATAAAAAAGGGGAAGAATGTAAGGTAGTATTTCCAGGTACAAAGCCCCAGGATTTTGAACGTTCGGAGCAAATTGTACTGACAGGGCAAATGGTAGGCAATGATTTTCATGCATCTGAAATCCTGATGAAATGTCCTTCTAAATATACCCAGGATAAAATAGACGTCACCGACGTTAAAGCTAAACCGGCCAATATATAAATTATTTAATGGAGAAAGCTTTTCAGGGCGAACACCTTTTGCCGGGTCATTTAGGTCAAATTTTCGTTATTCTTTCATTCGGGGCGGCTCTGTTATCAGCAACCAGTTATTATTTTGCTACTACAAGCGCCAATAAGCTCGATACTTCTTGGCTAAAGATGGGCCGCTGGGCCTTTTATGTTAATTCAATTTCGATATTGGGTATCGTTGTTTGCCTGTTTTATATTATATATAACCATTATTTCGAGTACCATTACGCCTGGTCATATACTTCAAGGTCTTTGCCCGTTTATTATCTTGTTTCCGGTTTCTGGAACGGACAGGAGGGTGGTTTTTTGCTTTGGACTTTCTGGCAGGCTGTCTTAGGTAATATTCTAATATGGAGGGCAAAATCATGGGAAAAACCAGTATTGACGGTTGTTGCTCTTTCACAGGTTTTGCTGGCATCCATGCTTTTAGGTATCGAACTTTTTGGGGCAAGATTGGGTAGCTCACCGTTTTTGCTGTTAAGAAACTCGGGGATTGAAGCCCCTATATTTTCCCGGCCGGAT
>Ga0302319_10025053_pt1 | contig 10578 bp, 4 predicted proteins | sample Bog_T0_2_FD_203319 | JGI IMG/M metagenome (GOLD analysis project Ga0302319, IMG submission 203319) | Peat permafrost microbial communities from Stordalen Mire near Abisko, Sweden - Bog_T0_2 | ecosystem: Environmental > Terrestrial > Soil > Wetlands > Peat | place: Sweden: Abisko, Stordalen Mire... | reverse complement strand
ATGTCCAGCACCAGCAGGACGTTGGTGCGGTCCGCCTCGCGCGCCAGGTCGCGATCCATTTCCGCGTGCCCGAACTCGGCGATCCAGGGATAGTAATAGACGAACCGCGACACCGGCCGAAGCCCCGTCAGGTAGTACATGTAGTTTCCGTCCGGCAGGTGCCCCAACTCGACATCGGAACGCCCGCGCGCCGCTTCGCGGATATAGCGGGACTCGGCAAGCAGAACGTCGAAGTCCGACTGAAACGCGTGCTTCTTCAGATACCGCGCGCCGGCAAGACCCAGCACCAGCGTTGACACGCAGCAAAGAGCCAGGATGATGTATCCCGACGGCCGCGCCATCGACATGCATTCTTCGATGAGGACCCCCAGCAGAAAAAGACTGAACACGACGAAGGGCATGGCGTGGAGGCCTTCGTCGCCACGGAGCGGCAGGATCACGAGGAAAGCGTAAAGGAATGCGGCAGTCTTATATTCGCGCCGCAGACAGAAGACAAGGCATGCGCCCAGGGCAACAGCCCGATAGAAGAACCCCGAGAACAACCATTGATCGAACGGCGGACTGAATGAGCTCTCGTCGAAGTGGAGAGGATTCAGCGAGCGATACCAGTCCGGGTTGAACAGATCGAGTAAGAGCAACTGGCGGCGCAGCGATCCTGCGATGTCCAGAGGCGCGTAGTGCTGATAGATGGTGGTGTTGAATGTGAAGACATCCGCATAGAATGCCTTCAGAGAGCCTGTGGATGCGAGATATAACACAAACGCCGCCAGCGCCGCGCCGATGACCATCCAGAGTTTGAGGACGAAGGCGTGGGGTATCTGCTTCGCAAAGACCAGAGAACCGGTAGCCACGAATGCCGCCACGACAAAGAACGGATTCGACAACGATACGACAATGCCCGCGATCGCGAGCATGACGAACATCCGCCTCGACGCTTCCATCCCGCGGGCTATGGCGGAGAAGACCAGAACTCCGAGCACCATGCCACCGAGCGCCGCCAGAGTGTCGTACAACAGCATGTTGCCGAAGTAATAAGGCGAAACAAGAGCCCAGACCACCGCCGCGAAGGCGACTGCAAATGGCGCGCGGCTCACGAAGATCAGCGCCGCGAAGACGCCCGTCTGGAGCAGAAAGACGAACATCCTGATCGAGGGCAGCGAAACGCCGGCGAAGCGTGTTACGATTGCCGCGATATAGACGGGGAGCGGAAGATGGTGATGGAACAGATCGCGATAAAGGGTTAATCCCTTGAGCACGCCGGAACCGAGGTCGAGCGCCGCGCCTTCGTCGATGAACGTCTGGTGGTTTCGCAGCGAAAATGCGATGACGGCGTAGAAGCAGAGCAAACAGTAGCTTATGGACCTCGACGAGAGGTTCAGACGGCCCATAATATCCGGAGGCGATACACGCAGACCATTGTAACGGGCGCGCCGGTTACCAGGCTCCGGTCACGGGGACATCCCCAGGCAATCCGCCAAATTCAACGACGCGGTCAGGAACCTCCGGCGGCAGTTTCATCACCAGAATATTGCCGGCGGCGCCGACCTTGTAATTGCCGTTCAGGTCCAGCATCCAGAAATGGCCCTGACGGAAAACGCCCGGCTTGCTTCTGCCGTCGCCGTTCCAGTCCCCGGCTACCGGCACGTCGCCGGGAATTCCGCCATAAGCGAATGCAACATCTCCGCCCGGATAGAAGGCCCCGTCGCCATCCATATCGAGCGTCCACCAGAACCTGTTGAAGATGCCGATTTTGCTGGTACCCGAGCCGGTCCAGTCGCCGACAACCGGAACGTCGCCGGGAAGGCCGCCGAATGTGTATCTCTTGTCGTGCGCGGGGTTGAACACGCCGTCGCCGTCCCAATCCAGGAGCCACTCCCCCGTGGACGGCCGGTAGATTCCGATCTTCGTTTTACCCGTGCCATCCCAATCGCCTGTTACCGGTATGTCGCCCGGCGCGCCACCAAAGTGATAGACGTCTTCGCCGGGATCGACGACGTCGTTGCCATTCAGCGCGCGGGCCGCACGCCCTGCGGCGCCAAAGATTTCGGCAACAACGCCCGGTTGTGCCGTGCGGCCAGGTCGCGCGCTGTTTCCGGAGAGATCGAGCAGCCACTTTCCCTCCGCCGGCAGATAGACACCCAGCTTGGTCCGGCCTGTGCCGTCCCAGTCGCCGGTGACCGGAATGCCCCCGAGACCGCGGGCGAATGTGCGAATCTGCGGCTCTCCCGTGCCTGCGGAACGCAGAGACCAGAGTCCCTCGCGATAGAGGCCCAGCCCCGAACGCGACGGCAAATCCGACGGCGCGCCGGCCGGTTTCCAGGCAATTGCCGGCGACGCATAGAATACGTTCCCGTCGACCCTCTCTCTCACGAGCCGCTGCTTCGCAATCAGCAATTCATTGCGCAGGGTGAACGAATTCGGCACGTTCCAGACGTGGTGATCGACGTCGATAATCAGCAGCACATTGGCGTTTGCCGTCTCGCGGGCAAGGTCGTCGTCCAGTTGTGCGCGGGCGAAGTCGGCAACCCAGGGGTAAAAATAGACGAACCCCGATACGGGCCGAAGCCCGCTCAGATAGTACGTATAATCGCCGTACGGAAAGCGTCCGAACGCGACGTCCGGGCGTCCCGCCACCTGTTTGATAAGCCTCGCCTCGGATTCCCGGCCGATGAAATCGGACTGAAACGCGTGTTGCCACAAATAGCGGCTTCCGGTCAGGCCCAGAAAGAAGAGCGGCGCACCGCAAAGCGCAAGCGTCGTATATCGGGCCGCTCTCGCAAAGTTCAGGCATTCCTCGACGACCACTCCGGCCAGAAACAGGGTGAAGACGACGAACGGCCCGGCGTGGAAACCCTGACCGCCGCGGAGTGGCAGCAGCATCAGAAAAACATAGAGGAACAGGGCGGTCTTATAGTCTCTGCGGAGAAGGTAGATGAGACAAGCGCCCAGCGAAACGGCGCGATAAAGGAATCCGGAAAAGAGCCATTGATCGAATGCCGGGACAACGGTGCCAGGGTTAAACTGAAGCGGATTCAGCGAGTGGAACCAGTCCTTGTTGAAAACATCGAGCAGGATCAGTTCCCTTCGCAGCGTTCCGACGAGGTCGACGGGCACAATCGGGACATCGGTGTAGCGCTGGTACACGGTCGCGTTGAAAACGACGACGTCCGCGTAGAACGCCTTCAGAGCCCCCGTGACTGCAAGATGGAAGGCAAACGCGCACAACGCGCCTGCGACGGCTGCCCACAGCCTGAACACAAAAACCCGCGGTATTTGCCGGGCAAACAGCAGCGCCCCGGTGGCAACGGCCGTTACGCCAATGAAGAACGGATTCGAAAGGCAAACGGTAACCCCGGCCAGCGCCAGCATGACGAACATGCGTTTCGATGGCTCCATCCCGCGTGCCACGGCGGAAAACACGAGGACGCCCAGCACCATGCCACCGAGCATCGCAAAATTGTCGTACAGCAGCATGTTTCCGAAGTAATAGGGCGAAATCAGCGCCCAGAACACCGCCGCAAATGCAACGGGGAAAGGAGCCCGGCTGACGATGACGAGAGCGGCGAACACGGTCGTCTCCATCAGGAACATGACGAACCGGATCAGCGGCAGAGAAACGCCGCCCACGCGGGTCACAAACGCCGCGAGATAGACGGGGAGCGGAAGATGATGATGGAACAGATCGCGGTAAAGTGTCAGCCCCTTCAGCACGCACGATGCGAGATCGAGCGCCGCGCCTTCATCGACGTGTGTCTGGTGGTTTCGCAGCGAAAACGCGATCGCCGCGTAGATGCAGAGCAGCCAGCGACTCGCGGTCCGCGACGAAAACGCCGGACGATCCATCGCTCACGCTCTCTTCACCGGCGGCATCGAACTGAGCGTCATGCGCAGGCGCCACAACTCGCCGGTGCATTGCCGCACCACGCGCGCCCATCGCATCAGGCCTTTGAGCGACTGCGTGCCGCCCTTTCTCGCGATATGCGTCACGGGAACTTCTTTCACGCGGAATCCAAGTTTGCGCGACAGGATGGAAACCATCACCATCGGTATGAACGAGCCCGCCGGAACGAGCGCCAGCACCTGGGCGAGGGCCGGCGCGCGCATCAGCTTGAACGGGCAGTTGGCGTCGCGAATCCACACCTGCCAGATCAGCAGGTTGGAGACCCGCATCATGGTCGTAATCAGAACGCGCAACAGACCGTCGGCGCGCGTACGGCGCGTGCCAACCACGAAATCGTACTCGTCCCTCTGTTCCCACAGGAACTGGAACTCCGCGGGCAGATGCTGGCGGTCGCTGTCCGTCTGAAAGACCCAGGGCTGCGTCGTGTGGCGAAAGCCGAAGCGCAGCGCCTTGCCGTGGCCCCCGTTAGCGGGCGGTCTGAGATAACGCAGCCCGTGCAGCTGAGTCGCCAGCTGCTGAAGAACCCGCCCTGTGCCGTCGGTGCTGCAGTCGTCGACCACGATCAGTTCGGCTCCGGGAATCCGCGCCACAACAGCTTCGTGCCACTCCCGGACGGAGGCTTCGATGATATCCGCTTCGTTGTACGCCGGCATGACGACCGAAACCATTATTCACCCTTCTTCGCCGCCGACGGCGCGCGGTTGACGAGATTCGGATGGGACAGCGTTCGCTCCTCGGTTCCCGCGAGCAGCAGGTCCGCCGCCTCGACGCCCTGCATCAGCGAGTGGTCCTGGTTGGATACCTCGTACTTCCAGCCGCCAAATCGGCCTCTGCTGAGAACACCGCGGCTCTCCAGAACCGGCAGCACGGCATCGATGGCGGAATCCCGGTGCAGTGTCGGAGTGGGATAGCCGTACTCGGTGCGGTAAACCCAGGTATCGACAATGTCGGCCGCGTTCTCAATCAGCCGTGCAGCGCGCGCGCCGGAGATCACCGACTCGAGCAACTGGCCGGGATCGACCGGCTTCACGGCCGATTCCGAAACTTCGCACATCAACGACCAGTAGGCGCCGTCGCCGGGAACGTTGTTCGGAGAGTAGTTCGAGTACACGGTGGCGCGGTAGAAGGGCGTAGCGGGTTCCGGAAAGTACATCCAGCATTTCTTCTGCAGGTGCGGTGGCGGGCATCCCCTGAGTCCGATACCGACGATGTTCGTTGCCGAATGGCGCAAAGGCCGGACTGCGGCCTTTGCGCCCTCATCGAGGTCCGAATTGGCGGCCAGCAGGTCCAGAGGCATCGTTGAGATCAGGAAGCCGTACTCTTCGCACGACCCATCGTCGAAATGCACGGTCTTGCGCTGTGTATCGACATACCGAAGGTTCCGCCCGAACTGCAGCTTGTCCTGCGGGAGACGTCCGGCGAGCCGCCGCCAGACCTCGCCTGTCCCGCCGCGCAAAGGGAATCGGAAGGTGTTGTTCGGCCCCCACGCCACGTCGTCGCGCTCGTTCAGAATGTTGAACACGATTCGCTTCAGGTCAATCGTGGCAACACGCTCGCCGACCCACTCGCGGCTCAGATCTTCCGGCGGATACGCCCAGACCTTGAAGTTATACGGGAACATGAAGATCCTGGCGATGCCCTCGCCGAAACTCTGGTGAATCCATTCCCCGAAGTTGGCGGGCGGAGTCGCGCCGGAATTCCGGAAAGCGTCGATCAGTCCCGAGAGGCAATCGAGCATCTGTTCCCGCGGCAGGTGCCGGATGTTGTTCTGAAAAGGATATGGCACGAAGCGCTGCAGTATCCAGACCCAGGATTCCCTTTCGTGATGGAGCCACTCGTCCGCGAGCAGCGAGTCCATCAGCCGGTCAAAGTATTCGTAGTGCGAGAACTGAACGTGGCCGCCAATATCCCAGGTGAAACCCCGTTTGTCCATGAACGAGGACGCCAGCCCGCCTGCATGGTCGTCCCTTTCGACCAGAAGGTAATTTTCATAGCCGGATTCGTGCAGACGATGCGCCGCGCCCAATCCAGTCGGCCCGGCGCCGACGATCAGTACTTTCTCGTTGCGGTCCAGCCTCGGTTTGAGCCCTTCCTGCGTTGCCGCCACGTTACTTCCCGCCCCTGCCGTTCGGTGCGCCGTCTCCCGCGAGTTCTTCACCGAGTGGCGGACCTTCCGGCAGGAAGTCCAGGCGATCCACCGTTTCGATCTCGTCCAGCCGCCAGCCATAGTTCGCGATCCATTCGGCGGTAACCCAGTAGCGCACTCCTTTGTGGATGTACCAGGCCTTCCCGGCGTCGCTGGCCCGCGCCTGCACGATCTTTCCTTCGAGTTCCTCCGCGCCCGACTCTCTCATGCGCGCCCTGAGCGACAACGGCCCGCCGACCGCCTTCCGCGCACACACGATGAGGCCTTCGTCCCGCCGGTTGGCCAGCTTGCCGGCGTCTTCGCGATCCATGGCGTCCCGCAGCGTCTCCCAGTCTTCCGCCCGAAGCTTGCCCTCTTCCCGCGCGAATTTGAGCGCGGCCTCGAACGAAGCGTGTCCCGTGAATTCGATGACTTCGGCGAATCCCGCCTTCCTCAGCATGCGATCCAGCGTGTCCCCGGTGAAGTAGTAGAGGTGCCCGCTCGGTATGATCGGCCCCCAGTCCTGTTTCATCAGCTGAGACCGATAGCAGGTGAAGTTCGGTGTCGTGACCGTAATCCATCCGCCGGGCTTCAGAATCCGGTAAGTCTCGGCGAGTGTCGCGGCGGGGTCCGGCAGATGCTCGATAACCTCGTTCATGACGGCCGCATCGACGTAACCGGAGGGAAACTCAGCCTCCGCCAGCACCGACACCGGGTGAATCCTCAATCCGAAGTGTTCGAAGCCCCAGTCTGCCGCATACCGGGACGATTCAACCCCGCAAACTTCCCAGCCCCGCGCGCGGGCGAAATTCATGAAATGGCCCATGGCGCAGCCGATATCGAGCAATCGTCCGGGATGGAGCCAGGATTCCATGCGGCGCGCGGTGTTCCGGTACAGCATTTCAATATCGGGATCCAGCCGGCCATTGCGCTCGATGGTCGATAGGTACATCTCCTTGAAATAGTCGTCGTGTTCAACCGCGAAACGGCGGGGATTCGTGTAGACCAGTCCGCAGACGTCGCAGCGAACGATGGTGAACTCCGTTCCCCATTCGTTCTTGCGCAGAACAACCGCCGCGCTGTCCGCGCCGCAAAGATTGCACAGGACGGCGGTCTGGCGCCGCGGGTCGTCCGGCGAAATCAACTCGGTACCCGCATCGGCCGGACTTGCTACGATTGCCGGATCAGACATTGGTAAACCTTTTCGGCTTGCGCGTCCCAGTCGGAATAGCGCGCGGCGATCAGTTCCGAAGCGGTCCGCGTGATCCGGCGGCGCAGATCGCCATCCTTCAGACCCTCAACGATCGTTTCCGCCAGGCTGCCGGCGCTGCCTTCCGAAAGTAGACAGTTTTCGCGGTCCCGCAGCAGCCATTGCGTATGGGGATTCCTGTTCGTCACCACTAGTGCGCCCGACGCCATCAGCTCAAACGGAAGATAAGAAGGATGGCAGGTCATCATCATGACCACCCCGGCATCGCACGTGCGATAGAGAGCGCCACTTGCCGCATAGCCGATGTCGCCGAGATTGTGCAGAACGCCTTCGAGCCCGTACGACGCCGGGTCCCAATCGGCGCCGGCGGTCAAGATGCGCACGTCGTCTCCGAGTTGCCTCTTAACCACGTGCAGGGCCGCGGAGATCAGCTCGAAACCGTTGCGCGAGTGCCCCGGCCGCATGTAACAGAAGACGGTCCAGGGCTTGCCCTGCGAAGGTTTCCTGCCGTCGGCGTGAAATACCCGTGTGTTGACGGACGGATCGAAGTAGTCCGCCTGGCCGCCGCGCGCCACATACAGGTCCCGTAGGCCCACCGTGTTGCAGATCCCGTAGTATCCGAAATCGTAGGTCGATTCCACCAGCGCGCTGGCCGATCCCGCGGGGTAAAAGAACGGCTCGTAATCCTGAACGAAATAGAACTTGCGACGGGCGCCCTCGAAGCGGAGCGCCGCATAGGCGGTCGTCCAGAGGGTGGACATGACGCCGTCACACGCCGGCAGGGTATGAATATCGTCCACCGAGCGCAGTACGGAAACGTCGCTCTTCTCGCCCAGTTCGGGAAATGCGTGGCCAATTCTTCCGCGAATCGCGGAATGGTGGCATTGCCCCAGCACGGCAAAGTTCGAATGGACGCCGTGCGCCCGCCCGAAGTAATCGGCAAACCGGAGTATGGTAGCGATCCCTCCGTACCAGGGGTTAGTGAACTCCGGGATCAACCAGGTAAGGCTGCGTACCTGGTGTGTCGCAGCGCCACCCGCACTCTTCCGGGAACGGCTGACGGCGGCGGAATCGAAGTCGAAACAGCTCACGAACACCCGCGAGTCGGCGGCATAGTCGGTTGCCTTCGCCTGGTGAGTTTCCCGCCTGCGCAATCCTGGCGTTCCTTCCCGAACGACGATATTGGGATTCAGATAAGGGTCGCCGGCGGGAAAATTCGACTTGATGTACTGGCCTCTCTTCTCGGGACTCAGCCACAGTTCAATATTGGAAATACCCGACTGCGTTAACCGGGCACCGGGGTTATACATGATCCGCAGCTTCGCGTCGAACTGCACCCGCAGGCACAGGTCGATATCGGCCCGCGGATAGACAGGATTCTCCGCCAGCCCGCCCAGCAATTCCCATGTCGACCGCCGAACGGCAAAGCACGCTCCCGCCACCGCGCTCCAGTTGCGGCACCAGCCCGCCGCGCCGAACTCTCCGAACACGTGTTCGGGCTCGCCCCGGAATATGTACTCGGGCTCGCCCGCATCGTTGAAGACAAGACCCGCATGACGAATTCGCAGCGTCTTCTCCTCCAGCAGCTTCGCGCCGACAAGGCCGACGCCCGCAATCTGCAAGGGGCCGGCGAGTTCGTCGATCCAGTCCGCATCCAGAGGCCGCACGGTTCGGTCCGCAAAGATCAGGAACTCGCCGGTCGCCTTCGCAGCCAGGAGATTCAGACCTCTCTGGAGGGAGTCGCCCGCTTCCGCCTGGAATGAGCGAATACGCGGATCGCCGGAATCGGCACCCTCGTTCCGCAGCAGCAGAACCTCCGTCTCGCGATCACCGGCTCTCGCAACGATGGACTGCGCAAAGGCCAGCGCCTCTTCGTCGCCGGCCGCCGCAATCAGTATCACCGACACCCTCACACCGGACGGAACTCTCCAATGCACGCTCACTTCGGGATCGCAGCGAATATCGGCGTCCCACCCGTTCACGCCGAAGTAATCCCGCAGAGTCCGCGCCTGCGCCTCGGCCGCATACGGTTTCGCCGCCATGCCGCCGCTCGCCACCGACGTTTCGATCTGCCGCCAGTGATACAGAACCTTCGGGACGTGTACGACCTGCTTCGCCTTCGCGATCAGGCGCAGGAAAAGATCCCAGTCCTGTGCGCCATCGGTCTCCGTCCGCCAGCCACCGATCTCCCGGATCAGCTCGGTGCGCATGAGGCACAGATGTGTCAGATAATTCGCCGACAGCATCGTCTCCGGAGACCATTCCGGCTTGAACAGCGGGCTGATGCGCTGCGTCGCGGCGCCTGGCGCCAGCTGATCCTTGTCCGAATACAGGAAGTCGGCACGGCCCTGCGTGTTCAGCGCCCTGACCATTTCATACAGCGCAAACGGCGGCAGCGTGTCGTCGTGATCGAGGAGCGCCGCATATTCGCCCGCAGCCAGCATTAACGCCTCGTTGGAATTACCGGCGATCCCCTTGTTCTCGTCGAGCAGCACCACCCGAATCCGGGAGTCCAGCCCACCCCCCGTGGTCAGATAATTCAGATAATCGCGCGTCTCCCTGCCGCCGGGCCAGGCATGAACCAGACACAATTCCCAGTTTTCGTACGTCTGGGCCATCACCGAATCGACCAGTTCCCGCAAAACCGCTACCGGCACTTTGTAAACCGGCGTGATGATGCTGATCCTCGGGCGGTACGGAAACTGCGCGCCCATCTCCCGCTCGGTTCTCAGGTCTTCTTCGGACGGCTCGAACTGACGAATCCAGCGTGGATAATCCGGCTCCGCCCGCGCCACCGGCGCAGGAGTCGTCGCGACCCTCCCCGTCTCCACCACGGCCTGTGGCTGAGACGCCAGCTGAGGCGCTAGCGATCGCTCCGCCAGCGCCGGGCCAGCTGGCGGCCCCGGAACAGGTCGGCCCATTCCCGCCCGCGCCAGCACCCCGATAATCGCGGGCTCCAGATACTTCCGCACAACCGGGTTCTGCCGCCTTCGCTCGATCCACTCCCGATACTTAACAATCGCCTTCCAGCCCGGGCTGGTGTAAATCCCCTCCAGTTCCCGATCCCGGTAAACAGTCGCCTGCCGAGCCTCCTCCAACTCCCACTGGGCTCTGCGGGCCGCTTCCTCCATGTCCCACTGCAGCGACGAAACCTGTTCCCTCGCCTCCCCGCGCTCCCGCTCGGCCCACTCCGCCCGCCGCTGCTGGCTGGCAACCTCTTCCTTCAGGCGCGCCTCGGCGATGCGGCTGCGGGTCTCCCTCTCCTCCCAGCGCACCATCTCCCGGCGAAGGTCGGCAACCTGGGCCGTCCATTCCTGGAGCGTGCGCTGCTTCTGCTCGCCC
>Ga0302319_10025051_pt1 | contig 10579 bp, 9 predicted proteins | sample Bog_T0_2_FD_203319 | JGI IMG/M metagenome (GOLD analysis project Ga0302319, IMG submission 203319) | Peat permafrost microbial communities from Stordalen Mire near Abisko, Sweden - Bog_T0_2 | ecosystem: Environmental > Terrestrial > Soil > Wetlands > Peat | place: Sweden: Abisko, Stordalen Mire... | reverse complement strand
ACAAGGACCAGAAGAATCAACCCAAGGACCAGCAAAAAGATTCCAAGGATTCGAAGGGCGATTCAAAGGATCAAAAAGGCGGAGACAAAGGCCAGCAGAAGGATTCAAAGGATCAACAGGGCGGTTCCAAAGACCAGAAAAGCGACGCCAAGGACAACAATGGCGGGGCTGATGATCAAAAAGACGGGCAGAAAGATTCCAAGCCCGGCGAGCAGCAAAAGCCAGGCGAATCCCAGGCCCAGAAAGGCGACGATCAAAATAAAAAGGAAGATACGAAGGGTCGGCAGGCTGACGCAAATCAGGGCGAGCCGAAGGATCAAAATGCCGACGCCAAGCAGCCGCAGCCCGGCGATGGTAAAAAAGATCAGCAACAGCCTCAACAAGCCGGCGCGAACTCCGGCAATAGCGGGCAACCGAAGCCCGTAAACGCTGGCAACAAGCCTTCGCAAGGCGATGTCCAAGCCTCCAATAGCGGGCAGCCCGGGGACGCCCAGGCCGCAGCCGCAGCGGACGAAAAACGCGAGCCCGGCCAGATGACCAGGGAGGAAGCGAAGCAACTTCTCGACGGGCTCAAAGGCGACGAAGGCAAAGTCCCAGCCATTTCCGCACGAGGCCGTGCCGATGTGCAGCCGGATGAGAACAAACCCATAAAAGACTGGTAACCCATGAAAACCATCTCACTCCAACGCCACCTCCTCACCGGACTCTGCCTCTTCGCGCTCGTTGCGCCCGCATGGGCCGCGCAGGATGCTGGCATCACCGCGCAGCTCCAACCGCAGAGCATCTACCTCGGCGAATCCGGGCAACTCGTCGTAACTGTCAACGGTTCGCAATCCGCAGAACCGAATATTCCAGCCGTGAATGGCCTCGAAATTGTACCGGTCGGCCAGCAAAGCTCAATGGAGAGCATCAACGGCGCCGTCACCTCGAACATCACGCTCATCTATCAAGTCACACCGAACCGCGCAGGCATCTTCACCATTCCGGCCATAACCGCAGAGGGTGCGGGCGGCACACAGCCTATCGTCTTGCATGTGGATAAAGGCGCGGGCGGACAAACCCGGAGTATGGCCTCGCAAAACAACGCACAGCTACCCGCACCGGCCATTGGTCACCACGACACAGCCGTCGATGCCCAAAACCAGTCGGCCTTCCTCCGTGTGGTGATGCCGAAACAGGAGCTGACTGTCGGCGAAGAAGTGCCTGTGGAAATCAAAGCCTACTTTCGGGCAGGCGTCTCCGTATCACTCGACGGCCTGCCCATGCTGGGCAGCGATGCTTTTGCGTTGAACAAACTTGGCGACAAACCGAAGCAGACGCGCGAGTCGATCAACGGTGTGCCTTACACCGTCGTGACCTGGATCTCTGCGCTCACCGGGATCAAAGCAGGCGACTATCCATTCAAGCTCGATTTTCCCGTGACTGTCAGCGTGCAAGAACGCGATCCGGACTCCGGTGGCAATTCCCCATTCGACAATGCGTTCTTCGGCGGTGTATTTGGTCAGACGACCGAGAAATCGCTTACACTGCACAGCGACGGCGCGGTAGTAAAAATCAAACCGCTGCCTTTGCAAGGCCGTCCAGCCGGCTTCTCCGGCGCGGTCGGGAAGTTCGATGTGACCAGCGAAGTCTCAGCCACGACCGGCACAACCGGCGATCCGCTCACGCTAAAAATGATCATCAAGGGCCACGGCAATTTTGACAGGGTCTCGACGAACGGTCTGTCTGCGGGAACCGACTGGAAAACCTACCAACCAAACGCACACTTTGAGCCAGCAGACAGCAGTAACACCTCCGGCGCGAAAACCTTCGAGCAATTGATCGTGCCGGTGAACGCCGGCACGCAGGAAATCCCCGCGCTCCGTTTCAGCTATTTCGATCCCGACGCACAGGCCTATGTCACAAAAGCCACATCATCCATAGCCGTCGAGATCGCCCAAAACACAGCTCCAGCGCCCGTTGTGACCAAACCGGCCAGCACTCCAGCGGACAACGCGCCGAATACGAACCCCGACGGCCTCGCCGCCGACGAAGTTACGCCGGCCCGCGTCGCTTCGAGCCTTCGCCCGCTCGTGCTAACGCCTTGGTTCATTTCCTTGAATGCCCTGATGCTCGCCGCTCTCGCCGCCGGTGTGGTCATTCGCTACATCAACTCGCGCCGCACCCACGACCCGCTACGCTTGCAACGCGAGGCTGCGGAGAAAGCGCTGAATGGATCACTCGCCGTAATGGATGCCGCCATCCAAGCAAAGGACACTCCGCGCTTCTTCGACGCTGCCCGACGCGCCTTGCAGGAGCGGCTGGCCGCCCAATGGCAGTTACCCGCGAGCCGTGTGACGATCCATGAGATTCGCACGCGCTTGAACGGTCGGGGCGAAGAAGTGCGCACCATTTTTCAAACTGCCGACGAGATCGCCTACTCCGGTCGACGGTTCAACGCGCCCGACCTGCGGCAATGGCGCGATCTCGTTAAAAACCAGCTCCAACAACTTGAGCAACTCTAAAAACCCAAAGTCAAACCAAGGAACCGCTATTATGAAACACCTGTCCACAAACGAAAAGGTCGTGCTCATGACGCTGCACCATCGTACAGAATACTGGCCGCGAATCATGCGCGTGAAAGCACTCGGCAAGGTTGCGAAGCACGGCCTGCTAATCGCCTCCTGCGTCTGTGGTTTGCTGGCCACCGACACCACAAACGCCGCTGGTTTGCCCTCCGGCGTTTCCGCGCCCGGGCTATTCAATGAGGCGAATGCCGAGCAGCGAGCCGGCCGCCTTGGCCCTGCGATATTGGACTATGAGCGCGCCAGCCTCCTCGCGCCACGGGACGAAGCCATCGTCAAGAACCTCTTCACAGCACGACAAAAAGCGGGTGTCGCCGAGCCAGCCATCGCGACCTGGCAGCGTCCCGCACATTGGCTGAGCTTCGATATTCTGGCCGCGATGACCAGCGTTTGCCTGCTCCTGTTCAACCTGCTTTTCTTCGGCACGCGTCTCATTCCCACGAGCCTCCGCAGTCTTGCGCGCGGCGTGGCATCGTTGCTCGGCATGACTGCATTGCTTGCGGCCTCGGCTGTCGCCGTCCGCTGGCCGGAGCTGGATCGGGCCGTCGTCGTCGGTTCCCACCCCGTTGCGCATATCGCCCCAGCTATTGATGCCGCAATGTCTTTTGAGTTGAAGCCGGGTGAACTCGTCCGCGAGGAAAACACCTACGGCAATTTTGTCCGTGTCCGCTCCGCGGACGGTCGCAGCGGATGGGTGGCCGCCTCAGAGGTAGAGAAGATCATTCCCGCAACTTCGTAAGACAGTCGATTTTAACGGCGGGGGGCAGCGTGCAGTTCGTAAGCGAAAATTAAAGCCGCAAGACCCCCCGCTAATTCGACGATCCCTATAAAGTAAGGCAGCGCTGCTACACCGATCACCGTGTTGCCAAGCACAGCGCCTCCGAGAAGGATGCTGATGACGCCGAGCAGCCCCATGCTCCAGCCGGCGCCCCGGTATGCAGCAAAGAGTTCGTTAAAGCCGATGAATAGACCCGCGATACCGATTAACGTGACGATGACGGCAGGCAGAAAGACAGCTGATATCAGCGGGTGATCGAGCACGATGATCCCTGCTGCGATGCCAACAAGGCTGGTGAAAATCAACCAGCCGCGATGCGCTTTTGCATCCGAATGAAAAACGGCTGCAAGCGAGAAAACCCCCTTGATCAACCAATACAAGCCGAGCAGGCGGGCCAAGAAGATCATGCTTACGCCAGGCGCGGTCAAAAACATGATGCCGACAAGGATGCTAAGAACTCCCTGGAGCAGAACAAGCCACCACGGGACGAGGGAGAGAGACTTCGCGGAGATGGTATTCATAAGGCAGCCACAATCTAGGGTGGCAGGCTGCCATTTGCAATGGACGGCCCGATTAAACATATAACCCTTCCCGGCTTCATTTACCAACGTTCATTTAAAACAGAATAACTTGATGCGGGATTGTGAGCCGCATCCTTTCATCGCTGTAATGCTCGCGAAACCGTGGGGACATCGGCGGCGTGCATTGTGTCAGTAATCCGCGAGCCAGTCATGTGACTGGCTGCGAATCTTCAGAAAACAAAACAACAGCAAAACAAAACAAAAAACCATTACATGAAAATCAAAATAATAGTCCCGCTGATCCTCGCCGCCCTTATGGCGCAAGTCCACGCGGATGAAAAAGTGGTCCTCAAAGACCAGAAAGATAAAGCCGGCTATAGTCTCGGCGCAAACATCGGTTCCAGCCTCAAGCATGACGGCATGAATGTAAATCTCGATGCGCTCGTTGCGGGGCTGAGAGACACCTTCACCGGTGCACCCACGCAGCTCACGCCCGACCAGCAAAAGGAAGCACTAACCGCCTTACAAAAGGAGGTGACCGAAAAGCTTGTCGCGGAGCGCACGGCTGCCGGTGAGAAGGCGAAAAAAGAGGGGGAAGAATTCCTCGCCACGAACAAGACCAAGGACGGCGTAAAGACTTTGCCGAGCGGTCTGCAGTACAAGGTGCTTGCCGAAGGCAAAGGCGCACAGCCGAAGCCAACGGATCAAGTCGTAGTCAACTATCGCGGCACATTGGTTGACGGCACGGAGTTTGACAGCTCCTATAAACGCGGCGAGCCCGTGACAATTCCAGTGAATGAAGTCATCAAAGGCTGGAGTGAAGCGCTTCCGTTGATGAAGACCGGCGCGAAGTGGCAGCTCTTCGTGCCCGCTGCTCTGGCCTATGGTGAAAACGGCGCAGGTCGCGAAGTCCCGCCGAATGCAGCGCTTATCTTCGAGGTCGAACTTGTCAGCGTGAAGGGCTGATTTACCGTTGGTTCCCCGGACCCGGTGGCTTGCAATACCACCGGGCTCCGAAGTGGCTCGCTCAACGCGATTGCCTTGAACTACGAATGACTGTAACCTCTTGAGCCATGCGCATACTCATCGTCGAAGACGATCGTAAAATCGCCACCCATCTTGGCAAAGGTCTGCGCGAGGCAGGCTATGCCGTGGATCAGGTGGCCGACGGCGAGGAAGGGCTGCAATATGGCCTGAACAACAACTACGATGCCGCTGTACTCGACCTGATGCTGCCCGGGCTCGACGGACTGAGCATTCTCGAACGATGGCGCGCTGAGAAGGTGAAAACGCCGATCCTCATCCTCAGCGCGAAACGCTCCGTGGATGACCGGGTGCGCGGCTTGCAGGCGGGCGGCGACGATTATCTCACCAAACCGTATTCATTCTCAGAACTGCTCGCGCGTGTGCAAGCTCTCATCCGCCGCTCCACACAGACCAGCGAGCCGACGGCGCTGAGTTGCGGGGGCCTCAAACTCGACCTGCTCTCGCGCGAGGTCACGCGCGATGGTGAAAATATCGAACTCCAAGCACGCGAGTTTGCCCTGCTCGAATACCTTTTGCGCAACGTGGGCCGCATCGTTTCGAAGACAATGATCCTCGAACATGTCTGGGACTACGCTTTCGATCCGCAGACAAATGTCGTGGATGTGCTGGTCTGCCGGCTGCGTAACAAAATCGACCGCGATTACTCAGCAAAACTCATCCACACCATGCGCGGCTTTGGCTACGTTTTAAAATTGGATGCGAAGTAACGGGCAAAGCTTCGCCCTGCGGCTTAACGCGTGGTTCGCGGCGGTGATCATCGCGCTTTCCATCGCCCTCTTCCTGGCGGCTTACCTGCTTCTCTACCGGGCGATCCAGGCAAAGGAGCGCGACGGCGTTCGTGCGCAACTGGAGGTCTATCGCGCGTGGTATGCCGAGGGTGGACTGAGCGCTTTGAACACGCGTTTTGCCGAACAGCAGGAAACCGACAAGGAGTCATTCTTCGTGCGTGTTATCGGCCCCGACGGCACCGCGCTTTTTGCCAGCGTACCCCCGAGCGCTGACTTCGATCTCAGCAAGCTCGAAGGCATGTCGCACGACGAGGCTCTCAGATGGCTAACGCTTCCCGCCCGCAATCGCGACGCCGCGTGGACCATCGCCACCGAACAACTCTCAGACGGCTCGCTGCTGGAAGTGGGCAAGACCACCGAGGCGCTCGGCGCGTTGCTCAGTGAGTTTCGCAATGTCTTCGGCTGGGTCGCGCTGATTACGCTTGTGCTCGGCATTGCCGGAGGGGCCTGGATGACACGCCGCGCTCTGAAGCCGATTCGACAGATCATTGGTGCGGTGCAGAATGTCATCGCCACCGGCCGCATGGATGAACGCATGCCGGAGCCGCGCGGCGATGATGAGCTTGCCCAGCTCGCACGCCTTTTCAACACCATGATCGGGAAGAATGACGCGCTCATCCGCGGCATGCGCGAGGCGCTCGATAATGTCGCGCACGATCTCCGCACCCCGCTCACCCGCGCGCGCGGGACCGCCGAAGCGGCCCTCAACGCAGAGCCCGACATCGTCATGTGCCGGGACGCGCTGCTTGACTCGATGGAGGAGACCGACCGCGTTCTCACCATGCTGAACACACTCATGGACATTTCCGAAGCGGAAAACGGCTTGATGAAACTTAACGTGGAACCTGCTCCGCTCGCCGGGTTGGTAAGCGAGGTTGTTGAGATTTTCGAGTTCGTCGCGCAGGAGAAATCGATCTCCGTCACCAATAGCGTCCCATCCGGCTTGATCGTGCACGCAGATCGAAACCGCCTCCGCCAAGTTTTGGTTAATCTCCTCGACAACGCTCTTAAATACACGCCAAGGGACGGGCGCGTCGAAATCACCGCCGAAGCGCGAGCCAGCGAAATTTGTATTTCTGTCAAAGATACTGGCGATGGCATCCCTCCCGAGGAAATCCCACGCATCTGGGAACGGCTCTACCGCGGGGACAAAAGCCGCGCCAAGCGAGGTCTCGGCCTTGGCCTGAGCCTCGTCAAAGCCATTACTCTCGCCCACCACGGAACTGTGACCCTCGAAACCACGCCCGACAAAGGCTCTTCGTTTTTGGTTCACCTCCCAACTTTGTAACTTTCCGGTTTTGTGATCCTGCAGGCCATGGCTGCTGGACATCGCCCTATGATCGTATATGGTTGTAATCGTAGGTTCTCAATCAATTCCAGAATAGCCGATGAGCCACGAAACGACACGGATTTTATGTGCAAGCTTGATTGCCTTCGCTGGCATCATAGGCAGTATTCGTCACGTCAAGGATTACCCAAGCTTCAGGGAGTGGCTGTTTTACAAGGGGATTGTGGTCTGGGTGTTTATCATCATCGTCATCGCGGGTTTGATGTATGTTCCATTTTTTCAAATGGGTCACAGATAAAAAGCTCCCCCTGTTCGATTTTCCAGCCCTGTGTTCAATTTCAAATAGGACAAAACCCCAATTCCTTTGCCATTTGTGCCGCCGCATCAATTAAAGGCGCTGATCGAGCGGAATATACAGCCGCCGCACCCTGGCACCGCGATGCTTTTGTGACATGAAAACACATACACTTACAGTTCCGGAAATTGGTTTGATCGGCGGTACACGGGCTGCATTGGGAGCAGGTGTTGCGCTTCTGCTTGCAGAAAAATTAAAACCCGACCAGCGACGGGCCGTCGGTTGGACCCTGCTGGCGGTGGGCGTCATCACGACTTTTCCACTGGTGTTGGATGTACTTTCCAAGAGGGAATAGGACCAGGCAGAGGAGCAACCGATCATTTGCGATGCCTATGATCATTGGGTGTCTACTCACAAATCCATTTGAATGACTGTGCTAGCGAATCCCAATGTTTGTGACGAGACGCAATCCATGAAGCGAATCACGATTCTGCTTGCAGAAGACCACAAGGTCATACGGGAGGGGGTTCGTATGATACTCGAACTTGATGCCGATCTGGAAATAGTTGGCGAAGCGCAAACGGGCCGTTATGCAGTCGCACTGGCCAAAAAACTTCGTCCAGCCGTGGTGTTGATGGATATTGCGATGCCACAACTCAATGGTTTGGAGGCTACCCGTCAGATCCTTACAGTCCTCCCCAACACGAGAATACTCATTCTCTCGGCGCATAATGATGAAGCGTATCTCAAAAACGCAATGGAGTCCGGTGCCGTGGGATTTCTGCTCAAACAATCCTCCGCCCACGATTTGCGCCGGGCGATTCGGGAAGTCAGCAAGGGGCATGTCTTTTTCGGCCCGTTCATTTCAAAGCTTTATCTCGAAGGCGAGCGAAAGTCGTGGGATCGAGCCGTACGGTCGAAGCCGCGCAACTCCGGCCTGACTTCGCGCGAGATGGAGGTGCTCCAGCTGATTGCCGAAGGCAAAGCCAACAAACAAACCGCGGCGGAACTGGGCATCGGCATGAAGACCGTCGAGAAGCATCGCGGGCATCTTATGCAGAAGCTCGGCATCCACGACACAGCCGGTCTTACCCGCTACGCGATCAGTGAGGGCATTATTGAGAGCAGTGTCCAATTGACCCATCTTCCAGTGAAGTCTTAAGTGGGGTGAACCCCCATAGGGCCGATCCGGAACGGACATTGATAGGGGACGACGAACATGGCTGGAGTGACGACGGAGTATTGTATGCGGCTGAGGGATTACATATTTGCTAGCGTAGTCCCTCCAGCACATACACTTTTAGCGATCAAGATTCGCGGAACGCAGCCTCAGCGCGTTGGTGATCACAGAAACAGAACTCAGGCTCATCGCAGCACCGGCAATGACCGGGCTGAGCAGCAGGCCGAAAAACGGGTAAAGCACTCCTGCCGCCACCGGAATGCCCAGAGCGTTGTAGAGAAAGGCGAAGAACAGATTCTGCCGGATGTTGCGCATGGTGGCGCGGCTGAGCCGGATGGCTTTGGCAATGCCGCGCAGGTCGCCTTTCAAAAGGGTGACACCCGCGGTTTGAATGGCCACGTCGGTGCCGGTGCCCATGGCAATGCCGATTTCCGCTTCACTGAGGGCCGGGGCGTCGTTGATGCCGTCGCCAGCCATGGCAACATGCTCGCCTTTCGCACGCAGTTTCTTGATCCGGTCAACTTTTCCGGCGGGTTCAATCTCCGCTTCCACCGAATCAAGGCCGAGTTGCCGGGCTACGGCGTCGGCCGTATGGCGGTTGTCACCCGTGAGCATGACGAGCTTTAATCCGAGTGCATGAAGATCACGGATCGCTTCAGCTGTAGTGGATTTTATCGGGTCAGCGACGGCGAGGATTCCGGCCGGCTTGCCATCAATGGCGACAAACACCACGGTCTTGCCTTCTTCTTGAAGTTTCACAGCTGACGCTTCGAGCGGCTCCAGCCCGCTGATCTTCCCGTTCCGCAGGAAATCCGGTTTCCCAACCATCACGGCGCGACCGGCGATTGTGCCCTGCACTCCTCCAGCTGTCACGGAGCGGAAGTCCTTTATGGCATCGAACACGCTGTTTCGTTCTTTCGCGCCCTGCACAATGGCAGCAGCAAGCGGGTGTTCGCTGTTCTGCTCCAGGGACGCGGCGAGACGCAGGAACTCTTTCGCATCGAAACCATCGGCGGGCAGTACATCCATGAGTTTTGGCCTGCCCTCCGTGAGCGTTCCCGTCTTGTCCACAACGAGCGTGGTGACTTTCTCCAAACATTCGAGCGCCCCGGCATTTTTCACGAGCACTCCTTCCTGCGCGCCGCGTCCCACACCAACCATGATGGACATGGGCGTGGCCAGACCGAGGGCGCACGGGCAGGCAATGATCAGGACCGCGACGGCATTGACGATGGCGTAAGCGAGTCTGGGCTCCGGCCCCAACCACATCCAGACGACGAAGGTGAGCACCGAAATGGCCAGCACCACGGGCACAAAGATGGCCGCGACCTTGTCAGAGAGACCCTGAATGGGTGCGCGGCTGCGCTGGGCTTCAGCCACCATGTTCACGATCTGCCCGAGCAACGTGTCGCTGCCGACCCGCTCGGCTCGCATGACAAAACTGCCGGTGCCGTTCACGGTGCCGCCAGTCACCTTGTCGCCGACAGCCTTTTCCACTGGCAGCGGTTCGCCGGTGATCATGGATTCCTCCACGCTGGAGTGACCTTCGACGATCACGCCATCCACAGGCACCTTGTCACCCGGAACCACGCGCAACCGGTCGCCTGCAATCACTTGTTCGAGCGGAACTTCGTGATCGCCACCTGATGTGACTTGTCGCGCCGTAGGCGGTGCGAGGTTTAGCAGCGCCTCGATGGCGCTACCCGTGCGGCTGCGGGCGCGGAGTTCGAGCACCTGGCCGAGAAGCACCAATACCGTGACCATCGCGGCGGCTTCAAAATAGATGGCGACTTTCCCCTCATGCTGCATCGTGTGCGGGAACAGGCCGGGCATGAGCATTGCCACGGCGCTGAAAATAAAGGCCGCCCCCACCCCAACGGCGATCAGCGTGAACATGTTCAAGTTAAGTGTCACAACAGAACGCCAGCCACGCACGAAAAACGGCCAGCCCGCCCAGCAAACCACGGGCGTGGTGAGCGCAAATTGCAGCCAGCGTGAGACGTCGCCGTTCACCCAGGGCTGTCTGCCCAATGATGGAATCAGGTGTGCCATCGCGAGGACAAAGACAGGCAACGCGAGCGCGGCGCCTATCCAGAAGCGCTGCGTCATATCGTGCAG
>Ga0302319_10025050_pt1 | contig 10579 bp, 5 predicted proteins | sample Bog_T0_2_FD_203319 | JGI IMG/M metagenome (GOLD analysis project Ga0302319, IMG submission 203319) | Peat permafrost microbial communities from Stordalen Mire near Abisko, Sweden - Bog_T0_2 | ecosystem: Environmental > Terrestrial > Soil > Wetlands > Peat | place: Sweden: Abisko, Stordalen Mire... | reverse complement strand
CGAGACTCTGCGCAGCGAAATCGCACGAACCGTCGCCAGCCCGGAGGAAGTGCATGAGGAAATTCGCCATCTGTTCGCCGCCATTTCTTTATGAATCAATGGTAACTTTTGCATTCCCACGCTTTAGTAGAAAGCATCAGGTCCAACAAAACCACGCCCATGGGTAAATGCCAGCAATGCGGAACCGAGATGGCCCCGGGCGGCATACCCGGCCATTGTCTCCGATGCCTCCTTCTGCTTGGGGTTGGCTCCGAGCAACCGTCATCGGATCCGCTTCAGTGTCCAGAACTTAGCGATCCAACTCTCAGCACCCCCCGGGGGCAGCGCATCGGCTCCTACACCTTGCTTGAAAAAATCGGCGAAGGGGGCTGCGGAGTGGTTTTTCTGGCGGAGCAACAAGCCCCGGTGAGCCGCCGCGTCGCCCTAAAAATTATAAAGCTGGGCATGGACACCAAACAAGTGGTCGCCCGATTCAAGGTCGAGCGGCAAACGCTGGCCCTCATGGACCACCCGAACATTGCCCGGATATTCGATGCGGGCGCGACCGAGGCCGGCCGCTTGTATTTCGTTATGGAACTGGTCAAAGGAATCAAAATCACCGATTACTGCGACCAGCACAAACTAACTATTCAGCAACGTCTGGTCCTCTTCCGCCAAGTCTGCCATGCCGTCCAGCACGCCCATCAGAAAGGCATCATCCATCGCGACCTAAAACCATCGAATATCCTGATTGCCGAGCAAGAGGGTGCGCCCGTGCCCAAAGTCATCGATTTCGGCATTGCCAAGGCCACCACGGACGAATTGGGCGCCGACACCACCATTCTTACCGCCTTTGAACAATTCATTGGCACACCAGCCTACATGAGCCCCGAACAAGCGGCCATGGGCGGCGTGGATATTGATACCCGCAGTGATATCTATTCCTTGGGCGTTCTTCTCTACGAACTTCTGGCCGGCCAGCCGCCTTTTGATTCGCTCGACTTGCGTCGTCGACCCTTGAATCAGGTCATTCAAATCATCCGCGAAAAGGAGGCGCCCCGTCTTTCGGCGAGCCTCACAAGCCAAGACCCGGCGGAACTGGCGGCCGTCGCCTTCAATCGTCAAATGGACCCCATCAGGTTAAGGAAAACGCTCGCGGTTGATCTCGACTGGATTGTCATGAAAGCCCTGGAGAAAGACCGTACCCGTCGTTACGAGACCGCTGCCAGCCTCGCGGCCGACGTGAAGAATTTTGAAAGCGATAAGCCTGTTGGCGCCCGGCCACCCGCTTCTCTCTATTTGCTGGGAAAGTGGGCCCGCCGCCACAAGGTCCTCTTCGCAGGCGCTTCTGGTCTGCTGATTTTTTTCCTCTCGGTCGTGATCGCCGAGGCTGTGCAATGGCTCGTGGCCGCGCATAAAAGCCATGTTTTGCTGGCCACGCAATCTGCCGCGGCGCGGCGCGACGAGTCGGACGGACGTTTCGACGCTTTTGCCGCCGTCGCTCGCGGCGATTCCAATCCCAATGGTGCTTGGTCTTATGGCTCGTCTCCCGCGCTCGGCGCGTTGCCCACCCTCTATTCGACTGAGTTTACGGACGCCGCCATGACAAATGTGCCGCATGCTTGGACCCACGCTTGGACGGACCATCCCGGACCGATACCCATTCCTTTCGTCGCCGCCAATCTTTTCGGCCCGGCCACCAGCGACGGCCCCACCAATCTGCTCCGCTTGCATCCGGGCTGGGAGTGTCAGTTCACCCACGTCATCTGGACCGCTCCCGCGAGCGGCAGATATTCCCTCGCCACCACCTTCACCCTCTTAGACCTGAAGGGAAACACGGTTTGCTACGTCTTGCACCGCACGAAAAATGGTTTAATTTCAATGTCCGCCGACACCCTGGATGCAGACCACCTTAGCTCATATTTTTCTCATCATCTCGAAGTTGCCGCGGGAGAACAAATCGATTTCGCCGTTGGCTGCGGCCCGCGTGGTGTGGATGGTGATAGTACCGGGCTTTCCGCCGTCATCACTAGAATGTCAAAAAAGGAACCGGCAAACCCGTAGCGCAAACTTCCGAGTCTCGGTATAACATACCGCGGAGGCGCCTCGGTCAATCGCCGCGCCCTTCCCAGCCGGCAAGACAACGTCCCGCAGGGCCAGCTTGCTCGCCTGCATCCGTCATAGTTTCAAGGGGGGTTGAAGCCGCCGCTTCTTGAAAATTCGCAGCCCGGATTCTTCCTCGGAAAAAATTGCCAGAGCTCCTGTAACTTTTGCCGGCCAAAGCTTTTGTAAGTGGTATGAAAACGTTCCAGACGGGGGTGATCGGGTTTGGTGCGACAGTGGAAAGCTGGGCGACAGACGTCCCGGGACAAACAACATTTAGTCATAGAGGAGATGGTGGATATGAAAACAGTATTAAGCGGTTTAATGCCCGCAGGGGTAATTTCAAGCCGGCCGTGGGCGGCTTTTGTACCGACCCCAAGCATCGGCAACTTTATGAAAGCAATATTCTCTCCACGATTTGCCGCGAGGCGTTTCGCTGTTTGCGTTCGTCACGTCGGTGCAAAACAACGAAGGCTAGGTTTCACCATCGGCGGTTGCGCGCCAATTGGCACTATCCTAACGAGTCTGGCGTTGCTCGTTTGTGCCAGCGCCCCGAGCCGCGCGCAGACCGCCCCTGCGACAATTGCCGGCTGCGCCGTCGAGACGGAAGTGTCGACCGGCGTCTTCCCGTTTGGCGGTTCCGGGTTTTTCCTGTTGCTGCCGGCCAATTCGGGAAGCAGCTACACCTCGGTCGATTTTGGCGATCTGCTTGACGGAAGCGGTACCTACACTTACACGGCCTCGAACAGCGACGGATTGATCACCGCAAACGATTTGTTGTTGGGCCACTTCACCGGCGATTTTAATTTTTCGAACGGCGCTTACGACCTTCAAGGCATTGATGATGGATTTCAGAATGGCACCTTCGAGTACTTCCATGGCGTGGCTCCTGGTTCGGTGGCCAAGCAGACCTTCGAACTCACTTTCCTGGCCGGCGGAGGTGGCGATGCCACTTCCGGTCCGGGTTCAATCCAAATAAATGGGCACGGCAGCTTCACGGAGAATGATGAAACTGGGTCGCGCACCGGCGCCTACTCTTATTCGATCGTCAACACCGCCGCCGGGAAGATTCTTGCGAGCATTGGCAGTCACAGTACCACCGTTTACCTTGTGTTTTCGGACTCGAACGATGGGATGTTTGGCACCACGAACTCAGCCGGTGGCTGGGCGGTGGGCACCTTTTACATCCCCGACACCACGCCGCCCACCAATCAGATTGTCTCGCCCGCCGCCAGTGCTCAATTGACGAACGGCTTGATCACGCTGTTGGATCGGGCCACGGATAATGTGGGCGTGCAGAATGTCGAATTCTACCTCAACGGCCAGGACTTCGGCAGCGGCGTGCCGGGTGTTTCCAACTTGTGGTCCATGAATTTTTCGCTGCCGCCCGGCATCAGCGCGGTTGGCGTCGTCGCCACGGATACCAGCGGCAATGTCTCCTCCAGCAACACCGTCACCTTGACCGTTCTCAACCAGCAGACCACCCCAAACCTGATCACGTTTGCAGATCATTATTTGGATACGCCCGAGAATAACCCCAATGGCCCGGTATTCGTATCGCAGGACTCCGCGCGAATGAATGTAGCCCTGAACATCCCGGGCCTGCAAAACCTGGCGGCCAGCGCCTGGAGCGGGCTGGATTTGGCGCTTTCCTTCGGCGACTACTCATTTTCAAATGTCTTGGCCGCGGCTAATATGCTGAGTGGAACCAGCGCTGCCTTCTACGATATTCAGTCGGATCCCAACGGAAATCCCGTGACGGTGGAGGAATTCAATGTTTCGCGTTCGGGCAACACGCTTTTGATTGCCCTGAACATTGGCAATCCCATCTATTTGTATCCCATCGAAATCATAGCTGACTATTACTTCGGCGTAGGTGGTACGAACTACGACGAATTGCCGTTTAGCTTGACGCTGACCGACGGTTCCCGGAACACAAATTACGCTTCCATCAACTGCCCGATCTTCGTTACCGCGACCGATATCTCCGCGGTCGACTCAATTTATCAGCTCAATGCGGTGGAGGCCGAGGGCGCGGCGGACTTTATTCCGCCCACCAACGAGATTACCGCGCCCGCGGGCGGTTTGCAGGTGACCAACCATGCCAGCTACCTCCTTACCGGCCGGGCGGGGGATAACGTGATGGTGACCAATGTTTACTATTCGCTCAACGGCGCGCCCTGGACGAGCGCTGCCAGCACCAATAACTGGGCCGACTGGAGTGCGGTTTTGGATTTGGTCATGGGCTCCAATACGGTGGCGGCCTACTCCGTGGATGCCAGCGGCAATGTTTCCGCCACCAATTTCGGCACCGTGGTGCTGGTGCTGACTTCGCTGCTGACCGTGATCACCAATGGCCTTGGAACGCTAAGCGCCGATGAAAACGGCGCGGTCTTGCAAATTGGCGAAAGTTATTCCGTCACCGCCACGCCCGCCGCCGGGTTTAAGTTTACCGATTGGACCGGCGGTACGACGCCGCCTTTGGGGGTGCTGACCAACGGGGCCACCTTGCATTTTTTGATGGAGAGCAACCTGGTACTGGCGGCCAATTTTGTGGAGACCAACCAGCCGGCACTGTCGTTCACGTTCCCGAGCCCGGGCCAGCAGCTTCCGAGCGCGCTCGCCGCCGTGAAGGGTGGCACCGGCGATCGTTGGGGCGTGGCGGGCGTGTGGTGCCAGTTGAACGGCGGCATCTGGTTTCAGCCGGCCACCACCAACGGCTGGACCAACTGGACCACGACCTTGGAATTGCAGACTTCCACCAACATGGTGCGAGCCTATGCCTTGAATTTCGGGGGCATCTACTCCGCCACCAATTCATTGAGTTTTGTCTCTAGCAATGCCTTCAAACTGCAACTTTCTTTTGGCGCCACGCAGGCGCTATTGGCCAATGGGCTGAATGTTGTGTTGCACCTCTCGCCGGGTTTGAATGGGGAAATACAAATTTCCAGCAATCTGGTGAACTGGACCACTTTGACCAATTTCACCGGCACCAATGACACTCTGACGGTTCGCGATCCCCAGGCCACCAACTTCAATTCCCGGTTCTATCGGGCCATCATTCCGTAGTCGGGCTTCCGCGCTTCGTTATGACGGCCGCGCACACTGACGGCGCGCCGTCCCGGTTCTCCGACAATATCACCAATAAAAAGCAGCTTCACGCCCGGATTTTAATCCGAACCCCGGGAAAAACACGCAAAGAATATGTCCGCGTTTCACACCGCCGCCAGCACGCCGATGATCAAGGAGATCAGCCAGAGAATTAATACGGCGTGGGTTCGGCTCAGGCCGGCGCGCGTGAGGCGATGGGACAGATGGTTGGTATCCCCGATCCAGAACGGCTTGCCATGGAGAGCGCGCCAGAGGGAAACTTGCGCCAGATCGGCCAGCGGCACCGCCAATACCACCAGCGGGGCCAGCACGGCGAGTGGATGCGGACTTTGCTTGGTGTAAAAATGCGTCAGGATGGCCATCACCGCCAGCAGATAACCGACCAGATGGCTGCCCGCATCGCCGAGAAATGCCCGGGCTTCGGGAAAATTCCACGGCAAAAACCCGGCCAGCGCACCGCAAAAAAGAAAGCCCACCACCGCCACCAGATATTCCCCGCGTGCCGCCGCGATGAGGGCAAACAGGAAGGCGCTGATGATTCCTAATCCCGTGCAAAGGCCATTCATGTTATCCATGAAATTAAAGGCGTTCACCACGGTCAAAATCCACAGGATGGTGACCGCATAACTGAACACGACTCCCGGAATAAACAGCGTGATGCGTTTGCACGCCGCGGCGACCATGAACGCGATTAAAAATTGGATGGCGAATTTGGGAAAGGCTTTAAGTTCGTAACGGTCATCCACCCAGCCCAGCAGCGTGATGGCCAATGCGCCCAAGGCAATCACGGCCAGTTCGATGCCGCGCCGATTGATCCCGTGGACGAGTGCGCCCGCAGCCGCGCCCTTGATCAATCCCGTCTGGAGCACCAATGTCCCGGCGCCCAGCGGCAGGAGCAATCCCGTTAGCACCGCGAATCCTCCGGCCAGCGGGACGGGCGCGGTATGGATTTTTCGGTGACCGGGATCATCCACCAGGTTCACGCGGAGGCACCATTTGCGCCACCAGGGCAGCGCGAGCAGAGAGGTCGCAAAAGCGCCGAGAAAGGCGGCGATAAAATAATTGAAGGGAAACGTCACGGGCTGATGCCGCGTTCCGCGGCCAGTTTCAGGTATTGAGCATACTGGTCGGTGACCATTTTTTCGATGGAGAAATTCTGCCGGACGAAGGCCTGGCCATGCTGGCCCAGGCGCTGGCGCAACGCGGGATCTCGGGCGAGCTGAATCAATCGTCGGGCGGCCGTTTCTGTGTCACCCGTCCGGACTAGGAACCCGGTGGCGTTCTCCTGGCAGATTTCATCCGCACCGTCAAAATCATAGGCCACCACGGGTTTGCCCGCAGCGAGCGCTTGGGGCAGCGCGCGCGAGAGGGCCTCCCGCCACGACAAATGGGCGAGGCAATCCATGATGCCAATGTAGGACGCGACTTCACTGGGGGGCACCAGGCCGGTGAAAATCACTTTTCCGTCCAGATCCAGCGATTTTACCTGTTGCTCAATCTCTCCCCGCAGCGAACCGTCGCCCACCAGAAGCAACCGGGCCAAGGGCACCTCTTTTAAAACCCGGGCGAAAGCAGTCACGAGATCCGCGTGGCCTTTGAGGCGGAACAGGCGGGCGACTTTGCCGATGACAAAATGTTCCGGCGCGAGGCCCAATTTCGCCCGCAGGGCCGGGGCGTTGGTGGCTTCGACAAAAGGAGAAAGGCGGAAGCCGCTGAAAATGCGGGTATACATTTCCGGATCGCCGATATCGGCTGCCAAATAAAGTCGGGTCATGGCGCTGGCCGAACAGAAAAAATGGTCGGTAAACTTGGCGGCATGTTTTTCCGCCGCCGTAAAAACGAAGTTGGCAAACTTACCCTGGAACGGGCCGAAGGAAGGCCCATGAATATGATGGATGATGATCGGGACGTCCGCCTTTTGGGCCGCCAAACGGCCCAGGATGCCGGCTTTGCCACTGTGGGTGTGGACAATATCCGGCTGCTGCGCCCGCAAGATCTTCTCCAGCTTAACTAGCGCGATGTAATCCTTTAGGGGATGCACCGGTCGCACCAGTTCGGGCACAATGGTCACCAGGTCGGGAATTTTTCTGGCCTCAGCTTCCAGCGAACCTTCGGGACCGGTGGTCGGCCCCGAAATCAATTTCACTTCGACGTTGTCCAGCTGGCAAAGGCCGCCAATGGTCGCCAGGGTGTTTTCCTGGGCTCCGCCGATAACCAGCCGCGTGATGATGTGGGTGACGCGCATCGCGTCCTAGGGATGCTGCAGCTGATTCAGCCGGCCTTGAATGGTCCTGGCCTCGGCGGTATTGGTTTGGGCGTTGGCCAGGTAAATCGTGTAATTCCGGATCGCCTCATTCGTGTCCTGTTGCTTATAGGCGATTTCACCCAAGCCATACGCCAGGAGAAACGAGTTCGTGTACGTTTTTTGTAAATGCAAATAATCCGTGCGGGCTTTGTCGAGTCTGCCGCCCTCCAGATAGGCCACGGCACGATTAAACAAAGCGTCATTATTCGTGGCTTGCAGGGTTAAGACGAGACTGAAGGCCGAAGCCGCCTGATCATAACGTTTAAGTTGAATATTGGCGTAGCCCTTGCCGAACAGCCAGACCGGATCATTGGGCGTTGCGTCGAGGCGCCGGTCGATCACCTCCAGGGCGTTCGTAAACATGCCGTGCATCATGTAAGCCTGGGCGGTGGTGGTGATTAACTCGCTGTTGTCGGGATGTTCGGCGATCTCGCGGTCCAGGACGCGTGCGGCATTTACCGAGTCATCCTTTTGGAAATAGATGCTCGCGGCCAGTACGTTGATTTCCGTTGAATTATGCGCGTTCAACGAATATTTGGCCGGGTCGTCCAAGGGATCTTGCAATGCCCGAAGCGCCCGGTCCGGTTGATGCACAAAAATATAAGCCTGGGCCAACCCCAGGCGGGACGGCAAATTGTCCGGCACCAGCTCAACCGCCCGGTCGAATTCCTCCGCTGATTGATGGAAATAGCCGCCCTGCGCCAGATTGAAGCCGTATAAAACACAAAAGCTGGGTTGATCAAAGGGTCCATTGACGTTCAACGCCTCCAGCCAGCCATGGTATTTTCCCAACCGGTCCGTATTGGCTTCGCCTAAATCAATGACGGGTTTCTTGCCCGCCTGCAACTCTTCGTTAAACTTTAAATTGATGGCAGCCACTACATTGTCCGGGTTTAGCTTTTTGGCCTGTTCAAAACGCTCGGCCGCCGGCTTGAGCTGGTGGGCGCGTTGCAGGCGAACGCCCCAATAGTTCAAAGCTTCCGAATAAAAATCCCCCACGACGGGATAATTGGGGTTTTCCAGGCGTTGCATGTGCAGACGGGCCAGCAGCCGCTCCAGCGGATTGTCTCTTGGTAAGGAGTTCTTTGGATCCAGTTTATCGGCGACCCGCTCCAGCGCCGCGTCGTTTGCCTCCGTCCAAAACTTCTGGTTTTCCGCCACCAGCTTTTCATCCGGCGGCGGGGTGTTCACGGTGTTGGTATCGCGCGAAACCATCCGGTAAACCAGACCGTGCGGCTCCAGGTAGAAGGTTTCGAAATAATAACCAAAACTCGGATGCAAATAGTACATTTCATTCGTCTTCGAAATGTCCCACAACTTCGAAATCATGATGTGGGGATCCATGAGCTTGACGTCCTTTTCGCCCACCAATAACGGCCAGCGATCCGGATAGTTTGCATGCAGATAACGCTGATACATGGGCCAGTTCAACGATTGCGCATCCAGAACCACGAATTTTTTCGCGATTCCCTCCCGGGCGAGCATGGCTTGAATAATCAGGCGGCGCGCCGGCCCCCCATTGCTGTCACAAATCAAATAGCCGCCCGTGGCGGGCAAATCCTGGACGGCGAGCTTGCCGTAATCCAAAAACGTCTGATCATTGAGGTCCAGAATCTGCGGCGTATTCTTCCACAGCAAGGTGGCAACCGTCAATATCCCGCCAAGGCCCATCACGGCGATGAATGCCTGGTTGGCGATCCCTGGTTTGTACGGCTGCCGGGTTTTGCTGCTGGACCGGCTGACGTATTTGCGGCCCAGCACCAGCAGCAGATACCCGCCGAAATAGCCGACGCAGATCGCATCTAGGTAGTGAAAGGTCAGCTGCGGGGGCGCGCTGCTGAAGCCCAGGCCGGCGCCCAATTGGTGCGGGCTGAAGGGCGGATCAAAGGCGACCCACAAACAAATGCCGAAAATCAGCGCATGGATCACATGGAACATGAAATTGGCAATGAGCTTGCCGTTGTAGCTCATGTCGCCAAAGGTGGATTTCCAGCGAATACCCATGATCATGAGCGGGATCAGGGTGGTCAGCGAGATCAGCCCGAGGGTGTGCAATACATTCGAGTTGGTGATCAGGTGGATGAATTGCCATTGCGGCTGCAGTTCGTATTTGAGGGTTTCTCCGAACGACAGCGGCAGTTTGGTGAAGCACAGGATCCAGAGCGGCGTCAGCAAATAAAACAGCAGGCCAATCACGCCATACAAAATCATTCGCGCCAGGAAATGTAAATGAAAGAAGCCCCACCCTCTGATCCACAGCACGGCCACCACAAAGACCGGAAAAAAACAGACCATCGCCCAGTTGTCCGTCATGCTGGCGCCCCAGATGAACGAAGCCAGAAACAACCGGCTTTCCCGTTCGTCGATGCGGTACTCCGCCATGAGCCAGATCACCACGGCGAAGAACAAAAGCTGAAACATTTCCGTCGTGAAATTGGTGGCGTGTTCCCAGAAGACAATTTGCAGGGCGCAGGCGGCCGCCGCCAAAACCGGGGGCATCCAGGCCGTGCGGGTCGTCAAAAAAGAAAAAACACTGTGTTCTCGCCGCCGCTGGGCGTCCGTCCGGTCCTGGGGTAGGATGGCCACCGTCCGGGCCAGCAAGCCAATGATCGCCGCCGCGCAGCCGGCGGAAAAAATATTCACGAGCATGGGAACCGCGGCCGCCGGTATCCAGCGAAACGGGAGGGTGAACAACAACACGATGGGGCTCGTGATATCCGGCTGCCAGATCCAGCCGGAAACCCGCGCCACCGTGGGCAGATTGAGCATGGATACCCACCGGTTCAAGGTGCAGAGGTATAGCAAAAACGCGGCGGCGGCCAAAATCCAGGGCAGAAGTCGTGGCGTGAATCTCCCCCGCGGATCGTTCTGATTATTGGTCATGGGTTGTTTTAGTTGAGACCATGTTTCGCCACTTGGCAAGCCTACTTTTGCTTTGCGCGCAGGTCGGCCACACATTCCACATGCTGAGTTTGTGGAAACATATCCAACGGCTGCACACGGACTAGTTCAAAGACACCGTCCGCGCACAAAATGTTCAAATCCCGGGCCATGGTCGCCGGATGACACGACACATAAATG
>Ga0302319_10025048_pt1 | contig 10579 bp, 8 predicted proteins | sample Bog_T0_2_FD_203319 | JGI IMG/M metagenome (GOLD analysis project Ga0302319, IMG submission 203319) | Peat permafrost microbial communities from Stordalen Mire near Abisko, Sweden - Bog_T0_2 | ecosystem: Environmental > Terrestrial > Soil > Wetlands > Peat | place: Sweden: Abisko, Stordalen Mire... | reverse complement strand
CTTAGGTGGATTTTGATATGTAACCGTCGTCGTGAAAACCTTTAATTCCCGCGGGAATCTCGCTGTGCCGAGGTTGCTGCCGGGGGTTGACAGCTATGCTCATCACCGATCACCCATGGGATCACGTCGTTGAGGTGGTACGCGCATCGAGGAGGCGCTCGGCAACCTCCGCTGCCTCATCGCGGATCGCGCCCACCCGCTGCGCGAGTACGCTGGGCGCAATGGGCGGGTGTCGCCACTCGGGGCGCATGCAGTTAGCGGCAAGCGTCGCCGCGATGTCGACCGGCTCCTGATCGCCCAACTCCGGCGAGTCCATCAGGTACATACTCAACAGGTCTGCGAGCTGCACAATTGCTATTAGGGTCCCCAGCGGCACGCTCGATTGGGCGTCGGGTGCCGCATAGTCGTGATGCAGTTTGATAACTTCGGTAATCACCTGCGGCAATGACCAGTGTCGGCAAACAAGGGCTCCGAGCTGTACGTGATCGTAGCCGAGCAGCGTATGCTCGGCATCTATCAGTTGCTGCGGAGAATGCCAGGGCGCTTCATCGACGCGGCCAAGATCTTCGGTCGCCGCTTCGAACATCACGAAGCGTCCAATGTCGTGCAACAAACCCGCGAGGTAGGCCTGGGCCGGCAGCACGCCGGGGTTCGTAATCAAGCTCGTGATCGTGCGGGCGCCAACTGCCACTTGCAACGCGTGCCGCCACAGATTCCGCTGTCCCGCGGTGGTCGGCACAAACACGCGAGAGACCGCGAGCGCCGTGACAAGGCCGGCGCATTCCCGCGCGCCGAGTCGCACAACGGCTTGCCTGATCGTAATGATCGGCTTCGCCGGAGCGCTCCTTGGGGCATTTGCGAGGCGTATCAATCGCACCGCGAAAGTCGGGTCCTCCTCGGCGACGGCTAACAGCGCCTCGAAATACTGGTCGCTGCGGGCGTCCAGCGCGAGCACGCGCATGACGACCGTCGGCAGCAGGGGCAACTGCTCGGCGTGCGCGGCCAAATCGATGACGTTGGAGCGGGCGTGATGCGTTTGGCTCATTGGCGTCTTAATCCCTGGCTGCATCGTGCTTCGTCAATGGCACGTCGCCTGTGCAGATCGGCGCATCTCGGCCTCGCTCCAAAGCCGTCCAGAGCGCAGCGTGATCGCCGGCGTGTACGCGCGTTATCGCCAAACACGCATCGACGACATCCGCATCGAATAAAATCGAACGACCGCGCGACAGTTCCTCGAGCGCGACGTCCACCGTAAGCGCCGGGCGGTAGGGTCGGTGTGTCGACATGGATTCAAACACATCGGCAACGGCGATAATCCGCGCATCAAGCCGGATCGAGTCGCCCGAGAGCCCGGCCGGATACCCGGATCCGTCCAGTCGCTCATGGTGTTGCGCCACCATATCGATGATCGGCCATGGGAATACGACGTCCCGTATAACATCGACCCCCGCCCTGACATGGGTTTTCACCAAAGCGAACTCTTCGAAGTTGAGGCGACCCGGTCGCGACAGAATGTCGACCGGGATCGCCATCTTCCCGACATCGTGCACCAACGCGCCCAAATACACACCTTCCGTCTGGTCCGCACCCAGCCCTAGCTGTTCTGCGATCGCGCGCGACAAGGCCGCAACCCGGCGCTGGTGGCCAGCCGTATAGGGATCACGCTTGTCAATGGTTGCCGCTATTGCGCCGATCGTTTGCGTCAGCGATTGCCTCAGGCGCTCCTGGGCACGATGGCGTTCGGTGACATCCGTGATGATCCCTTCCAGATAGATTCCGGCACCGTCGGCGATATCCCGTACATAGGTGCGATCCTCGATCCACAGTAGCGCTCCCTGCGCCACGATAATTCGATATTGCTGGATAAACTCGCGTCGCCCGTGCGCAACGTGATCGTGCAATGCAGCAAGCACGCGATCGCGATCAGCTGGATGGACGATATCTTCAAACCTGACGGCGCCCGATTTGAATTGTTCAGCCGAATAGCCGAAGTGGGCAACGTTGCCCGACACGTATTCTATAGGCAACCCCTCTTCCATTCGCGCTCGGTACAACACGAGGCCATTCTGGTTGAGAATAAACTGGGCGACAGCGAGTTCCTCTCTGAGCAGCCGAGGATCCGCGCCGTCAACCTTGCTGTCGGGCACGTGGGCGACGGCGTCAGCCAGCCATATTGGCTCCTTGGGGCCCGGTGAGACATCCTCTCCGTGAGATACGCGTCGCAGCAAAGTAGGTTCCCTCGAATTGCAAAATGGACGCTCGACCGAGGGCGCAGCAACGCAGCAACACCGCGTTCCTTCTTCTCCATCCAATGATTGCGAAAGAACCTGCCACTCCTCAACGCACTGTATCGGCGACTATAGCCATACCTGTTCGATCAGCGCGCTCGGCGGTGTCGAACTGCTGCATACCTCACAGTTTTCGTCCGAGCGTCATCGACCACTTCCGTTTGAACGCAAGGAACAGACCGCATTGTCCCCGCGGGACGCGCAATTGCCGTTCGAAAACTGGAGGTAAGTGCAACTCTCATTGCGGCACCGCACTAAGGGTGCATGCCATTGGTCGATCAAGAGGAAATGAAACTAAAAGGAATCTAAAGCACGATTGAATGATACGGCGTGTCTTTGGCTCTATAGCGGTTGTGGGCACTCGACCGTAACCTTCGTGCCGCCGTGCTCGCCACGTGAAATTGTCAGACGCGCACCGATGAGTGTGGCGCGAAATTGCATGATCTTAAGGCCCATGCCGGTCTCGGACGCAGGCCCTTGCGGTATGCCAATACCATCGTCCATTACGTCCAACCGCACGGTCGTCGATTGAATATTCAAGGCCACCTTAATTGATTGTGCCTGACCGTGTCGGCGAGCATTCGCGACCGCCTCCTGGGCAATTCGGTAGAGATTATCCAACACATCTCGGCCAAGTTTGAGCGGCGCGACTTCGGTCACTTCGCAGCGGGCATCGATCCCAAAAGAGTCTCGCTGCAGCGCGGTCATCTCCTTCAGTAACTGTGCGAGGCCGCCTTGAGCAAAGGCCAACGGCGACAGGCCATGGGCGATGGCTCGACAGCTGCGTATCGACTGATTTGCAATATTTGAAATGTCCTTAATTTGAGCCGCCTCCGGACGCCCAGCCTTCTTCAAGGATGCTGCGGCCGCCGATGCCAGCATGGCGATGCCGGTGAGTTCCTGACCGAGCCCGTCGTGCAGGTCGCGCCCGAATTTCGCCTGCTCCATGCTCGCCAACTTCACCAGTGTGTGCTCGAGGCGGCGCCAGTCGGTGAGATCACGAATGATTGCCAGAACACACGAGCCGGAAACCTCTTCAATGTGACCGAGCCCAACCTCGGCTGGAAACGTAGTGCCGTCCTGGCGTAGGCCGAATAACTCGCGGCCGGCCAGTCTCCTCACGGAGGGGCCCGCGAAGAAGGCCTCTCGGCTCCGCATATGCGCCTTGCGGACCGCATGAGGGATCAAATTCTCCACTGGCTGACCGACGAGGTCGCCGGGCTCGTATCCGAACAATGACGAAGCTTCGCGATTGACCGCTACGATCAAGCCAGCCGAATCGACGGCAACGATCGGCTGCAGCAAGGCATTGATCAGTCGGGTTGTCGCCTCAGTTGTGGCCAAACTCTTCTCCCGCGCCGCTGTTCGACGACCAGTGGGTATCGCACGCTCCAAAGAGCCAATTTCGCAAGACCTCCTATTGCTCCTAATTCTTGGGAATAGCAATCATGGGACTCCCGCGGTTGTATTGGGCACGGCAGGCATGCAAATTCCGGTCCGTTCACAAGATTCGTCCCTGGTTGGGTGCAGACGCAGGTGGTATCTGCATCCACAGGTCAGTCATTGGTGTACGCAGCCTTTCCGGCTAACAAATCTCGCGGCGGAATGGCCGGACATGATCACCTGGTCCATTTGTTCTTCCAAATTCATCGAGAGATCCGACTATTGGAAACTACTGTCACCACCAGCGGCCACATGACGAATTGGCTCTATATCAGGCCACAACATTTGGACAGGCGCCCCCAACTATGCAGCATCTACGGCGTCCTCAGTCGCTCTGTGCGTCCGCGAACAGTGCGCGACCGAGGGAGGGACCCACGGGCCGGGCCGCCTGGGGGCCGGTCGCCACAACAGGCTTTGTGGGAGCCCGACTAATCACGACCTTAAACAAGCGGAGGGCGAGATCGCTGATGTGGAAGAGTACCACACCGTTCTCGCCGTCAATGGCTGCGCGCGCTGAGCGCTTGCGTCCCTGATCGGGCCGGCGTCGCCCATTGACGGCTGCGCTGCGGCGTGGAGCCGAGGGTGACGGGCAATCTCGCCCCAATCATCTAAAAAGGACCACGCACATGAACTCCTCCATCGACAACACTTCGACGACAATCAACGCGCGCGAAATCCCGAGCGACGAGCGCCTACAGTTACTGCCGCGGCACTTCGGCCGCCATATGCTCACCGTCGAGTACGCCGTCTACGCCTTCATGCGCAAGCTCACGAATCAATATACCGGAGGCTACTGGCATTACTTCGAACTCTCGAACGGCGGGTTCTACATGGCGCCGGCGCACGACACTCCATTCACCATTTGGGTCGAGGGGAATGGCTTCGAGGGAACGTTGAGCGCAGATGCCGCCGGCGTTACCGCCTGTCTCTTCGCCTTAAGCCACCTGTCGTTCCAAATCGAGCACGAGAGCATCGCCGAGCATTACCATCAGCTTCGCGACTTCGCTTTAGATCACGCCGATGCGAGCGCAATCCTCGCGGCTATCGACTGATCGGTCGCTGAACCGATGAGTTCAAGGCTCGGGCGCGGCAGCGCTCGGGCCTTTCTTCCTTGTTGCCGAGCCTAACGCCGATACCAGCAATGCAGGTATTGAATGCTGATTACCGCGCAACTCGGCGAGTTCCCGGTCCCGGCGCTCAAGCAACGTGGTGGTCTCCCTGTAAGCCGTGTAGTAGTGGTCAACGAGCGCCGCGAGCTTTGCCAGGTCTTCACGCAGGTCGATATTAGCCCGACGCGCGCGCTCGGCGGCTGCGCGATACCTTGATCGAGCGGTAGTATGCGTGCTTTGATGCTTGCGGATCGCCGCGAGAATCGCTGGATGGTATCGGTACAGGGCGTTGCGAGAAACGTCGGCCAGTCGACACAACTCCGTAACCGTGACAATCGGCCTTGAGCGCTGGTTCCCTTGAGTCAACGTCTCCAGGGCATTCGTGAGGCGCAGCCGTGCAGGTCCTCGGGCGTGGCTTATTGTCCGATCAGACTTGCGATTCTTGGCCATGTCTCTCCTTCGTCGACTTGTCGATCGAATGAACCATCGCGCTGGCTTCGCCCAATCGCTCGCGGACAATCTTCAGGGTTTGGGTCGGTAGCGCCGGTTCGCTCAAGAGCTCTTCGCACTGACGCGCTTGTTCCAGCCAATACGGCCGATGATGCGAGGAAACCACGAAGTTCAAGCACCGTGCGCAAGTCGAGGGCTCCCGATGGATCGGGTTAGGTCCCAAGGCGTTGCCGCGACAGGCGCTGTACTCCTCGCGATATACGCAATAACCATAGTCGCAGACGGCCAAGGTGAGACCCGCTTGCACCAGCGTGCGCGCATACGCCTTGATGTCACCCTTGGAACGAGTGCCGCGAAACCGAGGTCGCTTCGCGATGATCTCGCCGCCCGCGCGACCACCGAGTTGTGGCGCGGCGAGCATGTGTTCCCACGCAAGCACTGATTGCTCGAGCACCTGCTGGTCAATCTCGCGCTCCAGCCGATAATCGGTCCCGGCGTATCCTGAGTCGGTCATGCTACGATCGCGGTGACCGAGCTGCTGGGCCAGGGCAAAGAGGCAGGTGCGATCGCGCAGCGCGGCGAAACGAGCGAAGGTCTTTCGGCCTTGGTGGGTGGTCAGTTGGTATCGGCGGCCGTCGATGGTCGGCAACTTGAGCCACTCGGCGTAGCGTTCAAGGTAGTCCCCGAGAGTGGCGGGTGTTGGGACCCGGATGGGGAAGGACGCGTCGCGCTCCTGAATCCACTCGGTTGTGCCCATAGTTCGCGATCGGCTGCGGCCACGCAGCCATAGCTCACTGCGGCCCGTCCGCAACCGATGTGGTGCGGATAGGGCTTCCAAGACTGATACCGCGTGGATCGCCGCCTGGGGGACGACCCACTCGTGCGCTCGACCGTAGTACTCGGACTCATGCTTGAAGAGAGCGCCCACCATCACCGGAATCGGTGCCTCGTTCTCATCGGCTCGCGAAGGCCGAACTCGTATGCAGCCCGACCGAAGATGAAGAACTTCGTGCGCACGAGCGCCGACGAGGTAAGAGATCACGACGAAACAAGCGGCATATAGCATATCGATGAGGTCGCTTAGTTCTGGGACAGATCGGATCACTTGCTCCCCGCAGGGGGTGTGGATCGGAATCCCTCGCATCGCCTCGACGGCCTCGGAGTTACTGTTACCGATCGCGCTTGCGCCTTGACGTCGCCACTGAAGCGAGTGCCCCATGGCAGCGGCGTACGCTTCGCGCGCACGAAGAACGTCGACTGAGCCGGCTTCCAAGAACTCGATAGACATCTTGATGAGCGGCACGGCGATGGCATCCGGTGTGTACCGGCCGTAAGACACGCGAGCTCGGGCGCCGGCGGGCTCGCCAGCGAAGGGATCAAACGACAATCCATCATCGAGCTCATCTCGACAGCGATACAGATACACGAGCACCTGCAGATAGTCGCGGACCGTATTGCTGTTGATCGGAGCACCGCTTCGGGTCTTGCGTTGGCGGACGATGCGTTGATAGCTCAGAAGCGAGGCACGATCGAGATCGGCAAACCGCCTAAAGCCTTCATGGCCCATCCATTGAAGGAGAACCCGGAGGTGTATGAAGTAACAAAATGCCGTGCGCGCCCGATGTGGCAGGCCAGTGGAGAGTGAGCGGGCGCGGATAACCGAAAACAACCGCTTCGATGTTTGCAAGAGTGACGCATGGTGCGGATCGGTGAACTGTCGGCCGCCTGGCATCGGGAAGTCCCACCGAATCCGTGGCAGCTGCTCCTCTTCCAACAGGTTCGTCGGCGCGAGTACCCAGACGGCATCGTCCCACGTCGAATCGCGAAGAAACCAGTCCCGATCGGTATGCTCGGGCTGGGCTCTGTCGATCACCTGCCTCGCGGGCCGACTGCTCATCGCAACTCCGGCAGCGTCGGCGTGGCGGAGCTGAAGGCGGCCGCCGCGGCGAGCTCGCGGGCCGAGAATCGCGTCAAGATATCCTCCTCCAGGATCTTGAGCTGCGGTGCGTAGATCGACTCAAAGCGCGATGGATGGAGATACGCGCTCGCCGAGCGAAGATGATCACGTGCCTTTAGGAGTCGCGCCAGGGAGGCGGGATCTGGCGTCACAATGGCATTGGGACACGTGAAGCAGCCCAGGAAATAGTTGCACAGATCCCCCGCATGGCTTCCCGGGGCAATGCCGGAGTAAGGATCTTTGCAGTCAAAGCCAAACATCGACACCGCTTTACCCGTCGGCACGCATCGGGACTCACGAGGACCCATGATCTCGCCTTCAGGCTCAAGCGGCCGCTCGATATGCCCCAGGAAGGCGCTCTGAAGAGCGGCGACTCGGGTTCGGTGGTGACTCGCGGCCTCGGGTCCGCGCACATAGTCGATCGTCGTCGATAAATGCTGGTGGTTGGCGACCTCCTTGACGGTGAGCAGATTACCTGAGGCGCGATAGACGGCGGTGAGCACGGTCGGCCGGATCGCGGCGATCGCAAACATGGGCAATCCGTGACGCGCCACAAATCCATCCTTGAGCTTCCTGAGGTGCGCCGGCGACAGAGGCGCCACGCCTTGGTGACCTTTGCCAAGAAACAATCGGTCCCTGTCCGCCTCGCGCGCATGGGGCCGCAATCGCTTCGTCCACTCGATGATCTCGCGCACCAAGGCCGGCGGCTCAAACGCCTGTGTCGTTCGAAAGGACCGGCGCTGCGGCCGGCCGGCGCGACCCTTGGACCAAACGAGGAGCTCGCGCTCCCCGAGCATCGGCATCGATTGCAGACAATCCATGTCCAGCGTCGCTATCGCCTCGGTATTACCCGCTGCATGGATCAGGATCGCGAGATAGTAGGGGAACAGCGACTCGAGGCGTGGATAAAGACACGGCTCGATCACTCGGTACCCCCCGAGGGACGCCGCAATCGCTGCCATGTGATACCGACTATCGCGCCGAAACGGGATCGCCTGCGGCAGGATGCCGCCGTAGTGCCGATCAATGTGTGCGACGAAAGTCGCCAGCGGACTCACTGACCCCTTTGGATCGGCGCGAGCCAGTGCGAGCTCACGCTCGGCCGCTTCGCGCTGGGATCGCAACTGCGAAATCTCGTCCTCGCAGGCCTTAACGAGCGCGCGAAGCGCCCGAGCTGAAAGCGGTTCGACGCGTTGGCGGTCGCGGTTCTTGCCGGGGAATACTCGTCGGGGGAAGTCGAGTGGCCCCAAAAGGTGGGGCCGACATCGCTGCAGCCACCGGAGCAACGTGCGCAATGCCGAATACGTCCCCGCGCGAGTCACCGCGCTCCAGGGCCTGCCGTCGACCGCGACCTGTCGGTTGAGCCACTCAACATAGCGCACGATCAGCAGCGAGTTCAAATCGCCCAAGCCCCGAACAGAGTAGGTCTCCTCGGCAAACCTGGCAAAGGTCTTCAAATAATGCCAATACCCGCGTAGGCAATGCTCGGACCGCACACCTACGTGGTTCCAGTAGGCCTCCGCTAGCGCACGTCGTACCGGCGCCGCCAGGCGCAATCTTGAAAAATCGATTAGCGTTGATCCGACTCTCCGTGGCGCAATCGGATCGGTCCTGGCATCGGTCGCGATCGCGACAGGGCTCATGACTCGGTTGATCCGAGCACGACTCCTGTTCATACCCGGGAATCCATCGGCACCAGCGTATCGAGCACGTCGGCCAGCACCGTTGTGTCGATGGCCACGGCACGAAGGTAGCGATCGGTCGTATCAATATGCTCATGGGCCATCAGGACCTTCACAATTAGGAGGGGGTTGATCGCCGCGCCCTCCTTCGCGAGGCGCTCGAGCCTCGCCAACATCCAGCAGCCGAACGTTGCCCGAAGCAGGTGCGAGGTGACCGTGAACCCGCAGGCATCGCCGGTGCGGCTGAGCACCTGCTGGTAGGTGTTCTTCCGCACAGCCGATCCGCGTCGGGTCACGAATAGCTCCGATCGTGGAGTGGCTGCGCGCTTACGCGCTGCACGCTGGAGCCACGCCTTGCGGTGCAGGGCGACGTAACTCGCCGTCTCGTCGAGTAAACTCATGGGCGCGATCACGCAGCCGGCCTTGGGACCCTTGCGGATCACATCGATGACGCGATACGACGACTCTGGCGCCGAATGTCGACTCGGATGCTCGATATCCTTCACGTTCAAGCGCACGAGCTCGGCCACCCGAAGACCGGTATACAGTTGCCACCGCGCCATCAGATCGTAGGGCGGTTGCAGCGCGGCCAGAAGCTCGCGCGCCTGCTCACTCCTTAAGGGTCGCGGCAAATCCTCAAACTGACGCAGTGCAAAGAGACTTCGTTCCTGGTCTCGCAGGCAGCGTCGACCGGTACCCCAAAAGTGACGGGATAAGGAGAAGTCCTGGCCGTGAGCGCTCAAGGGTGAACTTGCGAGCCATCCGGCCAGTATTGCCCACGCATAGAACCGCAACACGCCTCGAACTCGGTGATTTATCGTGCGCACGCTGTAAGGCCGATCAGTATGAGCGCTCGGTCCTCTGATCATCCGATCGCGGTAGGCGATGAGATCGCTCGTATCGACCTCGGCCCACTGAATGTGGCTCTGCTCGAGCGAATCAAACCAGTCGTAGAGAATCTCGGTGTAGGTCCGTAAAGTCTCGACGGTGTGCGCACGTTGAATCCCATGCTCGTGCAGAAATGCAACCGCAGGCTCAATGAGCTGCATATCCGAGCTAAAAAGGAGCGGGAAACCGATCGGCCTTGGTTCCCGCAATGTCATGCGGCGTGCGAGACTCGCAGCGTCTCGCAATGCTTCTGGCACTTCCTCTGGCGTCGGCAGTCTTCCCTTGCGGACGATCTCGACCATGATGGATCTTGCTCCATAACAAGGCGGCCTCTGACCGAGGCTGGACTACTTCAAGGAGGGGAGTCTAGATGGGGGCAAAGCCGGAGGGAATGATGTTGACACTCCGGAATCCAACCTAACCTACCAGCTGCGTCTCGGGCTCTTTCGAGCAGTGTGCACCAACGGTTTCATTGTTTCGGTTGGCGCATTTCCGGCGTACTGCGTCGCGCACCGAGGCGACATTGTCGACGAGGTCGTGACGTTAGCCCTGGAAGCATCGGAGCGCTTCGAGACACTGGCTGGGCGGGTCGAGCGTATGGAGCAGCGACTGCTGGCGCAAGACGAGCAGCTCGGGTTTGCACGGAAGGCGTTGGCACTGCGGTTCCCGGAACTGGACAAGGCGGGGATGCAGCCGTCGCAGCTGCTCGGTTGCCGACGGGTCGATGACTCCAGCAACAATCTCTGGACCGTATTCAACCGG
>Ga0302319_10025045_pt1 | contig 10579 bp, 8 predicted proteins | sample Bog_T0_2_FD_203319 | JGI IMG/M metagenome (GOLD analysis project Ga0302319, IMG submission 203319) | Peat permafrost microbial communities from Stordalen Mire near Abisko, Sweden - Bog_T0_2 | ecosystem: Environmental > Terrestrial > Soil > Wetlands > Peat | place: Sweden: Abisko, Stordalen Mire... | reverse complement strand
GGAACGGCTTGCCCGTTTTGCAATACGATGTTCCGGGATGCGCTGGCATCCACCGGCGAAGCCCCGCCGCAATTGCTCGACATTGCACAACTGGCCGCGCGCGGTTTGCCAAGCGGTCATTAAGTCAAATTCAGTTCCTCTGGCCCGAACGCCGACAACCGTACCCTTGAAATGGATGTCAAGCTAAAGCAAATCGCTCGCTGCATGACCGCTCTCTATAATTGACTCGTATGAGACTTGGATCCGCTACCGCGTACCTCATGAAGGGTCTTGCAAAGATACTCATCGCTATATGCGTTATCTCGTTTCTCTTCGGCGGCCTCCTGATTTCTTCCCTCTTCAAAATGGATCGCATGTCGGGCGAGGTTGTGGGCATTACAATCGCGGGTGTCTGCTTGATCCTCAGTCTTCTGGCAGGGGAGTTTGCCGATAGGCTGGCCCACAGGGAAGAAGACCTCTTGAACAACAACCCGGAATAAGCCAGGAATTCAAGCTCGCCGGCTGCTCTCTGCTTTCTCTCAACAGCACCAGAAAGTACCTCTTCTGGATGGCCCTCCGGTTTCGGAGCGAGCGTTTAAGATGAACCAGAGCCTATTCATCATGAAAATCATCGTAGCTATCAAGCAAGTCCCCGACCGCGATGCCCAAATCCGCATCGACTCCGCGGCCAAATGGATTGAAGAATCCAACCTCCAATACGCTCTCAACGAGTCCGATGCCTACGCCCTGGAAGAAGCGCTTCAGCTCAAGGAAAGGCACGGCGGCGAAGTCATCGTTGTCAGCGCAGGGCCCGAGCGCATCGGCCAAACTATCCGCGAAGCGCTTGCGAAGGGCGCAGACCGCGCTATTCAAATCGACTGCGACGACCTGGCCGACCGCGATGCCTTAGGCGTGGCGCGCCTCCTTTCAGCCGCAATCCGACCGGAGAATCCGGACCTCATCCTCACCGGCCTGCAGTCGGAAGACCTGGGCCTGGGCCAAACCGGCGTCATCGTCGCCGAGCTTCTTGGGCTGCCTCACGCCACGCTAATCCTGCATGTCGAAAAAACCGAAACCGGACTCACTGTAAAGCGCGAACTGGAAGAAGGCTGGTTCCAAACCATCGACCTGCCCACTCCCGCCGTCCTCACCATCCAATCCGGAGGCAACAAGCTCCGCTACGCCACGCTGATGGGCATTAAGCGGGCCAAGACGAAAGAGGTGCGCCGCGTGACCGGGGCGGAGTTATTCCCGCCCAGTCAATCAGCCGTCCCTGTCGTAACTCTGGTCCAGGTAACCCTTCCGCAGAAGCAGAAATCCACGCAGATTCTCTCCGGCTCTGCCAAAGAAGCCGCAGCAGCGCTGGTAGAAAAGCTGAAGTTCGAGGTGCGCGTCCTATGAGCGAAATTCTTGTTGTCATCGAACTGCGGGAAGGTCGGATCTCCCGCATCAGTCTGGAAGCCGTGGCCGCCGCACGAGCCCTGCTCAAGCTCGTGGCCGCTTCCGTTGACGGGGTGGCAAAGACGGTCAGCGCGATCGTGACTGAACAGATTGGCGGACCGCTCGGCGAACAATTAGGCAGCATCGGTGTGGACAAGGTCTTCGTCCTCTCACACCCGCTGCTGAACCACTACACGGCTGACGGCTACAAACTCGCATTGGAGCAGCTTATCCAGGCTGAACAGCCGGCCTACGTTCTCTTTCCGCATACCTATCAGGTGCGCGATTATGCGCCCGCTCTCGCGGCACGGTTTGGGCAGGTGCTTATTGGCGATGTAGTGGCGATCGGCGAAGGCCCGGTCTTCACGCGCCAACTCATGCAGGGCCGACTCAGCGGTAATTATCGGCATTCCGGCAGCGGGCCCTGCTTTGTTTCGGTTCAGGCAGGAGCCTTCCGGGCCGAAGCGCCGCGGGAAGGGACGACAACCATTCTGTCCTTCGAACCCGAGATCGCAGCCGAAGCAATCCGCACCCGTCCCAGCGCACCCTTCCGCGGCAGCTCTCAGACGGTCGATCTTGGCTCTGCGCAGCTCATCGTGAGCATAGGCCGCGGCATTAAGGATGCCGAAAACATCCCCATTGTGCAGGAACTGGCCACGGCTCTTGGCGCGGAGCTGGCCGCCTCGCGCCCCATCTGCGACGCGGGTTGGCTACCCATGGATCGCCAGGTAGGCAGCTCGGGCCAAACCGTTTCGCCTAAGCTTTATCTGGCCATCGGCATCTCCGGAGCCATCCAGCATCTGGTCGGAATCAAAGGCTCGCAGTGCATAGTAGCCATCAACAAAGACCCCGACGCGCCCATCTTCGAAGCAGCCGACTACGGCATCGTCGGCGATTTGTTCGAGGTGGTGCCCGCGCTAACTGCGGCGGTCAAAGCAGCGAAGAGCTAAGTCAATAGCGGCCATCACGCCTCCTCTGCAACAGGCGCCTCAGCCGGCTTCTTGCCACGAGTAGTGGTAATCAACACGACGCTGATAAGAACGCACGCAGTCCCAAGAATCGTTCGCAGTCCAAGCGCTTCTCCGCCCATAAAATACCCAAGAATCACGGCCACTACGGGATTTACATACGCGTAGGTCCCAACTGTCGTTGGTGATTCGTGATGAAGCAGCCAGACATACGCGGTAAAGCCGACAATGGACCCGGCGACGATCAGGTACGCCAAGGCAAACCAAGCTCCGGGGGAGACACTCGACGGATGAAAGTTTCGAAACTCTCCCAATGCGCCGGCCGCAATGGTCAGCAACACGCCTCCGGCCAGCATCTGCGCGCCGGAGCTCATTACCTTCGACGCCGGGAGCGGCAGCTTGCGATTCAGCGCGGACGCCACAGACCAACTGACAGATCCAATCAGCAGCGCGAGCGCGCCCGTTCGGTCGATGGGCGCGCCGCCGAGATTGAGTGAGCGACTGATCAGGACGGCTACTCCCGCAAGCCCAACCAGCAATGCCAATCCCAGGCGGATGGTGAGGCGCTGCGTGCGCAGGATTACGATCTCAGACAGTGCCATGAACACCGGAATCGTAGCCATCATCACTGCTGCAATTCCCGATGGCACACGCTGCTCAGCCCAGAACAACAGCCCGTAATCGAATACGAAAATCAGCAGAGCCAAGAAGAACGCCGACGTCCATTCCCGCACCCTGGGCGAGCGCTCGCCACGCGCTGCCATCCAGAGATAGAGCACCAAGCCCGCAACCAGGAAACGCATGGCCGCATACAAGAACGGCGGTATTTCATGCACGCCAACGCGAATGGCAAGAAATGTGGATCCCCAGACAAAATAGATAATCGCGAACGCCAGCAGCGTTTTCCAAGTCCGGCGATGGGGTTTGGCTTCCATTGCTGAGTCCTGTTAGCACTTTATCAAGTCCTACAGAGCAATCTATTGCTCCTCAGTGTCAGGTGAGTCTGAACTTCATCGAAGAACGACCGCAGATTCTTCGACTCACCACCCCCAAACTGAAAGACGTTTGGGGCCGCGTTAGCTCCTAATGACCGGCTTGTAAACCCAATGGAATCAATGGCCAATTTTCCGGTCATTTTAGCCGTAACTCGCAAAATGCGAGTCAAGATGCTCAGAGGTTGTGACTTTTTCAATTTTCGATGACTGTTTTCGGGTTGATGGCCTGGGGGAGACTTTTGGTCGGTCCAAGGGGCAGCAGGATGTGGGGCTTCGGGTGGCCCCGATTGGCGTTTTGCCTCTCAGGCGTGTCGATTCTATCCCCGTTTTCGGCTTAGCTCAGCAGGGCCGCGGAGAAGTGCATCAGGTTGTAAGCCAAGGCGCACCATAGCGCCACGCATCGTGCCTTGGCCAAGCCGCGCACTGTGATCTGGGTGAGCCCGCGGTAACTTCTCAGGTCGGCGTTGACGGTTTCGCTGGTGGCCGCGCGCTGTTTGTAGATTTGTTTTCCCTCCTCGCTATTCATGCGCCCCTTCCAGCCCAATACCGCTTCGCTGTCTCCCCGCCTGGGCTCCAGTTCCCGTCCCCGGTTGCCGGGGTTCCTGGCTCCTTTGGGTGGCATGAACATTTCCACTCCCTGCGCGCTGGCCTGCTCGATATCGTCCTTGCGCAGGTAGCCGCCGTCGACCAGATGCTGGCTGACTTTACCGCCGGTGCGCTGCTCGACCTGCCGGCGCATCGGCTCGCTCAGCCCGGCACAGTCGGAGCCTTCGTTGCTCACTTCGACGCCCAGGATGGCGCGGCTCGCGGTATCGGTGGCCAGTTGCACGTTCACTGCCGGGTTGAAGCCGCCGTTGGGCATCTTCATGCGTCGAGCTTCCGGGTCGGTTGTGCTCACCCGCGGTTGACGCTCGCGCACCTTCTCCCCCTGCTTGCCCGCGCCCGCACGGCGTTCCGCTTGGGCCTGCTTCTGCTTCAACTCCGGCAACTGCGCCACGGCCGCTTCGAGCCGTTCCAGCTTCTCAACCGCGGCCCGCTTGCGCGCCGCCCGCTGCCGTGCCGACAGCGACGCATGCTCCGGCGAGTCCACCTGATCGCGCAACTGCTCGACATGCTGGCGGGCCTCGCCAAGCAGTTGTTCAAGCCGCTCCTGGCGGCGGAAACTGCCCGCCCCGGCGCCTACACGAACACGCACCCTGTCCTGGCTTACACGGCTTACATGCACCACATCCTTGTCCACCAGAGTGGCGATCACCTGCGTGAAAAGCTCATCCAGGGCCGCGCCGTGATCGGTCCGGAAATCCGACAGCAAACGATGATTCACGCCGACTCCGCCGCACAGCCAGCGGAAGGCCGCGCTGTCTTCGCAGCGCCGCGCCAGCTCCCGCGCCGAACCGATGCCGCGGATGCAGGCATACAGCCACAACGCAACCAGAAGCTGAGGGTCGGTCGCGTCCCGGCCGGCCTGCCCTGCGCGCGCCTTGATCGGCTCGTGGAACCGTCCCAGGTCAAGCTTTTCCACCACCGCCATCACAAGACGCACCGGATGGTCGGCGCCGACCAGATCGTCCGGACACCGAAAGAGCATCTCCACTTGACGACGCTCCGGCCTGCGCAAACGCACTCGTGAGACACAATTCTCCGCAACCCATTCGCTCATGTCTTGCTTATAGCCTGCATCGATCTGGAAAACTCATTCCTTATTCCAGAGGGAATCGAAAAAGTCACAGGCTCTCAGAATGACAGCCCAATTTTGTTGCGAACTTCTGGGACACCACGCTGGACCGCAATTTAACCTGCCCGACACACGCTCGCATTTGCGTGCACATAGCCTGAGGCGTTATGGTTCGTTGTTTGCTACAGCGTGCTTCAAAAATGGCAGACGAGTCCGAGTTGTCGTCCCGCAGGGGTTAAAACCCCTTCTTTTCGGCTCTTTTCGGCACGACTGAAGTCGTGCCCTGACACGAGACGGGTTTTTGAAACATGCTCCAAACAATGGCTCCGATGGAGGCGCCGGGAATGTATCTTCCTGAGTCGTATCAAGCCGCACTCTTTCTCATGATCCTGAGCATGTTGTGCTGGGGATCGTGGGCTAACACGCTCAAACTCTGCCCCCGCTATCGGTTCCAGCTCTTCTATTGGGATTACGCCATCGGGTTGGCGCTGGCCACCGTGGTCTGGGGATTGACGGCAGGGAGCTTCGGGCACGCAGGTCCTGGGTTTGTTGACGGCGTGGCCCACGCTTCGCTCGGCGCAATTCTGTTTGCCATTGCGGGCGGCGTGGTTTTCAACATCGCCAATTTGCTACTGGTAGCCGCTATCGAGGTAGCCGGCCTGGCCGTGGCCTTCCCGGTCGGGATTGGCCTCGCTCTGGTTATCGGCGCGGTCTCAAGCTATCTGGTAACCCCGGCCGCCAATCCCCTGCTGCTGTTTGGCGGAGTCGCCCTGGTGGCCGTTGCCATCGTGCTGGATGCGGCGGCCTACCGCAAGCGCGAGGCCACAGCCAAGGCTACAACAACGCGGGGCATCGTGCTCTCGCTGGTCGCCGGTGTGCTGATGGGTGGGTGGTACCCCATCGCAACTCACGACCTTGCAACAAGTTCCGGTCCAGGCCCGTACGCAATAGCCCTCTACTTCGCCATCGGAGTGCTGCTGTCAACGATTCCGGCCAACCTGCTACTCATGGCCAAACCGCTCGACGGCAAGCCTCCCGTAGACGGGTCCGGCTACTGGCGCGCTCCTTTGGCGTGGCACCTGGCGGGTGTCTTCGGCGGTGCTGTGTGGTGCGTTGGCGCGGTGGCCAACTTTGTGGCATCGGTAGCGCACCTGGCAAGACCGATCGGCCCGGCCGTCTCCTACTCCATTGGCCAGGGAGCGACCATGATCTCAGCCTGCTGGGGCGTTTTTGTCTGGCGCGAATTCGCGGGCGCTCCCCGCACTGCCAAGGTGCTTCTGCTGCTGATGTTCATCTTTTTTGCGCTGGGTCTGGGGGCGGTTGCCATGGCTCCGCTGTACTGAATCACCGCCGCGAGTGCCGTATGTGCGTCCAGGGCAATGACAAAATCACAGGCTAGTGAGCGCGTATACGAGCATGAAAACGCGTGACGAATAGTGCAAAATGACACGAATTAAGGCCGTTTTCGAGCGAATAAGGGCACTAATTGTGTGTTTTAGCGTACATAATCAAGCGTGTAAGCGTTTACAGAAAGAGGAAAGTGCATGCATTGCATGCAACTGGCTGCAAACGCTTTGCCGGGTCAGGAGGGGCAATTGCATGACCGGCGACGGTGCTAAGCGCGGGACTTCAATCCGCCCTTCCGGGGCGGGTCCATTTTCACCGGCTGCGTTCCCAGGGCTTCGTCCTGGGCTATTATCAAATCGTCCCTCCAGGACGAAGCCTGTCGCATGCAAAACTCCGTGACGAAGCATCTTGCCTGCAAGGCTTCGGCGGCGGAAGGAACAAATTCCCGCAGATTCTTGCGTTTTGAAGTGGAAGGAGAATGGGGATGAGCGTGCGGAAACCTATCGTCGTTGTCGGCAGCGTGACCATGGACATGGTTACGCGCACGAAACAGATTCCCCGCATCGGGCAAACTGTGATTGGTACAGGCTTTGACACCACTCCCGGCGGCAAGGGCGCCAACCAGGCCGTGGCCGCTGCCCGCCTTGGCTATCCAACGCATATAGTTGGCAAAGTCGGGCGCGATGTCTATGGCCCCGTGCTGCTGGACAACCTGGCCCGGGCGGGCGTGGAAATTGCGGCCATGGAGAAGGCTGACGGACCCTCCGGCCTGGCGCCCATCTTCCTGTCTGAAGCGGGAGAGAACGCCATCGTCGTCGTCCCCGGCGCCAACGGCAAGGTCGATCCCGCGTCTGTCGATCGCCATGCCGACCTGATCCGCTCCGCTGGAATGGTGCTGTGCCAACTGGAGTTGCCGATGGAGACTGTGAGCTACGTTCTGGCCCTGTGCGCAGAGGCTGGCGTTCCGGTCATGCTAGACCCCGCTCCCGCCGCTTCCCTTCCCGATCCCATCTGGAGCCAGGTGGCGTGGTTTACGCCCAATGAGACTGAAGCGGCCTTCTACCTTGGCGACGATTCCAAGCCTGAAGAGGCGGCGCAGCACCTGTTATCCCGCGGACTCAAAGGAGTAGCCCTGAAGCGCGGCGTATCAGGATCCTACATAGCGGTTGCAGGCGGCAATGCGGGCTGGGTAAAGCCTTTTGCGGTGAAGGCCGTGGATACAGTGGGCGCGGGCGATTGCTTCAATGGAGCCTTCGCCGTGGGTCTGCTGGAAGGCAACGATCCATGGACGGCGGCGCGCTTCGCTTCGGCGGCGGCCGCCATCTCCGTCACGCGGCCTGGGGCGCAAGCTTCCATGCCGGCACGTGGCGAGGTAGATGCATTGCTGGCGTCGAGCGAATAACATTCCTAGTGTGGCGAGTCTAACGTACATTGAAGAACAACCGCAGATCCTTCGACTCACCACCCCCAAACTGAAAGACGTTTGGGGCCCCTTTCGCTCAGGATGACAGAGTGGCTAAATTCAATGGAATCAGTCCGGCTCTCCCCTGTCATTTTCCTCGTAACTTGCGCCGCAAGTCAGTTGCTCAGGATGACAGAGTGGCTAAATTCAATGGAATCAGTCCGGCTCTCCGCTGTCATTTTCCTCGTAACTTGCGCCGCAAGTCAGTTGCTCAGGATGACAGATCATTTGATGTTATTGACTTTAGAGACGTGACACGCAGTTCGTTTACGCATATCCTGGACCAAAACCAAGAGAGGGTTCGCGCCAAATGCTTCGCAAAATCAGCCTGGGAATACTTCTGATCGGATTTTCAATAGCAACGGCAGCGCAAGACACTCAGTATGGGCCACGCGGCCAGCAGATTCCCGCGCCTGATTGCCTGAACCTGCACTATGCCTGGGAAAATGTGTTGACGGCGGGCTGCCTGCCCTTCGCGCACGAGCGCTGGCTGCACGACATTCAGCACTGGCGCTCGGAACGCCGCATCCGCATCGCCTACGACGGGGCGCGCTACGAGCTGCCGGCCCTGAAGTGGACCCAGTCCAGCTTTATACAACCGCAGATGATGGTCCAGGATCGTTATTTCTACGATCCGGCCACTGGGCGCTATACCGTCGATCGCTATCTCGACGACCTGGAAAAACGCTATGGCGGGATCGATGCGGTGCTGGTGTGGGCTACCTACCCCAACATGGGCATCGACGACAGGAATCAGCTTGAGATGGTTGAATCCATGCCTGGGGGTATAGAGGGCGTCCGGCAGATGGTTGCCGACTTTCACCGCCGGGGCGTCCGCGTGCTCTTCCCCATGATGATGTGGGACGAGGGCACGCACCAGACTGACCAGAGCTGGCCCGACGCAATTGCCGCGCTGATGAAGCAGATTGACGCGGACGGCGTGAACGGCGATACACAGGACGGCGTGCCGCTGGGCTTCTCGCTGGCTGCCGAAAAGATTGGGCATCCGCTTGCCTTTCAGCCTGAAACGAACCCCAGCGACGAAGCCCTTGCCTGGAACGTGATGACCTGGGGCCAGTACAGCTTTCCGTTCGTCCCCATGGTGGACCGTTACAAGTGGCTGGAGACGCGGCACATGGCGAACATCAGCGATCGCTGGAACCGCGACAAGACCGACGACTTGCAATTCGCCTTCTTCAACGGCGTGGGCTGGGAGAGCTGGGAGAATGTGTGGGGCATCTGGATTGGCATTACGCCGCGCGACGCTGAGGCTACGCGGCGTGTGGCAACCATCGAGCGCGCCGTTGCGCCCTCCCTGGTGAGCGCTGACTGGGAGCCGCTCTATCCGATGCACAGCTATGGAGTGTTTGCGAGCCGCTGGCCGTTGGGCGCGGAGACTGTGTGGACCATTGTGAACCGGACTGGGTACGACATTGATGGGCGACAGATGGACGTGGCGGCTGCGCCTGGAATGAGGTACTTCGATCTGTACCATGGGACCGAGCTGAAACCCGAGGCTGATTTGGGTTCCGGCAGCCCATCTGCCGTGCTGAGCTTCGCTCTTGAAGCCCACGGATACGGCGCGATTCTGGCCACTCGCGGTGAGCCCAGTCCGGCGATCAAGGCGCTGATGAAGCGTATGGCCGCAATGACTGAGAAGCCGCTGGCCAGCTTCTCACACGCGCCGGAAATCCTGCCGCAGACTCTCGTCGAGATTCCGGCAACCGTTGCGGCAAGCGAGGCGCCGGAGGGTATGGTGCGCATTCCCGGCGGGCGGTTCGTCTTCAAGGTCGGCGGCACTGAGATCGAAGGTGGGGGAGATGCGGGGGTCGATGTGCAATATCCGTGGGAGGACACGCCGCGGCGCTTCCATGAGAAATCGATGCAGGTTGCGCCGTTCTTTATCGACAAGTATCCGGTTACCAACGCGCAATTCAAGCGGTTCCTCGACGCAAGCCATTACGCGCCTGCTGACAAAATCAATTTCCTGCGCGACTGGAGCAATGGCGGATATCCGCAGGGTTGGGACAACCGGCCTGTGACGTGGGTCTCGCTGGAAGACGCGCGGGCTTATGCAAAGTGGACGGGCAAGCGGCTGCCTCACGAGTGGGAGTGGCAGTTGGCGGCGCAAGGGACCGATGGCCGCGCCTTTCCATGGGGCGATGCATGGCAGCCGGCCAACGTTCCTATCCCGGCGATGGGGCGCACGATGACTGGACCCGACGCGGTGGACGCTCATCCGCAGGGCGCAAGCCCATATGGCATTATGGATTTGGTGGGCAACGTGTGGCAGTGGACCGACGAATTCAGGGATGAGCACACGCGGGCGGCCATTCTGCGCGGCGGAGATCATTATCAGCCGCAGGGTTCGATATGGTATTTCCCGCAGGCCTATCGCAACGACGAACACAGCAAGCTGTTGCTGATGGCTCCTGGCTACGACCGCTCGGGAGGAGTGGGCTTCCGCTGCGTGCGGGATGCGCAATAGAAGCCGCGCCCTTCAAGTCTGAGGTCCGCGCCGAGAGTAGCTAACCGGGCTGGCCCGCGCAGATTCCAAGTATCGCGCTGCCGAATCTTTCCACTTTTGCAGGACCCATTCCATCCACAGCCAGCAACTGATTGGGGTTTCGCGGCCTGGCCTGCGCCAGGGCATTCAAGGTGCGGTCGTGCATGACGACATAAGCGGGAACGCCCAGCCGCTTAGCCTCCGCAT
>Ga0302319_10025044_pt1 | contig 10580 bp, 8 predicted proteins | sample Bog_T0_2_FD_203319 | JGI IMG/M metagenome (GOLD analysis project Ga0302319, IMG submission 203319) | Peat permafrost microbial communities from Stordalen Mire near Abisko, Sweden - Bog_T0_2 | ecosystem: Environmental > Terrestrial > Soil > Wetlands > Peat | place: Sweden: Abisko, Stordalen Mire... | reverse complement strand
CGCTACGGCGCCGACGCCATCCCCGCCCGCTGGCTCGAACCGCTGCTGGTGCGCGACGCCGTCACGGCCGTCGCCGACGCCCTCGCCGACCGCGCCGACGGCTGACTAAACGGGCGCGGCCGCCCACCGGCCGCCGACCCGCGCCACCCGCCGGCCCGCCGGCCCTGTCCCCCCACCTCGCGACGCGCCGCGCCCCCTGCGCGGTCGGCGCCGTTCGGCGTGTGATAGATAAAGGAGACAGAAGGCAAGCGCGTCACCGCCGCACCGTGCGCCGCACCCGCCGCGCCGGTCGACCCGCGTCAACGTAAGGAGCCTCTATGCCCAAGACCGACGGTCATAGCGCCAAGGCCACTCGCAGATCGACCGCCAAACCGGCCGCCAAGCCGCGCGCCGCGTCGGCCGCCGGCCCGGCGCCGCTCACCAAAGCGAAGCTCGTCGACTACTTGAACGCCGACCTCGCCAAGGAGTTCCAGGCGCTGATCCAGTACGTGCAGCACGCGGCCGTCATCACGGGGCCCCAGTACGACGCCATCCGCGCCGAGCTCACCATCCACTCGAACGAAGAGCACGCCCACGCCCTCTCGCTGTCCGAGCAGATCGACTTCCTTGGCGGCACGCCCGGCGTCGACGTGGCCACTGTGCGCGTCTCCAAGGTCTCCAAGGAGATGCTCGAGCAGGACCTCGAAGGCGAGCTCGACGCCATCGCCCGCTACAAGGCACGCATCGGCCAGGCCGAGCAGCTCCAGGAATACGGGCTGCGCCGCGCCCTCGAAGACATCCTCATGGTCGAAGAGGAGCACGCGCGCGACTTGCAGAACGCGCTCGACCTCTAAGCAGCTCGGCGGCTGAGCCACGCTTGGCCTGGAGCATCCTTCGTCGGCGCCGCCCGGCAGCCCTGAGCTGCCGGGCGGCGCCGTTCTTCGTCAGTCGACCTCGGGCACGGGCCGGCGCCGCGCCGCTGCTTGCGACACCACCCGGCCGCGCAGCGCCAGGAAGAGGCCGGCGCCGGCGAGGCCCACGAAGAACACGATGGCGAACGTCTGGCGCCCGCCGATCGTCTGCATAGACCAGCCGCCGAAGGCCGGTCCCAGCGACGCGCCGCCGTTCCACACGATCGTCCAGGCGCCGTTGTAGCGGCCGCGGATGGCCTCGGGGGCAAGGTCTGAGACCACCGAAGCGGCCACCGGGCCCAGCAGCACTTCTCCCAGACTCAGCACGCAGACCAGCGCATAGAGCTGCCAGCCCGGCTGGGCGATCGCCGTGCCGCCCAGGCCCACCGCCACGAACACGCTCGACAGCGAGAGCAGCAGCATGCGATCGACGTGGCGCACGGCCCGCATGACGGGGTACCCCAGCAGCGCGACCACGGCGGCGTTCAACGCGAGCAGCAAGGCCCAGGTGCTGTTCGGCACATGCAGAAAACTCGTGATGAAGATCGAGTACATGGCGCCGAACATGCCGAAGCAAAAGACGGGCAGCAGCGCCACGGCGCAGAACAGGCGGAAGCGGCCGTCGCCGGCGACGATCCCCCAGCCGCTCCGCCCTGCCGCGTCGACGTGCCGTGCCGGGTGGCGAGCGCTCTCGGGGCGGGTCTCGCGCAGGAACACGGCGACGAGCACGAGGAACGACAGGCAGCCGATCGCCGCCGCCACGAAGAGTTGCCGAAACGAAGCTCCCAGCGCGAGCGCCAGACCCCCCAGCGGCGGCCCACCGACGACGCCGACGTTCATCGCCGTGCGCAGCACGCTGAAGGCCTCGGCGCGCTGCTCCTCGGGCAGCAGGTCGGCCGTCATGGCGTTGGCCGCCGTCTGGAACAGCGGCCAGCCGAAGGCGCCCTCCATGCCGACCAGGATGGCGACCTGCCAGGCGTGATGGGCGGCCGCGAAGCCGAGGAACCAGATGGTGGCACTGACGGCCGCTACGATCATCATGCCCTTGCGGCCAAAGCGGTCGGTGAGTGTGCCGCCCAGCACCTGGAAGGGCATGACCGCGATCGTCACGAGGCCGAACACCACGCCGATCACGGTGAGCGAGATATGCAGCGTCTGGCGCATGTAGAGGCCTTCGAACGGAAAGCCCAGGGCGGCCGCGCCGGTGTAGACGAAGGTGCAGATCACGAGCAGCCAGAACTGTCGAGGGAAGGCGTGCAGGTCGTGAGACAGCCGCGACATCGCCGCCCTCACGCCCTGCCACCGTCTGCTCAGTCGCCCCATCTTCCCCGTCCTGCGTGCCCGTCATGGACCGCGACCCGTGGTCGCCGGCCACGCAATCTCTTGAGTCGAAGGCCGCTCTTCTCATGCTATCGAAAACGCCGCGAAGGCGGCGAGCCCACGCAGCGGCGGCGCGCCGCAAAGGTCCACCCGAAGGGCCGGTCCCGCCCGCCCCGTCGCCGTGGTAGGCTCGCCCCATGCCCCGCCCGCCCGACCAGCTCGTCGTCATCGACACCGAGACCACCGGGCTCGACCCGGCCCGCGACCGCGTGATCGACATCGGCGCCGTGCGCCTCGACACCGATCTGCAGGTGACCGGCTCGTGGAGCACCCTGGTCGGCCCCGCCGACGCGCTGCCCCTGCAGATCACCCGCCTCACCGGCATCACGGCCGACGACCTGGCTGGCGCCCCGCCGTTCGCCCAGGCCTACGACCAGCTGCGCGAGTTCGCCGGCAACGCCCTCGTCGTGGGCCAGAACATCGCCTTCGATCTGGGCATGCTGAACGCCGGCGCGGCGCGCTGCGGCGCGCCGACGTGGCGTGCCCGCGCCTTCGACACGCTGCACGCGGCGCTGCTGCTGTTTCCCGACATCGACCGCCACGGCCTTGGCTCGATGGCGGCCTCGCTCGACCTCGGCGAGCCGCCGCACCGCGCGCTGCCCGACGCTCAGGTCACCGCCGCCCTGTTGCGCGCCCTGCGCGGCCGCGCGGCGGCGCTCGCCGCCGACGAGCGCCGCCTGCTCGAGTCGGCCGCCTGGGAACCCCTTGCCGTGCTCGACGCCCTGGGCGGCGCCCGCCCTCCCGGCGCCGCCGCCCACGCCGCGCCCCCGGCCCGCGATACCGAGCCCCCGGCCGTCTCCGCCGACGGCCGCCCGGCCGCCCTGTCCTGCGCGGCCGGCGACTGGCGCGCCGCCTTCGCACGGGACGGCGCCCTGGCGCACGCGCTGCCGGGCTTCGCCGAGCGACCAGGCCAGGTCGAGCTCGCCGCCGAGATCGCGGCGCTGCTGGCCTCTGGGGGCCTCGGCCTGCTCGAGGCCGGCACCGGCATGGGCAAGAGCCTCGCCTACCTGCTGCCGGCCGCCTTCCGCGCCGCGGCCAGCGGCTCGCGGGTGACGATCAGCACCAAGACCAAGGCCCTGCAGCGCCAGCTCGCCGAACGCGAGCTGCCGCTGGTCGCCTCGTGCCTGCCCGACGGCTTTCGCTGGACCCTGCTCATGGGGCGCGAGAACTACCTCTGCCGGCGCCGGCTCGACGAGGCCGTGGCCGGGGCCGGCGACCGCCTTCCGGGTCCCGACCGCCTGCTGGCACTCGCCTGGCTCTGCGGCCGCGCGCGGCGCGCCGAGGTCGACGTCTCGGCCCTGCCCTACGGGGCCACCATGGCGCTGCCCGCCCTCGCCGAGACCGCCCGCGAGCTGCGCGCCCACGCCGCCGCCTGCCTGGGCGGGCGCTGCGGCAAGCGCGCGCAGTGCGCCTGGCGGCGGGCGCGCGCCGAAGCGCGCGCGGCCCACCTCGTGTGCGTCAACCACGCCCTGCTGCTCACCGGCGGCGACACCCTGCCCCCCTTCGACGACTTGATCGTCGACGAAGCCCACCTGCTGCCCGACGAGGCCGTCTCGACCTTCACGCAGCGCGCCGAGCGCGCCACGATCGACGACCTGCTCGCTGAGGCGCGCGGCCGCCACGGGCGCCGTCCGCTCGCGGCCGTCGCGCGTACCGCGGCCGCCAAAGCGCCGGCCGACGTCGCCGCCGGGCTCAACCGGGCCGCCGACGGCTTCGAACGCGCCGCGCGCGAGCTGCCCGGTCTGGCCGACGACCTGGGGGCCGCGCTCGAAGGGCTCATCGCCGCCGCCGCGCCCGACGCCGAGGCCGGGGCGGCCGAGCTCTACGGGCGCACGCTGCTGCTCACCGCCGGGCTGCAGGAACAGTCCCTGTTCGACGGCTTCGCCGGTGCCTGCGGCGCGCTTGCCGAAGCCCTCTCGGGCCTGGCCCAGGCTGCCTCGGCGGCCGCCGATGCGCTCCCCGAAGAGCACCGCGAGCGCCCCCGCGCCGTCGCCGTTGGCGTCGACGCGGCCGCGGCCGCGCGCCTGCTGACCGACGTCACGCGGCCGCCACCCGGCGATCTCGTGCTGTGGGCCGAGCACGCCCGGCGGCGCTTCGGGTCGTCGGGGTGCGGCGGCTTTCAGGCGCGCCTCTGGTCGCTCAACCAGGCGCCGCTCTCGCCGGCGCCGATCGTGCGCGAACGCCTGTGGGACAAGCTGCGCAGCGGCGTGCTCATGAGCGCCACGCTGAGCGTCGCCGGTTCGTTTTCCTACTACCGCGGCGAGGCCGGACTGGCGGCCGATCTCGACGTGCACGAGCGCATCTACGCCTCGCCGTTCGACTACCGCCGCCAGGCGACGCTCGTGCTCGAGCACGACCTCGGCACGCGCTACGACTCAGGGCAGCAGCCCGCGCGCCTGGCCGAGCGGTTGCGCCGCCTCACCGACCTGACGGGCGGTCGTCTGCTCGCCCTGTTCACCAACAAACGCGAGGTCGAGGCGGTCGCCGAGCTCATCGGCCCACACGTCGAAGACGAGGGCGTGGTACTCCTCGCGCAGGGAGTGCACGGCGGCGCCGCGGCGCTCGCCGAAGAGTTCCGCAGCCATCCGGCCACGGTGCTGCTCGGGGTCGACGCGCTCTGGACGGGGCAGGACTTTCCGGGCGACGCCCTGGTCTGCCTGGTCATCGCCCGCCTGCCGTTCCCCCGCCAGGACGCCCGCTTTCAGGCGCGCCGCCGGGCCGCCGACGAAGAGGGACGCGACTGGTTTCGCGGCTTCTACCTGCCCGAGGCCGTCCTGCGCTTCCGTCAGGGCTTCGGCCGCCTCATCCGCACCGAGTCCGACGCGGGCGTGATCGTGGTGCTCGACCACCGCCTCACCCAGAAGGGCTACCAGCGCGAGTTCCTCGAGAGCCTGCCCGAGATCGAGATCGTGCGCGCCGCGCCCGACGCGCTGCCCGACGCCGTGGCCGCCGCCCTCGCCCGCCTAGGCATAGCGGCGCGGCCGGCGGCCCGCTAGATCTCCCGTCGGGCCCGCTCGGATCCGCGGGCGCCCCATCGCGTCGGCCGGCGTTTGCGCCGTGCCCGGCTCCCTGCGGCAGCGGCCAGCGATCGCGCCCGCAGCGACGCCTTGCGGCGTGGGCCGGCTAGCGCTTGCGCCCGCCGCGGCGCTGCTGCGCGCGCGGCTTGTCGCGCGTAGTCGCGGGGCGTGAGCCGGCACGCGACTCGTAGGGCGTGACCGCGGCGGCCTGGCCGGGCCGCGCCTTGATGGCGACCGCCCGCGTGCGTTTGCCGCAGCTCGGGCAGGTCAGCGACTTCCAGGTGTTCCAGGTGCCGTCGGAGTTGCGACCCATGCCCGACAGGGTCAAATAGTGCACCAGCAGCGGCGCCTTGAACAGGTTGCCGCAGTTCAGGCAGCGATACAGGTAGCCCCGCGAGAAGGCGCGCACCAGCATGATGGTGAGCACGAACATGACGAACAGCGAGAAGGCCAAGCCGTAGCGCGGATAGATGAAGAGGGTGACCATGGCGAAGGCCACGGCAAAGCCGAGGGCGGTCAGTATCCGGCCCATCATCTCACGAGGGCGGTAGCTTTGGTTCACGTGGGCATCACTCCCAGCGGAAGAATCGGACAGAACACGCGAAGAACACCGCGATCACGGCGAGCAGTATCAGGATATCCCAGCGCACGGTCCAGAGTGCGCATCCTTTGATCATGACGTCGCGCATGGCATTGGCGAGGTAGTACAGCGGCATGGCCTTGACGACCGGCTGGATCCAGGCTGGGGCGTTGTCCATCGGAAAGAAGATCCCCGAGAGGAACATCATGGGCGTGCGGCTCAGCCACGGGCGGCCGGACCGGCGGCGGGATTGCAGCAACGTGTGTGGACCAAGACCGCTCCCTCGTGAGCATCGGCGACCACAGAAGTATAGCGCGACGCGCCGGACCGAGGCTCGGCCCGTGGAGCTCACGGGGCTGCGCGGCCGCAGCGTACGGCGGGCCTTGGCCCGGCCCCTGCGGGCTTACGCCGGCGGCCGCGGCGGAGTCGGTGGCGTCGGCGACCGCACGTCGGACGCTGTCGGCGTGTCGGGCGACCACGGTTCCTCGCCTTCGAGTGCGGCGGGTGGCCCGGACGTCGGCGCCGTCGCAAGGGGCGGCTGCGCGGGATCGGCGAGCGGCGGTGGCGCGTAAGCCAAGGGCGGCGCCGGCGGGCCGTAGCCGGGCGGCGTCGCGGGATGGGCGGCTTGTGGGGGCCCGTAGCCGGGCGACACGGGAGAAGCTGCCGGCGGCGGGTACCCGGGCGGCGTGGCGTAGCCGGGCGGCGGTGGGTACCCGGGCGGCGGCGGCGGGCCGTAGCCGGGCGGCGGCGGGCCGTAGCCCGGAGCGCCGTAGGGCGCCGCAAGGCCGCCGAACACGCCGCCGCCCTGCCAGGCTGACGACGGGGTCGCGAACGCCGAGGGCAGCAGGGCGCCTTCGCCCGCGGTCTGCAGGTACATCGACGTGTAGGCCGCCATCTCCCACGGCACGAACAAGAACGTCAGGAGCCCGGCGAGGCCTAAGGTGAAGAAGGCGAGCACGAAGCCGGCGATGGACGCGGACAACGACACGAGGACGATGGTCACGAGCGTCATCCAGAACCCGCTCTTCATGACGAGCGCCCGGCTTTCGCCGAGCGCCTCGATCACGGTCCGCCGGCGGTCGACCATGAGGATCGTCCAGTACACCCAGACGGTCGCCAGGTAGGCGAGCACGGCCGCCGCCGCGCCGGCGGCGAGCAGGAGCAGCACGACGCCGAGCGCGCGGGCGCCCGAGTTGGGGATCACCAGCAGCACCGCCGGCAGGCCCACGACCAGGACGAGCGCGGCAAAGAGCACCAGCAACAGCAGGTAGGCGACGACGTACGCGCCGAGACGGTCGAAACACGAGAACACGTCGCCCGCACGTGCCTTGTGGCCCTCGCGCACGCGGCGCAGAATCATGTTGTAGAGGCCGGCACTCAACACGACCGACAGCACTCCGAGCGTGACGATGCTGAGCGCGACGGTGATGAGCGCCGCCAGGACAAGAGCGGCCCAGTCCCTCGCGAAGATCGCCCACGAGTCCTTGAGCACCCGGCCGATATCCATGCAGACCTCTCGCGGTCGTGTGGTCGTGCGCGGCCGTCGGCAGCCGCTCACGCGGTACCCTATCATCGGCGGCTCGCAGCGCCTTCCCGGCGCCGGCGGCGGCGCCCTTTGCAGGGCGCCCTCGCAGCGCCGACCGACCGGACCCCGGCTAACCAGCCGCGAGCAGCGCCTTGAGGTTTCGCGCCAGCGTCACGCCGAGGAACGCGTCGTCGTAGCGCAGCAGACCGAGCTCGCCGAGTTTCTTGCGCAGGCCAGGCTCGCCGGCCAGCAGGTCGTGGCCGACGCCCTCGAGCAGCAGGGCGGTCTCACGCCCGTCGAAGGCGGCCGTCTCGGCCACCGTGTCGCGGTACGCCATATCCTCGGGACAGACGCGCTGGCAGCGCAGGCAGCCCCAGAGGCACCGGTGCCAGGCGGCGGCGATCCACGACGCGAACGGCTCGTCGCTTTCGTTGTGCAGGGTCAGGCAGAGCTCACCGTGCAACAGGAAGCGGTCGTCGCCAATGGCGCCCGATGGACAGGCGCGCCGGCAGGCGTCGCAGGTCTCGCAGCGCTCGAGCGCGCGCAGCCCGGTCCACGGATCGGTTCGCGGGACGAGGTCGGACACGCAGACGGCGAGCTCCACGAAGCTGCCCGAGCCGTCGACGTAGGCGATGTTGTTGCGGCCGTAGCGCGCCACCCCGGCGCAGACGGCGAGCAGCTTCTCGGGCAGTCTCATGAGGGCCGCCGTAAGACCGGCCGGCGCCAGCACGGCGGCGAGAGCGGCGGCCACCTCGCCTTGGATCTCCTGATGATGGCAATAGGTCGTCGGAATGGGCACGGCGATCGCCCGGCCGTCGACCGTGACCGTGATCCGCGCACAGGCGTGCGGCACGGCGACCACGATCAGCGAGTGCGGGTCCGCGACGGCGGCGGGCACGGCGAAGTCGAAGTTGCGATCGACCACCGCAAGCACGGCCGCCGCCACCTCGCCGCGACGACCGTCGATCTCGGCGCGCAGGTCGTTCAGGCGGGCCAGCGGCAGCACGGCCGCGTGCCAGCCCATGGCCGCGAGATCGTGCACCAACTCCGTGCTCGTCAAGGTCATCGTCGTCCTTTCGGTGCCTTCTCGGGCGCACCCGCGGTCGACTGTATGTCGGTCACGTTCCAAGGTTAGCCTCTTCGCTGAGCCCCGTATACGATGTACACATGCCCGGCTCGCGCTCGAGGATTGCTGGCAGGCCCCGGCCATGCGCGGCGCCGTCGGCACCACCATCGCGCCCTCGCGGTAATCCCCCACGGCCATCCGGCCGATACCGGTCTGCAGAAGAGGAGCCGACCGGTGACCACACCCGCCGCGCGGCGGCGACAAACGAAGGGGATGCCCTCATGCACAGGACCTGCCGACTGCTGGCTCTGGCCTGCCTGCTCTGCGCGGGCGCGGCGGCGATCGCCGGCTGCAGCCTGACGAGCGTCTCGAGCAGCCAGGGCTCCAAGAGCATCGACGTCACGATGGGCGGCCACGTGACGACCGACACCACCCTCGACTTCAAGGCCGTGGGCTACGCCGCCGGACAGCTCCAGATCGAGAACACGGGGACCTCGCGGAACCTCGAGATCGGGCTCGGCACGCCGATCACGAGCGGCGACGGCACGGTGGCCGCGAAGGTCGTGGGCGCCATCAGCATCCCGCCGGGCAAGGTCGGCGCGCTGGCGCTCGACCGGCAGCTCTCGCCGGGCATGGAGTACTACCTGGGCGCCAACTCGAGCGGCACGCCCAGCGTCCGCCAGATGTTCATGTGCCCCGGCGACGCGGCCGGCGGCGCCGCCGTGCCCGATGCGACCGAGTCGCTGCCGGCCGAGTAGGGCGCGGCCGCGGCCGGGCGCGGCCGCTCGACGTTTCGTAGGATTGCCGCTTTGCCGCCGCCTCAAGCCGCCGCCGGCAGGTCGCGCGCGGTCCGCGCGCGACCTGCAGGCGCACCCCGCGACGCGCGTGCGGGGCGCGTCCCGTATACTGGTGGCCCGTGACCATCGTCTCCTTCGACAACGTCTCCAAATCGTTCGGCGGCCAGCAGCTGTTCAGCGGCGTCTCGTTCGCGCTCGATGAGCACGACCACGCCGTCCTGGTCGGACGCAACGGGAGCGGCAAGACCACGCTCCTGCGCCTCATGGCCGGCGGCGAGCACGCCGACGCCGGCCGCGTCTCGAGCGCCCGCGGCCGGCGCATCTGGTTGCACGAACAGACCCCCGAGCTCACCCGCGACCGGCCCGTGCGCGAGTACCTCATGGAGGCGTTCGCCGAGCTGGTCGGGCTTGAATCGGCGGTGCGCGCGGCCGAACAGGCCCTCGCCGGCTTAGACGAGCACAGCCCCGGACTCGCGGCCGCCATGAAGGACTACCAGCAGCTCCAGCGCCGCTTCGAGCTGGCCGGCGGCTACCACTACCGCACCGACCTCGAGGGCGTCCTCGAGGGTCTCGGCCTGCCCGCCGACCTGCTCGACCGTCCGCTGCTCACCACCTCGGGCGGCGAGCTCACGCGCATCACGCTGGCGCGCGCCCTGCTGGCCGACGCCGACCTGCTGCTGCTCGACGAACCGACCAACCACCTCGACATCGACTCGGTCGAGTGGCTCGAGCAGTACCTGATCGACTACCCCAAGGCCTACGTGCTGGTCACCCACGACCGCCGCCTGCTCGAACGCGTGGGCTCGCGCGTTCTGGCCCTCGAGCACGGCGTGGTGGCCACCATCGGCGGCGACTTCGAGACCTACATGCGCGAACGTTCGGCGGCCAACGACATCGCCGCGCGCCGCTACGAGCAGGACAAAGACAAGATCGAGCAGCTGCAGCGCTTCTACGACCGCTTCCACGCCAAGAAGCTCAAAGCCAAGCAGGCCAAGTCCAAGCTCACCCAGATCGAGCGCATCAAGCGCGACATGAAGGCGCCGCGACGCGACGCCCGGCGCCTGCACCTGGGCCTGCCCCAGCCGGTGCCGTCGGCGCGCGTCGTGCTCGAGATGAAGACGCCTTCGGTCATCGTGGGCTCGGGCGAAGAGAGCCGGGTGCTGGTGCGCCGCGTCGATGTCGTGGTCGAGCGCGGCGAGAAGGTCGCCCTGCTCGGCCCCAACGGTTCGGGCAAGACGACCCTCGCCGAGACCATCGTCGGCCTGCGCACGCTGGCCGACGGCGTCGCTTACCTCGGCCACAACGTGCGCCTCGCCTACTTCTCG
>Ga0302319_10025042_pt1 | contig 10580 bp, 6 predicted proteins | sample Bog_T0_2_FD_203319 | JGI IMG/M metagenome (GOLD analysis project Ga0302319, IMG submission 203319) | Peat permafrost microbial communities from Stordalen Mire near Abisko, Sweden - Bog_T0_2 | ecosystem: Environmental > Terrestrial > Soil > Wetlands > Peat | place: Sweden: Abisko, Stordalen Mire... | reverse complement strand
TCATGGGGAGCCGTCTTTCGGATTGCCGAATGCATTGGGACCATGAACCGCCCGTGGCGACTTGGTTCCTGGTCGAGTCGGTAAATTCCCTCTTCAAGTTCCCACCTCTCCGCGCCTCCGCGTGAACTTTTTTCCGGAGGTTCATGGAGGGTTCCGTATTCCGTTCGAACTTGCTCCCGGACCATGAGCCTTTTGAAAAAAAAGGCAGGCCCACCGTGCCTGGATGAGCATCCAGCGACGATGTCGCGAAGAGTTCTGGAGTGCAGCGGCGCCCCGCCGCCTTTTCGCTGGCACCGCTAATCTCAGCCGAACACGCGCCGATCAAGTTATAACGCATCCCCGTGAAGGTAGGGCGCGTCACTTCGTGGGCGCCGTCTGCCGACAACGCCCATCAACCCTGCGCCAACCACCACGATCTTTCGCAAAGCGTTGTGGCGCGCGGTAGCCCTGTACCGCTGATGGGGTGGCCCATTCAAACGTACGCACCCCAATTCCATCAAACGCAACCTCGCTGCGTCGCGAAGCGGATGTTTCCGCGCCCGATCCCCGCCGCTCTGCTACGGAGCCCCAAACACCGGCGCCGTACCGTTAGTGGCCGCCCTGGCCACCCGTTGAAATATTCCCAAGTATTTTGTCCGGTTTTGCACTTCAGCGGACATTCATCTATGGCTGGGGTTTGTGGGAATTACGGGGAACTGCCTGCGGCAGGGGATTCCAGTTCGTTGGCAATACCACGGGTGGGTGCTGGCGCTGACCGAGCGGCCGCAGGCCGGTTCCCTTTTTGACGCAACTTTAGGTTTTTTTGTAACCAAACTGGAGTAGTATTGTCTATACCCATTATGAAAAGACGTCGGGGGTTTACCTTGATCGAGCTGCTGGTGGTGATCGCCATCATTGCGATCCTGGCGGCGCTTTTACTGCCTGTGCTGTCGAAGGTCAAACAGCGCGCCCAGGGCATCATCTGTCTGAATGGCGGCAAGCAGCTCATGGTCGCGGTGACCCTTTATGTCGGCGATAACACCGATCTTTATCCGCCCAATCCCGACGATGGCAATAGTTTGCCCGGTTATAACTGGTGCTCCGGCAACGCCGAAGTCGGCAGCCCGGATGAATTTAACCCGGACATCCTCAAAGATCCCACCCGGAGCCTGTTGGTCAGCTATCTTTCCGGAAATATTGCCCCGTACCATTGTCCGGGCGACCGGCGCATGGGGATTTACGATGGCACGAACTCGGCCTTGCGGGGTCAATATATTCCCGCCGTGCGGACGTTTTCCATGAACCAGGCGGTCGGCACCATTGATCCCGGATTCGACGCCGGTGGCTGGGGCGCGCACAGCGGCGTCCCGACGCTGCCCGTCAACGGTCCCTGGCTGAACAATCAAGAGAATCATCGGCGGAATTCTCCCTGGTACACCTACGGCAAATCCACCAGCATGCTGAATCCCGGTCCCGCCATGACCTGGGTTCTACTGGATGAGGACGTGAAAAACATCAACGACGCCGCCTTTGCCTTCGGAATGGAAGATCCTCAATGGATTGATATCCCGGGCACTTACCATAATTCCGGCTGCGGTTTTGCCTTTGCCGATGGTCATTCCGAAGCCCGCAAATGGAGAATGATCGGTCCCAAATACGCGGGCGGGGTCGCCAACCAGGCTGATTACCAGGATTGGCTCTGGATGCGCCAGCGCACCTCCGCCGATAGCACCGGCAAAATGCCCGTCCCCACCTTGTAGCCGCTCGCGACGGGCGGTTTTTCTGTTTTAAAGAACGTTCGCGCCGTGGCGTCGTTGTAATGTTCTTTTGGCTCTCTCCCCCGCAGCCGCGTCAGATGTCAATTTTCCGAAGCGCCTTAACGGCAATTAAACAAAGGGCGGGCGGCGAATCGGCGGCGATCGATTTCCGAAAACGCCTCCAAAAAATAACCTGTCCCCTTTTCGCCCCGGCGTAAATGATATGAGGTAAAGATGAACGATGACCTCATTTTACTGGGGCAATACGCACGAGATCATGCGGAGCCGGCTTTTGCCGCGCTGGTGACGCGCTATATCAATCTGGTGTATGCCGTTGCCTTGCGGCAAGTACGTGAGCCGCACCTGGCGGAGGAAGTCACGCAGGCAGTGTTTATCATCCTGGCACGCAAGGCGGAATCGCTCGGGCCGCAAACCATCTTGCCCGGCTGGCTGTGCCGCACCGCTCGGAACGTCAGCGCCAACGCGCTGACGGTCCAAAGACGGCGGCAACACCGCGAACAGGAGGCTCATATGCAATCTCTTTGCGACGATTCCCAACACCCGGAGGAGACGTGGCGGCAAATCGCACCCCTGCTGGACGGCGCTCTGGAAAAGTTGGGACGGCAGGATCACGACGCGCTTGTGCTGCGGTTTTTTGAAGGCCGGAATTTCCGCGACGTCGGCGCCGCGCTGGGCACGAGCGAAGACGCGGCGAAAAAACGCGTGGAACGGGCGCTGGAAAAGCTGCGAAAAATGTTCGTGAAACGCGGCGTAACCTCGACCACCGCCATGCTGGCGGGCGCCATTTCCGCCAATTCCGTTCCGGCCGCTCCGGCGACGCTGGCCCCGGCCGTAACCGCCATCGCCCTGTCCAAGGGCGCGGTGATCAGCGGTTCCACCTTGACCCTCGTAAAAGCAACTCTCATCGCTATGAAAACAAAAACAGCGGTCACTGCCATTGCGACAGCGTCTCTCATCCTTGGCGCCGGCGCATATCTGCTGGTGCAATCGAAGCCGCAGCGACCTCCCGCCTCCAGCGAATCCACCACCGTCGCCTTTGCCAATGACGCATTCACCTTGGACGGCGATCATGACGGCCGCTTTCTGGTGGAGGTGGATCCCGGCACCCGGCGCATCAGCAACTCGGCGCCAGCCATCCATATCAAAGGCCCCGTGGCGCCGTCCGGCTTCGGTCAATTGCTCGCCGCCTTCAAGAATCCCAGCGCTCATCCGGATAATTCGAGTTCCCTGCACTTCTTTGTGACCAATGGTTCGCCGTGGTTGGGACAACATGTTCGCGTCACCGGTTGGCTCAAAACAAAAGACGCCCAAAGCTGGGTGGGGGCATTTGTGATTCTCATCGGCAAAAACGGCATTCATTTGCAATACGATGATATGAGCGACCGCCCCCTTCGCGGCACGACGGACTGGCAGAAATTCGAAATTATCACCGATGTTCCCGACGAACCCTGCCAAATTTATTTTGGGCCGGATCTTTACGGTCCCGGCGAACTTTGGGGTGACAATTTTCAGCTCGCCTTGGCTCCCCCGGATGCGCCCATTACTGACACCCGGAACTGGCGCCGCATTGGGGAAAACTACGGCGGCGCTTACGCCGCGAGCGCCGATTACCAAACCCTGCACGACGGGAAGTCAACCCTCGGCGTCACCTACACTTCATCCGCACCCGTGGCGGGCGACACAATGACCATGTGGGCGAAAACAATTTATGTTCCTGAAGTGGCCAAATATCGCGGCCACACCGTCCGGATGAGCGGCTGGGTAAAAACCGAAATTGTTTCCGGCCACCTGGAACCCAATCTCCAGCCCTACCAGGGTTACTACAAACTTCTGGCCCAAAATAGCCGGAACTTCAGCTTAACCGGCACTCGCGATTGGACTCAATTTTCGGTCACCTGCGTCATTCCAAAGGAAACAGAATATCTGCGAACCGGTCTCAGTTTCTTTGGCAGCGGCAAAGTGTGGATAGATCCGGCCTCGCTCAAATGCGAAATTGTTGAATAAAAATATGCAACCTTCATCCTTTCCCAGCCATGCCGGTCTTGCCGCCTGGCCGTTTTGCTGGCAATATTTCCAAAATGAAAAAGAATTCCGCAGATAGTTTGCGTCCCTATTCCCGTATCGTGTTTGACGGAGATGAACGCGCCGCCGCGCGCGCCATGCTCTACCCCGTCGGGTTCACGGCGGAAGATTTTAAAAAGCCCCTCATCGGCATCGCCTCCACCTGGAGCGATGTCACGCCCTGCAACATGCACTTGGACAAGCTCGCGCGCGAAGCGGAAAAAGGCGCCAATGAAGGCGGCGGCAAAGCCATCGTTTTCAATACCATCACCATTTCTGATGGCATCTCCATGGGCACGGAAGGAATGAAATACTCGCTGGTCTCGCGCGAGGTCATCGCCGATTCCATTGAAACCGTGGTGGGCTGCGCCGGCATGGACGGCTATGTGGCCATCGGGGGTTGCGATAAAAACATGCCCGGTTCGCTCATTGCCATCGCGCGCCTGAACCGCCCGGCCGTGTTTGTGTACGGTGGCACCATCCTGCCCGGTTGCATTACCGGCGATCCCCGGAAGCTCGACGTCGTGTCCGTGTTTGAAGCCGTCGGGGCCTATGCCAACCAGAAGATTTCCAAGAGCGAATTCGAAGCCGTCGAACAATGCGCCATCCCCGGACCCGGTTCCTGCGGCGGCATGTACACCGCGAACACCATGGCGTCCGCCATCGAGGCGCTGGGGATGAGCCTGCCCAACAGCTCCGCGCAAAACGCCATCTCGCCCGCCAAGCTCGATGATTCCCGTCGCGCCGGCGCCGCCGTGGTGCAGATGCTCCGCCTCGGTATTAAACCCCGGGATATTCTCACCAAAAAAGCGTTTGAAAACGCCATCACGGTCGTCATTGCCCTCGCCGGTTCCACCAACGCCGTGCTGCATTTGCTGGCCATTGCCCATGCCGCCAAGGTCAAATTGTCCATCGATGACTTTACCCGCATCGGCAAACGCGTGCCCGTTCTGGCGGATCTCAAGCCCAGCGGCAAACACCTGATGTCCGAGCTGGTCGCCATCGGCGGCATCCGGCCCCTGATGAAAACGCTGTTAGACAATAAATTGTTGCATGGCGATGCGCTTACGGTGACGGGCCAGACCCTGGCGGAAACGCTCGCCGACGTGAAGCCGTACCCCGCCGGCCAGACCATCATCCGCCCGTTCGACCAGCCGCTGAAAGCGGAAAGCCATCTCGTCATCCTCCGGGGCAATCTCGCCCCCGATGGCGCCGTCGCCAAAATCTCCGGCCAGGAGGGCTTGAAATTCAGCGGCAAAGCCATCGTGTTCGAAGGCGAAGAAAAGGCGCTGAAAGCCATCTTGGACGGCACGGTCAAGGCCGGGCACGTCATTGTCATTCGCGGTGAAGGCCCCAAGGGCGGCCCCGGCATGCGCGAAATGCTCTCGCCCACCGCCGCCATCATGGGCAAGGGACTCGGCAAAGAAGTGGCCCTTATCACCGATGGCCGGTTCAGTGGCGGCAGCCACGGTTTCGTGGTCGGTCACGTCACCCCGGAAGCCTATCTTGGTGGCGCGATTGGCCTCGTTAAAAATGGCGATCCGATTGTGATCGACGCGGAAAAACGCGAGCTCACGTTGCAGATAACCGCCAAGGAACTCAGCGCCCGCCGCAAGGCCTGGAAAAAGCCGGCTCCGCGCTATACCCGCGGCGTGCTGGCGAAATATGCCCATACCGTCACCACGGCTTCCTTGGGAGCCGTGACCGATGCCGATCTTTCCCTCTGATTTAATGGAAAATTTGGGATTCAACCCTCGCGCGCGTTTCTGGCAACGGAATCGCGCTTTTCCTTTGCCGATCGGCGCGGTGCCTCCTTGGGAAATAAAATTTGAAATTGTCTTTTACATTTTTGCGGCGGTTATGCTAGGTTCGTAATCAAGCTAACTTAATGGTGCTCATCAGTATGTATTACGCATGCGGGTGAAGTCGCCGGCGAGTGGCTGCGTTCAGATCGGGAAGTCCAGCTCGGAGTGAATATGTGGATGGATATTCAATTAGCACTTCGTCCCGGGGAACTGGGTGCCGTGGCGAACAAAGTGATGGTGCCAAAAAACACGTTGTCACTGGCCCGTAGTTTATCCACCGTGAGCTTTTCCCCACCCTCCGGTTCTGTCGGCACACTTCCCCTGTTCCAGCGTTTGATCCTCCCAAATCCATGGATGCATCCCTGAATATTTTGATCGTGGATGATTCGCCCGTCGACGCGGAATTGCTCGTGGAAGTTCTGCGAGCGGGCGGCTTCGTCTTCGAGTGGACGCGGGTTGAGACCGAGCCGGATTTTCTGGCGGCGTTGGAAAAGCGCCCCGATATCGTCCTTTCCGATTTCAGCATGCCCAGCTTCAACGGTCTGCGGGCCGCCGAGCTCATGCGGAAAAGCGGGTTCGAAATCCCGTTTATTTTGCTCTCCGGCACCATGGGGGAGGAGCTTGCCGTCGAAGCCATGAAGCACGGCGCTTCGGACTATTTGCTCAAGAACCGGGTTGACCGTCTCGGCCCCGCCGTTCGACGGGCCTTGGAACAGAAAAAAATCCGCGAGGAACAGCGGCGCACCAACGCCGAGTTGGTTTGGAAAACCGCCTTTCTGGAAGCCCAGGTCGATTCCGCCCTGGACGGCATCCTCGTGGTGGACGCCCACGGTAAACGCATTTTGCAAAATCAACGGCTGATCCAGATTTTCAAGATTCCCGATGCCATTGTTAATGACCAAAACGATTCGGTGCTATTCGACTACGCCGTCCACCAGGTAAAAAATCCCGACGAATGGGCCCGGCGAATTCAGGACCTTTATAAAAATCCCGATAAAGTGGGCCGCGACGAAGTGGAACTCGAAGATGGTACCGTATTGGATCGCTACTCCGCCCCCGTCCGGGATCGTGCCGGAAATTATTACGGACGGATCTGGACCTTCCGGGACATCACCGACCGCCGCCGCCTTGAAGAGCAGTTTCGCCAGTCGCAGAAACTCGAAGCCATCGGTCTGCTGGCCGGCGGGGTGGCGCACGATTTTAACAATCTGCTCAGCGTCATCCAAGGCTACTGCTCGATGTTCGAAATGAAGAATGTCCCGCCCGAAGATCAGCATAAATATGTGGTCGAAATCCAGCTCGCCGTGGAGCGCGCCGCCGCCCTGACCCGCCAGCTCCTCACCTTCAGCCGGCGCCAGCCCATGCAAATGCGCCCGATCGACCTGAACGGCGTCGTGTCAAAAATCGCCCGCATGCTTCAGCGCATCCTGGGTGAAGACATTTCCTTGCAGGTCAAATATTCCTCCCACGCGCTGTTTCTAAACGCCGATGCCGGCATGCTCGACCAGGTCCTGCTCAATCTCGCCGTGAACTCGCGGGATGCCATGCCCAATGGCGGACAGTTGATCATCGAGACCGCCGCTGGCGAGGTGGATAAATTGATTCCCGCCCCCGTCCCTCCGCGCAAAGGACATTTCGCCTGCCTGAAGGTTTCTGATACCGGTTGCGGCATTCCTCCCGAATTGCTTGCCCGCATTTTTGAACCCTTCTTTACCACCAAGGAGGTGGGCCGGGGCACTGGCCTCGGACTCGCCACGGTCCACGGCATCGTCCAGCAGCATCAAGGCTGGATTGACGTGGCCAGCGAACCGGGAGAGGGAACCACCTTTTCCGTCTACCTGCCGCAATTGGCGCATGTGCCGGACCCGCCCGCCTCCACCGCCGAACGCGTGCAAACCCTCGGCGGCGCGGAAACCATCCTCGTGGTCGAGGATGAAGCCACCTTGCGACGCCTGTTCCGCAATATGCTGACGCGGCTGGGCTATCGAATTCTGGAAGCCCCCACCGGCGCGGCCGCGCTCGAGATTTGGAAGCAAAATCGCAATGAAATTCAGTTGGTGCTGACCGATCTCGTCATGCCGGATGGCATGACCGGCATCGATCTGAGCCAGCGTTTGCTGAAAGACCGGGCGGACCTTCCGGTTATTTATATCAGCGGCTACAGCCGCGAAGCCGTCGACAGCACCGTGGACTTGCAGGAAGGGGTCAACTTTCTCCCCAAACCATTTCAATTGGAGAAACTCGCTCAAATCGTCCGCCTTAGCTTGGACGCCCCCCGGCGGCCCGTGCCGCAAACCATGCTCTAGACAAATTTGCCCGGATTTAGAATTCCCTTCGGGTCCAGCGCTTGCTTCACCGTTCGATGCAGTTCGCGCACGGCTGGCGAGACTGCCAGCGTCCACCACGGTTTTTTTGCCAGCCCGATGCCATGCTCGCCGGTAATCGACCCGTTCCAGCGCACCACCTGCGTGAACAGTTCGTTCAGCGCCGCGTGCGCCCGCGCCTTCGCTCCGGGCTCGTTATAATCCACCATGACATTCGTGTGGATATTTCCGTCGCCCGCGTGCCCAAAACACGCCACGATCAAGCCATGCTTTTTCTGCAGCCGGGCGGCAAACTGGAACAGCTCCGCCAGCCGGCTGCGCGGCACCACAATGTCCTCGTTCAATTTCGTAAGTCCGGTGTCCCGCAGTGAATAGGAGAATTCCCGGCGAATCTGCCACACCTGTTCGCATTGGCGGTCGCCCAGTCCCGTTTCGATGAAGATTGGCTTTTGCCGTTGCACAATCTTTTTCAGGGCGCTGATTTCCCCGGTGACGGATTTTTTTTGTCCGTCCAATTCCACGATTAAATGCGCCCGGCAGCCGCGCAGCCGCTCGCTTTTCGTCCGGCGCCGCGCCGCCGCCAGGGTAAACGCATCCGCAACCTCCAAGGCGCAAGGCAAAAACCCCGCCGCAAAAATAGCGTGCAGGGTCTCAATGGCGGCCGCCATCGAGGAAAATCCCACCGCCAGGTTCGCGCGAAACGGCGGGCGCGGAATCAGTTTCAAGTTTGCGCGCGTGATCACTCCCAGCAGTCCCTCCGACCCCACAAACAACCGGTGCAGGTCAAAGCCGGTTTTGTTTTTGTGCGTGCGCCCGCCAAGTTCCACCACGGTGCCATCCGCCAGCACCACTTCCAGGCCCAGCACATAATCCCGCGTCACGCCATATTTCAAGCAGCGGGGGCCGCCAGCGTTGGTCGCAATATTCCCGCCCAGGCTGCAATCCTTGCGGCTGGCCGGATCCGGCGGATAATACAATCCCCGCTTTTCCACCTCATCCTGAAAATGTTCCGTCAGCACCCCCGGTTCCACCACCGCCACAAAGTCGTCCGCGTTGATTTCAATAATCCGGTTCATCCGTTCCAACGAAAGCGCAATGCCGCCCTGAATGGGCACGCAGCCGCCTACATAACCATGTCCCGCGCCCCGCGCCGTTACGGGTATTTGGTGCTGATTCGCGAAGCGGAGAATCGCCGAAACACTTTTGGTGGAGCGGGGCAGGGCCACCGCATCCGGTTGATGGCTCGCAAACCATTTGTCGCCCGCATACTGCCGCAGGGTTGCCGGTTTCAGGATGATTTCCCGTGGTAACCGCTGCTTAAGCTGCTGCAAACGTTTCAAATGGACAGAACTCATGCGCCGCCCATGTTACGCGCCCGCACCGGCCAAGCCAAGGTGCAACCGGGGGGGAAGTTCGCGCGGGAAGGCAGAGGCGCGAGAGGGAAAAGAAAATTTAACCGCAGAGAACGCAAAGGAACACAAAGACAACGAGGAATTTTAGACAGCATTGATGGGATCGACTGAATGGGGGCGAACTTGGAATTGATGATCGAGGCGCGGAGAAGGAAGTATGAATTAAGAAAGGCCAAATAAATTTGCATTTCTTCACCGCGAAATACGCCAAATACACGAAAATGGATTTTACGGATTTTGCCTGAATTCTCTTAATCTTTCAGGTCTTTCGCGTGTTTCGCGTGTTTCGCGTGTTTCGCGGTGATAATTTTTGGCGCTCTTTTGGGTAACGTCCTGGCGCAGCCACGATTCATTGGTTCTGCAACGAGGTCGCGCCTAAGGCACTCCACATACGCGTCTCCGCGTCAACGCCTTCTTTTGTTCCCCATCCGTGTTTCATCTGTGTTCCATCCGTGGCTAAGAGCTGTTTCAAATCATAAAATCATTCGCGTTGCCGGCCGAATTGTGGATCAAATGCTCCGATCGCTTTACCAGATCCGCCAGGGTGATGTTATCCAACACCTTCACGATCGCATCGCGTACCTCCTGCATGGCCGTCCGGATGGCGCAAATCTCCTCGCTGGGGCAGGAGCAGGGTTTGTAAAAATGAAGACTCGCACAGCTTACCGGGGCCAGGGCGCCCTCAATGTAGCGAATGACATTCGACAATTGAATTTTCTCCGGCGGCGCCGCCAGACGATACCCCCCCGTGTTGCCCCGCTTGCTCTCCACAAATCCTCCCGCCTTAAGGTCGGCCAGAATTTGATCGAGAAATCGTTTGGGAATGTTTTGTCGCTCGGAAATGATTTGCACCCGCACTACGTTTTCGCCGTAGCACTGGCTCAATACCAGAAGAGCCCGCAGAGCATACTCGCCGCGTGATGATAGTTTCATCCAGGCAAAATTATGTTTCTAGCCACCCGGGGTGACGTTTGTGGTTAACCCTCTACACTTATTCACCGTGTTCCAAAAAGGCTTCGACAAACCTTAACATGTAATCCGATCCGGTCACAGGATTATTTTATTTAAAGTGCCTTTAAATGACGTTTTTGTAATTATTGCTGGAAAGTTGCCGGATGGACGAAAAAAAGAATCCGGCCAGTTCGCCCCCTTCTGCCCCTGCGACTGGCCGGAAAATAACCCCCCAAAAAAACCCCCCCCCCCCCCCCCCCCGTGACCCAA
>Ga0302319_10025041_pt1 | contig 10580 bp, 9 predicted proteins | sample Bog_T0_2_FD_203319 | JGI IMG/M metagenome (GOLD analysis project Ga0302319, IMG submission 203319) | Peat permafrost microbial communities from Stordalen Mire near Abisko, Sweden - Bog_T0_2 | ecosystem: Environmental > Terrestrial > Soil > Wetlands > Peat | place: Sweden: Abisko, Stordalen Mire... | reverse complement strand
ATACCGAGGTGGACATGGTTCCCGACATGGAGGCCAAGACCCTCACGATCCGTCTCCACCCGCTCGCGAATAACTCGTCAGACCAAGCCGTCAGGCATCTCTGTGAAGAACTCAACCGCACCGAGACCGTCTTTCCCGGCACAAAACCGCGCTTGATCTACGAATTGGTGTCATCGCAAAATCTTTGAGATCAGGAGGTCTGATGATAGGCTGCGCTCGCGATTGGCTCGCGACGAGGTCGGATTGCAGCTTGGCGACTCGGTCGTTCGCCGCCGCAAGGGCGGCTGCCGCGTCCGAAGACTTCTTCGCGTTGTCGTCGGCTGTGCCGCGCAATCTCGTCGCGTCCGCTATGGCGGTTTGGAGCTGGGCTTGGCTCGCGCTCAAATCCGTCCGCAATTTTGCCGCGCTCGCCTCGGCGTCCGCCGCCGCCCGCTTCGCCGAGGCAAGGTCAATCTGCATTTGCGCTATGGCTTGCGAGGCCGGCGCGGTCGCGTCGCGCGCCACCAGCCCGACAAGCGCCAGCGCGAGGACAGCGACGATCGCCATCAGTACCCGGCTCCGCGCCCCTCGCTCCGGCGCTGGCGCCGCCCGCGCGCGCACCAATTCGCCGCCGAGGCGCGCGACTTCGGCCTTCGCCAGATCCAGTTCGCCGTCGCGCGCCTTCGCCCGCGTCAGCGCGCCGCTGAGCGCATCGATCCGTTCGAGCAGCGCCTTTTCGCCGCCGTCCGCCTTCCCCTCGACGAGCGCAAGCGGATCGGGTTTCGGGCCCTTCGCTATGCCGCGCCGCTCGTCCGAAAGCCAAGCCTCGAACGCCGGGGCTTCGCTGCTCAAACGCGCTTCGAGCGCGCCGCGGGCTTGGGCGAGCCGGTTGGCGAAATCGGTCCTGAGGCGCGCCTCCGCTGTCGCCCAGATATTCCGGGCCAACTTTTCGTCGGGAAAGCGGCGAGCAAATTCGTATTTCGCGGTGTCGTTGTCTCTGGTGAGCGCCGCCGCACCGGCGGCGACGGCTTCCCGGCCGGTCAACTCGGCTAGACGCGCGACGAGCTTGAGCCAGGCGGGATCGTCGCGCGCGCCCGTCCATTTGGAGAGATCGTCGGTGTGAATACGGTTGAACGGCGGCATCAGCGCGCAGCGGACGACGAACACCGGGACATAAGAGCCGTTTTCGCGCGCGTAATCGGCCTCGGCGTCGACCCATTGCGAGGCTATCGCCTCGGGGCTCCAGCAGACGAGGATCGCCTTCGCCTCCTTCAGGCGCTCGCGAATGACGGCGCCAAAACTCTGGCCGGCGGAAATCTCTCGGTCGTACCAGACGTCGACGCCCAGTTCCTCCAGCGCGGCGGCGATCGGCGCGACGAGCGCGCGATCCTTCTGGCTGTAAGAAATGAAGACCTCGGCCATGTCCCCCGACCTAGCCTGTCCGCGCCCATTCCACGATGGGGCGCCGGGCGTAGGAGATCAAGGGCGCAAAAATCCCCACGCCATCTTCTCGCCGCGATTTGAGCCGATTTGGACGCGGGCTTTCACGTTCCGGCCCCGTTCTGGCGATGTCGCTGATTTGATAAAGATCGTGGCGCGCGCAAAGTTAGGAAACTAGAAAGAATGGCGGATGAATATGCGAGCGGGGATCGACTTTCGCGCGTAAGGGCTGAGTCGAGCGCCGTCCGCGGGCTCATCAGGAGTTCGCATGTTGTCGAGTTGGCGTTGATGAGCGTTCAGGGTCGGGCAGGGGCATTCGCCTCGAGAGCCGCGTTTCGCGTGGGGCTTCTGGCTTGCGCCGGGGCGCTGTCGCTTTCGGGCTGCGCCCAGGCGCCGCAGACCGCCGCCCACAACAACGGCAAGGAATATTTCCCCTCGTCCATCTACGGCCCGGCCAGTCCGCGCCTGGTCGCGGACGGGCAGCCGGTGCCCAAGGGCGGCGGGCAATATCTGGTCGGCCATCCCTATACCGTGGCCGGACGCACCTATTACCCCGGCGAAAATCCGAATTATTCCGTCACCGGCATGGCGTCCTGGTATGGTGACGCGTTCCATGGCCGGCGCACCGCGAATGGCGAAATCTACGACATGCACGGGCTCACCGCCGCGCATCCGACGATGCCGCTGCCCAGCTACGCCCGCGTGACGAATACGGCCAACGGCTATTCCGTCATCGTGCGCGTCAACGACCGCGGCCCCTATCACGGCGGCCGTGTGATGGACGTCTCGTCGCGCGTCGCCGACGTGCTCGATTTCAAGAACTCCGGCACCGCGAAGATCAGGGTCGACTATGTCGGGCGGGCGCCGATGGAAGGCTCCGACGACGGGACGCTGCTGGCGAGCCTGCGCACCGACGGCTCGCCTGCCCACATCAACGGCTATGCCGAGGCGACGATGGTCGCCGACGCGGCGCCGGCCCTGCCTTCACTGTTCTCGCTGTTCTCGTCCGCTCCGGCCCCGACGAACCGGGCTGGCGCCCGACCCACGCCGCCGCCCGCCGCCCCGGCGCCCGCCGCCCCAACACCGGCGCCCGAAACCGAAAACGTGGCGGTCGTCGAATCGCCGCGGCCGAAGATCGCCCACCCGCCGACGCCGCCGGAACGGCCGTTCGATCTGGGCGCGGCGCATCACGACAGCCTGATGGCGCTAGCCTCCGCGCCGCTGCCGCCGACGCGCCTGTCGGCCAATGACCGGGCGCTGTATTTCGCTTCGACCAGCGCGCAAACCCCGCAACCGTTTCTCAAAACGCTCAAACGCGTAAAAGTGAAGTCGCTCGCCGAAAACGACGACTGAACGGGGTCGCCGCGGCCATTGCGTTCGCGCGGTGCGGGCGCCAAAAGGGGCCCGCGCGGCTTTTGGGGCCGCTCCGCCACGGGTGGGAGCCCTTTGTCGTCATCAAGATCGAGGCTGATCTGCGCTGTCTTCGTCTCGCTCGCTTGCGGCGCGGCGAGCGCGCAGACGTTCCAGACCGCGGCGCCGATCGCGCTGGTCGAGGATTACGAGAGCGGCGCGGTGTTGTTCGAAAAGAACGCCGACCAGCCGATGAATCCGGCGGCGACCGTCAAGCTGATGACCGCGGAGATCGTTTTCAACGAGCTTCACGAGGGCCGCATTCACCTCGAAGACATGCTTTCCGTGTCGGAAAACGCCTGGCGCACCGGCGGCGGCCACGGTCATTCCACTTCGACGTTCCTGGACGTGCACAGCCACGTCCGCGTCGAGGATTTGATCCGCGGCCTCGTCATCCAGTCCGGCAACGATGCCGCGATCACTTTGGCCGAGGGCATCGCGGGATCGGAGGCCGGCTTCACGGCAATGATGAACAAGCGCGCGCAAACCCTTGGTCTGACAGTCTCCCGCTTCGCCAATGCCTATGGCAAGACCGAGCCGGACCAAAAGTCGACGGCGCGCGAAATGGCGGCGCTGGCCATCCATCTCATCCGCGACTATCCCGACGACTACCGCTATTTCAGTGAGAAGGACTTTACCTGGAACAAGATCCACCAGCTCAACCGCGACCCGCTGCTGACGATGTCGATCGGCGCCGATGGGTTGCTGGGCGGGGATTCGGCGGACGGCGGCTATGGCCTCGTCGGCTCGGCGGTGGAGGACGGGCAAAGGCTGATCGTCGTCGTCAACGGTCTCAAGACCGCCAGCGAGCGCGCCGAGGAGGCGCGAAAACTGTTCAATTTCGGCTTTCGCGCTTTCGATCCACGGCTGTTGTTCCAGCCCGGCGACGTTGTCGGCTCGGCTTCGGTTTATGGCGGCTCGCAGGGCCGGGTGGAGCTCACGCCGCTCGCGCCGGTCAAGATCTTCGTTCCCCATGGCTCGACCGAACGGCTGCTCGCCAAAATCGTCTATACCGGCCCGCTCGAAGCGCCGGTCGCGGCGGATTCCGAAGTAGCGCGGCTGAAAATCTGGCGTGGGACGACGCTGGCGCTCGACGTGCCGCTGAAGACCAAGACGGCGGTCGGGCAAGGGTCGCTCGCCCGCCGGTCGATGGACGCCGTGCTCGAATGGGCGCAAGGTTGGGTCCGACACCTCTTCACGAGAAGCTGATGCGTGGGCGGTTTCTCACTCTCGAAGGCGGCGAGGGCGCCGGCAAGACGGCGCAGGCGCGCCGCCTCGCCGAGCGTCTGCGCGATATGGGCCTGCGCGTCACGCTGACGCGCGAGCCCGGGGGCTCGCCACACGCCGAGGATTTACGCGAAATCATCCTCTCGGGACGGGCGGCGCGCTTCGGCGCCGGCGCGGAAGCGCTCCTCTTCTCCGCCGCGCGCATAGATCATATCGACACGACGATCGAGCCGGCGCTGGCGCGCGGCGAATGGGTGATTTCCGATCGCTTCGCCGATTCGACGCGCGCCTACCAGGGCGCGGCCGGGCGGCTCGATCTCAGCTTCATCCGCCGCCTGGAGCAGGTCGCCGTGGGCGAGCGCCGTCCGGAACTGACGCTGATCCTCGATCTGCCGCCCGAGCAGGGGCTGGCGCGGGCCAACGCGCGGCGCGGCGCCGAGGCCGCGGATCGTTTCGAGCGCGAGGGGTTGCTGTTCCACGCCGCCTTGCGCAAGGCGTTCCTGGAAATCGCCGGCGAGGAACCGGCGCGCTGCGTGGTCATCGACGGCGGCGGCACGGAGGCGCAGGTCGCCGACGCGATCTGGGCGGCGGTCGTCGAACGGTTGAGGATCGATGCATGAGCCGCGCGACGAAACGGGATGCGGCGGAAGAGGTCGAGGAAAGCGACGCTTTCGAGGGCGCGCCGCATCCCAGGTTCGCGTCGCGGCTCGTCGGGCACGCGACGGCGGAAGCCGAGTTGCTCGAAGGCTATCGCAAGGGTCGGCTCGCCCATGCGTGGCTGATCGGCGGCCGGCAAGGCGTGGGCAAGGCGACGCTCGCCTGGCGGTTCGCCAAATTCGTATTGGCCAATCCCGATCCCAACGCGCGCGCCGTCCAGGCGGCCCGTGATCTCGCCGTGCCCGAGGGGCATCCCGCGCGGCGCCAGTTGGAGGCGCTCGCCCACCCCGATTTCGCCCTGTTCCGCCGTTCCTGGGATGCCAAGAGCAAAAAACTGTTCACCGAGATTCGCATCGACGACGTGCGCGCCGGGATGCAGGTGTTCCACATGGCGGCGGCGTTCGGCGGCTGGCGCGTGGCGATCGTCGATTGCGCCGACGATCTCAACCGCAACAGCGCCAACGGCTTGTTGAAGATCATCGAGGAGCCGCCGCCGAAATCGTTGATCCTCATCGTCGCCCATCGCCTTGGGGCCGTGCTGCCGACGATCCGCTCCCGCTCCCGGCGGCTGATGCTGGATCCGCTTTCGCCGCGCGAGATCGAGACCGTGATCTCGGGGCTGGGCGAGACGTGGACGGAGGCGGGCGCCGACCGGATCGCCGAGGCCGCAGCGCGCGCCCTCGGCTCCGTGGACGAGGCATTGAGCCGCCTGGAGCCGGGCGGCCAGAAGATCGGCGGGCTGATCGAGAGCGCCTTGCGCCGTCTGCCAAAGGGCGACGCCCGGGCCAACATACGGCTTGCCGAGGCCGTCGCCACGCGAGCCGCCGAAGCGGATTTTCAGCGCGTGTTGCTGGCGATCTACGATTGGATCGCCGCTCAGGCGCACAAGCCGTCGTCGCCGGCGCGGCTGGAGGTGATCGCCGATTTATGGGACACGATCCGCGCCAATGTGCGCGAGGCCGAGGCGCTGAACGTCGACAAGCGCGCGCTGGTCATGGCGGTTTTCGAGGAGATCTCCAACCGCGCCCCGGCGCTGCTGCGAGGCTGAGGGATGGGTCTCTACATCGACGCCGACGCCTGTCCGGTGAAGGACGAATGCTACAAGGTGGCGGCGCGCTACGACCTGAAAGTGTTCGTCGTCGCCAACAGCTACATCAACGCGCCGCGCCATCCCTCGATCGAGCGCGTGGTCGTCCCGCAGGGGCCCGACGCCGCCGACGACTGGATCGCCGAGCGCGCCGGCCCCGGCGACATCGTCGTCACCCAGGACATTCCGCTCGCCAGCCGCTGCGTCAAGGCGGGCGCGAGCGTGCTGGCGCCCAATGGCAAGGTGTTCGACGAGGCCTCGATCGGCATGGCGCTGGCGATGCGCAATCTGATGGACGACTTACGCTCGGCCGGCCAGACCACCGGCGGCCCCAAGGGTTTTTCGCCGCGCGACCGCTCGGAATTTTTGAACGCGCTGGACAGGGTGCTGATGCGGATGAAGCGGGGGAGGTGAGGGACGCCGCGATTGTCACGACTTGAACGCGCTGATAGCATTTGCCCATGCTGACGCGCATCGAAATCGACGGGTTCAAGACCTTCGAGAATTTCGGCCTGAACCTGAGGCCGCTGACCGCGATCGTCGGGCCGAACGCGAGCGGCAAGTCGAACCTGTTCGACGCTTTGCGTTTTCTTTCGTTGCTGGCGAAAAACGACATTCGCACGGCGATGCTGGATTTGAGGGGAGAGCCCGAGGAATTGTTTCGTAGGACTCCGTCGGGGACCTCGGAAGCGATGAGCTTTGCCGTGGAAGTGCTTCTCGGACAGAAGGGCCTCGATGCGTTTGGCAAGACTTATGAGATCCCGGCTCAGCGTCTACGATACGAATTGAAATTGGCGCTTGCCCCTGGCGCGAATGGCGCGCCCCGAGGCGTGTTCGTCCGCCAGGAAGGATGTTTTGCGATGGCGCGCAAAGATGACACGGCCGATTTCATTCGCAAATCTGAGGTTCGTTATAATGGGCGAGTCAGTCCGTTCATAAAGATCGACGAGGCCGGCCAGGCTATTCTCGTGCGGCAAGATGGCCGCCAAAAGCACGGCAGACCTGTATTTTTGCCATTGAAGGAGGCTTCTCGGACCGCCCTATCGACAATCACCACGGCGGAATTCCCGCACCTCCATGCTCTCCGTGAAGTTCTCACCAGCCTGCGATTTCTTGAGATCAATCCTCGCGCGGCGAGAAATGCGAACGATAAGTTCGAAGAACAAATTCTGCGATCCGACGCTTCCAATCTTTCGGCGGTGCTGGCTCGCCTCAAAGGGGAAACGGCGACAGCCGAACGGCCGAATGGGGTATTGTCCGACATTGCCGCCGATCTGGCGTCTTTGATTCCCTCGGTTCGCGAGCTGAGTGTCAACAGCGACGCCAATCAGCGCCAACACGCATTCACGCTCAAATTTACCGGAGACCTGGAATTCAGCTCTCGGGTCATTTCCGACGGAACGCTTCGTCTTCTGGCTCTCTTGACCGTGCTCGACGATCCCGACCGGAGCGGAACCCTTTGCTTCGAGGAGCCGGAAAATGGGGTGCACGAAGGTCGCGTCCCCATGCTGGTGGAATTCCTCAGAGACGCGGCGCAAGTATCGACTGAGGAAGGTCAGGCTTCCTTTCAAATTCTTTTGAATACGCATTCGCCGAAGTTCATGAAGGCGCTGAATGACGACGAGATCGTCGCGGCGGATAGCGTCGTGACCATCGATCCAGAGACGCGGACTCGAACCAGCAAAACGCGAATGCGGGTTATGAGCCATGTGCCAGACTTGTTGGAACCTGAAAAGAATTTATCCAGATACGAAGTAGATGCCCTTCTCCAAAGACCGACTGACGCGGCATGATATATTTGAGCTGGGCGGCCCTGTTCGAAGGCGAAACGGATCGCCAATACTTCGAGACGCTGATCCCCAGGGTCGTGGAAGAATTGATCCTTATTCATGGAACAATAAAGTCCGAGGTTCCGGCGGCGCCGGCCATCCCGATATCGCGCGGCGATGCGAAGAAGGTGGCGAGGCAGGCGTGCGCGGCGAAAGAGGCTTTTCAGATTTTCTTCGTGCATGCGGACACCGGCGGCCGCGCGCTCGAAGCCGAGATGGCCGGACGCTCGTGCGAAATTTGCGACGAAATGCAGCGGCAGTGCGCATGGCCGCTGGCTCGTTGCGTCGTCATCGCGCCTCGCAAGGAAACGGAGGCTTGGATCCTCGCCGACGGCGTCGCGGTGACGTCCGCGCTGGGATACACAGGCTTGCCGGCGACGGCGGGCTTGCCGGCGGACGCCATCGAGGCTGAGGCGCTCGTCGATCCCAAGGCGGTCTTGAGCGCGGCGGTAAAACAGATACGGGGGAGAAGACGCCCGCCCGCTGTGAATCATGTTTTCCCGGCGATCGCTCAGCGGCAGTCGCTGGACGCGCTTCGACGTTCACGTTCATTCCGCGACTTCGAGTCCGACCTTCACGTCGCGCTTGCCGACCTCCGTTGCGTCACCCATCCGTAGGCTCGGATTGACGACCGCTACGGAGCGTGCGGTTTCCCACTTTCAAAGGTGGCCGAGGAAGGACTCGGCTCGCGCGAGAAATAGCGTCCCTCCAGCGATCAATTTCGACAATCAGAAATTTTTGAAAAACATTCCGAAAAACAGAAGTTGCTGTTACTGTGTGTTGTTGTCCACCCGGAGAATGAAATGTCCACCAAGTCCACACACAAGCGCGCCTCGGCCCCGCAGATGGCGGTCAGGCGAATTCGCATCATGGGATGGCTGCAAGCCGGGTTGTCCTATGACGAGATCGCGGGCCACGAGGAGATTTCGCGCGAGCGGGTGCGCCAGATCGTCGTGGAGGCGCTGAAGGACATGGACGAAGACCGGAGCATCGACCGGCGGTCGCTCAACGAGGTCCGGCTGGCGCCGGCGCTGCGTCTGGCCGCCAGGGCGATCGTCGAGGGCAAGCTCGAAGGCGTCGACCGGCTCATCAAGGTGATCGACCGGCTCGAAAAACTCCAAGGGCCGCCGGCGCGCCGCGTCTATGACGAGAACGCGAGAGCCCGGCTTCTCGCCAAGCTGGACCGCGCCGCCAAGAACCTCGAGGCGTCTCGAGAGCGCCGGCCCGAAACAACGCCCGAGGACGCTGCAAGTCTTTGAAAAGGCTCGATTCGACCTCCTTGTTATTTGGGCTTGTTTGGTCTGGTTTGGTCTGGCTTGCGGCAATTTGGTCTTGGTTTGGCGTGCTTCGGCGTGGTTTGCCTTGCTTGGTCGCGGCGACCGAGCCTCATCAGACTTCTCATTTTCGGCGAGCGGAGGCGTAACCAAAATTCCCGCTTCCCCTTTTTTGCCGGGCGCTTTAGACCGACCCCATGACCGAGCGTTTCTACATCACGACCGCGATCCCCTATGCCAACGGCGCCCCGCACATCGGCCACGCCTATGAGCGCATCGCCACCGACGCCTTTCAGCGCTTCATGCGCCTCGACGGCCGCGACACTTTGTTCGTCACCGGCATGGACGAATACGGCCTGAAAGTGCAGCAGACCGCCGCCCGCGAGGGCGTGTCGCCGCAGGAATTCGTCGACGGCGTCGCGGAGCAATTCGCCGCGATGGGCGAGGCGCTCAACGCGCGCGCCGACGACATCGTGCGCACCACGCAAGCCCGCCACAAAAAATCCGTCCAGGCGATCTGGGAGCGGATGAACGCCAACGGCGACATTTATCTGTCGAAATATTCCGGCTGGTATTCGGTGCGCGACGAGGCCTATTTCGGCGACGACGAACTCACCGACGCCGCCGACGGCACGAAGCGCGCGCCGAGCGGCGCGCCGGTGACCTGGGTGGAGGAGGAGAGCTATTTCTTCCGCCTCTCGGCCTATGCCGACAAGCTGCTGGCGCTTTACGAGTCGCAGCCCGATTTCGTCACCCCCGACAAATACCTCAACGAGATCGCCGCCTTCGTCAAACGCGGCCTGACCGACCTGTCGATCAGCCGCACCAATTTCAACTGGGGCGTGCCGGTTCCCGGCGACCCCAGGCATGTGATGTATGTCTGGGTCGACGCGCTGACCAGTTACATCACCGCGACCGGTTTCCCCGACGAAGGTCCGAGGACAAAATTCTGGCCGGCGGACACGCATGTGATCGGCAAGGACATCACGCGCTTCCACGCCATCTGCTGGCCGGCGTTCCTGATGTCGGCGCAACTGCCGCTGCCCAGGCGGATCGTCGTCCACGGCTTCCTGTTCAACCGCGGCGAGAAAATGTCGAAGTCGGTCGGCAACGTCGTCAGCCCCGCGAGCCTGATCGCCGATTACGGGCTCGATCCCGTGCGCTATTTCTTCCTGCGCGAAGTGCCGTTCGGCCAGGACGGCAATTATTCGCACGAGGCGATCGTCGCCCGCATGAACGCCGACCTCGCCAACGATCTCGGCAATCTCGGCCAGCGCTCGCTGACGATGATCGCCAAGAACTGCGGCGCGTCCGTGCCGGACTGGCGCGAGGGCGGGGCGCGGGAAGAGGATCTGGCGCTGCTCGCGCGCGCCGACTCGCTGCTCGCCACTTCGCGCGGCTTCATGGCCAGCTTCCAGCCGCACAATTATCTCGCCGCGGTGTTCGAAGTCGTCGCGGAGGCGAACCGCTATTTCGCCAACGCCGAGCCCTGGAAACTCGCTAAGAGCGATCCCGCCCGGATGCGCGTCGTGCTGTTCACTACGATCGAAGTCTTGCGCACGACGGGCGTGCTGTTGCAGCCGGTCATGCCCGGCTCGATGGGCAAGCTGCTCGACCTGCTCGGCGTCGCCGCCGACGCGCGTGGCTTCGCGACACTGGAAGCCGGGGAGGGCGCGG
>Ga0302319_10025039_pt1 | contig 10581 bp, 6 predicted proteins | sample Bog_T0_2_FD_203319 | JGI IMG/M metagenome (GOLD analysis project Ga0302319, IMG submission 203319) | Peat permafrost microbial communities from Stordalen Mire near Abisko, Sweden - Bog_T0_2 | ecosystem: Environmental > Terrestrial > Soil > Wetlands > Peat | place: Sweden: Abisko, Stordalen Mire... | reverse complement strand
CATTATGAACACTTATAAACGCTCGCCGTATCTAAACCGCCTGCTGCACGCCTTGCTGCACGGCCCCGACGAATCGGTGCAGCAGGAAGTGCACCGCCTGCTGGTGCAACCCGTGTTCAACTGCCAGCGCCACATCCTGGCCGAAGGTGTGGCTGCGGGCGAATTCCGCGCCGTGGACCACCGCATCTTCTACCTGAGCGCCATCGGCGCCTGCGACCAGTTCATGCAAACCGAAAACGTCGTCATGCTGTCGCAAGACGGCATCAAGCTGGACGCCTTCCGCGAGCAATACATCAACCACGTCGTGGACATGGTGCTCGCCTCGCTGGCGCCCGCGCGGGCGCAGTAGGGCAAGGCCGGGACACTGCCCCTGGACCCCGCCGTGGCTTCGAGGCCCCGGACCCCCACTCTTGGTCGGTGCTTAGCGAGGGGGCTCACGTGTTGAACACTCCACGCGTATCGCCCCCCTCTCCAAGCACAGACTAAACAGAAGGGGTTTGGGGCCTCACGGACCCAACTTGGGTCCAGGGGGCAGCGCCCCCTGGCCTTGCCTCAGTGGCCCCACCCCAAATCGCGCCTTCACGCGTTCCCGGCCGGTCTGGAAAACCACATACAGCATCGGGATCAAAAATATCCCCATGGTCGATGCCGCCAGCATCCCGGCGAACACCGGCGTGCCCACGTCACGCCGGCTGATCGCCGAGGCGCCGGTGGCGATCACCAGCGGCAGCAGCCCCAGGATGAACGCGAACGATGTCATCATCACCGCGCGGAACCGCATGCGCGCGCCCAACGCCGCAGCTTCCACGATCGGCAGCCCGCGCTCGTGCTGATCCTTGGCGAATTCCACGATCAGGATGCCGTTCTTCGCCGCCAGCGCAATCAGCACCACCAATCCTATCTGCGCGTACACATCCAGCGTCAGCCCCGCCACCAGGATACCGACGAACGACCCGAACACGCCCACGGCCACGGAAAGCAGCACGGGCACCGGAATGGTCCAGCTCTCGTAAAGCCCCACCAGGAACAAATAGGCGAACAACACGGCCAGCCCCAATATGCTGCCGGTTTTCCCTTCCGCCTGCACTTCCTGATACGCCGTGCCGGTCCATTCATAAGCGTAGCCAGGCGCCAGCGTGGTCTTGGAAATCTTCGCCATGGCCGCGATCGCGGCGCCCGATGAAACCCCCGGCGCCGGCGCGCCATTGATAGTTACCGAGCGGTAATTGTTATACCGCCCGATCACCTGTGGCCCCAGCACGATGCGCAAATCGGCGATACTGCGCAGCGGCACCATGTCACCGGTTTTGTTACGAATATAGATCTGCCACAGCGCGGAAACATCGCTGCGGTCGTAAGCCTCGCCCTCGATGTTCACCTGCCAGACGCGGCCGTACAGATTGAAGTCGTTAATATAGATTCCGCCCAACGTCGCCTGCAGCGCCGCGAACACGTCCGACATGTTCAAGCCCAGCGCCTGCGCTTTTTGCCGGTCGATATCCAGATACAGGGATGGGTTGCTGGCCGTAAACGTGGAAAAAATCTGGCCGATCTGCGGCGTCTGCCGCGCCGCGGCTTCCAGTCCGCCCATCGTGCTGAACAGGCTGGCCGGATCCTGGCCCTCCAGCGCCTCCAGCTGATATTCGAACCCGCCGGTCGTCGAAAGCCCGATGATCGGCGGCAGGTTGAACGCCAGCACATTGGCCGAGCGGATTTGCGAACCCAGCGCGAACACGTTGCGGATCAGCGAATCCACCTGCGTCGCCGTGCTCTTGCGGTCCGCGAACGGCTTCAGCCGGATGAACATGAAGCCGTTATTCGGCTCCTGCGACGAATCCAAAATCGAAAACCCGACAATGGCGAAGGTATCCGCCACGCCCGGCATTTTCGCCACCGATTTCTCCACCTGCGATATCACGCGGCTGGTGCGCGCCACCGATGCGCCATCCGGCAACTGAATCGCCACGAAGAAACCGCCCTGGTCCTCGCTGGGCAGAAATCCGCTCGGCGTAATCAGCGCAATGCCGCCGATGGCCACCGCGAACACGGCTACCGCCACCAGGCCCAGGATCGAGCGCTTCAGCAGCCGCTCCACGATATTAGCATAGCCGTCGCGCGCCGAATCGATGAATCCCAGCACGCGCCCCAGCACGCCGCGCCGCTTGCCTGCATTGTGCCGCAGGAACAGCGCGCACAACGCCGGCGACAGCGTCAGCGCGTTCAGCGCCGAAATCAGCATGCACACGCTGATTGTCACCGCGAATTGCTGGAACAACACGCCCGAAATGCCCGGTATGAACCCGATCGGCACGAACACCGACAGCAGCACCAGCGTAATCGCCAAAATAGGCGCGGTGATTTCCCGCATCGCCTGCTTCACCGCGTCGGGCACGGGCATGTCGGGGTTTTCCTCGATCACCCGCTCCACGTTCTCCACCACCACGATGGCGTCATCCACCACGATGCCGATCGCCAGCACCAGGGCCAGCAGGCTCACCGTATTGGCCGAAAACCCCAGCGCCAGCAGTACTGCGAACGACCCGATCAGGCTCACCGGCACCGCCACGGTGGGAATGATCGTGGCGCGCAAATTGCCCAGGAACAGGAACACCACCAGCACCACCAGCACGAACGCCTCGCCCAGCGTGCGCAGCACTTCGGCGATCGTGTCCGTCACGAACAGCGTGGAATCCCAGGTCACCTGATAATCCAGGCCCTGCGGAAACCGCGTGCGCAATTCCGCCAGCTTGGCGTTCACGCGCTTGGCGGTCGCCACGGCATTGGCGCCGGGCGCCAGGTTGATGCGCATGGCCACGGATGGCTTGCCGTCCAGCCGGCTTTGGCTGTCTTCGCTCTGCGCGCCCAAATCCACGCGCGCCACATCGTGCACGCGCAGGAACGATCCATCCTGGTTGGCGCGCAGCACGATATCGCCGAACTGCTTGGCCGTTGTCAGCCGCCCTTGCGTCTGCACGTTCAACTGAAACTGCACCTGGTTGCTGGCTGGCCGCGCGCCCACCCGCCCTACCGGCGCCACCGTGCTCTGCGCCTGCACCGCCGCGATCACATCCGCGGGTGACAAATTCAAATTCGTCATGCGCTGGCTGTCGAACCAGATGCGCATGGAATAGCGTTCCTGGCTGAACAGCTGCGCCTGGCCAACGCCCTGAATGCGCGAAATCTCGTCCAGTACGCTGATCGTCACGTAGTTTGTAATGAACAGCGTGTCCTGCCGCCCCGATGTGCTGAAAAAATTGACGAATTCCAGGATCGCGCTGCTGGCTTTCTGCACCACCAGCCCTTCCTGCTGCACCTCGGCCGGCAATTGCGCCAGCGCCGTCTGCACCCGGTTATTCACGTTCACCGTGTCGATATCGGGGTCCGTGCCCAGCGCGAAGCTGACGGTCAAACTGTAGCTGCCGTCATTGGCGTTCTTGCTCGACATATAGAGCATCTTGTCGACGCCAACGACCTGCGCCTCGATTGGCTGTGCCACCGAATTTTCCACGTCGACCGCCGACGCGCCCGGATAGGTCGCGGAAACCTGCACCTGCGGCGGCACGATATCGGGGAATTGCGCCACCGGAATACGCGTCAGCGCAATCAGCCCCGCCAGAGTAATCACAATGGCAATAACAATCGCCAGCCGCGGCCGGTCGACGAAGACCGCGCTGATCATGCCGGAGTGCCGGTCAATGCACGGTGCCGGTGGGCTCGGATGCGCCGGGCGGCCCTGGCGAGGCAGGTCCCGGAATAACCTTGATCCCAGGCTTTACGCGCTGCACGCCGTCCACGACCACCAACTGGCCCTCCTCCAGCCCCTTGATCACGGCGGCCGTCGTCGGCGTGGATTGGCCCAGCGTCACCCGCGTCTGCTGCACCTTGTCGTCGGCATCTACGGTAAACACGTAATCGCCCTGCTGGTCGGAAAGCACGGCCGCGCGCGGCACGCCCAGCACCTCAATCGGCGTCAGCCCCTGCACCAGCACCTGCACGAATTCGCCGTCGATCAGCGGGCGGTTGCCGGTCTCCACGGTCTTGGCATCGCCGCGGATCGGATTCGGAATTTCCGCCCGCGCGATCAGTGTATCGGTGTTCGATGAAATTGTCGGGTCGATATAATCCAGCTTGCCATCCTGCTTATAAATATCGCCGGTCGGCAGCCTTATCTTCACCCGCACGGCATTAAATCCCTGGCCGGCATAACGCTGCCGCAAATCCATCGCCGAGCGCGACGACATCGGAAACACCACATACATCGGGTCCTGGCTCACGATCGTCGCCAGCGTTCCGCTCGTCGGGCTCACCACATTGCCCTCGGTCACCGCCGTGCGGCTGATTTTGCCGTCGATCGGCGACTTGATCTGCGTGTAGCTGAAATTGATCTGGCTGGCCTCCAGATTGGCCTGCGCCGCCAGCACCTGCGCCTGGTCGCTGCGCTCGGTAGCCAACGCCGTATCGTAATTCGATCGTTGCCCGGCCACGGTGTTCAACAACGCCTGCGCCCGCGCCCGCGTAATGGTCGCGTTCGTCAGCAGCGCATTGGCCTGCGCCAGTGCCGCCTCCTTGGCATCCATGTCCGCCTTGAACGGACCCGGCTCCAATTGGTACAGCAGGTCGCCGGTCTTCACCTCGCTACCTTCAACGAACGCCCGCTTATCGAGAAACGCGGTCACCCGCGCCACCAGCGCCACCTTGTTGATCGATTCGATGCGCCCGATAAACTCGTTGGTTTCGATAATCGGCGTGCGCTCGGCTCGCGCCACTCCCACCGCCGGCGGCCCCTGATCCGGCTTCTGTGCCCACGCGGACGCGCCGGCCAGTATCAACCCGGCAAGCAAAGGCGCCCCTGCCATAAAACCAGGCAGACGACCCAATCTGAAGCGCATTCGCCTGACCCCGCGATACGTCACGGCACGAGCGGTGCCTTCATATCGCCAATCTTGCCACAGCATGACCCGAATGAAAGCCACGCCCCGGTTGAAAATCCCGCAACGCCATGAACGCGCGGGCGCACACCGCGGCCCGTCCGCGTCAAAGTGTATCGGCCCTTGAATGGCACGCTCCTTGCGTCGATATCCCGGCCACTTGTGCACCGCAGCACGATCGCCGCCCAAAGGAGCGCCCACGATGAAGTTCTGGCTCGTCGGCATTACCGCCGCCCTAAGCCTGATGAGCCTCGCCCACGCGGCGGCGGTGGTGGCGCAGTAGGGAAGGCAAGGCCAGGGCACCCCTGGCCCTGCCTTCCTTCCCTACGCCTCCGCCAGCGTCTCCCGGCTGGCGCGCACTTTCATCACGCGTCGGCCGTCCACTTCCAGCACTTCGAACAGCCAGCCGCCGAACACGATCCGGTCGCCCACTTGCGGCACGCGGCGCAGCAGCGCCAGCAGCAGCCCGGCCAGCGTGTGGTAGCTGCCTTCGGCCGGCAGGTCCGGCAGCATCAGCCGGGCTTTCAGCTCGTCCACCGGCGTCATGCCTTCCATCATCAGCGTGCCGTTGCCCACCTGCTCGGCCGCCTGCGATGGGCTGGTGAACCCGGGTTCAGATACGTCGCCGACGATCGCCTGCAGCACATCGGCCGCGGTCACCACGCCTTCGAAGCTGCCATATTCGTCGATCACCAGCGCCAGCCCCAGCGGATCTGTCTTTAACCGCTCCAGCGCATCCAGTGCGCTCACGGTGTCGGGGACCACGATCGGCTGCCGCAGTGAAGCGGCCACCGACAAATCCTTGCCGTCCAGAATCCGGTCCAGCAGGTCCTTCGCCTGCACCACGCCCACCACATTATCGATGCTGCCGTCGCACACCACGAACCGGCTATGCGGCGCCGCCTTCAGCGCCTGCACGATATCGCGCCGCGGGTCCGTGCGGTCGATCCACGCCAGCTCGGTCCGCGGCGTCATGATGGCGCGCACCGGCTTATCGGCCAGGCGCAGCACGCGCTCGATCATGTCGCGCTCTTCCAGCTCCAGCACGCCGGCCTGGGTGCCCTCGGCCAGCAGCGCCTTCAGCTCCTCTTCGGTCACCGCCTGGCGCGACATGTCCGATTGCCCCAGCAGCCGCAGCACCAGGTGCGACGACAATCCCAGCAGCCACACCATCGGGGTCATGATGCGCGCCAGGAACGCCACCGGCCGCGCCAGCTGAATGGCCACCAGCTCCGGCCGCCGGAGCGCCAGCTGCTTGGGCACCAGCTCGCCCAGCACCATGGTGGCGTAGGTAATGCCCAGCACCACGATGGTCAGCGAAACGCCTTCCGCCGCGTGCGCCATATAGGGCAGCTTCGCCAATACCGGCTGCAACTGCGCCGCCAGCCGCGCCCCACCCACGGTGCCGGCGATCACGCTCACCAGCGTCACGCCCACCTGCACGGTGGGCAGAAACCGCTGCGGGTCCTCCGCCAGCGTCAGCGCCGCCTTGGCCCCGGCCACGCCCTTGCGCTCCAGCACCGAAAGCCTGGCCCGCCGCACCGAAACTAACGCCAGCTCGCTCATGGCGAACACGCCGTTGATCACGATCAGAAACAGGATGATGGCGAGTTCAAGAACGGCGGTCATACCGCCTTATACAGCAACCCGTAGGGCGGATAAGCGCAGCGCCATCCGCCGGCCCAACCATCCCAAGCAAAGCTCTTCTTTCTTGAAAGAAAGAAGCAAAGAACTTTTCTATATCCAGCCCCGTCTTACCCCTCGCGCCCGCGCTCGAAATGCTCCTGCGCGCAGTCGATCGACACCCACGCGTGCTTCGTCTGCTCCCACACCGAGCGCACCGGCCCGGGGTAACCCGGGTCCGCGAACGCGCCCACAGCCACACCGATCATCGACGGATGCTTGGCGGCAACCCAGAAAACCGACGATCCGCATCGGGGGCAGAAGAACGTTTTGAACGACCCCCCCGCCGCGCTGGGCCGGATGAATTCATGCGTGGCGCCGGACACGCCGACGCTTTCGCTGGGATAGTAAGCGCCCACGCCGAAGGATGATCCCGTCCGTCGCTGGCAATCCACGCAGTGGCAGGCAACAACCGCAAGCGATGGGCCAGGCACCGTCACCACAAGCTCGCCGCACGCGCATTGCGCTTTCATCGGACGGCAGCCGGAGCAATGCCTGCTTTCTTGAACGAAAGCAGCAAGGAACTTTTCCTGATCACCGCCGCCGTGTTGCCACCAACACCGCCAGCCGCGCCGAAACCTCGGGGTCGCGCCACAGCAACACCACGCACGCGATCAGCCCGGCGTGGAGAAAAAACGCCCCCAGCGCCACATGCACCATGCCCCAGATCAGCACCGGCCCCGCGCCCATCCCCGCCGCCGCCACCGCGTAAAGCCCAAACCGCCCCGCCGAAACCGCCGACTGCAACCGCCACAACACCGCGGCCAAAGCCCCGCCTGCCATCAGCACCTTAATCGCCGCCATGGCCCGCAACAGCCGCGTCAAATCCGGCCCGGCCAGCCCAACCGCATGCGCCTCCGCGCCCGCGCCCGTCGCGAAAACGCCGCCCACAACCGCGCAGCAAACCACCGCCAGCAACCCCACCTGCGCCGCCTTGGGCGTCAGCCCAACAGCCACGGACGCCGTGAAATCCCCACCCCGCGTCACCCCGGCGATAGCCATCCCGCGTCTCCGTCCGATCCAGACCGCACCCTAGCCCGCTTTCCCGCGCGGCCAAGCCAGAAATCCACCCAAATCACCGCCCCTTGACACCGAATCCTACCCCGATTCGCCGCATGCCCAGATTCCGCCACATTCAGGCCCGCACGCCGCCGCACTGCGTCGCTTTATCACCCATCAAGCCGGCCCAATGCCGCGCCCGAGGGATGAGCCCCAATGACGACCCACGCTGCCGCCACCGCCGGAATCAAAGCCACCGCCCGCCGCGCCCGCCTGTTCCACCCCGCCACGATGCTGGCGCTGGGGCTGTCGGCCGCCATCAGCATGGGCATCTGGACCGCCGCCAACCAGCCGCAGCCGGTCCCCGCCTATACCGGCAACATCGGCGGCCTGGCCTTCAGCCCGTTCCATCGCGGCGAAACGCCCGAGGCGAACCAGTTCCCCACCGCGGCCGAAATCAGCGGCGATCTGGCGCAGGCCGCCGGCATCACCCACCGCATCCGCACCTATTCGCTGCAAGGCGACCTGGCGAAAATCCCCGCGCTCGCCCAGCCCTACAACCTGAAAGTTACCCTCGGCGCCTGGATCGACCGCAAGCCGGCCGCCGACGAAGCCGAAGTGCAGCGCCTGATCACCACCGCGAACGCCAACCCGGATGTGGACCGCGTGATGGTCGGCAACGAAGTGCTGCTGCGTGACGACCTGAAGGCCGACCAGCTGATCGCCTACATCAACCAGGTGAAGGCCGGCGTGCACGTGCCCGTCTCCACCGCCGAGCCCTGGCATGTCTGGCTGAAGCATCCCGAATTGGCTGCCTCGGTGGATTACATCACCATCCACTTGCTGCCGTACTGGGAAGGCCTGCCGATCGACGACAGCCTGAACTACATCATGGACCGGCTGGACCAGGTGCAGCGCGCCTATCCGAACAAGCACGTCGTGATCGGTGAAGTGGGCTGGCCGAGCAGCGGTGTCGCCATCGGCGGCGCCCAGGCCAGCCGCGTGAACCAGGCCCTGTTCCTGCGCAAGTTCTTCAACCTGGCCCAGGCGCGCGGCCTCGATTACTTCGTCATGGAAGCCTACGACCAGCCCTGGAAAACCAGCTTTGAAGGCCGCGCCGCCGGCTACTGGGGCATGTACGACCTCGACGGTCATGCCAAATGGAGCATGACCGGACCCGTCACCGAGCATCCTCATTGGCTGGGCTGGGCGCTGGGCGCCACGCTGGGCGCCACGCTGCTGGCCGGCCTGCTGCTGTCCCGCCGCCCGGATATCCGCTTCCAGGGCAAGATGCTGGTCGCCGTCCTGGCCCAGGGCTTTGCGTCCATGTTCGCCCTGGCCCTGATCGCCATGGCCGGCAAATACCTGTCGCCCTTCGCCGCCGGCGTCTGGGGCCTGCTGGCCGCCGGCCAGCTGCTGCTGCTGTTCCTGCTGATGGCCGATAGTTTCGAGCTGGCGGAAACCGTGTTCGGCGTGGAAAAGCGCCGCCACCCGCTGATCGTGCCCGCCGCCCCCGGCACCAAGCTGCCCAAGGTCAGCGTGCACCTGCCCATCTGCAACGAGCCGCCCGAAATGGTGCGCCTCACGCTCGATGCGCTGGCCCGCCTGGACTACGCCGACTTCGAAGTGCTGGTCATCGACAACAACACGATGGACCCCGCCCTCTGGGAGCCGGTCGCCGACCATTGCGCCCGCCTTGGTCCGAAATTCCGGTTTTTCCACCTGGGCAAATGGCCCGGGTTCAAAGCCGGCGCCCTGAATTTTGGTCTCAAGCAAACCGCGCCCGACGCCGAAATCATCGCGACGATCGACAGCGACTACCTGGTCGAGCCCGACTGGCTGCGCTGCATGGTCCCGCAATTCGCCAACCCGCGCGTCGGCTTCGTGCAGTCCCCGCAGGACTACCGGGACAATGACGGCAGCTTCTTCAAACGCCTGATGTTCTGGGAATACGCCGGCTTCTTCCAGCTGGGCATGGTCACGCGCAACGAGCGCAACGCCATCATCCAGCACGGCACCATGTGCCTGATCCGCCGCGCCGCGCTGCAGGCCAATGGTGGCCAATGGGCCGAATGGACCATCACGGAAGATGCCGAGCTCGGCCTGCGCCTGTTCCGCGAAGGCTGGGAAGCCGCCTACTCACCCCGCAGCTTCGGCCGCGGCGTGATGCCGGACGACTTCGCCGCGTTCAGAAAGCAGCGCTTCCGCTGGGCCTACGGCGCCATGCAGATCCTGCGCGGCCACGCCGGCGCCGTGTTCAATCCCTTGAACCGGGAACTGACCCTGGGCCAGCGCTGGCACTTCATCACCGGCTGGCTGCCCTGGGTGGGCGACTCGCTGGGCCTCGCCTTCCTGGTGCTGGGCCTGCTGTGGTCCATCGGCCTGGTCGCCGCGCCCATGCGCTTCGAATTCCCGATCGTGCTGTTCATGATCCCGTCGATTGCGCTGTTCTTCTTCAAGATCACGCAAATCTTCGCCCTCTACGGCGCCAAGGTGTCCTGCGGGTTCTGGGATCGCGTGGGTGCGGCCATCGCCGGCCTGGCTTTAAGCCACACCATCGGCAAAGCGGTCTGGAAAGGCCTGTTCATCCGCAGCGCCCCCTTCCTGCGCACGCCGAAGATGGAGGACGCCCCCGCCCTGATCCAAGGCCTGGTCATGGCCCGCGAGGAACTGGTGCTGCTGGCCCTGACCTGGACCGCCATGATCGCCGTGGGCTGGGTGCACCATCTGGCCACCTGGGAAGCCAAACTCTGGTGCGCCGTGCTGCTCACCCAGTCGCTGCCCTACCTGGCGGCGGTGACGGTGGCTGTGGTCGCCGCCTTCCCCACCAGGGCGCGCGTCACCAGCCAGGCGCCCTCCATGGCGATGGCGGCTCAGTATGGGGCAGGGGACTAATCCCGGCCTGAGCTAAGACAAGGGGAGAAAGGCCAGGGCTCTGCCCTGGACCCGCTGGGGCCGTGAGGCCCCAGAC